>Ga0208622_1000043_pt1 | contig 54406 bp, 80 predicted proteins | sample CryBogCBH12Jul09_FD_184621 | JGI IMG/M metagenome (GOLD analysis project Ga0208622, IMG submission 184621) | Freshwater microbial communities from Crystal Bog, Wisconsin, USA - CBH12Jul09 (SPAdes) | ecosystem: Environmental > Aquatic > Freshwater > Lake | place: Crystal Bog, Wisconsin, USA... | reverse complement strand
GGCCTACAAACGGACAATTACTGATTGGTAATGGTACAGGATACACGCTGTCTACGATCACCGCAGGCACCGGCATCACCATCACCAATGGATCGGGCACGATTACCCCATCCATCACCAACACTGGCGTCTCTGCAGGCACTTACGGGTCTGCTTTGGCTATTCCGCAGATTACGGTCAATGCTCAAGGTCAGATTACAAGCATCACCACTAATGCTTCGGGCGCGACGACCTATCAAGGCACATGGAATGCGTCTACCAATACGCCAACATTGACCTCATCGGTCGGTACTGCGGGTTACTACTATGTGGTTTCGACTGCAGGAACAACCAGTTTGAACGGCATCAACTTGTGGTCTGTTGGCGACTGGGCTGTATTTAACGGATCAGTATGGGAAAAGGTCTTAGGAAGCTCTTCTGAGGCGTTTAACAGCATCACAGTGACCGGTTTGACCGGTTTCATGTACGCTAACGGCACAAGCGCTGTGACCAACGCCACAACTGCGCAGGCATTAAGCTTGATTGGCGTTGTGCCAATTGCAAACGGCGGTACAAACAGCACAGCAACGCCTACCGCAGGCGGTATTGGGTATGGCACAGGTACTGCACATGCCTATTCTGCCGCAGGAACAACCGGACAAGTGTTGCTTTCAGGCGGCACTGGCGCGCCAACATGGTCAAATCTGTCAAGCATTGGCGTGACGACTTTTAGTGGCGGCACAACAGGATTGACGCCTGCCACAGCCACTTCTGGTGCAATTACGCTTGCCGGTACTTTAGGTGTCGCAAATGGCGGCACAGGATTGACTTCGCTGACAACCGGATCACTGATTTATGGTGCAGGTACAAGCGCATTCAGCACTTTGCCAATCGGGACTGCAAACCAAATTTTGACTGTCAACTCAGGGGCTACAGCACCACAGTGGTCAACTCTGTCTGGTGTGGCTGTGACCACGCTCAGTTTTGGCACTACAGGTTTGACACCATCCACCGCGACTTCAGGCGCAATTACTGTGGCAGGAACGCTTGCAACAGCCAATGGCGGCACTGGATCAGCAAGTACCGTTAGCACCATTGCATCGTTCAACAACTTTGCGCCGGGCTACACCAATGTGCCCACAGCAGGCGGCACAACAACGCTGACGAACACTGCGACCTTCTACCAAAACTTCAGCGGCACAAACACACAGACTGTCAAACTGCCTGCTGAAAACACAATTTTGGCAGGTACAGCTTATGTGATCGACAACGATTCAACAGGCAATATTACCGTTCAAGACAGCGCAGGCAATTTGTTGGCGACTGCTGTTCCCGGTGGTGCAGGTTGGATTTATTCGACATCAGCAAGTGCGGCGACAGGTAACTGGGCCGGTTATTTGTTACCTCCCGGCAATAGTACAACAGGATTGCTCACATGGGGTAGTGCCGGTCTGAACATGGCAAGCAGTTACATCCAAGGCGTGACAACCTTGAACATGTCTGGTCAATTGACCAATACGGTGGCGACTGGAACCGCACCTTTTGTTGTTTCTAGCACAACGACTGTTGCCAACTTGGGAGCCACAAACACGGTCAACACGGCGGTGACTGCGGCTTCTACGGGCGCGACAAACTATCTAACTTTCGTAACGGCGACTAGCGGCAATTTGCCACAATTGGTAAACTCGTCAATAACTTGTAACGCGGCAAATGGCACAATCACAGGTGGCATTGCAGGCGGCGCATTCTAAGGAAAAAACATGGCACAAAGCGGATACACCCCCATACTAATTTACGCCAGTGGCTCAACTGGAAACACGCCTTCTGCATCCAACTTGACAAGCAGTGCGTCGGGCGCTGAATTGGCATTGAACTACTTTGATGGCAAGCTTTTTTACAAAGATGCATCAGGTAATGTGCAGGTGTTGGCTTCCAAAGCAGGCAACATCAATGTATCCTCAATCAGCTTTGGCACAACCGGCCTGACCCCCAACACTGCAACCACAGGCGCTGTGACTGTTGCAGGCACATTGGCAACCACAAACGGTGGTACAGGACTTACTGCGTTTACTTCTGGTGGCGCTGTTTATGCCACTTCAACCTCGGCTTTAACAACCGGAACTTTGCCAGTAGCTTCGGGTGGCACAGGTTTGACTTCGCTGACTGCAAACCAAATTCCTTACGGTAATGGAACAAGCGCTTTTCAATCAAGTGCTAATTTGACTTTTAATGGTACATCATTAACGCTTACAGGAACAGGTTTCATCAAAGTTAATGATGGTACAAATGATGTTATGCGGTTGTACCAAAGCGGTGGTACTTCATACATTGATACTGGCTCTAGCACTCAATCTCTAGCTATTGGAACAAGTGGTGCATATCCTTTAATTTTTAGACCAAACGGCGCAGAAGCAGGTCGCTTTATAACCACAGGTCAATTTGGTGTTGGATTGACTCCATCCAACAATAATTACTACATTCAATCTGCGGGTGGCGTTAGTGCGAGCGCAAGTGTTGTTGCTCAAGGCAGTTTACAGCCCTATACGGGCAAGGGAATTTTCTTGTCTTGGGAAACGACTTACGGTCGATTGGAGGCATATGACTACGGCAGTTCCGCATATCAAAACATTGGCATTTCCCCCAATGGAGGTAATGTCGGCATTGGTATTGTTGGTTCTTCTACCTACGGAAAACTTGCTGTAAGCGGAAACATGGCCCAGTGGGGTAGTGTCTCAAGTGGGTCAGAACTTACTCGGATTCAATGGTACAACACCGCCACCAACTACGATGTTTCTTCCATCCGAACCTTCATCGGCTCTGGTCAAGTTAACCGTGGCGAACTTGGGTTCTATGTTAATAATGGAGCCGGACAGCTACAGGCAATGTATATCAATTACGCCCAACAAGTTCTTGTTGGTGCGGGCGGTAGTCAATACCAACAGTTCAATGTCTACTCTGCATCAGGCAGTGACGGTATTGGCATTCAAACTGGTTCAGGATATGGCGCATTAGTAATGCGTGGCGCAACCGAAAACCGTATCTATGGAATCGGTGCTGTGCCATTGACTTTTTATGCAAATGGCACTGAATATGGTCGCTTTACTAGCGCAGGCTATCTAGGTATCGGGACAAGTTCACCTTCTCAACAACTTTCAGTTTTAAGTAATACAGATTGTGCAAACTTTCAATGCTCTGGTCAAAATGTCTCTCTTTATGTAAACAACAGTAATGCAAGTTGGGATTCAGTATGCCGTTTTAATAATACGGCATCTGGCAAATGGTGGGATTTGCGTCTTGGAAACAGTTCAAGCACATCATCACCCCCATTTACTATTTACAACACCAACAGTGCAGGTGTTCAACTTAATTGGGGTTCAACTTCATGGACATCATATTCCGACCCCAAACTGAAAAACATCACAGGGACATATACCGACCCATTGACTGACATTGCTCAAATTAAAACAATCAAATTCACTTGGAAAAATGATGCAGAAAACAAACCACAAGTTGGTGTTGATGCAACAACTGTTCAAAATGTTGTTCCAGAAGCAATGGATGTAGTTAAAAAAGAAGGTGAAATAGAAGGGTATTTGGGTGTTCGCTATACAGAACTTATTCCCTTGATGATTGCATCTATCCAAGCATTGACAGCAGAAGTTAATCAATTGAAATCTAAACTAGGAGCTTAATCATGACCACTATCGCATGGACAATCGACTGGATGGAAACATCCACACAAACAATTGACGGCTACTCACAAGTCGTCTTAACTGCCGGATGGCGTTGCACTGGTACTGATACCACCACTGCCACACCTCCTGTGACTTACACAAGCAATGTGTATGGCACTTGTTCTTTCCCTGTGCCCGCATCAGGTGGATCATTTACGCCATATTCGCAACTTACTCAATCTCAAGTTGTTGGATGGTGTTGGGCGAATGGCGTTGATCAAGGGGCGTCTGAAGCAAGCGTAACTGCAAGTGTTCAAGCGCAAAAGAACCCGTCCCAAGTTCAATTGCCTTTGCCTTGGTCTACACCTGCGGCATAATATTTAAGGGGAAGCCACCACCCCATTTTGGTGGCATTTTCACGGAGATGTGAGATGAACGAAATCAAACTAACAACAGACTTGGTCAACGCAATCATGCAATATTTGGGTTCCAAACCCTTTGTTGAAGTTGCGGGCCTCATCCAAGAAGTACAGAAACAAGCACAGGCACAAGGCGCACAGCCTGCCGCCGAAGCCGCCCCTGCACCTGCAGAGGCATCACCAAACTAAACCATAGGAGCCATCATGCAATTTTTGAACGACATTCGTACTTATGTTGAGGAATTTGACTCTGAAGTGAGTGAAGAGATTCACCGTTTCATTGACTTTTTGCAAGGCAAATACGAGGCAATGCAACCTAAAGACGCAGTGGTGGCTCCTCCCTCTCAACCTGTTGCCGCACCAGTGCAAGCGCCCGTAGAGGAGCCTGCTGTTGAGGCACCAGTGGAAGAGGCCCCAGTGGCTGAAGAAGCTCCTGTGGAGGCCGCAGAGGCGCCTGCTGAAGCAACTGAAGCGCCTGCTGAGGTTCCTACAACCGACGCACCGACTACTAATTAAATTAGTAATACGAAAGGCTGATCATGGCTGAAAAGTGGATTCAAAAAGCGATTAAGCATCCCGGCGCTTTGCACAAGGAGCTCCATGTTCCTGAAGGCAAGAAGATTCCGATGAAGAAGCTTAACGCCGCCGCCAAGAAACCCGGCAAAGAGGGTCAACGAGCTCGCCTCGCCAAGACCCTAAGGGGATATGACTAAATGTCGGAGGAATCCTTGGATACACGCCTATCAGTCCATGAAGCCGTCTGTGCAGAACGCTACAAGAAGATCGAAGAGTCTTTTAGTGGCGTCACAGAACGATTTGACGACGGCTCAAAGCGCATGGCAAAGATCGAGTACCTGCTTTATGCGGTGATCGTTGCTGTGCTTCTCGGCCCCGGTTTCGCGGCTGAGTTCGTTAAGAAATTTTTGGGGTAAACATGATGAATTTGTCCGATATCTTGAAAGCGGTTTTACCCATACTGGTTGTTTGTATTGGGTGGCTTTTGGGTGAGGTCAGTTCGTTTCAAACCCGTCTCACGCAGATTGAAGGCAAGATGCCTGCGCTCATCACTGCCGATGGCATACCAACTGACAGCCCCATCTCGGCAGAGCGCAGACATGTACTGAAGTCCGAATTGGAGCGAGAAATCAACGATCTCCAAGTAAGGGTAAGGCTCATTGAAGAAAGGAATAAAAAATGAATCCAATTTTTGAATTGTTAAAAGTCAAAGTTGAAATTTTTATTCGCAGGCTGTCTGAGGCCACGCCATCTTGCTTGATGATGATGGTTCAAGGCAATGTGCTCGCGTTGACACTGCCTCATTGGATCAAGGCTCTTCAAACGGGCGCAATGACCGGCGGTCTTGCTGTCCTTATTTCGTTTTTTGGTCGCAAAGAACTGCAAGACAACAAATTTGTTGTGGCAGGCTTGACTGGATTTTTAACTGCAATTTCAGACCTGATTTCTCATCCATCGCACTTCGGTGGTGAGACAACTGAGGCAATTGCAACTGGTGTTGGCGCCGGCTTATTGTGCATGGCCCTATCAAATATTGGGAGCAAATAATGTTGGACTGGCTAACTGGTGGTGTCTTTGGAAGCCTCTTAGGGGGCATTTTTCGTTTGGCACCTGAGATTCTGAAGTACCTCGACAAGAACGACGAGCGCAAGCACGAACTGGCTATGTTTGGCCTGCAGACCGATCTGGAAAAGATGCGCGGTCAGTTCACGATGGAACAAAAATATGTTGAGCACAGCACTGCTCAACTGGAAGCAATTCAAGAGGCGTTCAAGGAACAAGGCGAAGAGGCCAAGGCCAGTTACCCATGGGTGGCGGCTCTGTCTGCTCTTGTGCGCCCCATGGTCACCTATGTGCTCTTTGGCATGTATGTGGCCTTCAAGATTTCGGTGATGGTCTACGCTTTCAACAGCGGCGCTAATTGGCACGACATCATTGTCGGCAACTGGACGGCAGACGACTTTGGCATGCTCAACATGATCTTGACCTTCTGGTTTGTGGGTCGAGCGATTGAGAAGTATCAAAAATGATCGGCGACGCCATCAGACTGGCGAGCGAATCCCTTGTAAAGCCGTTTGAAGGCTACGCAAGGCGCTTGCCTGACGGTGGATGCCAAGCCTACCCTGATCCGGGCTCACACGGGGCTCCTTGGACGATTGGATGGGGTTGTACGGGGCCAGACATTGGCCCTGACACTGTTTGGCCTGTAGAGAAGGCCCAAGAGGCCCTAGATCAGCATTTGTTGTATTTTGCGAGCAACGCCCTCAAGTTGTCGCCCGGCCTCGCCAACGAGCCGGATCGTCGCTTGGCGGCGGTGATCAGCTTCACCTACAACTTGGGGCTTGGCAGTTACCGGGTGTCCACCTTCAAAAAACGGGTTGACGCCAAGGATTGGAGCGGGGCCTGCGAAGAGATTGTGAAATGGAACAAGGCATGCGGCAGGGTTTTGCCGGGCCTGACAAAAAGACGAATGGCAGAGGCATCTTTATTGAAATAAAGTGACCTTGTGAGATTGTTAACCTGATGGGAAAATAGACATAACAATGGGGAAAATATGAGCACCAATACACCATCATGGGTAATGACTTATGACAGTCTGACTTACTATGTACTTCAGTACCTAGAACGGTCAGACCAAGCCACCATTAACGCTATTCCCACCTTCATTACTCTGGCTGAGTTTGAGATTGCCCAAGAGATCAAAACCTTGGGCCAATTGCAAGTCGCTGAGTCGGTGATGAATATTGGTCAACCAACAATTGCCAAGCCTGCTCGGTGGCGCAAAACCGTGTCCATGAGCATCACGGACAGCGCAGGCAATCGCACCCCTGTTTTGCTTCGCAAGTACGAGTATCTGACCAACTATTGGCCCGACAACGCCAATGTAGCAAAGCCGCTCTACTACGCAGATACTGACTGGGATCACTGGTACATCGCCCCGACGCCGGATGCGGCCTACAACTTCGAGGTGCTGTACTACGAGCGCATCGCTCCATTGAGCTCGACAAACCAAACCAATTGGCTGACCCAGAATGCCCCAACAGCGATGCTGTACGGCACTTTGTTGCAGGCAATGCCTTTTCTCAAAAATGATCAACGCGTGATCTTCCAACAAAAATACAGCGAAGCCATCAAGTCGCTGAAAGATGAGGATGTGTCTCGTGTTGGTGACCGACAAGCCGTTGCTGTGGATAGCTAATCATGACTACATACTCCTCACCCTATACCGGACAGACCATCAACCCATCGCAAGTTGGGTATGAGGCGCTGACAATCAGCACCAACACAACTCTGCAGTGGCCCATCAACAGCAACAGCTCGAATGTAGTTGCTAACATCATCGATGTGATCGCAACAGCCAATGGTTTGCAGTTGATTTTGCCGCCTGCTTTGGAAGTCTCTGTTGGTCAAGCATTCATCGTTCGCAACATTGGGAATGGCTCGCAGTATTCGTTCACTGTCGCCAACAACTCCGGCGGCACGATTCAGACAATCCCTGTTGCACCGACGACCTCGACAGTCAACACCTACTACATCTACCTGACTGACAACACCACAATCAATGGCTCATGGTCAACGATTGCTTTGGGTATTGGCACCTCGGCCTACAGCGCAAGTGCGCTTGCAGGCTATGGCTTGGAGGCCATCAACAACACCCTCAACACGGTGCTTGCGGTCAATCAATTTGCCTCGAATTACACACTCAATTCGCAAGACCAATCGTCGCTGTATGTGTGGACTGGTGGCGCAGGCACAGTCACTTTGCCTCAGGCCGCAACTGTTGGCGCAAGTTGGTATGCGGTGCTCAAGAACGACGGCACAGGCATCTTGAATGTTGTTGCGCAAGGCACAAGCACGATTGACTTCACCAGTACATCTGCGCAGTTGCAGTTGGGAGAATCGTTTGTCGTCACCACCGACGGCACGAACTGGTACACCTATGCCTATGGTCAGTCTGCACAGTTCTTTTTTACTTTGTTAAGTTTGCCGGTCACCGGTGGCACTGTAACGCTGACCTCTGTGCAGGCATCGAGCATCATTCAGGAATACACCGGCACACTGACATCAAATTGCACGATCATTTTGCCTCCAACGGTGCAGTTTTACTCACTCCAAAACAACACCTCTGGCTCATTCTCGCTGACATTCTCAACCGGCGTTGTTGGCGGCACGACCATTACTTTGCCTCAGGGTCAAACGATCATTGCGATTTGCGATGGAACGAATGTCTACAACGCTCAGACATCGACCTCAAGCTTTATCCAAAACTTGAAGATTGGTAACGGTTCAGCCGCCGCGCCTTCGTTGGCTTTCCAAAGCAACCCATCAACCGGCTTGTACTTAGCGGCATCGGGCCAAATTGGTTTTGCAATTTCTGGGCTTGCGGCAGGTCAATTGACTGCCACTGGCCTCTTGTTGCCTGTTGGCATCAACGGTGGAGCGTTCTAATGACTGCAAAAGTCGCCATCCTTGCAATACCACCCGGCATACAGCGCGACGGTACGCTCTTTGCGGCCCCTTGCTACATCGACGGTGAATGGTGTCGCTTCCAATACGGGCGCCCACGCAAGATGGGTGGCTACACTGCGTCCTTCGTGAACGCGCCCGGCATCAGCCGAGGCATGATCTTGCAGTCCCAAGATGGTCACACATGGGTGATCTCAGGGTTCAGCGACAGCATTCAGCAGTGGACAATCGACAACGATGATGCTGTGGGCTCTGGCCCAACTGCCATCAATCCTGTTGGCTCTGTGACTGGAGTGAGCATCGTCACACAAGGCACTGGCTATGTGAACGGCACCTATACCAATGTGCCACTTGTTACTACGACGGGCACCGGTGCTTTGGCGACTGTGGTCGTGTCGAGCAACCAAGTGTTCTCAGTTGCCATCACCAACGGCGGCACAGCCACATACCCGTATGGCGAGAGCTTCACGATCAGCAACGCAAGCATTGGCGGCTCAGGATCGGGCTTTGCAGGCGTTATTACTGCCAACTCAGCCTTCACCCCCAATGACCTCAATTTGTGGCAGTTTGACACCGGATACGACCCCTACGGCACCGGCAACAACAATGTGATTGCGCATCCGGGTTTGAACCTTGAGCACATCGACAACACGACCAACACCCGACCTTTGATTGGCCCCTTTACCGGCACAACAATGACGCCTGTAGGCGTCTTTTCACAGACGGGTACCACCACCAACATGTCCAAGAATGTGACCTTTACGACGACCAATGTCGCCATGGGGCCCGGCGTGTCTGTGACTGGTGCAGGCATCCCTGCCAACACGGTGATCGTGTCTGCCTCATTGGTCGCAGGCGTGTGGACGGTAGTCTTGAACAACGCGGCTACCGCATCAGCCACTGTTACCTTGACTTTTGACAACAACATCAGCGTGTCTGGTGGTGTTGTGATGCTGTATCCGTACCTCTTTGTGTACGGCAACAACGGCCTGATTCAGAACTGCGCCGCAGGCAACTTCAACGACTGGACATCTGCTGACTCGAATGCCAACAATGTGGCCTCTACCAAGGTCATTAAAGGTTTGCCTCTACGGGGAGGCACAACCTCCCCCTCTGGGCTTTTCTGGACACTTGACTCAGTGGTGCGCGTGACCTATGCGCCTCAGAATGTGGGCACATCGACGCTCTACTGGCGCTATGACTTGATCACCCAACAGTCTTCGATCATGTCGAGCTCGTGCGTGATTGAATACGACGGCGTTTACTACTGGGTGGGCACTGACCGATTCTTGATGTACAACGGTGTTGTTCAAGAAGTTCCCAACAGTCAAAACCTGAACTGGTTCTTTGACAATGTCAACACCGCACAGCGTCAAAAAGTGTGGGTGAGCAAAGTGCCTCGTTGGGGTGAAATCTGGTGGTTCTATCCACGCGGCGACGCCACAGAATGCACCGACGCGATTGTCTTCAATGTGCGCGACAAGATTTGGTATGACGCAGGCTCTGCACCGGGCGCTCGACGCTCTGCAGGCACCTTCTCGGAGGTGTACAAGAAGCCTATTTGGGCGGCAAACAATCAAAACGACACCGGTCAATACGACTTGTGGGTGCATGAACAAGGCACCGATGAAGTGTATTTGAACCATGTCAATGCCATCTATTCTGCCTTTGAGACAAATGTCTTGGGCACCTCTGCCGGTTTGGTGGGTTCACCTCAGGGTGGCGACAACTTATGGACGCGTTTGGAGCGCGTAGAACCTGACTTTCAACAAGTTGGGCAGATGGACATGATTGTCACGGGTAAGGGCTATGCAGACGACACTGACATCGCCTCTGAGCCCTACACTTTTGAGCCGTCTACCCTTAAAATAGATTTAAAAGAACAACGCCGTGAAATGCGGTTGCGGTTTGAGTCAAACACCCAAAACGGTAACTATTTCTTAGGCCGTGTTGTGCTGAATGTGGAAACTGGCGATGTTCGCGGAACAGGAAACCCATGATAAGTTATGACCCACGAGGAATGACTTGGGATCAGTACAACAAACTGATGGAAGAGCTGTTTGCGTCAAACCAGTTGGGCCATGTGCCCGAAGAAAACTGGAGGCAGTGGGTAGATGGATTAAATGGGATTGGATATTTTGTCCAGTCTGGGGTGCCAGACCATAGAAGTTATGCGAACTGGCAAGAATGGGCAATGGCTATGACAGGGATCATGTCTGTCACACCAGTACAGGAGAACTTTTAATGAAACCGTCAGAAGTCATAACACACGACTCCAAGCAAAGGGGCTTGGATCACAATCTCGTCATGGGCGCGGTTGCCAAAACCGTCAAAGATGGCGGCATTCTTTTACACGGCGGCAAGACCTCGCTTCTCTTGGAAAAGATCGCACCCGGCGAATTTTCTGCCCACCTTTTCACACAAGACCCACCCGTCGTTCTGGCTCGAACATTGGTTCGATTCTTTAGAAATATCGAGCGACGCGGCATCCATCGTTTGTACGGCAAAGCCGACAACGGCGGGATTATCAATTTACTTAGACGACTTGGTAGACAGATAAATGTTCCTGTAAAGGAATCTGATCGCGCAGGTTATAACTGGATGATTAAATTATGAGCAAAATAATTTTTGGCGGTTATAGCAATCGCAATCAGGGCGCGCAATTACACGACCCACAACCTCAAGCAGATGACATTCTGAATTGCGGTCAAGTCGCTCATCATTATGGTGGTGGCGGCGGTATTGGAGCCCTTGCAAGCTTGGCCTTGGATGTCGCCACGGGTGGCGCAACAAGCTTCTTGTGCGTTTTAGGTGATGCGGCTTGCGCAGTATGCGCGGTAGACAGTGTTGCCTGTTTCCTGTGCTCGGCAGGATGCGTCGCTTGCGCTGTAGGATGTGAATCTTGTATTTCTTGTGTTGGAGATAATTGCGGTACTGGAGAATGTGCCAATACCTGCAATACTTGTTACGGCGGCTGTGAACAATGCATTGGATCAACAAACCAAAGCGGTTTGTGCTGTGCAGGTTGCATGGAATGCTGTTCATGCGTTTGCACCTCTGGATGCAGTTTTGACTGCGGTCACAATCCATACAATCCCGGCACTTGCATAGGTAACCCCGGCACATGCATTGGTCAGCCTTGTGGTGTTTGCATGGCATGCGCCTGCACCCCCATGTGTACACCTACAACATGTATTGAAGGGCCTGCATGCGGATGTTTGCCTTGCACATGCGGCGTATGTTGCTGTGATAAGGGTTATGGCCCCGGTCAGCAATGTATAACCCAACCCAACACCTCTTGTATTTCTGGCCCATGCGCACAAACCGGATGTGATGTTTGTCAACCAATTTGCTGTGACAAAGGCTATAACCCCGGTCAAACTTGCATCACACAGCCCGGCACGACTTGCCTTCCAACAGGCTGTATGCCAAGCCTTTGCACACCCGGCGCCTGCACACCCGGTGTTTGCACAACTAATTTCTGCACCCCAACATTCTGCAGTGGTGGCCTAGCATGCGGCGTTTGCTCGCCATTCTGCTGTGTGCCTTGCTTCTGCTGTACCTGTGCATCTTGCATCCCAACTTGCACTACTTGTACATGCTTGCCATGCTGTGTTGATCCCTGCGCTCCATGCAATACCTGCACACCATGCGAACCTTGCTTGCCTTGCGGTTGCACCCCAAGCTGTGAAACTCCATGTTCTTCTGACTGCACCCCTGAGGGTTGCTGTGTAGGTTGCTGTGTTTCATGCTGTGGATGCGATTGCACGACTTGTTGTACAGATTGCTGTACAGCTTGCTGTGATACCTGCTGTACAGATTGCTGTGCATGCTGTGATACCTGCTGTTGCGATACTTGCTGTTGCGATACATGTTGCTGTGATATGTGTTGCTGTGATATGTGCTGTTGCGACACCTGCTGTTGCGACATGTGCTGTTGCGACACTTGTTGCTGTGACACTTGCTGTTGCGATCAATGTTGCTGTACAGACAAGTGCAAGCCTAAGAAATCAAAAGGCCCAACAGGCAAAAAGCCTGCAAAACACAAGCCTGTCAAGAAGCCTGCTCAAGGTTCTGCTAAAGGTCAAGGTGGCCCATCAGCCTTATGCGGTGTTGCCAACCTATTGAAGGCCGGTGGCGCTAAGAAAGCGCTTGAACTTGCCAAGCTTGGTACTGGCAACATCGGTGAAAACATTGGTGGCTTGAGCAACGCAAGCGGCAAAGTTGCCGCATGTCAAATTTCACCTTGCAAAGGTCTTGGCTACGGTTGCCTTGCCGAGGGTGGTTTGTTCCATGCCGCAAGTGGTGGTAAGGCCAAAATTGCTAACTTGGCTAAGTTGACTACCAATGCAGTTGGCGATTCAAGCAATCTTTTGGGCACTGTCAATCAGCGCGTGATGGCCTGCCAAATCTCTCCTGATAAAGGTTTGGGATATGGCTGTCTGGCCTCTGGTGGTCAAGTCCATCATTTCTCTGGTGGTGGCACTGAAGACTCTGAAGAAACTTGCATCTGCAAAAAGATTCAAGCCATTAAAGACGCCACTGCTGAGGCTACAAAATCCAAAAATGACGCTTTTGACATTTCAAAATACGAACCAAAGTTCGCATGCAGTCAACCTGAGATTTTGGTGAATCGCGGTTCAGGCCAACATTTTACCAATGCGCCCTTGTCTCACATTTATCAAGGCATCACAGGCCATGCTGAAGGCGGTGGATTGCCTGCGGCTTACCATAGCGCAACACCCAAAGGTCACCACCCTGAGTTCATCACTGGTGTGACCGGGTATTACGCTTGCGGTGGTGGTACTGGACAGTCTGACGACATTCCTGCCATGCTTCACGACGGCGACTATGTGATGGATGCTGAGACAGTATCTGCACTGGGCGACGGTTCAAGCAAGGCCGGTAAGCAGGTGCTTGATGGCTTTAGAACCAAGGTGCCTCACCGCGTACATCGTCATGCAGATGGTGGCGTTGCAGGAGCCAATCCTGTGCCTGCCAAGATTGCTGACGGCGAGTATGTCTTCCCTGCGGCGTTTGTCACGGCGCTTGGACAAGGAGATAATAAGCGAGGGGCAGAAATTTTGGACGGCATGCGTGAAAAGTTGCGAGCTCATAAGCGCAACGCTCCTCTGTCTAAGATTCCACCGAAGGCTAAGTCTCCCCTTGATTACATAAAAAAGGGAACGAAGTAAATCATGGCAAACTTACTACAGTCCTCACAAAATAAATCGACCTGTGCGCCGTCGTATTACACGAACTACCTTCAAAACCTAGCAACCAAAGGTCAGCAGGCACAGTGTGGCGCACAGTTCGTAGGGGCTCAACCCCTGCAACAAGAGGCTTTTTGTAAGGCCGCGACAAACTTTGGAGCCCAACAGGGCAACTTTGCAACTGCTCAAAATTTGTTGGGATGCGCGGCTAAACAGAACATCACCGGTTCTGCGGCTCCTTTCCTGACCGCAGGCACGAGCACCAACCCACTGTCAACCCTTCAGCCATATGCCAATCAGGCCATGGCTACCACTGGTGTGCAGGCGGCAACTCCTGACATTGCCAAAGGCACAGCATTGTGTGCGGCAGGTGCGGCGAGCCCATACATTCAACAAGCGGCGGCTAAAGGTGGTCTATGCGCGGCTCAACCTGATTTGAGCAAAGCTCTTGGTACAAACATTTTAGGCACAGCACAAGGATTGATTTGCAAGGCCGCTTCAAGAGGCGGTTTATGCGCGGCACAGCCTTACTTGAACAAAGTATCAGGCACTTGCACTGCTCAGTTGGCTCAGTCTTACATGAGCCCTTATTTGCAGTCTGCTGTGCAAAACATGTCAGACATTGCTAACCGCAACATTCAGCAGAATTTGGCTCCTCAAGCCACTGCGGCGGCTGTTGGCTCAGGTCAATTTGGTTCTCAGCGTGGTGCTCAAGTGTTGGGCCAAGTTGAGGCCAACGCAATGCAATGCTTGAACAGTCAGATCGCCAACATGGAAAACCAAGGCTACGGTCAAGCTCTTACTGCCGCAGGCCAGAAACAACAGATTTGCGCAGGGCTTGGTCAGACTGCCGGTACATTGGGCGAACAGCAACAAAGCTTGCTTGCAGGCTTGGCAGGCACCACTGGTTGCTTGGCGGCAAAGTGCGCATCTACAGCGTTGCAAGCAGGTCAAACTGCAGGTTCATTGGCTCAACAACAACAAAACTTGTTGGGTACTTTGGGTGGCACTACAGGTCAATTGACTGCATCTCAGATGCAAAACTTGATCAACGCCGGTGGCACTTTGGGCCAACAGCAAACTGCGGCAAATCAAATTGCGGCAAACTTGGGCTCTACTGCGGCAAATGCTCAACAGGGCTTCAACACAGCCAATCTGCAGGCAGGCCAAACAGCCGGAACGATGGCGGCAGAACAGGCTCGCGCGCTCACAGCGGCAGGTCAAGGCATGGGTTCTCTTGGCGTACAAGCGGCAGGTCAGAATCTGGCTTGTATCAACGCTTTGGCGACTCTGGGTGCTCAATGCCAGACCATCAAGCAAAACCAACAATGCTATCCATTCACGACCTTGTCCAAGCTTTCAAGCTTGTTGCAGGGCGCGCAGATTCCTACCAGTGTCAAGACAACGATGTGCATGTCACCTCTGTCTGGATTGGCGGCAGGTGCCGGACTCATTAAAGGTATTGCATGCTGTTCTAACCTTTTGTGCGATGTCAAATGTTGGTTCAAAGGTTGCGCTGAAGGTGGTTTAGTAAGCGCTAAAGGCGGTGGCAGTATTGGATGCAGGTCAACTCGTCATCTTGGCGGCTTGCCCGGTGGGAGAAAATAATGGCAGATATCGGCGGTTTAGCCAAGGCAATGGATTTGTCAAACACCAACTTGTATGGTGCGGATACTGATCGCCTGCAGGAGCTCAGAGATGCCCAATCCAAGGCCATAGAAGCCCTACAGCACCGCTATGACCATCCAAACTGGTTCAAGGTAGCGGCAGGCTTTGCCAAGCCCCAATTAGGCGGTTTTGTGGCCTCCTTGGGTAGTGCATCTGATGCCTTGGGTGATTGGGTTGAAGAGAAGCGTCAAAACCAAATTCCTGTCAGCCAACTGGAGCTCACAAAAGCTCAGACCAACATGCTGTTGGGCAACGAAGCCAAAGCGGCAGACATTGTCACCAAAGCAAAGACAGAGAACCGTCAACTCACGCCTGCTGAAATTCAAGAGATTACAAACTTGTCACCCAAGCGCGGTGAGATGCTCTTGAAATCCCAGTCAGGCAGAGCCGCTGAAGTTGCAAACAACATCGCAATCACTAAGCAAAACTACCAAGCGCGTGGAGAGCCCATGCCTCCGCTCAATGAGATGGGCCTGCCAGACACAGGGAAATACCCAACTGGTGCAAATAGTGGCACCGGTGGCGGTGCAGGCGGTGGCGGCTCTGGCGTTATTCCTGACAATGTTGCCGGTGGCGATAAAGGCCCGACTGTCAATGCACAAGAAGGTCAAGGTGCAGTTGTTCCCAATAAGGGCGGCATTGAGGCCAACATTGGCGGTGACAACGCAGGTCGCACATTGCCTTCTGCTGTACCTCCTGCGGCTCCTGCCCCTCAAGCACAGCCACAAACAAAGAACATTTATGTGTTGCCCAACGGCGCGCGCGCAAGCGAAGATGTCTATGCATTGCACAAGGCAGGCGTTCCAATCATCAGCAACATCCGCACTCAAGAAGAGCAAGATGCGCTGAAAGATCACCAAGATGCAAATGGCAATTGGTACACCAAGCAAGGTTTGCCTGTTGCCGCAAATGGTGGCAAACACTTGTCTGGCGATGCAATGGACATCGACACTAAAAAGCTTACAGACGATCAGAAAAAACTTTTGGACGACAAGGGTTGGCATCAGCCTGCATGGGCTACAAACCCCAAGAGCTCACAGTACGACCCCAACCATTGGGAGCGCGACACAACTGGTGCTCAGGCTCCTGCACAAACTGCTCAAGTCAAGAAGCCTGAAGACACCACCAAACAGCCAAGCAAGCGCGAGGTGATTGTTTCCAATTGGCGTGATGCATCGCCCATCAATCCTTACACTAATCAAGAAGCCGGTATTAAAGAAACGCAAGCTTATTTGAATGGTCAAGGCAAAACATATGCTGATGGCCTGAATGCTACTGGAAGCAATCAAGTGCATGCCAATGTAATGCGCCCTATCAGTAACTTAGAGTCTGAAGCACAAGACCCGCGCTTTGATCAAGTCATGGGTATTTTTGGCGGTAAGGGATTATTGTCTGGCTTGGCTCAATTGGTTCAAGGTGGCGTGAATGTGAATTTGGCAGACTTCAATGCTCAAGTCGGCGTTAATTTGCAAAAAATTGCTCAAGCTTCTTTGCCTGCTGAGGTAGTTCCTTTTGCGCAAGAGGTATATCGCAATTTAGCGCAGATGGCATTAAACAATCAAAAATCAGCAGGTGTAAGCCCAAGCACCGCTCGCAATGCTGAACTAGGTATTTTGGCTGATGCAAGTGCTCATCCTGAGACTTCACCTGCCGCCGCGCGTTTGTATATTCGTCAATCAAATCTGGCTCAACGCATGAACCGTGATTTGTATTTGGATCATCAAAAATTGATTACCAACACTCACCCTGATTTTGTATTGGATTCCAAATCACCTGTGCCTTTGTATGACGCATCACGCGCCAAAAGCCAACAGTCCATCATTGATGACTATAACCAAGCTCTTGAAAACGAAGTAAAGAAATTTAGAGAACAAACTGCCGCTAAGAAGAAGGGGGCAAACAATGGGTAAGTATTCTTCAGGCTTAAATGATATTTATGGAGCAGAAACTCCTGCAGATGGCGAGGAAAAAAAAGCCTTAGCGCCTAATGAAGAGGTTGTGCGCAAAGAGCCTCAAGGAAACGCAGATGCAGGCTATAAAGGCTTGCCTGAGATGAACTATGGCACCATCAAAGTAGATCAACAGGCGCCTAGCGGTGGCCCCGGCATTGGTGAGGTTTTGGGTGGTGGCGCCGCAGGCTATGCCGCTCACAAAATCAATCAGGCAACGATGATTCCTGATGCGGCTCGCAACAATGCAATCAATGTGCGCAACACCAACAAAGCGCTTGATCAAGCTATCTTGAACCATGCGCCCAATGAGGCTGAATTGGCAGAAGCTGAACTGGGTCACAAGTTTTGGCACAGCGAAGAAGCTCTGAACAAGAACATTGATCCTGCCGATCTGCCTGAGCCTCCACCCAAGGAGCCGGTCAAATTGGAATTCAGCCACGAGGGTGGCCCCGGAGTAGAAAACTATGAAGGCAAGTTTGTTCCAAACGAATTTGACAAAACTTCTCCAAGCATGTCGCACACACAAAAAGTCGTCATTCCTGCGAATGAAGCGGCTTCTTTGCGTACTCAGGAAATTGCCCCCGGCACAGCGATAGAGAAAGAGACTGGGTTGGCCCTTGACCCTGCGGCGCAAAAGGCTCAGATGGAGCGCAAACAAGCCGCATTGGACAAAGCCGAGGCTGACAAACTTGCCTATGAGCAAAAGGTGGCTGACGCCAAGGCAAAGGCCGAGATCAAGATTCAGCCTCAGCGTGACGCCGCAACTCAACGGTTGGAAGCCGCCAAAGCTAACGCACAAGCAACAGGCAAAGAAGTCAGCCGATTGACTGGCAAGTCAGCCCAACAGACGGGCAACCTTAACGCCAACACGGCAGAGATGAATCCTGCAAACGCTCAAAGACTTGAGAATATTGCGACGAAGGGTTCCATGCTTGGCGACATCGTGGAAAGCGGTGGACGCTTGATCAGGAAGTATGGTGGCCCTGCGGCGGCTCTAGCGGCTCCATATGAGTTTGGACAAGCCGCTGATGCTTGGCATGGTGGTGACACCACTGGAGCCATCAAACACGCTGTAAGTGGGCTTGGCGGTCTTGCACAAGCCGCTCCTATGGTTGCGGCGGCAGGTCTTATGGCACCTGAGATTGCGGCAGGGACAGCCGTTGCCGGTGGGTTAGCCGGTGCCGGTGTCCTTGCGCATGATGTTTATGAGAATTGGCCCGAAATCAAGAAGTGGGGCGCGAGCCATTTACCAGACTCTTGGACTAAGTAGTTCCTTCACGCTGAGATCATCTCCCTCAGTGTTTTGCCCCCCTTCAGTGGGGGGCGTTTTTTACTTAAACCAGACGAAGTAATTGGCGAATAGGACGATCAAACCCATCACAAAAATGAAGTTGAAGATCATGCGCATGGGTTGGCCTCCAAACCTTTGATTACAGGCACACGCACCTCAAGGAGCTTGGCGCCCACATTGGGGTTTAAGTGGCCCACGATTTCTGCGCAGGTCGCGAGCTCTTCCTTCATGATGGCAGGGCGAGCGGCGCGCACAAAGGCGTTTGCAAGCTTATGCAGGTCGTCTTCGAGGAAGTTGTAGTTGTCCTCAAGTTGAACCTCGTGGAATATCTTGTTGACCTCTTTTTTACTTAGCATCTTCTTCCCCTTCAAAGTCGAGTTCTTGGTTGGCCTGACGCGCCTGTTGCACTTTCATACCGGCGGTCAGCAATTTGACCAAGTCCATCTGAGATGCAACCTCAGCGGTGAATTGGCTATTCGCAATAAACGCAACGGCACTTTGACGGCTTGGTGCATTGACCAAAGCGGTTTGGTTGTTGCCGGTGACGAGATAGATTCTTTCCTTCATTTTCATACTCCAAATTGATTTTTGAGTTGCCAGTATTGCAACAGGCACTTGAACATTTCCCACCCGCGCGTCAAGTCTTCCTCAGACCATTCCACGATCTTGATCAGACCGGGTTTAGTGCGTGATGCGAAGACATTGGCGCAACGAGCGTGAGGCAGTCCCAAACCATGGCGGTAGGCCGCAAGCTGTAGCAGGTGCTCATCGTATGCCTCGACCTTGTCGTCCTCATCAAAGTCTTTTGACTTGGCGTCAAGTACGATGCCGGTGGGCGCATGCTGATCCGGCTTGCAGTACAAGTCGATCTTGCCGCCATACCCCAGAGGGCTTGCAAAAGACCGCTCTGTGAGCCATGGTTGGTGTGGGTGAGTGCCAAAGTGGATGAAGACTTTTTCTTCAAACGCCTCAGCAATCTCACGGTGAAAGATGTCACCACGCACACCCTCGTACCATGCCTCGATGGATTCATGGATGCGTGTGCCCAGTTCAGCCGCTTGCTTGCCTGTCTCTTTTGAGTCGGCAACGATACGGGCGATGAAGTCCTTCTCAGACTCTTCAGGTTTGCGCGGCAGGGTAAGGGCGGCGAGAAGCATTTGCTCCTGCTTCCAGACCTCCAAACCGGGCTTTGCGGCGATTTTCAGAACGGTGGTGACCGAAGGTACCAAGTTCATCTTTCGCGCGTCCCTGAGGGTCGTGGGACGGTCTGAGCCATCCTTTGCTTTTACGGTGTACTGTGGTGCGCCGTCTTCGGCTTTGTACCAGTGAACACTCTCTGCTGATCTTGCGATGATTGTTGTCATTTATGCTCCTTTGACGCACATGACTTGTTTGAGAATATGAACCACTTCGACTAAGTCTGTTTGGTTCGCCATGACTTGATCAATGTCTTTGTAGCTACTAGGAATTTCGTCAATAACTGACGCATCTTTGCGGCACTCGACACCTTCGGTTTGCTTGATGAGGTCATCAATGCTGAAACGCCTTTTAGCCTCAGCTCTGGACATACTGCGTCCTGCCCCATGCGAACAAGAACAATAGGATTGAAGCTCACCTTTTCCACGGACAATATACGATTTTTGACCCATAGAACCCGGAATAATTCCCAAGTCTCCTGATCTCGCACGAATAGCTCCTTTACGGGTAACCCAGAGATTTCGTCCAAAGTGATGCTCCTTTTCGACATAGTTGTGATGGCAATTGATCGCCTCTTGGGTAATCGTGAATTCTTTTGGAATATGCTTTTTGAGCGCTACCAAAACAACTTCCATCATCAACTTTCGATTTTCCAAAGCATAGTCTTGCGCCCACTGAACGGCTTCCATGTAGTCATTGAAATCTTCAGTGTCCTCAGGCAAATAGGCCAAGTCTGAATCAGGCAAGCTGATAAAGAATTTTTCCATTTGACGCTTGGCTTTTTCGATGTAGTGCGACCCAATCATGTTGCCAATGCCACGAGAGCCAGAGTGAAGCATGACCCACACATCTTGATTCTCATCAATGCAAAGTTCAATGAAATGATTGCCTGATCCAAGTGTGCCAAGTTGGGGCGCGGCTTTTTTCCAGTAATCACCGGCAATCTCGTTGAGGTTTTCGCAAAGATTGAATGATGTTTTAGGAAGGCGACCTAACCGATTGTTGACCTCTTCATCTCGCTGTAAACGACCACCTGCACCCAGCGGGATGTCGCGCTCAATTTGGGCGCGAATATCTTTCAAGGATTCGGGCAAGTCGGAAGCTTTTAATGAGGTTCTGACAGCATTCATGCCACAACCAATGTCAACACCTACAGCCGCAGGAATGATGGCTTTCTCGGTGGCAATAACAGTGCCCACGGTAGAGCCTTTTCCTGCATGAACATCAGGCATGCAAACCACGCCATGATGGTTGATAAAAGGTAGACGCGCCAAATTCTTAAGTTGAGTTAGCGCCTCTCCTTCTACATCGTCAGTCCAAATTTTGATTGGGCGCGAGCCCTCTTCTTGAATGACTTGTTTCATGATCAGAAAGGGATGTCGTCGTCTTCGTCGAACGCAGGCTTCGGTGAGTTGGCCTCAGCGTTTGCGTCCTTCTGGTAGTCAGCGGCCTTCTTGACCTTTTCAAACTCTGGCGAGTTGATGATCTTTTGTTTCAGGTTGTCGCTGAATGTTTCAAACAGAACCCAGTCAGGCTCCTGCAGATTGAACATCTCGTTCTTGTTGACCGGATTTGGCAGGCCGTTTTGCTTGATGATGGTGGGCACTGGCGACACGCTGTCCACATTGGAGTAGGTGTTGCCATTCTGACCTTGGCGCTCGATCACATTGAGCATGCACCATGCACCCAAAACATTCTTTAGGTCAAACTTGCGCATCTCTTCTTGGCTGAAGGGCTTACCGCGCCATGACTGTAGATCAAGGCGAAGATTTGCTTTCTCAGACCAACTAAGCGTATAGTTTTTGAAGATTGCAAAGGGGCGCCCGTCTATCATCTTGAGGGGTTTGCCACTGTCGTCTACACCGTGAAGTTCCCACCCGATCATGATCTTGTGGAGGTACTTGGTTTGACCCATATACTCGGACTTTTGTGTGCCCAAGTCCACGATTCGGTAGCACCTTGCTAAGTGCATACCGGGAGGGCTTCGCTCGAAATTCCCACCCTTGTCTTCTACATAAAAGCTCATCTCTTACTCCTTGAAAAACGGTCTTACTGACCTTTACCCGGCGACTGTGCCGTGAAAAGACTATACCACAAATCTAATTTTGTGTTAGACTATTTGTTAGAGTTTCAGAAAGGAGTTCTATGAACCTAAAAAAATATTTCGAGGAAGAGCCCTACGGGGCCAAGAAAGAGATGGCTGAGTACCTCGGCATCACCCCAACATGGTTGGGATTGTTATTGAGGAAAGCTCGCCGACCTTCAGCAGAGTTGGCAAAGAAGATCGAGAAGGCAACGCAAGGACTGGTCACAGCAAAAGAACTACGCCCCGATTTATTTGACTGAAATTTAACAGGAGATGTGAATGAAAAGAACGCTGAAATTGGTACCCATCAACACCGTGAGGATCGATGGAGACACCCAATCAAGAGTAGAGATGGACGCCAACTGGATTCAGAAGATCGTTGACGATCTGAAGAATGACATGGAGTACGACCCGATTGAGACACGCTTTGACGGTTCGCACCACTGGCTATCAGATGGCTTCCATCGCTACCTTGCGTACAAGCAACTTGGCGTGAAGGAAATCAATGTCAACTATTTGCCCGGCTCGCAGTTTGATGCCCAAGTGGACTCATACGGCGCCAACGGCAAACACGGTAGAGCTCGCACACGGGCCGACAAAGAGCGCAGTGTTGAGAACGCCATTAACAACCCACTGCTCAAGGACAAGAGCAACTACGAGATCGCCAAAATCTGCGTGGTATCTCAGCCCTTTGTGGCTTCAGTGCGTGACCCAGAGCGCAAAAAGAAGCAGGCAGAGAGCGTCAAGAAGCACTTCGAGAAGAAGATTCAAGAGAAACAAAATACTAATTTAATTAGTAGTGAAAAACCAACAGATAGGGAAAATCCCTACGCCGGTGAGGCGCCCTCAGACGAGGAAATCAAGGCGGCAGAGTTGGCGCTGATTGCTGACCAAGAGGCCATGTACAAGCTCTTGGACTCAGACGATGCACTGGCGACAGCACACGAAGAAATCAAGCGCCTGAACTACTTGAATGCTCAACTAGAGACACGCCTTCATGGACTCATGAATGAGCGCAACGAGGCCGTGAAAATGGTCAAGAAACTTCAAAAAGAAAATGACAAACTGAAAGCCAAAAAATGACCTCAAAACTCCTAGCGCCAAGTGGGCGTGATGATGGATTCCCAACCCCTCGTCAATTCCAAATTGATGCCCATGAAGCCCTGCGCCAAGGGTTTCGTGAGGGACATAAAAACCAGTTGATCATGGCGCCCACAGGGGCCGGTAAGACTTACCTTGGATTACGAATTTGTAATGAAGCAATCCAAAAGGGCAAGCGCGCTGTGTTCCTGTGTGACCGCACCACGCTGATCAACCAAACCTCTGCGGTGGCTGACCGCTACGGCATGTACAACCATGGCGTCATTCAAGCCAACCATTGGCGCCGCAGGCCAAGTGAGCTCTTCCAAATTGCCAGTGTGCAGACCGTCGCCAAGCGCGCGTTCTGGCCTCAAATGGATGTGTTGGTGGTCGATGAAGCGCACACCACATACAAGGCATGGACTGAGTTTGCAAAAGCAACAAACGCAACGGTCATTGGCCTGTCTGCCACGCCCTTCACGCCGGGCCTTGGAAAAATCTTTACCAACTTGGTAAATGCAACCACGATGAACGATCTCACGCAGGAGGGTACTCTGGTGCCCATGCGGATTTTCTCGTGCCAAAAGCCCGATATGACCGGCGCAGAGGTCAAAGGTGGCGAGTGGACAGACAAGGCGGCTGAGGAGCGCGAGCTCAAGATCGTAGGTGATGTGGTCAACGACTGGATCAAGTTCGGCGACAACCGTAAGACCATCGTGTTTGGGGCCACCATCGCCCACTGTGAAGAGCTCTGCAGGCAGTTCATTGCCCAAGGCATCATGGCGGCGATGTTCACCTCTGAGACGAAGGAGCGCGAGCGCGAGGAACTCTTGAAGGAGTACCGCAAGCCTGACACCTACCTGCGCGTGTTGATCAGCGTGGAGGCCCTCGCAAAGGGCTTTGATGTGCCTGATGTTGGCTGTATCTGCGATGCGCGCCCATTGCGCAAGTCACTCTCGACTGCGATTCAGATGTGGGGCCGTGGCCTGCGGAGCTCGCCTGAGACAGGCAAGAAGGATTGCCACCTGCTCGACTTCAGCGGCAACATCATCCGGTTCTTTGAAGACTTCAACGACATCTACTTCAACGGGTTGGAGAAGCTCGACGATGGCGAGAAGCTCGACAAGACAGTGCGCACGAAGGAGGAGTTCGATACCAAGGGCTGTCCGAAGTGTGGCTACACACCTTTCCACAAGCGGTGCATGGCTTGCGGTTACGAGCGCGTGAGCCGTGAGATCAGCGACGCGGTGCCGGGCCACATGAAGGAAATCTTCATCGGTGAAGGCAAGAACAAAAAGAAACTCGCAGACAACGCCGAACACTTGTGGCATCAACTGTGTTCGTATGCGCGGATTCACAGCAAGGCAGACGCGCAGTCAGGCAGGGCATGGCACTTATACCGGCAGATCACAGGCCAAGAATCGAAGTGGGCATTCAGTAATGCCCCGATGGTCGAGATCAACAGGAATGTGTACAACAAGATTCAACAGATGAACATTGCATGGAAAAAAGGAGCAGGACGATGATTTTTCCAAAACACAAAGCGGGCCTGTACTTGACTCACAACGAGCACAAGGACTACTACGAGACGGTGGCAGAAAGAGTCGGATATCACCCATCTGTTGATGATGAGCATTATTGGGTTTCGCCTGAGGACAAACAAAAGTGCATCGACACCGATGAACTGTGGGAGTTGCAGTGGTATCCAGATACACCTGTTGGTTTTCACAAGGTGTGTGGATCGACATTAGACATTGTTCTCAAACGAGCTTTAGAGATTGAAGAGGAGTACTTGAAATGAAAGCAAAAACCATTGACGCATTGATTGCCAACCGTGAGGCGGCACTCTTAACCAGAATCAAGCTTCACCACGAGCTCAAGGACAAGATCAGACTTGCCGAGCTTCGACTGTTCAAGAAAAATCTCAAGTTGATGCTGAAGCAGACCACCTACACCTACCAGTCATACGGAGGTAGCGGAGAATGACTGACGAACAAATTATTGAGATGGCTAGAGAGGCAAACTTACCAAGTTGTTTAGCAACGCATCCAAAAGCACTTAAACGCTTTGCCAAACTGGTAGCACAGCATGAGCGTGATGCATGCTCTATCAGAGCAAGTGTTGCACTTCTTGGCACTTTGAAAGATACCGCAGATCGAGTTTTGAGGGCCATAAGGAGGGGTGATCTATGAATATCGAAGCATGGATTGCCGAGAGGGTGAATCGCGGCGAAGATGCGACTATCAGTTTGCGTTTGCTTGAAAAATTGATGTATGAGCCTGCAATCAAGCATTGGATTTCAAGCACATCCAAAAAGTTGGGTTGCAGTGTCACTATTCATTGGCCCAGTGGTGTTGTGACCTTTTACCCAGTGAGTGCATCATGAGCTTCATCGACTTTGCACGAGCTCACGGGGTAGAGATCGACCACGACAAGCTGTACCCTTCTGAGCGCATCAAGCGAACTGGTACGGTCAGCAAGCCCAAGTCAGACAATGGCGCCTACTTCTGGGATGGTCAGCGCGGATGGGTCATGGATTGGTCAGGAGAGGCCAGAGTCGTTTGGTACGAAGACCCTCATGCCAAACCATGGACTGACGCAGAAAAGCGCGCATGGGCCGATAAACGGCGCGTACAGCAGTCCGACAAGGAGGCAGGCTACCAACGGGTGGCCCTGCAGGCTGACATCACGCTCAGGTCAGCTAAGAAAGAGAACCACGCCTACCTGCAGTTCAAGGGTTTTAAAAATGAGTTGGGGCTCGTGTTGGACAACAAGCTGTTGGTGCCCATGCGCAATGTCAGCACGATGGCTTTGCAGGGCTATCAGCAGATTTACTACGACTACGACGCGCGACAATACGAAAAGAAGATGCTCCACGGCATGAGGGCCAAGCATGCGGTTTTTTACATCGGCAACAGGAGCCTGCCTGAGGCGTGGTTGGTTGAAGGGTATGCCACCGGCCTGTCGGTGCATCAAGCCCTTAGGAGCTGTGGCGTGATGGCCTCGGTGATAGTGTGCTTCTCAGCATCGAACATGATTGCGGTGGCTGACCAGATACCCGGCAACCGGTTCATCTTTGCCGACAACGATGCCTCAGAGACGGGCAGGAAGGCCGCAGAGGCCACCGGATTGCCTTGGACGATGGCTGACACCGTCGGATGGGATGCGAATGATCTACATACCAAGGAGAGCGTTTTTAAGGTGGTGGAAAAAATCATCGAATGTAGAAGATCAGCGGTATACTCCTGACTCTCTAGAAAGTCGTGCTGATGGACTGTAAACATCAGCGCCAACACACATGGGGATTGGCGTGGGAAACGACTTGGTGCTTCACTGCGCGTCGCCAACTGCCTTTCAGTCTCCAGTTGTGTTGGTGGCAGATGCGGTGATCGGGCGAGTGGTTCAGTCCACAGTTCCCCATTTGCGGCCACCAACAACTTGCATAAGCCGAAGGCTCGACGGTTAATCTGACCCGTCTGAGGTATGACCCACCAAGAAACAGAAGGGTCATGTTTACAAAACTCAAAAAAATGTACATGACAGCCATCTCATGTATATAATTCATCCAATCATGAACACATCTCTCCCACGACCCCCTATCTCTGTGCGTAGCGCAGTGGTAGCGCGCGTGTCTTGGGCACACGAGGTCGTAGGTTCGATCCCTACCGCACAGACCAATCATCATCGAAATTGACCCTATCCCATTGTGGTAGAGCAAGCAAGGTGTATGCGCTCGGCTGTTAACCGAGAATGAGTTTGGTTCGATTCCAAATACCACAGCCACTTTATGGTGTCGGTAGTGTAGTGGTAGCACGACAGCCTGTGAATCTGTCAGCGAGAGTTCGATTCTCCCCTTCACCCCAAAAAAAGACTTGACAAGCAAAATTTGCTTGTGGTTATAATTCACTTGCAAGGCGTGAGAACCTGTGCAAGCGAAAGCCGTTAAGTCAAACTCCGACCCCGAATGGGGTGCCGTCCTTCCAAAAGAAGGATGTGTTCTCACCGGGGTTTGTCTTAACGGCTTTTTTTTGATCTCATACTTTGTCGCTGAATCGGACGCGCACTGGCGGTAGCGATCAGGGACAGCTCTACTACGGGAAAGATGTTGAGATAGAGCAAAGGGTGGCGAAGTGAGTGCCCTTACATCGAACGACTGACGGGTCAGAAACTCCGACGGGTATCTGTGAAGGCTCATCCTCTCTTGGGAGGGCTGAGTCTGTCCACCTCTGGGTATCAGGAAAGAGACAGTAAGGTAGAAATAAAGAAAGGGTAATTTTGATTAAGGTCAAAAGACCTTCCATTTTCCCTACGCAAAGTTCTAATTCCGTGTTAGACTTTTGATAGTTCAATCAGGAGAAAAACATGGACAAACTTGAAGAGTTCCACTACTTCACCACCCCGATCTACGCGGTGAAGTTGCCACAGTTTTTGGAACCCATTCGCAAGATTTCGAATCAATACCTTGCCAAGTCAAGGGCGCGGCACAAGAACAAAAAGAACCCCATGACCGTGATGACTGCAAGCTTCTCGCACGAGCCGGATGCCGCAGAGTTTGCGCAGTATGTCTCCCAAACCGCATGGAACATCTTCGCGGCTCAGGGCTACAACATGGACAACTTGGTCACCTTCTTTCAAGAGATGTGGACTCAAGAGCACAACTTCCAATCTGCCATGGAGACTCATGTCCACGGCAACGGCGCGGCGATCAGCGCGTTCTACTTCCTCAACATGCCAAAGAACGCCATGAAGATGGTGATTCACGATCCACGCCCCGGCAAAGTCATCACCAATTTGCCGGTTAAGGACAACAAGAAAGTCGCGCCTGCATCGACGCAGGTGGTCTTCACGCCTGAAGAGGGCACACTCATCTTCACACCGGCATGGTTGCCTCACCAGTTCAGCCGCAACCTTAACCGCGAGCAATCGGTGAAGTTCGTCCACATGAATCTTGGCGTCACGCAAGCACCACAGGAGGCGGCGGCTGACCCTAAAGTGGAGGTGATATGAAATACCGCATTCGCTACAACAAAACCGCAGGCCAACCGGGGCGCGGCACCGTTGATCACAAGTGGCGCGTGTTCGATGAGAACAACAAAGAGATCATCTGTAAAGGGGTGAAGATTCAATCCGTAGCATGGACAGAGATGGATCCAAACGGTGTGGATTGGAACTTCGTCACAGAAGGAAAGTTGATAGTTGAACGAGAGACTTCAACTGTTGTCATTGTCTAATTCTGTGTTAGACTCTCTAACATCACAATATTGTGATTTTATTGGAGGGTCAACATGAGGCTACTTAAGCCAGAAGAGATCGACATCTATGTCAAACGACACGAACGCCGCCGGCAACGCTTCGAGACGGAAGGCTTATCTCCTGACGAAGCATGGGAGCTCGCAGACAAACTCTGGGAGCGAGACAAAGACGGTACCGATGACCGGCGTTTGTGTTTCGAGTGTCAAAACTACAACGACAACAGGAAGACCTGTTCAAAGATTGTTGACCACAAGCGCCAACCACAAACCCCACTGCGATTCATCTTGCAACGCTGTGAGTGGTTCAAACTGAGGGAGACAAAACATGGTGTCCGATGACTTCGCCTACTGGCTGTCTGTTCAAGGAAAGCCCGGCATATTGCCCAACCAAATCAAGACCGTCAAAGACATCTTAAACCGCATGCCTGAGGCTGATCTGATCAGCATCATGTACCACGGCGCAGATGATCTGGCCTCCAAGGCTCTCAACGAGCTCAAGCGCCGATTCGAGGACGAGCTCAACGCATTGGAAGAGATGCATCAACACATGGTCAACAGTGAAAGGTCAGTACATGAGAGTGATTGGAATTGATCCCGGCGCATCGGGCGCGATTGTTCTGCTTGAGGATGGCGAGCCCATCGAATGGCTGTTGATGCCCACCATGAAGGTTGGCTCGACCACCAAGGTGAACGCGGCTTCACTGGCCCGATTCATCTTCGATTCAGGCGCCCTCAAGGTGTATGTCGAATTCGTGCATTCAATGCCAAAGCAAGGCGTGAGCTCGTCGTTCAACTTTGGGCACTCCTGCGGCGTCATAGAGGGCATTCTGGGCGCGGTCATGACGCCCTATGAACTGGTGACACCACAGAAGTGGAAAAAGGCCGCAGGGCTCATTGGAAGCGACAAAGACGCGGCGCGCGTGAAGGCCATTCAGATGTGGCCCAAGTGGCAATGCTTGGACAAGAAAGGCCAAGGCCAAGCACTGGCTGACGCGGCACTGATTGCGAGGTTTGGGGTATGAGTAGCAAAGCACCACCAAAAGAAACTTGCCTGCAGATGGCAAAGTTCTATTCCGACTCACGCAATCCAATGGCGCAAAAGTTGATGTGGGATTGGCTGATTTGTTGGGGCTTTTATGAACACTGGGTAGAGGAGTATTGGAATGAACCAAAAGGACATTAACGACGCGGTGGACTACCTCTACACGCATGGTCGCAAATACGCCGAGGCCAAGGCTCACCGCACCTACTTGGAAGAGTACCGCAAGAGCCAAAAAGCCATGCTGATGAAGGCCGCATTGTCGCGCGGCATCAAGACCGTGGCGGCGGCAGAGATCGAAGCCTATGCAGACCCATCGTATGTGGAACTGCTCAAGGGCCTAGAGGGGGCCGTGGAGGCCGAAGAGACACTCAGATGGGGATTGGTATCAGCGCAGGCTCGAATCGAGGTTTGGCGCTCAACTGAAGCCTCCAACAGGGTGATGGATAAATCAGTAATGTGAAGGAGAAAACATGAAGCACTTAAAAGAAACCGAAGTCTGGCAAAAAGAGAAGCTTGCGCGCGACCACCGGCTCGCCGTCATGATGATGATTCGTCAGCAGATCGACATGGTTGGTCAACTCATGGAGCGGCACAAAGAGCTTGTGAAGGCGCCTTTGTCCTACAACATGTGTGTTGGCCTGCTTGAGCAATTGCAGGGGCATTCGTTCGCGGCATTCAACGAAACCGGCGCCGCCGCACCTTACACACCCGACGGCAACTCAACTCCTTATTTCAAATTCCCGAATGAGATCGTTGGCCTATGAACGGCAGTTACGACACGCTTGAAAAGAAGTGGGTGGGGCTCGTCAAAGAACAGCCCTGCTCAGTCTGTGGACAGCCGGGGCCCAGTGATGCACACCACATCGAGCAAGGTGAGCACTTTACGGTGGTGGCCCTCTGCAAGTCCTGCCACCAAGGCTCGAACATGGGATGGCATGGGAACAAGCGCGCGTGGGCTATTGCCAAGATGGATCAGCTCGATGCCCTGAATGTGACCATCCGGCATGTGTTTAAGTTCCTGACTACTAATTAAATTAGTAGCGTAAAAGCAACATTAGGGTTTTCCTTAGAAAATATTTTTAAAAAGTGCTTGCAAGACTCTAACTTAGAGTTATACTTCTCATCACTGCACTGTCGCAGGTTTAATCAAGGAGATCGAAATGATCACAGAAGTTCAAGCAAACATTCAAGCCCTCGCAACTGTCGAGTCTCTCGTATCTGACATCGATGCACTCTTTGTGCTCGACCAACAAGCCAAAGCTCTGGCAGAACAAGTCAAGGCCATGAAAGAGGCCATCGCCAACAAGTACGGCGAAGGCAAACACCAAGGTGAGTTGCACAGCGTTGACATCAAGCTCGTGCAAGTTAAGGGCACCGTTGATTACGGCAAGCTCTGCGTCTCCTACGGCATCCAAGATGATGTGCTCGACACCTTCCGCAAAGAAGGCCGCGCCGACATCCGAGTAACCCCAGTCAAATAATCAACGGGGCCTCGGCCCCTTAGGAGATCACCATGAGCGTAACAATCGAAAACAAAGACACCTCCATCAAGATCGTCGAGTCTGACCGCAAGATCATGGTCAGCGACTTTGACGACGGTTCACACATGTCTATCTTCTTCCCCGGCGGTCACGCATCAGTGGCTATGTCCCGCGAAGAAACCGAAGCCCTCATCGAGGCCCTGCAACGCGCAATTTCCAAGGAGTAAATCATGAACTACGCAAATCACTACGGTTGGTCAGATGTCAATCCCTACGAGGTCGTGAAGAAGGTCAGCGACAGGACTCTTGAAGTGCGAGAGATGGATGCAGAGAAGGACGAGAGCGTCAAGACCACCTTCGTGCCCGGCGGCTTCAGCGCGGTGAGCGACAACGCGCAGGCATGGCACATCAAGAGCAATCCTCAGAACCCAATCATCCGCATTCGCCTGCATAAGTCGGGCACATGGAAGGACAAGCATGGGCGCCGGTTTGGGCTATCGAATTCACCACAGAAGTTTTACGATTACAACTTTTGATATGACACTCCAAGACCTTCAATTGATCTTGGAAGTCCTCACCAGTGACTGGACACACGCAGACACTGGTGCGGCAATCCAAGCTGTGAAAACGGAGATCGCCAAGATGTCGCGCAAGAAGCGCAAGTCACTCGGCGAGCTCCCACCACATCAACGCCATAGTGACACGAGCATCGCCTCGGCCCTGAAGGCATCTGAGAAGTTCAGTGATGTGCGACGCTCGGTGTTGGTGGCTATCGCAAAGCGGCCTATCACCGACGAAGAAGGTCAGCAGGCCCTCAACATGCCGGGCAACTCATACCGGCCTTGTAGGGTCACTCTGATGGACGCAGGACTGGTTGAAGATTCAGGCCACCGGCGTCAAACTGTCTCCAAGCGTAAAGCAGTCGTTTGGAGGATCACACCCGAAGGGCTCAGTCATCTGGGCATCAACACAAAGGAGGTAGCATGAATCAAGATAACGAACATGTCTGGACACCAACAGGCACCGACATCACCGTGAGGTGGCGCCAGATGGGTTGGGTGCCTGCAAGTGAGTTGCCTGAGTTTCAAGCCAAATGGAAGTTCTATCAGGGACTTCCATTGCGTAAGCTCGACGACAAGGCCAAGGCCGAGTACGAGTTGGTGATGAAGCGCGCGAAGGTGGCACGAATTAAATGATCACGACCATCCTAAATTTTCTTTTGATTGCCGGCCTTACCATCGTGGTAATTATTTTGGTGGCGCTTGGCATGTTGTGGTGGTTACAAAAAAACGAGAGGTATTAAATGGAAAAGAAAGAATTGAGCCCATTGGCTCGCCAATTGTTGGGAAACGCAGGAACCATGAAGTTCTTCACTCAAATTGAATTCGACGAGGCTTTGGTGCTTGCCAAGGCTGAGATCATGCAGGTGGCAATTGAGACGACCAAGCAGGCCATCTTCATCGAGCGCCAAGCCTGCGCAGACATCGCCAAAGAGGCAGGCCAAGATGAGATCGCCGAGAAGATTCGCAATCGCATCCCTAGCCAAATGGTGCAGTGATGAGTATCGAAAAAGACATCGAAAAGGTCGGGGAGCTTCTGAAAAGGGTTGACCCGCTCATTCAACGGTACTTCCACCAGATCATGGATAAGCATGGACACGATGTATGCCTGTCTGTGGCGGCAAATATCAGCACCACCCTCATGACCCTATCCATCCTCATCGTGGAGCGCCGTGGGGGCGAAATAGACCCCTTCATGCACATCATGATGAAGGAGGTCAAACACAAGTTCGACAATGCCCATGCATCGCAGGCAACGCAGGACTTGCTCGACAAGGTCATGAATCTGGGCCAGTTTGGCGACTGGAACACCTGCAGGCCACCGCCGACCAAACATTAGGGAAAGTACCTACAAAAATAAATGTTGACGACACAATCTAACTTTGTGTTAGAATTCTAATCACTGCAACGAAGCAGGTTCAAACAAGGAGTTAGATATGTCATACATCGCAGAAATTGAAAGCCGTGTCGCAGGCATCCCATGCATCATTGGCGTGACCCACTACGAGTGCGTGAAGGGCTCTTACAGCTACCACGCCGCCAGTGACTGGGACTACCATGGCTACACCGAGTGTGAGTTCGAAGTGCTTGACCGTCGTGGTCGCAAAGCCGCATGGCTTGAGCGCAAGCTTGACGACAAGATGACCCAAGAGATTGAGTCAGAGATTGCTGAATATTTCAACTAAGGAGAATGACATGGAAGACTTCAAACCAATGATCAAGATGTCCACCAACAAAGTGGTAGAAATTGCCCTCGACACCGCAGGCAAGGCCACAAGCATAATGGCCTACTGCGACTACATCGCCAACAGCATCAAGCATGCCCTGCCAGTGACTGGCGTGGCTACAAGCACAGTAAAGTCTGACCTTCACCCAGAGGGCGGCTACCTGCTCACCACCAAGAAAACCATCGAGGCAGAATACCTTGGCAAGAAATACAAAATCACTGTGGAGGAAGCGTAAGATCATGAACTACCAACAGCAAGAGGAATCCCTCCTCGACAAAATCATCATCGGCACCCTCTTCGTGGCATTCATCGTTGGCATGGCCTTCATGCCTGATCTGGTGCCCGTACAGCATGAGGCCAAGTACGATTGCCGCATTGCAGAGATTTCCCCTGACTTCCCTAAAGCAGTGCGTGAAGCCTGCAGAAAGCAAAACAATGGCAACTAAGACCGTCGCAAAGAAAGTCCCGGCAAAGAAGGCGCCGGCAAAGAAAACCACCGCGATCTCAAAGGAGCCCACCTTCGGCATGCCTCAAGAGGTCAAGGACTGGATTGAGCGAGCTCACAGCATCATGAACCACCAGAGAGGCGAGATCGAGCGCCTGAAGGAGGAGAACAAGGAGCTCAAGGCGTACAAGTCGTGGGCATCAAGCCGCCTGACTCGGAGTGAGCACCATGACTGAGCCCTTGGATAAGTATCCATGGGGTGATGAGGTGGAAGAAGCCTTTATCGTGCCAACCGAACTTAAGATCAACCTCAAGCAGAATTACAACATTATTTTTCATAATGTCATTGATGGCATGAATGCCAAAGTGGTTGGGCGGCTCGACTTCAACGGCCCGGAGCTCAAGTTTGAGGGCGACATGGAAGAGAGCGCCAAATCCTTCATGATGTGGATCGCGCAGGCATTCTCTGGGCGACTAAAGGAAGAGCGCAACAAAGAGCGCAAAGAGCTCGAAGAGGAGCTGTTGAAACTTAAGAACGGCATCGCCGCCAACAGTGACTACATCCAAGGTCGATGGGACTTGATCGGACAGTTCCAAGACATCATCCGGGCGCGCATAGAGGGCTGACATGTCAAAACCAGTTGCTTACCACTACTACATCGACGACGACGAAGAGCACCCAGTGCTGACCGAAACCCGCAAAGACTGGCATGAGCGGTATCCCTACTGGAACGAGAAACCCCTGTACGATCATCCAAGAGAGTGGAAAGACCTCAAGCACAAGGAGATCGCAGAAATCCTGTGTGATGACAGATGGCAGGGAAGGCCAGAGCTCATGCTCCTGCGCATGCAGGAAATGCTCAAAGAGAGGAATTCATGAGCATAGAAGCAATGAAACAGGCGCTGGAGGCGTTTGAAGACATCGCAAGTTGGTACGACCACGACAGAAGTGTTGGATCGCTAGCAAATAGTATGTACGAAGCAAAATGTTTTGCGACAGTACAGGCCACATCCCTACGCCAAGCCATAGAGCAAGCAGAGAAGCAAGAGCCTGTGGCGTGGCGAGTTTCGTATCCAAACGAACCTGAATTTGGTTTCTGGTTTGCAGAAAGTATTGGTGGAGAAGGTTGTTTGAATGAACCCCTCTACACCACACCACAACCACAGCGTGAATGGATTGGGCTGACGGATGAGGAGGCCAATCAGCTTTGGGAAAGCACGGATTCAGACTGGGAATTGATGAAGCGAACCGAAGCCAAGCTGAAGATTAAGAACGGATTCTGAAGATTGCAGTTGCCCTGCCCACGAGGGGCAATTTTGGGAAGGTGTAAAAGCCTTCCCTTTTTTTTGGCCTATTTACGCAAAAACGAACTAAGAGTTACACTTATGCCTATGCGCTGAAAAGATTGCGCGCCAAAAAGGAAGAGTATGACGACCAAGACAAAGAACAAGGTGGGAGCTCCATCCACATACAGTGAAGAGATAGCCAACAAGATATGCCAGAGGCTATCTATGGGGGAGTCTCTGAGACGGATATGCATGGAGGAGGGATATCCTGTGCAGTCCACAGTGTACGAATGGTTGTTGCGCCACAAGGAGTTTGCGGAGAACTACACACGCGCGCGGGAGGAGCAGGCTGACACCCACGCTGACGAAATCGTCGCCATCGCTGACGAAAAGCCTGAGATGCTTGAGATCAAGGACAAGGACGGCAATGTCATCGACCTGAAGATCGACTCCGGCTATGTGGCCTACCAGAAGCAACGCATTGAGGCCCGGAAGTGGACAGCCATGAAGCTCAAGCCCAAGAAGTATGGTGACCGCACAATTCACTCAGGAGACGACGAGAGCCCAGTGGTGCATGAACACAACCTCGGCGTGTTTGGCGAGCTCTTGAAGGCCATCAAGATGCAAAGGCAAGCAGAATGATTAAGTACACACCTGAGGGCCGCATAGCCCGTGTTGGCCTCAATATCACGCTTGGCACATGGCGCAAGCCCTATGTGACCTTCCGGTGGGTCTGGTATCACACTCACACCCACATGCTCATCTCTTGGCGTTTTCGCATTCGCCTGTACCTCTGGCCCGTATTCATGTGGGGCAAGGACTCGACCAATGTGATCGAGAGTTGGCTATTTGATCGTGACCTGATTGTGGTCAACAGAGAGATTCTGGAAGACCTCCACGCCATCGAGGACGCCCAGAAGCGCACCAATGAACCCTACGCCATCATCAAGCCCGTATGAGTGTTGTAGACCTTATCCTTGACGACGAAGACACCCTCAAAGAGGATTACGCCCAACGGACGAATATTGCCCAGACGGTGATCAATTGGCGCATGAAGTGGATGAAGGGCGCCCACAAGCACCAGATTGAGCCTGCAGGCGAATGGTGGAACATCTGGCTCATGCTCGCAGGCCGTGGAGCCGGCAAGACCCGCGCCGCCACTGAGACGCTACTTGAGTGGGCATGGGATATGCCCGGCAGTCGATGGCTCGTCTCCGCGCCCACATCAGGCGACATCCGTGGCACCTGCTTCGAAGGTGACTCTGGCCTGCTCAATGTGTGCCCACCTTCCCTGATCGAGGACTACAACAAAGCCCTGCACGAGCTCAGGCTCATCAATGGCTCATTCATCAAGGGCATCCCGGCATCGGAGCCGGAGCGTTTCCGTGGTGGTCAGTGGCATGGCGCATGGCTCGATGAGCTCGCCGCCTACGATGACCTGCAGGCCGCATGGGATCAGATTCAATTCGCGGTGCGTCTGGGCCAACGAACCCGCATCATCGCCACCACGACGCCCAAGCCCAAACCCCTGATCATGGAGCTCTTGAGCCGTGAGAACGACGATGTGGTGATCACCAAGGCATCGACCTACATCAACAAGGACAACCTTGCGCCCTCCTTCCAGAAGCAGATTTTGCAGTACGAGGGCACCAACCTCGGCAGGCAGGAGATTCACGCTGAGATCATTGACCCTGAGGAAGGCGGCATCGTTCGCCGTGAGTGGTTTAGGCTCTGGCCCAAAGACAAGCCCTTCCCCAAGTTCGAGTACATCATCCAGTCGGTGGACTGCGCTACCTCGGACAAAACCCACAACGACCCCACGGGCCACATGACCCTTGGCGTCTATCGCCCAGAGGACGGAGCCATGTCGGTGCTTATCATCGACTGTTGGCAAGAGCACCTGCAGTACCCTGACCTGCGCCCCAAGATCATGAGCGAGTTCGAGGTGGTCTACGGTGAAGGCAAGACCCGCAAGCTCGTTGACCTGATCCTGATCGAAGACAAGAGCGCAGGCATCTCCCTGATCCAAGACTTACAGCGCGCCCACCTGCCGGTCATGCCCTACAACCCCGGACGGGCCGACAAGATACAGCGCCTGTCCATCGTCGCCAACATCATCAAGGCAGGGCGCGTCTGGGTGCCTGAGAGCTCCAAGACCCCCGGCTTCGTGCGTGACTGGGCCGAGGGCATGGTGTCACAAATCTGTTCATTCCCTGAGGGCACAATCCATGATGAGTTCGTGGACTGCATCAGTCAGGCCCTGCGGTACTTGAGGGACGCCGGGTGGATCAGCATTGATCCCGGCCCCCGTGAGGAGCTCGAACCCGATGACATCAGTGACGCAGAGATTTACAACATGAAGGGGCGTCAAAACCCTTATTCGCAATGACCACTACTAATTTAATTAGTAAGGGTTTCTACCTACTAATTTAATTAGTATCAACCAGAGAGGAGACAGCATGGCAGATGAAGACTACTTGTACTATGAACAACGAGATGGCACCTACAAACGCGTCATGCACCTCGATGGAGTGCGCACCACGGTCTGCGAAAACCGGTTCGAGATCAGCGTCCAAGACCGCACAGAAATCTGGGAGCAACTCGCCGTCCAACAACTGCGTGAGTGGATCAAGTGGCGCAAAGAGCAAGAGGAGTTGCGAGAGTCTCGGAGTCTGTCAGGGGGACAACCGGTGCCCCAATTGCCGGTGGACGGCAAGCAATCCGCATAGGATAATTGATAGAAAATCATCGGAGGAATAATGGACACCCCATCACTAGCGCAGATGCGCGTCAATCTGGCACAGCACAGAAACCCCGACCTCATGGACAGCATCGGCGTGAATGAAGCTCTGGACATGGAGCCCAAGATGTTCGTCAACCCCAACCCCAAAGCAATTGGTGGCATCCCATCAATCGGTGGCGTAGCGACCAACAAAGGCATGCCAATCGGTGGCGTGGACACCAACTCCCAACAGCCCGGTCAACAACTCAATCCAATCCCTGCACCTGTGCCCGGTCAACCTCAGCCCGGTCAGCCCGGTGCTCCCGGTGCGACGCCCGGCACTCCTCCTGCTCCCGGTGGCGCGCCCACTGGCCCAAGCGGTGGAGCTCCTGCACAGATGGGCAACATGCTTCAAATGACGCCTCAAGGCCAAGCTCTGGCGGCTATGGCCCCACCTCCTGCACCTGCCACTGGAGCCGCGCCCGGCATGGCCTCAGGTGGTGCAATGCGACTTGAGCTCCTGAAGAAGAAAGCCCGTGATGCTTTTCCTCACATGGGTGATGGTGGTCAGCCACCAAAGCGCCGTGTATTCAATATCATGCCTGCGACTCAAGGTGCAGTGAAGACCCCCAATGGCTTCACACCCTATGACGCCGGTAGCCCAAGCATCGCCAGTCTGGCTCGCGCCTTCGATGAGGCGATTGCTCATCACTTGGCACTGCCTGCACATCACCGCATGATGAACAGCGTGAGAGCCGCTGAGATGGTGTCCAACCATGTAGGCCGCACAAGCGACAACAAGCCCAAGGACTTGCTTGGCAAGAACGCCAAGCTCATCAAGTCTGAGAAGGGCGGCGAGGAGGCCATCAAGCTTCCCGATGGGCGCGGTGTCGAGACGACTGGTCTGGCATTGGCTCCTGCGTTTGGTCAAGGCAAGTTCAACACCTGCCCCAACTCAGCATCGTGTAAGGAAGAGTGCTTAGGCAAGACCTCAGGCAACTACTTCAAACTGGGTGGCGGTACCAACCTTGAAGAGTTTAAGGGCCCACGCCTGAACAGTCTCAACAAGACCTTGGCGATGATCAACGACCCTCACTCGTTTGCTGTCAAGCTGTACGATGAGATTCAGGACGCCAAAGCGATTGCGGCACAGAACAACAACCACTTAGGTGTGCGCCTCAATGTGCTGTCGGACATCAATCCACGAGTCCACAAGGCCATCATCAACGGTCACCCTGATGTGACCTTCTATGACTACACCAAGAACAACACCAACCCCATCGCGCCCAACCACCACTACACTTACTCAAGCACTGGTGTGAGCGATCAAGATGTCCACAATCCACACAGCAACTGGAAGCAGATGCGCCGTCGGTTGGAGGGTGGCGACAATGTGGCGATGGCCTTCACACACAATGAGCATCTGCCCCACCAGATCGTTGATCATGAGACTGGCAAAGTGTTCAAGGTCATCAACGGTGACAGCCATGACTTCCGACCACTGGACATTCAGCCTGAGGGCGAGCATGGCGTGATCGTGGGCCTTAAGAACAAGAAGGCCATCGGTGAGAAAGGCAACGCTCACATTGACTCTAACGGATTCTTTGTGAAGTACGATCCACAGTTGATGAAGAAAGAAGACGGCAGGTATGCCCGTGTGCCGACCACTGAGATATCGGCAAAGACTGGCAAGCCTAAGTTGGGTGAGACAATACCGCAGAACAGAACGGTGCATATCCAACCACAAGAGCCTGCGCCTAGAGAAAAATCAAATGACGAAGGATGGGAAGTATGAGCAAGAAGAAACTAGACTCACATCATTTTTATGCCCAGTTCCATGGACTGGAGCACCACAATGACCCTGAAGACCATGTCAAGCACAAGCATCACTTGCACAGCCCTGATGCGCATAAGGCACACAAAGGCTTAAATTTAAAAAGTCTTGCACGAGCCAAGCACAAGCACTCAGGCAATAAAGGATAATCATGGCTGAAAAAGACGACGACCTAAACATTCAAGAGCAAGAAGACGGCTCCGCTGTGATGGACATGCCTGCATTCGACACTGACGAATTGCCAGACGGTTCAGCCATTGTTGACATTGACGATGGCCCAGAATTCAACCCAGAGTTCTATGACAACCTAGCAGACTCTGTTGATCCCGGTGTTTTGTCGGACATCGTCTTCAATTACTTAGACTTACTTGAGAGCGATAAGCAGGCACGAGAACTGCGCGACAAACAATATGAAGAGGGTATTAAACGGACTGGTATGGGCAATGATGCCCCCGGAGGTGCAACCTTTATGGGAGCCTCTAAGGTCGTGCATCCTGCCATGGCTGAGGGTTGCGTTGACTTTGCCGCTCGCGCAATCAAAGAGCTCTTTCCACCAGATGGCCCGGTCAAGTCGAAGATCATTGGTAAGGTTGACGATCTCAAGACGGCGGTGGCAGATCGCAAGGTCGAGTACCTCAACTGGCAGATCACTGAGCAGATCGAAGAGTTCCGCGACGAACAAGAACAACTGCTGACCCAACTGCCACTCGGCGGCTCACAGTACATGAAACTGTGGTACGACGAAGACAAGAAGCGTCCATGCATCGAGTTCCTGCCGATTGACCGTGTGATCCTGCCCTTTGCGGCAACCAACTTTTACACGGCACAGCGCGCCGCTGAGATTCACGAGATCACCCAATTCGAGTTCGAGCGCCGCATCAAGTCGGGCATGTACCGCGACATCAACTATGTGCAGGCATCCGGCACGATTGATGAAGGCAAGGTAGCCAAGGCCAACAACAAGATTGAAGGCAAGCAGTTCGAAGAGAACAAGGACGGCATTCGCACCGTCTATCACATCTACACATGGCTTGAGCTCGAAGAAGACAAGCACAGCAAGGGCAAAAACGCGCCTTACATCTTGATGATTGATGTGCTCGACAACGAGGTCGTTGGTTTGTACCGCAACTGGGAGGAAGCAGATGAGACGCTCACCAAACTTGACTGGGTCGTGGAGTTCAAATTCATTCCATGGCGCGGTGCTTACGCTATTGGCCTACCTCATCTCATTGGCGGTCTGTCTGCCGCTCTTACTGGCTCTCTCCGCGCTCTACTGGACAGTGCTCACATTAACAACGCCGCTACTATGCTTAAGCTCAAGGGCGCGAAGATTAGTGGGCAGTCTCAGCAGGTCGATGTAACCCAGATCATTGAGATTGAAGGCGCGCCCGGTGTGCAAGACATCCGGCAGATCGCTATGCCGATGCCCTTCAACCCACCAAGCGATGTGCTCTTCCAACTGCTTGGCTTCTTGGACAAAGCCACGAGTTCTGTGGTCACGACGGCTGAAGAGAAGATTGCCGATGTGAATGCACAGTCGCCTGTGGGCACCACGCAAGCATTGATCGAGCAAGGCTCTCAAGTCTACTCATCAATCCATGCGCGCCTGCATGCATCACAAGCTCGTGTGTTGAAGATTCTGTGCCGCCTGAACCGTTGGTACTTTGACGACATGCAAAAAGCAGACATCGTGTCTGACCTTGAGATCACGCGCGAAGACTTCTCCAAGAACACCGATGTACAGCCGGTGTCTGATCCCAACATTTTTTCTGAGACTCAGCGCATGGCGCAGTCTCAGGCAGTGTTGCAGTTGGCACAGCAGTTCCCTGATCAGTTCAAGATTGGGCCAGTGATTGCTCGCATGCTCAAGCAAATGAAAGTGCCCAACATCAACGACATCATGAATGATGTGCCTGCACCTGAGCAACGCACCTCAGCAGATGAGAATGCGGCAATGCTCGTGGGCCAGTCAGCCTATGCGTACATCCAACAAGATCACATTGCTCACATTCAAGACCACTTGCAGTTTGCTATGAATCCGTTCTTGGGCCAAAACCCATTTGCAGACCCGGCATACCTCAACAACTTGATCGAGCATTTGAAACAGCACATGACCTTGTGGTACTTGAACCGCTCGAATGGCTATGTGCAAGAGATGACCGGCAAGCCAATTGACGACTACGATAATCCGAACCTCACACCGACCATCGACAAGGTCTTCACGACCATTGGCGCCCATGTGATGTTGGATGTCAATGATGTGTTTGGTGACTTGATGCCGTCGTTCCAGAAGATCATTCAAATGGCTCAAGAGCGCAGTCAACCCAAGCCACCTCCAATACCACCTGATGCACAAGTGGTACAGCAGACAAGCATGGCTGAGACACAGCGCAAGACCCAGAAAGATCAGCAAGACGCTCAACTGGCTCAGGCTCGTTTGGCTCTGGATCAACAAAAAGCTCAGATGGACAATCAGACTAAGATTGCCATTGAGAACGCCAAGATGACGCATGAGACGATTCGACAAGCGGCTCAAGCTCAAGCACAGGTACCTCAAATGCCTGTGACACCACCGGCCCCACAAGGGCCACAACCTCAACCACAAGGAGCTCCAAATGGCAACATCTGATTACGAACAGAGAACCATTGATGTGCCGCAACACAAGCGTATCGCTCAAGGCGAAAAACTTGACGGCACTTCAATGCAACCTAAGGGTGGAAGTCAATCTTCCTCTGAAGGTAAAAAATCTGGCGGTCTGGCACATGCTGTGACCAAAAAGAATAAATGATTGAGCAACTGATCCATAGGATCAAATTACGACAAGACGAGTTGAAGGTGGCTCTATCCGTAGGGGCGCCAATCAATTGGGAGTCGTACCAACGATTAGTCGGTGAGCATCAAGGGTTGCAAGCAACCTTAGACATTATTGACAACATCTTGGAAGAAGAAGAAGGCAAACTTTAACCAATGCGCTGATTAAGCGCGCTTATGCACCTGAAATATGGTGATGGAGATTTAAAAATGAGTGACATTAAAGACATCCCTACCATCGAGGGACAATCAGGAGCGCCTAACGCCGAAGAAATGGCATGGGCGTTCCCTGATGTACCGGCAGGACAAGCTCCTTACGGTGGTCGTGTGATTGTGCAACTGCGTCGAATCAAAAAGAAGGCAGGCCGCATCATCATCGTCGATGAAACCAAAGAAAACGAAAAGTGGAACAACATGATCGGCAAGGTCGTGGCAATTGGGCCGCTTGCTTTCAAGAACAGGGACACCATGCAACCATGGCCTGAGGGCTCATGGGCTGAGATTGGTGACTTTGTACGGGTTCCAAAGTGGGGTGGTGATCGTTGGGAGCGCAATGTCCCATCGGAAGCCGACCAAGAGTTTCAAGAACCCGTGTTATTCATGACGATTAACGACCACGAACTGATTGCTAAGGTCACTGATGACCCGCTTTCGTTCAAAGCCTATGTGTAAGGAGAAAAAACATGGCAGAAGCTAAAGAGAATATCGAAGTTGAAGAGCTAAATGACGGCTCTGCAACCGTCGAAGTGCCTGAAAAAATGCTCGAACCTGAAGTTGTTGAAGAACAAAACGGGTTTGATCGTGCAAAAGAGGCCAATGACGCGGATGCAGACAACCCAAATGACAGCGCAGAGGTGCGTGACGCAAAACGCAACCGTCGCCGGGCAAAAAAAGACCTGATTCGCAAGACAAATCAGGAAAAAGATGTCCGTCTTCAACAATTACAGCGTGAAAACGAGGAATTCAAGCGCCGCTTGAACCAGTTAGAGCGCAATACCAAGGCCGAACAGGTCGTCAAGATCGATAAAGCGGCTGACGACGCGATGACGCGCCTTGAATACGCCAAAATGAAGATCGCAGAGGCCACACAGGCCGGCGATGGACAGGCTATGGTGGCGGCTCAGACGCTGATGATGAATGCTCAAGAGGAAGTCAAGCATTTGCGTCAGTTGAAGAACCAAGCAGAGCGCAATTTGAAGCAACCCAATGACGCGCCCCCTGCAAACCCACAAGTTCAGCGCCTTGCAAAGGACTGGATGAACAAGAACCGTTGGTACAACCCTGCCAACAATGACTCTGACAGCAAGATTGCCAAAAAGGTCGATGAGATCATGGCAAATCAAGGTTGGAATCCGGCTGATCCCGAATATTGGGAAGAATTTGATAGCCGTTTGCAAAAAGAATTGCCTCATAGGTACAATGGAAACAATGACGACGGAAATCGTAATGTCAGACGACCAAGGAATGTTGTGACTAGCTCAGGACGAGAAGCATCAGCGGCATATGGGGGCTCTAACCGCTCCCAATTTGTACTTTCACCTGAAAGGGTGAGAGCTATGAAGGACGCGGGTGCTTGGGACAACCCTGAGCGAAAAGCTCGCATGATCAAAAACTTTATTGCGTTTGATCGCGCAAACCGTAACAACTAATCTAAGGGGAAAACATTATGGAATCTAGACTCAAAAAATCTTTGAACGCTAACGGACGCCAAGACCGTGAAAACGGGGAAGCAGGACGCGTAGCGCCTCAAGAAAAGTTCGCTTCGACACAGGAACGCCGAAAGATGTGGAGTGAGGAGTGGACGCAATCAGCATTGCCTAAGTTACCCGAAATGGACGGGTGGCACCTTTGCTGGCTTTCAACAACCAACAGCTATGACAGCATTGATAAGCGAATTCGCCTCGGCTATGTACCCGTTAAGTCGGAAGAGTTGCCCGGTTATGAAGATTATCGAGTGAAGTCAGGTGAGCATGTTGGCTACATATCATGCAACGAAATGTTGCTGTTCAAGCTTCCTATGGAGCTCTTCCAAGAGGTCATGACCCTCATGCATCACGACAAACCTCGTGAAGAAGCAGAGAAAGTCAAGATTCAAATGGAAAGCCTGCAGGGGCGTGACAGCTCAGGTCGTCCATTGGTACAAGTTGAAGGCGAAGGTATGGGCTCTTTTGATCAGCAACCAAACAAAATGCCCGTCTTTTCGGGTTAACTTCTTAGGAGAAACATATGTCTAGTACATCAGCTCCATTTGGTTTGCGCCCTGCGTTCCACCCTTCTGGTCTGGATCGCGCCCAAGCGCTTGCTAATGGAATTACCTCTGGCTATTCAAACAACATTTTGAAAGGCCAACCTGTTGCTTATTCAGCATCAGCCGGTGTCATCATCCCCTTGACAACCAACCCTGCTTCCGGCTCTGCCGTGGCTTGGTCTGGCGCCTTTGCAGGCGTTGAGTGGACTGATACAACTGGTCGCCGTCGTATCTCTAACTATTGGCCTGCAAGCACCGCGTACACCACCGGTTCCTGCGTTGCTTATTTCTACAACGACCAAAACATCGTGTACGAAATCCAAGCTGACGGCTCAATGGCTCAGACTACCATCGGTAACGAGTACAACTTCACCAATGTGACCGCAGGCTCTACTACCACAGGTCTGTCGCAAGCCACTTTGGGCTCTGCTACTGCCGCCGGTAATACCGTCCAAGGTCAAATGCGTGTCGTTGATTTGGCCCCCTATGTGGACAATGCGTGGGGCGATGCCTACACCATCGTTCGTGTCGTTAACGCACAGTCACAGTTCTTCGGTGCTGTAACTGCTATTGCTTAAAAGGAGCTAAATCATGGCCGCACCAATGCGAAGTACGGATTTCCGTTCGATTGTTGAACCAATTCTCAACGAATGTTTCGACGGAGTCTATGATCAACGCGCTGACGAATGGTCACGCGTTTTCCGTGAGGAAGATGGTATTCCTCGTAACTACCACGAAGAGCCTGTCCTGTATGGATTCGGCGCCGCTCCACAATTGCCTGACGGTACTCCAGTGACCTATCAGCAAGGTGGCGTGTTGTTCTTACAGCGTTACCTCTACAAAGTGTATGGCTTGGCCTTCGCTTTGACCAAGGTTCTCGTTGAAGACGGCGACCACATCCGTATCGGTCAAGTTTATGCTCGTCACTTGGCACAATCCTTGGTGGAAACCAAAGAATTGTTGTCTGCGAACATTCTCAATACGGCCTTCAACAGCGCCTATCCCGGCGGCGACGGTGTGTCTTTGATCAACACTGCACACCCAATCGTCAACGGTACCTTCAGCAACCAATTGGCTACTGCCGCCGTGTTGTCTCAAACATCTCTCGAACAGATGTTGATTCAAATCCGTCAAGCAGTGGACAACAACGGCAAGCGTATTCGCTTGGTGCCCCGTCAATTGATCGTGGCTCCCGGCAATATCTTCCAAGCTGAAGTGTTGTTGAAATCTGTTCTGCGTACTGGTAACGCAAACAACGACATCAACCCAATCAAATCTATCGGTTTGCTTGACGAAGGTGCCGCTGTTCTGTCTCGTTTGACTTCCGCTACTGCATGGTGGGTTCAAACCGACGCTCCTGAGGGCTTCAAGCTCTTGATGCGTCGTCGTTTGGAGAAAACCATGGAAGGCGACTTCGAAACTGACACTATGCGTTACAAGGCTACTGAGCGCTACGCTGTGGGCTTTACTGACCCACGCTGTGCATACGGTACGCCCGGTATGTAAAAAATGTGGGGTGGGCCTAAAAACCCACCCTTTTTTGAAACCTGAGTGGTTCAAGCCACAAGGAGAAAAAAATGCCTCAATTTAGTGATGACTTGTTCTTGGGTACTGCCCAAGGCTATATCGGTACAAACAACACGAACGCTGAAGCCGTTATTACTGGTTCCGTAACTGGCACCACGATGACTGTGACATCGATGCTCTCTGGTGACACTTTGGTACTGGGACAATATGTTTCCGGCACTGGTATCACCGCCAATTCTTACATTTCTGCCTTTTTGACTGGCGCAGGTGGCACTGGTACTTATACCTTGAGCCAATCTTCGTCTGCAACTGGCTCAATCACAATTTATGCCTCAGGTAATTCTGGCCTTGGCGATCCATCTCCAATGGAAGTTGGCGTGGGCCCATTGGGTCGTGAGTATGTCTGGGATGTAATCCCTCAAACTCTGCAAGCCGCAAACATTGCCGCTTCGCAAACTCCTGCCGCCGCAGGCGCATTGACATTGACTGCAGGTACTTCTGCCAAGTCTGTGGTGCGCACCGACGGTACAACTGTCATTCAGTTGGATACGCCTCGCGCTGTTTCCATCTTCTTGACATCAGGTGGTACACCTCGCACCTACACCGTGTCGGGCTATGACTACTACGGTCAACCAATGACTGAGCAAATCACCACAGTTGCCAACGCAACTACACCCGGCAACAAAGCTTTCTATCAGATCGCTTCTGTGGTTGGTGCAGGTGGTGGCTCTGGCGCCGCAGTGACTGTTGGTACTACCGACAAACTCGGTTTGCCATTGCGTGTGTTTGATGCAGGCTACATTGTTCGCGCAGGTTGGAACAATACCCTTGCCAACGACGCAGGTACGCTTGCAGTTGCTGACATGACCAACCCTGCAACTTCGATCACCGGTGATGTTCGTGGCACCTACATCCCATCTAGCGCCACCAACGGCATCAAGCGTTTGGTGGTTGTCATCGCACTGCCCGGTATCGCCGCAGGCCCCAATGCAACTCGCACTGGTGCTCTTGGCGTGACTCAAGCTTAATAGGAGGCTGTCATGTCTGAATTCAAACCAATGGTGAAGATGTACACCGATGAGCCTTCAGTGTCCTTGAAGCTCAAAAAAGGTGGCAAAGTCAAAGCCAAGCACCACAAAGAGCATTCTGAGCATGGTCACAAGGCTATGCAACACCATGCCATGGGTGGTATGCATCAGGCTTTTGCTTCTGAGGCCGGTAAGGCCCCCAAGAAGCCTTCCATGATGGCTCGTGTGAAGGCAATGAACCCCCAGATGTACAAGAAGGGTGGCAAAGTTGCTCACAAGGCTTTGGGAGGCGCTATGCCCGGTGCTATGCCCGGCGCAATGGGTGCTCCTGCAGGTGGCATGAAGCCTATGGGTCAAGCGGCTTTGGGTCAAATGACTCCTCAGCAACGCATGGCTCGCGCCATGATGGTCAAGAAAGCTCTTGGCGGCATGAAGAAGGGCGGTTCTGCAGATCATAAGATGATCGAGAAGCTCGAAAAAGAACTTCACCACCACGAAGCTTTGGACATGGCACATGCTCACCACAAAAAGCATGGTGGCATGGCTCACCACGCTCACGGTGGCAAAGTTCATAAGACTTCTGGTCATCCTGAGGGCTCTCATGAGCACCACAAAGCCATGTGCAAGCACTATGAAAAGATGTGCAAGGCTGATGGCGGTTCTGCTCACGCCAAGCGCATGCTTGCTCACCACAAAAAGATGTGCATGGGCGGTAGCTATGCATCTGGTGGCGAAATTGATCGCGACGAAACCAAAACCACCATTGAAGGCAACGCAAAACGCTTTGTCAACAACATCCACGACGGTGAGCACCACGATCACACCAGTGGCAAGACTGGTGATGTCAAGTTGGGTAAGGCCGCAGGCTATAAGCATGGCGGTCACGCTCACAAAAAGCATCATTTTGCTGAAGGCGGTTCTACTGGAAACACTATCCCTAGTGACTCCAAGAAGAGCATGAACTCCGGCAAGATCAGCTTGGGTGGCACCATTGAAGGCAATGAGCACTACTACGAAGACACCGACATGCACACTGCAGACAAGTTCAGCGGCTCCAAAGCCACTGGCGGCGTTCGCATGAGCAATGCAGGTGGCTTCAAGCATGGTGGCAAAGCTCATCACAAGATGCACCACAAAGCTGACGGCGGCGCAATCGACAAGTACGAGACACGCGACACCGTTGAAGGCGGCAATTGGGAAAACCGTCCTGCTGACACCACTCCAAAAGGCAAAACCAACACCAAAACTGGTGATGTAAAGCTTGCTAATGGTGGTGGCTATAAGCATGGAGGGCATGCCTCAAAAAAAGCCTACGCCACAGGGGGTAATGTGAATGCTATGGGCAAGCCTGTGGCTATGCCCAAGCATTTCGTTAGCCAACCTGTGGCAAACAGCTTGCAATCTGGAACCTTTAAGAAGGGCGGCGAAGTCCATCACCACGCAGATGGGGGTCAAGAAAAACCTAATCTGCGTTTGATTAAGACCCACACCGGCCCTAAGGGCCATGTAGCCAAGGTGTACAAGGATCGTGACTGGGGCGAGCATCGCGTGAAATTCTTTAACCCTGAGGGCAAACACCTCACGGAAGGCGACTATCACACCGATGATGCTGAAGATGCCCACGATACAGCCATGAGCCAAGTTCACAAGGGCTATGCCAAAGGTGGAAAAGCCGCATTGTTGGGTGGATTGGGCAAGAAAATCATGTCCGATATGCCAAAAATGATGGGCCCTCTGGAAGGCAAGCCGCCAAAAGGTAGCGTCACGAAGACAATCACATCTGTGACCATGTCTCCTGTGAAAAAGCGCAGAGGCTAATGTGTGAAGTAAGCGAGGGGCTTCGGCCCCTCACTTTTAAAAGGACATATTATGAGTAATGGAATCGTTTCATCGATCACCCGTGGTGGTCAAACTGAACCATTTGATCTGCAAGTAGCCCGTGGTCAAATTTTGGGTCATAGCACCGTCAGCATTTTTGGCTATCAAGCATCTGTTGGCACAACATCTATCCCAGTTTGGGAAAACGCAAGCACTTACACATACCCAACTTCAGCATCGACGCTGACAATGGTGAGTAGCTCTGCATCAGACAACACTTCGGCATCGGTTTTGATCAGCGGTCTTGACGCTAACTTCAATCCGATTTCGGAAACCCTGTTTTTGAACGGTACAACTGCTGTGACGACTGTCAACAGCTATTTCCGCATCAATAATTTGACTTTGGCATCCGCAGGAAGCAGTCAAACAACCAATGTGGGCACAATTACGCTGAAACAAAGTACCAATACTTTGGCTCAGATTAACCCCGGCATTGGTCGTTCACAAAGTACTGTTTACACTGTGCCTGCAGGCTACACCTTCTTCTTGGATTGGGTGGAAGCCAACACATCAAACCCTTACACCGGTACTGTGACTGTGACCTATAAGGTTCAAGCCGCAGACAATGTGTCTGGCGTGGCTCGTAATGTGTTGCAACAGCCTTTTGTGTCTATCTACACGGCAAGTCGCGTGGCTGATCCATTTGGTTATGCTCAGAAAACTGATATTCAGTGGCAGTTGTCGGCAAGCTCTGGAACTATTGCGGCAGGCATTATTGTGACTGGCAAGTTGATTCAGAATGCCAACACAACAACTGGCGTAGGTACCTGATCATGCCTAGCAAATCACCTGCACAACACCGACTGATGGAAGCCGCCGCTCACACCAAAGGTGGTGTAGGTGGTGTGCCTCAAAAAGTTGGCAAAGAATTTGTGAAGGCTGATGAAGGCAAGAAGTTCGCTAAGGGCGGTTTGTATGCCAACATCCATGCTAAACAGGAGCGGATAGCCCATGGGTCTGGCGAGAAGATGCGCAAGCCCGGTAGCAAAGGAGCACCCACTGCAGATGCTTTCAAGCAGTCTGCTAAGACAGTAAAGAAAAAAGAAGGTGGCCCTTCTCTTTCTGTTGGTCGCAAAGAAAAATTGCCGGTATCAAAAGGCGCAGGATTGACTGAAAAAGGTCGCGCCAAGTACAACCGCGAAACGGGTTCTCACCTTAAAGCTCCACAGCCCAAAGGCGGCTCGCGTAAAGACAGTTTTTGCGCGAGAATGTCGGGAGTGGTTGAACATTCAAAAGGCGATGCTGAACGGGCAAAAGCATCACTCAAGCGTTGGAAATGCCCCGGTTGGTAAAGGAGAAAATTATGGAATACAACCCATGGGCAAAAATCAATATGTCGCCCAAAGAAAGACAAAAGCTGATTGATGCACCTGCACCTTCTTACAACAAGGAGGCAGTTGACAAAGAAATCAATCGCTCAAAACCAAAAGTCGGCGCATCTGAAGCAAAAGCAATTCATGCTTTGTTGAAAGGTCGTTATGCCAAGGGTGGAAAGATCAGCACCGCAGAACACAAAAATCCTAAGCACAAAGGGTGGTAATTTATGGCTTACAGCGGTACTGTCGGACAAACTGTAGTCACCGTACAGCAGTTCATTGACCAAGGTGCCCGTCTATCGGGTAAGCTTGCGGAAGAGCTCACCGTTGAACAAGTCCAAGCCTCTAAACAGGCGCTTTTCTTTGCCCTCAGCAACCTCATCAACCAAGGCATCAACTATTGGGCAATCAACAAGACCGTATACGGCCTTCAGCCCAATCAATACGAGTACTTGCTACCTCTGGGTGGGGTTGATGTCTTAAACGCCCTGTATCGCACTATGACGCGCCCTGTGGGGTCGTATACATCGAGCGCAGGCGGCGTGGTGGGCAACATCGCTGATGGCAACATCAACACTTACTGCCAACAAACATCGCCCAACGGCAACTTCACGGTCAACTACGGCGCGTCGAACACCCAATACATTGGGTCAATTGGCTTCATGCCATACATTGCCAACAATGGCAGTGCGGTATGGAACTACTACCTGCAGTGTTCAAGCGACGGAACCAACTGGACGACCCTGTACACCGGCACCAATGTGACCGTGACCAACGGGCAGTGGATTTATCAAGACATCGATCCCGGCGCCAATGTGGCCTACTATCGCATCCAAGCGTTTGGTGGCACAACTTTGGCCTTGGATGAGTGGTATCTCGGTTGCAACTCGACTGAGATCACCATGGCGCGCTTGAACCGCGACGACTACACGAATTTGCCCAACAAGAACTTCACAGCCAATCAGCCGTATCAGTTCTGGTTCAATCGTCAATTGCCTCAAGCAAAGATCACGCTGTGGCCCACACCATCTGACCCATTTGTGCAGATGACTGTGTGGTACTCGCGTCAGATTGACGATGTTGGCGACCTGAATGGACAGCTTGAGATTCCTCAGCGTTGGAATCAGGCCATTCAATTCATCTTGGCCCACCAGATGAGCATGATCCTGCCCGGTGTCGAGCAAGGACGCATCACTTACTTGGAAGGCCAAGCCGAGAAGTACTTCATCATGGCTGAGAACGAAGAGCGCGATAAGTCGCCGATCTACTTCGCCCCGAATATTTCTGTCTACACGAGGTAAGCATGCCACGCTTCCTCGACACCACCGGCAATGCAGTAATAGCGATCTTCATCTGCGACAGATGCAAGATGAAGCGTCCTATTATTGAAGCCATGCCTGACCCAAACTTTCCGGGTCTGAAAGTGTGTCAGCGTGGTTGCGCAGATGAGAAAGACCCGTATCGTTTGCCTGCGCGCAAGACTGAACGGATTACTTTGCAGTTCCCTCGCCCCGATGTCAGCGTTGCGGCAGATGATGAAGGTTTGGTGTTGACGCCAACTGGAACAGAGATTCCGGGCGGCGATCCAAGCGAGTGGTACATCAGTACTGAAGGCAACACACAAACACCAACACAGACGGGCAACAACGACATCATTACTCCAAACCCATCTACACCGACGAGCGAATAACATGAGTGGACAAGTAACCATTACCCAACTACCAACAGCAGGAGCCTTGACTGGCTCCGAGCTCGTTCCTGTCGTTCAAAACGGTGTTACCGCGCAGACCACCACGGGCGCAATTGCAGGCGCCGGCGCGCTGAATTACCCTTTCCTGACCGTTGGATCGACTGCAGGGCTGACTCAGGCTCGTTATTTGAGCGCCACCTCTGGCCTTTCATTGACTGACAATGGTGCAGGAAGCACCCTGCAGATCAATATGACGGGCCCGGCGGCAAGTTTGAACGCCGCGAGCACCGGAATCATTGTCAAGAACGGGGCCAGTACGGTCATCAACAGGCTTTTGGCTGTTGGTGCAGGCATGACCATCGCCAACGCAGATGGCATCGCAGGAAACCCCACATTTGGCCTCAGCACCAACCTTCAAAACCTGTCCAGTCTATCTGGTACTGGTTTGATGACCATCAATGGCTCGACATTCAGTCAAACAGCCATCGGTGGTACGACCAATCAGATCAATGTGGCTTTTGGCAATGCTGTGGGTGGCTCGCCAACCATTAGTCTGGTGTCAAATCCTGTTTTGCCGGGCACTGGTGGCGTTCAATTGCCTTCTGGTGGCACTGCACAGCGTTTGGCAAACAACGGCGTCATGCGCTACAACACCGATACCCAGACCATGGAGTTCTACGCAAGTAGCACATGGCAAACAATCGGCACCGGCAGTGGCTCTGTGACCAATGTGCAAGGCACAGTCAACCAAATTGTGGTCACCAACGGCACCAGTGTGCCTGTGATTGGCCTTGCATCGAATCCAACCCTGCCCGGCACCAACTTTGTTCAGTTGCCATCAGGCACGACAGCACAGCGCGGTACACCTGCACAAGGTGCGTTCCGCTACAACACCGACACCGGCACTTTGGAAGCCTACACAACCGGCGGTTGGGGCTCAGTGATCTCTGGTTCAGGTGTTGCGACTTTTAGCGCAGGCTCAACAGGCTTGACACCAAATACACCGACATCGAGCGCGGTGGTATTGGGCGGTACGCTCAATGCAGGCTCTGGCGGTACCGGTGTGGCAGGAACACTCACAGGTTTTGCTTACGCCAACGGCACTTCAGCCTATACAGCCGCAACCACAGCTCAATTGTTGACGCTTTTGGGCACAACCCCTGTCGCGAATGGCGGTACAGGGCTCAATACAACGCCTACAAATGGACAATTACTAATTGGTAATGGTACGGGCTACACGCTGTCTACGCTGACCGCAGGCACCGGCATCACCATTACCAATGGATCGGGCACGATTACACCATCCATCACAAATACGGGCGTCTCTGCAGGCACTTACGGGTCTGCTTTGGCTATTCCACAGATTACGGTCAACGCTCAAGGTCAAATCACAAGCATCACCACCAATGCTTCGGGCGCGACTACCTATCAAGGCACATGGAATGCGGCGACAAATACCCCAACATTGACCTCATCAGTCGGTACAAACGGTTACTACTATGTGGTTTCGACTGCAGGTACAACCACTTTGAATGGCATCAGCTTGTGGTCTGTTGGTGATTGGGCTGTGTTCAACGGCTCTGTGTGGGAAAAGGTCTTGGGAAGCTCTTCTGAGGCATTTAACAGCATCACAGTGACCGGTTTGACTGGTTTCATGTACGCCAACGGCACAAGTGCTGTGACCAACGCCACAACTGCGCAGGCATTGAGCCTTATTGGTATCGTGCCAATCGCAAACGGCGGTACAAACAGCACAGCAACGCCTACCGCAGGCGGTGTTGGGTATGGCACAGGTACTGCACATGCCTATTCTGCCGCAGGAACATCAGGAAATGCCTTAATTTCTGGCGGCGCAGGAGCTCCTGCGTTTGGCAATTTGGCTCTTGGCACTGCCAATACCAATGTGTCTGGCTCTTTGACTGTCACAAACGGCGGTACGGGTCTTTCAACACTTGCGACTGGTTCTTTGGTTTATGGTGCAGGCACAAGCGCATTCAGCACTCTAGCAATCGGGTCTGCAGGACAAATCTTGACTGTCAACTCAGGGGCTACAGCACCACAGTGGTCAACTCTGTCTGGCGTGGCTGTGACCACACTCAGTTTTGGCACTACAGGTTTGACACCGTCCACCGCGACCTCAGGCGCAATTACTGTGGCAGGAACGCTTGCAACAGCCAATGGCGGCACTGGATCAGCAAGTACCGTCAGCACCATCGCATCGTTCAACAACTTTGCGCCGGGTTACACCAATGTGCCCACAGCAGGCGGCACAACAACGCTGACAAATACTGCGACCTTCTACCAAAACTTCAGCGGCACAAACACACAAACAGTCAAACTGCCTGCTGAAAACACAATTTTGGCAGGTACAGCTTATGTGATCGACAACGATTCAACAGGCAATATCACCGTTCAAGACAGCGCAGGCAATTTGTTGGCGACTGCTGTTCCCGGTGGTGCAGGTTGGATTTATTCGACATCAGCAAGTGCGGCGACAGGTAACTGGGCCGGTTATT
>Ga0208622_1000039_pt1 | contig 55475 bp, 68 predicted proteins | sample CryBogCBH12Jul09_FD_184621 | JGI IMG/M metagenome (GOLD analysis project Ga0208622, IMG submission 184621) | Freshwater microbial communities from Crystal Bog, Wisconsin, USA - CBH12Jul09 (SPAdes) | ecosystem: Environmental > Aquatic > Freshwater > Lake | place: Crystal Bog, Wisconsin, USA... | reverse complement strand
GTATGCCGTAGTTTGTGAGTATTATATACTTGAATTATTTTGTTTGCTTTGGCTAATTAATTAGCCAAAGCAAACAAAATAATTCAAGTATATAATACTCACAAACTACGGCATACAACCTTTGGAAATCATATCAAATTGTCAGAGCTTCTTATCTTAGGCAATTCAATATCAATCTCAATCCAACCATCTTCAGCATTAACCCATTTCTTTGTTAATCTAATATCAGCAATACATTTATCTTCAGCAAATAAGCTGTCAAACATAGCTTTTGCAAGATTATCAATATCTGGCTTTGATTGGTGCAATTTAAGATGCATATGTTCCTTTTTATACTTCTTCCATGTTTTAGGAACAGGTATATAAAAAACAACATGTCCGCCTTGTTCGGGCAGACTGAATCTTTGTTTCTTCGCTATTGCGGATAAATCTACTTTGTATTGATTATACTTCTCTAATCTTTTTAATCTAGCTAGTCCGGGAGGTCTAAGTTTTTCTCTTGGTATTCTAAAGAATATTCTGTCACCTTGAGTAGCTCTAACATGCGTTTGTGGAGTTATCTTTAATATTGTTTTTGTTGTCATATTTAAAGTATTTAGCTAAATCTTTTTCTATTTGTTTAGCTAAGATACGATTAATATAACCAGAAATCGTTTGTCCATTCTTTTTAGATATTACTCTTGCACCATCAAGAAGTGTTGAACTGATTCTAATATTGGAAGTGTTATCGTGTGGCATAATGTGTTATTTTGTATTTTTTGTGTGTAATTGTTCAAAGTTACTTAAAAACTCTCTAGCTTTAATTACTTTACTCCTCATTTTATTTATAACATCTTCGTCTCTAGTAACATGTTTAATTATTACTTTTTCTTCTAATGGTATATCATCAAAAATATGGTTAAGTTCTAGTTTAGATACAGCTTGTTTGTATTCAGGAGATTCTTCTGTAGCTACATTCATACTATATAAAAGCTTTTGACGTTCTTTTTGCAGTATAGATTCAGGAGTATTTACAAGACAAAAACATACTTTAGCTTCCTGCTTATTATAAAGCTCCATATAGGCTTGCATTTGATAAAAGTATATATCATCAAGGTCTGACATTAATTTAGGCAAGAATGTATCCATATCCCATGAAGATTTAACATCAATAATAGCATCATCTACTATGTCTGCGCAACCTGAAAAGAATTCAGTAGAGGCATGTTCTTCGTTTTTAAGATAAAGTTTTCTATCAAACATGCTTATAAGTGTTAAAGAATCTTCTTCAGCAGTTAATCCTTTCTCTATTTGCTTTGTAATAATGTCTTTTCTTCTTCCGTACTTTTCTTGGGCATATACTTTAAGTAAATAGCTTTCTGCTGTCTTTGATAAGTTACCGGCTTCTTTATCTGCTTTTAATTTTGGCTCTGTCATTAAATTACCAATAGCAGATGCTCTAATTCTGATTTTTGAAAAGTCCATGTGTTTGTTTTTATTTGTTAGTTAATTCTTTAAGTTTGGCCATGTATTCTTTCATAGGTGCGCTTTCTTTATATGTTGCAAGCTCTTCTATTGATTTGCAATTATTTATAAGTTTAACTATTCTATCAGTCTTTATGTCATCTGAAGTTTTCTGTTGGATAACTTTTTTATCAAGTCTATTATTAAGTCCTGAACCAAATTGTAATCCTAAAGCCTTTGATGCATTTTTAATACATTCTGATTTAGCAGTTGCGAGCCAATCTTGATTTATGCCATAAGTTTTATCTGAGAATGTTGTGCAACCAATAAGAGTTCTAGTTATGCTATTGTATGTTACAGTTAATTCTATTGATGCTAGTATAATTAAAGATTCACCAAACTCTTGTATTTTATATGTAAATGAAGTAGTACTCCACAAACCATCTGTAAGCCTTGAAAGCTTTTCTTCTACTATTGCAATAGGTAAATACTGGCTACCATCATCGTTAAATGATATTTCCTCAGCCAAAGGTTCTTTATTAAGCCATTCTTGTATAGTCATTATTGTTTTTTAAATAGTCTATTAATTAAATATCTCATCATGGAAACCATTTTTACAGGTCTATCTCCATTAAAGTTAAGTCTTTGCTTTTTTTCGTAGTAATTAGATAGTAAATTTTCTTTACTGTACCAGTCATTGTACTCGCCATCAAAAATATCAATCAATGACTTAGCTACTAAAAGCTGTTTTATAGTCCTTGAATTGTCTATAATGTTGTTGATGTACTTGTACTTTCTATTTTTTTCTTGAGTTTCTTTAAGATTTAGATTCATTGTTGTCTTGTTTGATACAAATTTCGTAAAAATATACCAAAGTAATAGTTAATCACTTGTTAAAATGAGAAACCTCCGACGTAGAAACGCCAGAGGAAACAATGAAAACACATGAACTATAAGCAAAGATAACCATTATTTCAACCTACTAATCGCCAAATAATTTAAATCAATCACCAATTCATCCCTATCCTATTTAGCTCGTGCGGAAAAATTACACCCGTAATGTCTTAGGAGACCGCCCCAGACAGGCGAGTTGGTAGGCGTTCGGGTTGCCGTTATCCCTAACCGTGTGGCCTCCGGTGGGCAATTGGTTTGCCGGTTAAGGGCTGGATGGTGGAACGGTTAGCCATCCTATTATATATATGTCTATTGCGCAATTCTAGCCTATTCTAGCCTATTTAATTAAGTTGCTAGTACTTTATGTTAGTTATCTGTTTGGGCTTATTAGTTGGGGATATATTCTGTTTTGTTTTTTGTTGTTGGGGTATTGGGGATGGGGGTTGTTTAACAAGGTTTTAAATAGGGGGAAGGGTGTTTCTTTTTTAAATTAATAAGGTTACGTTACTTGAATTAATAAGGTTACGATACAGAATTAATAAGGTTACGATACAGAATTAATAAGGTTACGTAATATATTTTTTTGTATTGCGTAACACACTATATTTGCTTTATGGAAAAATACTCACCCAAGATGTTTATTTATTGTTTAATCAATCCATTAAATAATAAAATGTTTTATATCGGTCAGACAAAAGACCCATATTCAAGATTAGTTGGTCATATTTTTGAAAGTATAAAAAATAAAACATCAAAAGATGTTATTATAACTTCTATATGTAAAGAGTGGTTACTGCCTAAATATGAAATATTAGAAGAAATAGAAGTTGATATAAACAATAAGCAATCTATTTTCAATGTAAGTAAAAGAGAAAAATATTGGGTTGATTTATATTGTAAAGATTTAGAGCTATCAAACGTAAGTCTTGTTTCTAAGGAAAATATAAGGGTAAGCACTACAATCGGAGTACCAACAAGAGAAAAGAAATGCTTATACTGTAATGTTTCTTTTCTTTATACAAGTACAAAATCAAGATATTGCTCTAATAAGTGTCGAGTATATTATAACAGAGCTGTTAAAGGAATGCAAAAAATAGATAAAAACGAGGAAGAAGTTAAAAATATTAGTACATTTGATAAAAGTAAATATGATTTCGGCCAAGATTCGTTTTTAAACATTGAAAAATACACTAAGTATCCAATTAAAAACTGTCCTTCTGATTTCTTTAATAAAAAAATTTACATGACTGAGAAGTCAACTGCTGATTTAGAAATAAAAGAAGCATGGAATAAATTTAAGAATAATGGATAATCATAAAAGAGAAGAATACGAAAAGCTTCTTGTAAGATTAAGTAAAGAAGCAAAATTATCTCCCCCAAATACAGATACTTTAAGTGATTATGAATTACTTAGCAGGATTAATGTATGTTTATTAAAGCTTAATTGCATCCCAATGGATAATGATGAGCTTGAAAGATATTTAAACTAAGCGATATTGTGTAACGGTAGCACTACAGTTTTTGGTACTGTCTGTATAGGTTCGAATCCTATTGTCGCTTCTCATTTTTAAAACAAACCCATATGTCGTTCAAAACAGTTCAAGCAAAAATTGCAAAGAAAGAAGGTATCAGTAAAGTTAAAGCTGGTGCAATATTAGCATCTGCAACAAGAAAAGCTAGTCCAGCAGCTAAAAAAGCTAACCCAGCTTTGAAAAAAGTAGCTATGCCTAAGAAAAAAGGTATGTAATACTAGACTGTAGGGTGGTGGAATTGGCAGACACATCTCCCAGTCTCGGAGACGGATTATATTATCCTTGAAGGTTCAAGTCCTTCCCCTACAGCTTAAAATTATTAAAATAATGCATCATAAGCCTAAAAATACTATTCAAGAATTAATAGTACTTTATTCATTATTGGCAATATTAATTAGCGTACTATCTTATATTATAATATCTAATTTAAGGTAAAATATAAATTTATACTTTCCAATGTATTGTAATTTAACACAAATAGTATAAAGTTAAATAAGAAAATATTATTAAATTTGTTATCTAAATAATAAATTATGTCAGGAGCTTGGCAAAGAAAAGAAGGTAAAAATCCAGAAGGCGGTCTTAATGCTAAAGGAAGAGAGTCTTATAATAAAGAAACTGGTGGTCATTTAAAACCTCCAGTAGAATCAGGTACAAATCCTCGTAGGGTTTCTTTTGCAGCAAGATTTGGATTTATGAAAGGTCCAATGAAAAAACCAAATGGAGAGCCTACAAGAAAAGCTTTAGCATTGAAAGCTTGGGGATTTAATTCAGTAGAGAAAGCAAAGCAATTTGCAAGTAAAAACAAGAAGTCATAGTCGGTTAAAAAATAAATAAACATATGAGGTTTCCTATAGAAGATTTGATAACAGAAGTGAAAGCAAATGAAAGAATGTTCCCTTACGATAAATCTGTAGTAATTAAAATAGCAAAAAAATATTTAGAACATGAAAAACAGATTATAGAAAAACTTGGCGATTCTATTATGAATTTAAAAGTTCAGAATAGTAGGCTAGGAGACAAAGCAATTAAAACAGATTAACAATGAAAGGCATTTTAAAAATAACTGATGATGGGTGGATTGTTAAAGATAATAACGAAGAACTCCCAATTCACCCTGATGATATAGAATTAATTTCATTTGATATAGATAGGAATAATGAAGAAGTTGAATATGAACTATCTAAGAAGTTTTTTGCAAAGGAGGTTAAATACTATGCTAAAATAAATAAAATTAAACCTAAATATACTTGGGAAGATATACTAGAAATATATATGGCTATACCTACTCCTAGAAGTTTAACATTCTTTCAATGGCTTAAAAATAATTACGAACTACCAAAACAAAAATAATGAAAGTAACTTTAACTTGTATCCTATTAACTATTTGCTTTAGTTCTTTTAGTCAAAATCCATTATCGCTATATGACTCAAGATGGGATAGTAATGTATATGAAGAGTGTAATACAGCTAAGAATTGTAAGTACATGAATCAAAGAGAAAAAGATTATATATGGGTTGTTAATTGCTTGAGAAAATATCCTAGTTTATTTTATAAGACAATAGTATTAAAGTGGGACTACCCAAAGAGATACGAAAAAATGAATAGAAGTAATCCTTATTATGTTAGTCTTTTAAAATTCATGCAAACCGTAAAGCCTGTTGATATTTTTTATCCTGATTCTTTAGTTTATATAAGTGCATATGCTCATGCAAAAGAATCAGCAGACTATTATGGGCATGAAAGAAAAACTCAGGAGTCAATAAATGCTAAATGTAACTGTTGGGAAGTAATATCTTACAATAGCTTTGACCCTATAGATATAGTTATGGACTTGCTTATTGATAATAATAATCCTAATTATGGGCATAGGAATGCTTTAATGAATGCAGAACCTAAATTATCTGGTGCATCTATAATGAAACACAATAAATCATTTTATATAAGCGTTTTAAACTTTAAATGATGGAAAATTTTGATTTTGATTCTAAAATAGGCGCAATTGTAATGTGCATAATAGCGTTTATCATATGGGGTCTTATATCATATATAGTTATAAATATCTAAAATTTATTAAAAAATAGTGATTTTTATGATAAAAAAGACTAATTTTATATTGATTTTAAAGGTTAGTAGCTTCCAGTAAGTGAATTTTGCCCATCAGCGTGATTCTGATGGGTTTTTTTATATTATTTTTGTTATACTTAAAAATAAATAATGCAACCAGTTACAAAAAAATCTATAGTTGAGAATTATTGTTCTCAATTTAAAGAAATGAAAGACTACACTCTTTCAAAAAAGATTTTTAATGAAAACCCAAACTTATTTAAAGATATAGAGTCAGTAAGAACAGTTGTTAGAGATATAAGAGGGCATCATGGTAAAAAAAATAGAGTTTTAGCTACGCAACCTAAGCCATTGAACTACGATACAACAAATACAAAGCCTGAAATCATAAATACTTCCGCAAAAGTTCTTATTTTGGATATAGAAACTGCCCCTCTAATGGTTTTTGTTTGGAATATATGGCAGCAGAACGTAGGGATACATCAAATAATAAACGATTGGTTTTGTTTTACATGGGCCGCTAAATGGTTATTTGAAGATAAAGTTTATTCTGGTAGATTAACTTCTAAAGAAGCATTGGAAAGGAATGATAAAAGAATAATGCAAGGTATATGGGAACTTTTAAACCAAGCAGATATAGTTATTACTCATAATGGAGATAAGTTTGATTTGCCTAGATTAAATACTAGATTTTTATTACATGGTATGCCTCCTGCGCTACCTTACCAATCAATAGATACTTTAAAAGCAGTTAAAAGACAGTTGGCTTTTATTTCAAATAAGCAAGAGTATATAAATATGTCTTTAGGAACTCCAAGAAAAGTAGATACAGGTGGTTTTGAACTATGGGATAAATGTTATAAGGGAGATGTAGAGTCTTTAAAAAAGATGGAAGAATATAATGTAGGAGATGTTACTAGCCTAGAAGAAAATTATCTTAAATTAAGGCCTTATATTAAACCTCACCCTAACATGGGTCTATTTATATTAGACGAACATGAAAGATGCCCTTCTTGCGGCTCTAATGACCTTACAGAAACAGGTAAATCATATATGACTACTGTTAGCTCATATGAATCTTTAAGATGTAATAATTGTAAAGCAGTAGGAAGAAGAAGAAAATCAAATCTAACGGTTAAAGAAAGAAGAAATATTTTATCATCAACACCAAGATAATGACAAGCAAATTACTACAGAATGTAATTAAAGATTTAAAATCAAGAGAAGAACGTGGTATAAATAAGTATAACACAACAATGGATAGGTCTGATTTAACATTAAGAGATTGGTTAGTCCATCAATATGAAGAATTATTAGACGCTGCTTTATATGCAAAGGCCGCTATAAATAGCATAGATGAAGCTTCTGATTTCTTTAAAGACTTTCAAAATGAAAAACATTAAAGTAACATATAAGAAACTTAATAAAATTTATGGCATAGCCCATTGTGGTTATAATAGTATTGAAATAGATTCAAGGATTCGTGGTAAGAAGCTATTAGAAATACTTTTACATGAAGCAACACATATAATATTACCGGCAGAGGAAGAAGAAGAAGTGGAACGAATTAGCATTGCATTAACTAAGCTTCTTTGGAAAGAAGGCTATAGAAAAATAGATAATGATAATTCAATTCCACTTCAGGATGGCACTAAATAAGTTCTTCGTACAATCTTTTATTTGAATATTCTGATTTAACTCTCTTAGGGCTTTCAGTTGGGAGGTCTGGGTAATCTAATAAATCTCTTGTTTTTATACTTACAAACTTTTCATCCGGCCTTATAATATAAAAGAATGTACATCTATTTATTATATTTTTAACTTTAGAAAAGAATTCATCAATAAGTTTTTTTCTCTGTAAGATACTACTATACTTTGCTGAATATTCAAATACGTCATCTTTGTAAAAATCTATTACTCCACTTGTTTTCTTATAGTTCATTGTTTGTACTTTTTTTAATTGCATCAATAATTACTTCTAATCCTTCTTCATCAAACCCAGATAATAATTCAAATAATTCTGCTATAAGAAGTATCTCTGATTTTAAAAATTCTTTTTCAAATATGTTTTTAAACTTACCATTTACATTTGGATTAAATTTAAAATAGTCTTGTATTCTTTTTGATGAAGCTATAGCTGTTTTTGCTCTTTGCTTTAAATCATTTTTTGTATTATCTACTAATTGTAAAAGACCATACTCCATAATAACAGAAGCTATTGCAATCTTTTTTATTCCTGATACAACTTGTTGTTCTTTCATTTTATTTCTATTAATATTGAGTAAACTACATACCAACTAAAAAACGAAAATTCTAATGGTATTATTTCATCTTCTTTTTTAGTAAAAAAATTTACAACTTTAATTAAAAGAAATGATATAATTATGCCAATAAAATATGCTAGTAATAATAATTGAAATACTATCATTGTTTAAAATTTTATAATTCTGTTTCTATATAATCAATTAAAACTTTAGGAATTCTTCTTCTTTCTTCTTGAGCAATATGAGGATACATTTTTGAAGTCTTAGTTATTATCTCATCAAAGCAATTCATATCCATTAAGTCAATCATTTTATTATCCATTCCTGCATGACAATTGTTTCCCCAAAAACAAAGCTCAATCCAATTGTTTTCATTTGTCTTTATGCTTTTAAAATAAGCTTTTGGAAGTATATGCGCTATTGAAAATTTATAATACATATTATCATCTCTGCATGTTTTACCTCCGCAATTTTTACATATACCAGTCATTTCTTTTCTTCTATCTTGAAACCATCTATCAAGCTCTGCGCTTTTACCTATCTTAGCTTCCGCTTCTAATACTTCTAACTTTTCTTTGTCTAATTGTTTTTTCTTTTTATCGGAAATCTTTGGTATGGTATATTGCTTTTTTTGTTTAGGTATCTTTGCATTTTCTTTTAGTTCTTGTATTTCTTTTAATCCCATTGTTAATAGTTTTCAAGTTCGTCAATTATTGTTCTTTTTTGTTTTAAATCTAATTTAGAAAGTATATCAATACCATTCCCATTAATTACAACTTCAACAGAAGTTAATTCAATACTTTCTTCATCTTCATTAAATAAATGTCTACCATGACCTTCTTCAATTCTAATTGGATTATGTACGGTTACTACATCATATCCAACTAATAATTCCATGTCATTAAACTCGCTGCCAATTGATAAAGTTTCTACTTTGTGTTTTGAAGTTACATTCATTGTTATTTAATTTTTATTGGTTTATTGTTTTTATAATCCCATCTCCAATTAGTTACTACACCATCTTTTTCTATTTTCATTTCAAGGTTAAGTAACTTCATTATTAGAAAGATGTTTTGTCTATGTTCTTCTTTCATCTAACAAAAGTATATTAACTATTTTAAAAAATAAAATAAATTTTTATAAAAATAAATTTTGTAGATTAGTTTTTTATATTTTACTTTGTGAAAAATTAATACAAAACAAATGAGACATGGAAGTTTATTTAGTGGTATAGGTGGTTTTGATTTAGCTGCTGAATGGATGGGATGGGAAAATATATTTCATTGTGAATGGAATCCATTTGGACAAAAAGTTTTAAAACATCATTTTCCAAATTCAATTAGTTATAATGACATTACTAAAACAGACTTCTCTATTCACAGAGGAAGTATTGACATTCTTACAGGAGGATTCCCGTGCCAGCCATACTCAACAGCAGGGCTTAGAAAAGGGAAAGCCGACGAAAGACATCTCTTTCCTGAAATGCTTAGAGTTATTAAAGAAGTACAACCCGAATGGATTATTGGGGAAAACGTTCGTGGACTTGTTAGTTGGGGGGGGGGATTGGTATTCGATGAGGTGTGTTCTGACTTGGAAGGGCAAGGTTATGAAGTCCAACCGTTTATTATTCCTGCTGCAAGCGTCAACGCTCCGCACAGAAGAGAAAGAATTTGGTTTATTGCCCACTCCAACGACACAAGAACCGACGAGTCAATGCGAAATGAACGAAAATGGGAGAAGATTAACAAAAAACAAAAAAGATTCTCACAGTTTAAATTTAGGGAGAGTAATGATAAACATGTTCCCGACACCGATGGCACAGGATGGGAAAAATTCAACTTTACCACCGAGTCAAGCGAAAAGGAATTCATTAGTTGGGATGCTATGTACACCAACAGCACAAGCAAGCAGAGGGAACACATCGGACAAGAGAGGCAAGGGAAATTTAACAGACCAAATAGCAGAGATGGAATTAACAACTTCAAAAACTTCCCAGTTGAACCCCCGATTTGTGGGGGAAATGATGGGCTTCCCAACAAATTGGACGGAATCACCTTTTCTAAATGGAGAAACGAATCAATAAAAGCCTATGGAAATGCAATAGTACCACAAGTTGCTTTTGAAATTTTTAAAATAATAAATATTTTAAATAATTAAAAATTATAATAATGGATAAAAAAGACACGAGAGATTTAATACTACAAGAGCTTCAAAGTCAAGAAAGAAATCTTGCTTGGTTAAATAGAAAAACAAAGATACCATATCCAACTCTTTATTCAATTTTAAGACAAAAAATTATTTTAATGTCTGATGATAAATTAAAAGTAATAAATAAAGTTCTTGGTACAAGTTTTAGTTTATAAAAAATATAATAACAATGGCAAAGAATACATTTTGGTTCTCCCATGATTATCATTCTAGGTCTGATAAAAAATTGCTGAGATTAAGAATGAAACATGGAATGGAAGGTGTTGGAATTTACTGGTGCATTGTAGAAATGTTATACGAAGAAGTAGGTTATCTACAACATTCGGAATACGAACGTATAGCGTTCGAATTACAAACGAATGAAGAAATTATACGAAACGTAGTAAATGACTTTGGACTTTTTGAAGTTGATAACGATAAATTTTGGAGTAATTCTGCTCTTAACAGATTGAGAATCAGGGAGAATAAAAGCAATAAAGCAAGAGAATCAATCAACTCAAGATGGAACAAAGGTAATACGAACGAATTACATTCGTATTACGATGCTAATACTATAAAAGGAAAGGAAAAGAAAGGAAAAGAAAAGAAAGAAGAAAAGAAAGAAGAAGAAAGAAAAATTGGTTTTTCTTTTTCGGAAAATGGGAAGGAAGTTGTTTTCAAGGATGGCACAACTCAGAAACTTGGGAAAGACCAACAAGCTTTGTTTGAAAAGGGTAGATTGACCCCAAAAGATATTATGGAAGGCTCTGTTTACTAAAAATAGCTCTATTTCGAACAGAAGTGTATCAAATTTCGAAGATAATATAATTTTGGATACATTGTATCACTTTAATAAAACAATCGAAATTTGAGTATTTAAAATGCTAAAACAAAAAATGCAATGTACTACGACAAATTATCTAACTTAGGAATTATTTTAAGAAAAAGAGCTGGTACTGAAAAAACACAATGCCCTAAATGCTCTGACAGTAGAAGAAACAAAAAAGACCCATGCCTATCTGTGAATATTACAGAAGGAGCTTATAACTGTCATCATTGTGGCTGGCATGGTAACGTAAGAAGCTTTGAAAGAAAAGAAGCTAAGAAATATCAAAAGCCTCCTCAAAGTATGTTAAGCGGAATTCAATTAAGCGAAAGAATTGTTGATTATTCTGCTAAGAGAGGTATTTCAAAAAGAACTTTAGATAAGTTTTTAATTCATGGAAAAGAGGAGTGGATGCCTTCAACTCAAAAGAAAGAAAGGTGCATTGTTTTTCCTTATATTCGTAATGGAGAAATTGTTAATGCGAAGTACAGAGACGGTGCTAAAAATTTTAGGTTAATTAAAGATGCTGAATTAGTTTTCTTTGGTATGCAAACTTTAAATGGAAAGAATTGTGCGATAATAACTGAAGGAGAATGGGATGCATTAGCAGTTTATGAAAGTGGATTTTCAAATGATTATCCTCCAATGCCAGATAAAAATGGAGAAGTCATTGAACATGAATTAGGAAGATGGGGAATATTATCTGTGCCAAATGGAGCTAGTAAAGGCTCTCAGAAGTTAGATTATTTAGATAATTGTTCAGAATGGATTTCAGAAATAGAAGAGTTTGTTATTGCAACTGATGGAGACGAAGCTGGGTCTAATCTTAGGGAAGAATTAATTAGAAGATTAGGTGTTGAAAAATGTAGATTTGTTGCATATCCAAATGATAAAGTTATTGATGGCGGAAATGGAATTAAAAGACCATGTAAAGACCTTAACGAAGTTTTATTAGCATTTGGTAAAGAGAAGGTTCAGGAAGTTATTTTAAATTCAAATTCTATACCAATTGATGGTATATATTATCTTGAAGATGTATTTCCTTCTATGCTTGATAGCTTTAAGAAAGGAGTTGAGCTTTCACCTACAACAAGATTTGGTGAGATGGATGATTATTTTAGATGGAAGAAGGGAGATGTTAATTTAGTTGTTGGATATGGTAATCATGGTAAGACATTTTTTTGGTTGCAACTAATGCTTACTAAGAGTATTTATGATGGATGGAAGTGGGCTGTGTTTTCTCCTGAGAATTTTCCTGCTAATGATTTCTATGATGACTTAGTTGAAATGTATGCTGGTAAATGGTTAGGAGATATGACCGAAGATGAATACGTAATGGCTTGTCATTTTATAAATGAACATATTTATTATGTATATCCTGATGATGAACATGACCTAGAATCTATACATAAGAAGTTTAGATATTTAATTTTAAAGAAAGGAGTTGATGGAGTTTTGATTGACCCATTTAATCAATTAGATAAGACTCAAAAACCTTACGAGAGGGATGACCAATATCTTAGTTTAGTATTAAAAGATGTAAAGAGATTTGCATTATTAAATGGAGTATCTTATAGTATAATTACTCACCCAAAAAACCCTTCATATAAAGATGATAAGTCTTTGCCAGTAGTTGATATGTATGATATTGCAGGAGGTGCTATGTGGGGTAATAAATGTGATAATATTGTTTCATATTATAGACCCAACTTCCATATAAATAAAAATGACCCACATGTTACAATTTATATTCAGAAAATAAAAAGAAAAAGAACAGGAGGAAAGTTGGGACATTTTGAAATACAACTTAACTGGAGTACTAAAAGGTATTGTGATTCATCTGATAATGTTTTTTGTGATATAGATAAAGCTAATAAGATAATGTTCAGAGAAACAAATGGTTTAATACCTGATAACAAAGCAGAACAAGATAATTTTCCATTTTAAACAATAAAAAACAATAATTATGGGACTATGTAGAATCCAAGTAATTGGAAATTTAGGTAATGATGCAGTAGTTAACAATGCATTTGGTAAGAATGTTGTAAACTTTACGCTGTGTTACAGTAATAGGTATAAAAACTCTCAAGGAGTTGATGTTACTGATACTTTGTGGATGAGTTGCGCCTATTGGGTAGAAAAAACAGGTATATCGCAGTATTTGAAGAAAGGAACTCAAATATTTATTGAAGGAACGCCTGAAGTTACTTTATATACAAATAAAGAAGGCAAAACAGTTCCTCAATTAAAGGTTAGAGTAAGTAACATTCAATTGTTATCCAAGTCTGAATCAAGTAATATTACTCAAGTAAATAGTGAAGATATTGCTACCGATTTACCATTCTAAATTAAATATAATGACTGAGTTCCCCGATAAAATACACTTCAAAGAAGGAAATTTGGTAGCTGAATTAGAAATAATCATATCAAAAGATAGCAAAGGAGTTAAATTAAAAGAACAAAGAGGTAGATATATTTATTTAGATAATGGAGAAAGATGGGAAGGTAAGGTTACTAAAACTTATCATATACCAGTTAAAATTGGTTTAAAATTAGATTTAACATTAGACCAAATTAAAAGCATGGAACAAAATGAAATTATTAAAATTTTAAATTAAAAACAATGACAAAACAACAACAAGTAGAGAATCATTTATTCTCTAAAAAAACAATTACATCTTGGGATGCTATTAAGGCTTATGGCGTTACAAGGTTGTCAGCTCATATATTCTCAATGAGAAAAAGAGGATATGACATTCAATCAATACCTATATCAAAAAAAGATAGGAATGGTAATGTTTCAAACTTTGTACAGTATAGGTTAGTATCAAAGCCTAAAAATGTTTTGAATTAAATTAAATAAAAAAGCCCCCGAAAGGGGGCTAACTTAATTTCCTTTTTAAAATTAAGCATTAGCTAATGCAACTAATTGAGAAACTGTTTCAACAACAGCAAACTGAACGCTGTCTACATTAAGACCTCTAGGTAATTCTTCTACGATACCGTAAAGAATTTGTCCTGAAGCAGATACTGTTCCTGATGATGCTGGACGGAACTTAACATTTGTTGGGTTAAATCCTTGAAACTGAGGAGTTTTCAAAGGTGCATTGTAGTTAATTGCATAAACATTAACTGCGAAAATCTGTGCCATTTTTAAATAATTTATGAATGAATGAATGAATGAATAGCTAAATTACATATTTTTGGTCAAATATAAAAAACAAAATGCAATGAACTGCCCAATCTGCACTAACAAGTCAATGCCTAGATTAAAGAAAAAAGATGTTCAATATTATGAATGTAAGGGATGTAAGACATTATTTAGTGGCCCTTTAAATAATGAAGATATGGTTGGTGGAGGTATGGAAATAGAAAGAAATGAACAACAGAATCAAGAAAGGATTAATAGAATATCTAATATATTTGGGGGCAATAAAAATGGCATTAATATTCTTGACTTTGGTTGTGGTCATGGTATGTTAGTAGAGGATTTTAATAAATCTGGGTTTACTTGTTTTGGTTATGATAAATATAATTCAGATTTTCAGTATATCCCAAATCAACCAATATTTCATGCAGTAACAATGGTTGAGGTAATAGAACATTTGAGCCATCCGTTTGATGAAATAGATTTAATAAGTAGTGTATTGCATAAAGATGGAATACTTTATATTGAAACCTCTTTTACAGATGTTGCTAAGGAGGAAAATATTTCATTAGAAGATTTTACATATATAGAGCCAAGTATAGGTCACTCAACTATATTTTCTCATGTTGGATTAGATGTATTAATGTATTTCAAAGGATTTGAAAAGCTTCATCCTATAAATAGGCATGTAAGATTATATAAAAAAGTAAAAAGTTTAAAATGAAACCAATTACAGTAAGACACTCGTGTAACATAGGAGACCTTATTGCATCTCTTGCAGGATTAAAAGGGTTTTGGGAATTAACCGGAAATCAAATTGTATATATGCAGCAATTAAATGTTGATGGCATATATCATCAAAATTACACTCATCCCACTCAAGAAAATGGGAAACAAGTTATGTGTAATAAAAATATGTTTGATTTAATAAAGCCATTGATTGAATGTCAACCATATATATCGAAACTAGAAGAGTTTACTGGGCAAGAAATAATTGTAGATTTTAACGATATAAGAGGAAAGATAGATGTAAATATGCCATTTGGTTCTTTGCAATCTTGGTATGCTTTGGCTTTCCCTGATTTAGCTTATGATATTTCAAGAGCATGGATAGAAGTTCCACGTGGAACGATACCTGAAAGATGCAAGGGAAAAATATTAGTAAATTTTACAAGTAGATATAGAAATCAATTTATTCATTATTACTTTTTAAAGAAATATGAAAATGATATTTTATTTACAGGAACTCCAAATGAACATGCAGAATTTTGCGATAAATGGGATTTAGATTTACCATATCTTCAAGTTGATAATTTTTTAGAATTAGCTCAAATAATGCAGGAAAGTAAATTCTTTTTAGGAAATCAAAGTTTTTGTTGGAATTTAAATAGAGCAATGAATTTGCCTAGTATTTTAGAATTATTTGGGTCAGCACCAAATTGCACTCCATTTGTAGGGAATCATAATTATGGTTTCTATCATCAGAACGCTTTAGAGTATTATTTTGAAAAATTAGTTAACTTGCACAAAAATATTTAATATGCCACTAGGATTTTTAAAACCTCAGCCACAACCACAAAGAGCAGTTGAGGCCAATCAGTTAAGTACTTTACCCTTAAAGATTTATACTTCTAATCCTTTACCAGATGTAATAAAAATAGCAGATAATAGGACTGTTGATGCTGCAAGTGGTAATAAAATTACAGATAAGAATAAATTAAATTATACCGCAGATACTGGATTACTTAAAGAAATTATACGTCAAGCCAAGATAAAAGGCATAGACCCCAATACTGCATTAGCTATGGCGCATCAGGAATCAGGATATGGTTCTTCTTCTGATAGTAGGCCGGATAATCCATTTCAAATAAGTCAAAATTATGATGATAACTACCATGAGAAGTTTATAAAGAATGATGGAGACCATATAGCTATGTTTATGGATATGCTTAAAGATAAAATTAATCATGCTAAAAATAATTTAGGTAAAACAAATGAACCAGATTTAATACAATCTTGGAATGGATATGGTGTAATAAGTCCTAAGAGTGAAGATAATACTAATACTTATTATGGAATGAATGTAGGTAGTAAGCCATTAAATATGAATAAAAATCCTGTATATGGTAAAAGAGTTATAGATATAAGGGAAAATATAATCAAAAAAAATCCTGATTTACAAAAATTAGTTAGAGAAACACCCGGAATGTAAAATAAAAAACAATGAAACACGTAAAAGGAAGAACAGTAATAAAAGTAGACCTTGAAAGGAAAAATAGCCATACTTTCAATGATGGAACTAAAATAAGACTAGAAAGAGGGGTTGAAAATCTTAATAGAAGAGAGACTCAGTCAGTAAATGCTATTATAGTATCATCAGAAAATATACCAAGTGGATATGAAGTATTGATACACCATAACTCTACTCATGAAGTAAATAGGATATTTGATAATGAAAATGCAGGCATATTAATATCTGATTCAGATATAAAATTGTTTTCAATACCAGAGTCAGATTGCTTTTTATATAGAAAGGATAGCTCGGAAGGCTATACTCCATGTCATGGATATGCTACTGCGCTTAGAATATTTAAACCATATTCAGCATCAATGGTAGGAGTTCCGCCTATTGTTATAAAAAATAAATTGTACATTACAAGTGGTGAATTAAAAGGTAAAGTATGCGATGTATTAAAGGCTAGTGATTATGAAATAATATATCAGGGAGATGATGATAGAGAACAAAGGATTATAAGGCTAAGGCATTTTGAAAAAGAATATAACGAACGAGAAGAAGTTATTTGTATAGATAATATTACAACTAAGTTAGTTGAAAAAGGAGAATTATTAATTGGATTAACTCCAGAAGATGCAATTAAAATAAATTAATATGGAAGATATTATAGAATTACAAAACAAAATAAAAGACTTAGAAGCCTCAAATGCTTTTTTATTAGGTGAAAAACAAAAATATGAAAATGGAGATGCTAAATTATATTATAGTCTTCAAAGAAAAATGTCTGAGATGGCTAATACTTTAAATAAGCAAAATTTAGAGAATATAGACATGGATGATAAGAATAGTAAAGCATTTGATAGAATAATATTATTATTGCAAAAATGTGAGACTATTTCTGCATCAGCATCCGCTTTGGGAGTAATTGCAGGTATAACAGGAGATGAGAAAAAAGATACAACCAAGAAGCCTTTCGTAGATACAATAGCAGATAAAAGAGATTAATGCAAGAAACAATAAATATATATAATACCAATATTAAGCTACCAGAACAACCGCCTATTGAAAAAATAGATGGCTATGGTTGCCCTAAGGAACAACAAAAGTGGCAAAGAAAAGAGTTACCTAAATTCTTTGATAAGGTTGTATATGATAAAAATGGAGATTTATTACTTACAGATGCTCAAGAAGCTTATGCATCAGAAGAAGTTAAAAGATGTAAGCAAGGATATTGGTTTTTAAATAATGAAGTACCTACTTATATAACAGGTAAAAATTATTTTTATTTACAATGGTGGAAGCTTGAGGATGACATATATCCATCATATCGTGATACAGATAGAAGATATTATTTGTATTTAAATTATTGGGAGTCTATTTTATGGGTTTTGGGTGTTATTAGAGGTAAAAAAAGACGTGAAGGGGCTTCATCTCAAGCTTGTTCTAATCTTGTTTACGAAGCTATATTCTTTAAAAATTCAAACTGCGGTTTGATTTCTAAGACAAAAGATGATGGTAGGGATACTTTTACGGATATGATTTCATTTGGGTATAGGCAATTACCTGTATTTTTAAAACCAAAGCAAACTAATAAAGAAGATGCTGTAACTGAATTAGTATTCGCCCATAAGTCTCAAAATATAAAAGAAGGAGAAGCTGCTGCAATGAGTGAAGATTCCGGACATAGGTCTAGGATTAATTACAAAGCTCCTGTATTAAATGCTTACGATAGAGGTAGAATGAGTCGTATATTATTAGATGAGTTTGGTAAATTACCCAAAGAAGTGCCTGCATCTCAATTACTTTCAATCGTATCTAAAACATTAGTTAAAGGGGTTAAGAGAGTTGGTTTTGTAGAGATGCCATCTACTGTAAATAGTTTAACAAAAGGTAGTGGAGCTGAGTTTCAAAAGATTTGGAAGGCTGCCGACCATTTTAAAAAGAAACCTACAACAAATAGGCTTGTTAGATATTTTACTCCTGCATATGATGGATACGAAGGTTTTATTGATGAGTATGGAATGAGTGTAATAGACACTCCAACAGATGAACAATATAGATATTTAGTATCAAAATGGGTTAAAAGAGATGAAGAAACGAATGATTTAATATCTGAATTATCTGAGGAAGATATATTAATGGGTGCTAGAAGTTATATAGCTGTAAAGAGACGTGATGGAATGGATGGAGATGAATTAGAAGAAGAGATACGTATGAATCCATGTGATGAAGATGAAATGTTTATGTCTGCTATTTCTGGATGCCATTTTAATTCTATAAATATAAAGAAGCAATTAAAGCATATAGAAGAAAATCCTCCAGTATTTAGAACAGTTACTTTTTATAGAAAATTAGACCAAACAGTTGGATGGAGAGAAGAAGAATCGGGTGTTTGGAAAATACTTTCATTCCCAGAGAAAGGTAAAGAGAATAAATTTCAAATAAGAGATAAATTAAGAAGGCCTGCAAATATCTCAGATTATGTAATTGGAGCTGATGGATTTAGTGCTTCTCAAGGAGGACGCAAATACGGTTCTATGGCTGGGGCTTTTGTAATGAATAGAAAAACAATGCAATTAATTGCTATGTATTTTGGTAGACCAAGAACTAAGGAGCTTTTCCATGAACAGATGATGTTGGCTTCTGAATATTATGGATGCAAAATATGGATTGAAAAAACTGCCGATAGTTATTTTGAATATTTTAAAGATAGAGGAAGGCTGGGTTATTTAGGCAAATATCCATTAAGTTGTATTCCTATAGAAAAAAGAAGTTCAGAGGAAAGATATTATGGATTCCCTATTACTCCTTTTGCAATGACAAGACAATTAGATACTTTAATAGCTTATGTTGATGATTATGAAGATAAAAATAGCTATTGTCAGACAGTATATTTTGATGTATTATTAGAACAAATGTTATTATTTGAAGCAGAAAATAGAACTAAATCGGATTTAGTTGTTGCTGCTATGATTACACTATGTTGTGCATTAGAACCATTAAATTCTCCAAATAGAATATCAGAACCAATTATTAAAGTTTATCAAAAAGACTATCAATCAGTTGGAGGAAGCTTAAATTAATAGTAAAAATTAACACTATTTTAAGAAAAAATCATTTTTATTTGAAAAATGAACTATATTTGACCTACGAAAAATATATTTTAGTTTGTCAAATCAACTATTTAATAGCAGTCCTGTAGCTACAGAGTCTAATCTGAAGTCTTTTTTGCTTACTGAAGATTCCAAATCTAAAACAGATTGGGAGTACGGAAAGCAGATAGCGCAATATATTAATGGTATCGTAAGAGGTACTAATTCTTACTTTTATTTAAGAAATCAAAGATTTAGGAAAAATAGGCTAGTAGCTAATGGTAAGGTAGACATCCAAAGAATGTTTCAAGATAGACTTGAGTTCAATGGTAAAATAAACTATACTAATATTAGCTGGAAAGCTCCTGCAATTGTTGCTACAACTATAGCAAGATTAGTAGGTAGTTGGATGCGTAGATATGAAAAAATAGCTGTAACAGCTATTGACCCAATATCCGCTAGTGAAAAAAGTGATGCAGCAGAGCAAGCTGAATTTGTTTTTGATAATAAAGAAGTATTAAAGAAGCTAGAAGAAGAGTCAGGAGTTCCAATGATTGGTAAAGACCAATTTGTTGCAGAAGATAAGGATGACCTTGATGCTTGGGTTGCAGAGTTTAATAGACTTCCTGAAGAAATAAAATACGAGATAGGGGTAAATAATATATTACAAGCTAACGGATGGTACGATGTAAATAAAGCTAAAGCTTTACATGATAGTGCAGAGGTTGGATTAGTTTGTACTTATACATATATGGATGAAACAGGAGAAGTTCACGTTGATTGGATTAAACCAGAAAACGTTGTTTATTCTTACTCTGAGTATCCTGATTTTAGAGATACTACATGGAGAGGACATGTATTTAGTATGAAGATTAGCGAATTAAGAGCTAATTATAGTAAACAATTTGGCGGCCCACTTACAGAAGAAGCTATATTTGAAATAGCTCAAATAGCAAAAGAATATCAATATTTAGATAAACTTACATGGTTACATGACTGGAATTTCATGTTTGTAAGACCTTATGATGAATGGAACGTTGATTGTATTAGATTTGAAATAAGAAGTGTAGATAAAAAACCTTACGTTAAAACTGTAACTAAGAAAAATAAAAGTACAATTTTAACTAAAGGCATGCCTAACAAACTTGATGAAAATCAAGAGTTTTTAGAAGATAAGAAGTGGAATATATACGAAGGTATTTATGTTATTAATACTTCAACAGTATTAAAATGGGGATTGAAAACTAATATGATTCGCCCTCAAGACCCTAAAGAATTAGGAGATGCAGAGTTTTCATACTCAATGTACATGTATCAGAACTATGATATGCGTAACTTGGCTGTCCCTGAAAAAGTTGAAGAACCTGTTGAGCAAATGATTTTGGCTAGATTAAAGATTCAGCAATTAGTTGCTAAGATGAAACCTGCCGGAGCTGCTGTAAATGTTGATTCATTACAAGAATTAGATTTAGGTCTTGCAGATTCAACTAAGCCATTAGAAGTTCAAAAAATATGGGAACAGACAGGTAATTTATATTATCGTGGTAAGGATGCCGAAGGTAATAATATACCAGTTCCTATTACAGAATTACAAAATTCGGGCTTTGTATCTCAAATGCAAGCTTTGATTCAATTATATCAATTCCATTATCAGGTATTGAAAGATGAACTTGGAGATGACCCTAACTTAATTCAAAGAGCTTCTCAGCCAAGAGTTACAGAAGGTAATGTTCAAGCTTCTATGTCAGAAAGTGATAATGCAACTGATTATATGTATGATGCATATCTACATTGCATGGAAGATACTGCAACAAAAGTTGCTGCGTTGTTAAATAAAAGCGTTACATACCAATCTGGCGTGTATAGGCATATTTTAAAAGAAGATGAGGTTAAGGGAAGGAATTTCTCAACTAGGTCTATGATGTTACCTACAGGTCAAGAAATAGCAGTTTTAAATCAAATGATTAATACGGCTATTGCTTCTAATCCAAATTTTGCTTTATATATAGACCAATTTAAACTTATTAGAATAGCTAAAGAAAATGTAAAACTTGCTGAGTTATACTATAGACAGGCTATGAAGAAAATGATTAAGTCTCAGCAGGATATTGCTTCTAAGAATAGTCAAGAAAATGCTCAGATTCAACAAGCTTCAGCACAACAAAAGGCTCAATCAGATGATGCATTAGAGAATAAGAAAAACCAAGCTAAGGAAAGACAAATAATAATGCAAGGGATGATTGATTTAGCTAAGGCTAATATACCAATGCCAAATGAGCTTAAAGTACTTGCAAATGAAATAATTAAGAATATTGAAGTACCTTTGGTTATTGAGAACCATCAAGCAGAGCAAGCAATGGCTCAGCAAATGCAACAAGAACAGCAAATGGCAGCTCAACAACAACAAGGACAAGAGCAAGGACAGGAACAACAAGGTCAAGAAGCTCAAGAGCCGCAACAACAAGAGCAAGGTGAAGGTCAAGAACAAGAAGCTCAAGAGCAACCAAGTGAAGCCGAATCTAATCAACCACAATCATAAAAATTAAAATAACAAAAGATGTTAGCCCAATACCTCGATTTAACCCAAAGTTTTAATGCCAATAATGGTTTTAAAATTGATGTTAGTAATTACGACTATGTTGTAGTTCAGTTTGTAGGACCTACAGGAACTATAAATATTTCAGCTACAAATGATAGTGGAACTCCAAGTGCACCATATTCATACGGATATGATGCAACTTCTACAAATTATCAAACTGTATCTGCTACAAAATTAGCTGATGGAACTTTAGTAACTGCTGTAGCTGCTGCTGGTTTATATAGAACAAATGTAGTAGGTAGATATTTACAATATGGCGGCACTTCTGCTGCTGCAACAAAAGTATTATTACAATTATCAAAAATCAGTTAATAATGGCACAAATAACACCTGAAGTAATTAAATCTAAGCTATTTTCATTGCAAAATGTTGCACATTCTTTGCATTTAGATACTAGAAATTTTGAAGAACATAAAGCTCTTCATAAAATATATCAAGGAGTGCATGATGTAAAAGATAATATTTTAGAGAAATTAATGGGATACCAAAATGGTAAGAGAATAGGTAAAGCTAAATTGGATGAGCTGCCAATATATAGCAAAGAAGCCGTTAATCAGTTAATAAAAGATGGGCTAGATTTTTCACATGAGATGTATGAATGGGCTGAAGAAAAAGAATATTGTGATATTGAAAATATGGCTCAAGATTTAAGCGGATTGTTTGCTCATGTAGCCTACATGCTAACGTTAACATAAAAATAGAAATATGTCAGAAGAATTACAAGAAAATGTTGTTCGAGATGAACAACCTGCACAAGAAGTGCAAGCGTCAAATTACAACCCATTTTCAGAAGATTCATGGGAAAATGAAAGACAACAACCACAAGAACAGCCTAAAGTAGAAGTTGAACAAAAACAGCAAGAAGAGCCTGCAAAACAGGAAGCTCCAGTTGTTGACTACAACCAATACCTAAAGGAAAAATTTGGTTTTGATAATGAAGAAGTAGCTATTGATGAATTTAATAGGCTAAAAAACCAAAAAAGTCAAGATTTAAGCTTTGAGAATGAAGAAAGCGAAAAGTTCTTTAAATTATTGAAAGATGGTAAGGAAGATGAAGTCTACAATTATCTTGCAGAGAAAAAGAAAATAGAATCTCTTGCAAATTCAAATGTAGATAATACTGATATAGCATCTGATATTATTAAATTTAATCTTCAAAAGAAATATCCTGATTTAAGTCAAGATGAAATTGAATATAAGTTTAATAAGCAATTTTCTATTCCTGAAAAGCCAGAGCAAAGCTTAGATGATACAGATGAAGATTATGATAGAAAATTAGCAATTTGGGAGAAGCAAAAGTCATTAGCTGAAAAAGAATTAATGATTGAAGCTAAACTAGCTAAACCCGAAATTGATAAGTATAGACCAAGTTTAGTATTACCTGATATAAATAGACAAGTACAAGATAATTCGCCTTCAAAAGAAGAATTGGCGATAGCGGAAAATCTTAGAAACTCTTACTTACAGACATTAGAGGGAGATTATAAAAACTTCAATGGTTTTAATGTTACTGCAAAAAATTCTGAAGCAGAATTCCCAGTATCATTTACACCATCTGATGATGAAAAAGTAGCCCTTAAAAATGCGTTGAGTAACTTTGACCAAGAAGCATATTTTACATCTCGTTGGATTAGAAATGATAAGCCTGACATTCAGCAAATAATGAAGGACATTTATTTGTTAGAAAACTCAGAAAAAGCTTTTCAAAAAATTGCTAATGAAACGGCTGCTAAAATGCAAGAACACTTGATTAAATCAACGAGTAATATTAAAATTAAACCCGAAAACCAAAGTACATTTACTCCTGAAAATTCTAAATCAGAAATGGATAAAATGGCTTCTTTGTTTTTCTCTAGTTAAAATTATTATTAACCCAAACAAAATTTATTCAAAATGGCAGGGATACCTACATCGAATATTTTGCAGCCCGGTGCGATTAGTCTCGCAGGTGGTGTAAATCAACAGTTGATTTCTGACTTACAGTTATTGACTCCTCAGTACTACGATAAATACGTAGAAAAATATGGTTCTGAAGAATTCTTTATGTGGCTTGCTACATATGGTGGAATGGAAGAAGTAAAAAACCAAAACTTCTTTTGGTTTGAATCTCGTGGTAAGTTAATGGTTGCTGTAACCAACTTGAACCAAGTTAGCTCTCCTGCTGCTGGTGCAACTGTTACTTTATCTATTTCTTCTGCTGATTACTATACAAGCACCGAAACTCCTTTACGTGTTGGTGAAACTGTACGTATCGCATCTTCTAACATTGAAGGTGTTATCCTTACTTTGGATACAACTACTCCGGGTGCTTTCACTTTTACTGTTGCTCCAAAACAAACTACTCAAGCTTTCGTATCTGCTGGTAGTGTTAACTTGGCTGCTGGTGAAATCTTAATCTTCGGTGGTAATACAGACGTTGGTGAAGCTTCTAGCCAAATCAATCCTTTAATCCACTTAGACGTTAAGTATAACAATAACGTTACTCAAATGCGTGAAAGCTGGGCAGCAACTGACTTAGCTGAAATGACAGAAGTATTCTACAATAGTGGAGTTTCTGGTTCAGAAATGGCAGGTGGTAACCAAGCTGGAACAAGTTATTTCACTTACAAAGGCTTAGTTAAATCTAACCAACGTTTCTTGAATAACATTGAGCAAAAATTAATGCGTGGTGATGTTCAGAACAATACAAATATCAATGGTTCATTAGGTACTCAAGGTTTCATCTCTCAGGTTACTGCTAGAGGAGAAACTGTAGGTTATACTCCGGGTGTACTTGATATTGCTAAATTGCATGAAATCACTCGTATCATGGACGTAAACGGTTGTGCTAAAGATAACCTTTGGTTACAAGACGTTTATCAAAGACAAAACTTCTCTGACGGTATCTTCAAAGAATTCCCTGCTGGTGCATGGGTTTGGGGTAAGAACGAAAATTCAGAAGAAGCTCGTATCAACTACGGTGTACAATCAATCCAAATTGATGGTTACAAGTTCGATGTTAAGAAGTACAAACAATTCAACACCGAAACTTATACTGGTAAGACTCCAACAAATGATGCGTTTAGAGATTTTGGTATCATCTGCCCAATGGGTACTGCACGTGATGCAAAAGATGCTACTAAGGTTTACAAAAACATCACTGTTATGTACCAACAACCTCCAATGGGTGGAACTGTAGGTAACGGAATCAGAGTATGGCAATGGGGTGGTGGTTCTAAGAACCCTACCGATGGAACAATGCGTGACCACGTTGAAATGATAACATACAGGGGTATAAGGGTTGCAGCTGCTAATCAGTTCATCCAAGTACAATCTGCATAGTTTTAGATTGATTTTCAGTTAGTTATTAGGGGGTAAGCTACGGCTTGCCCCTTTTTTATTAAATAATATTTGTAAAGTTGTAATTAATCATTTATCTTTGTAAAAATTATTAATTATGGGAGTTATATACAAATTAACAAGTCCTTCGGGAAAAATTTATGTTGGTAAAACATATAATCTTAGAAAAAGAGTAAATTCTCACAAAGCTTCTATTAAAAAAGATAAGAATTATGTTCTTATTAATAGTATTAGAAAGCATGGATGGGATAATCATTTTTTAGAAGTAATAGAAGAAGTTGAAGATGATTTATTAAACGATAGAGAGATTTATTGGATTAAGGAATTGAATACTTACTATCAGGACAATGATTTAGGCATGAATATGACAAGAGGAGGAGATGGTCAAAGATGTTCTTGGATGCATAAAACTGAACAAAGAAAGCAACAAAGTGAAAGATATACATCAGACGGAAATCCTTTTTATGGGCATAAGCATAGCGATGAATCAAAAGATATAATGAGTGAAAAAGCTAAGATTAGAAATAAAGATAAAAATATAAATATACCCGAATGGGGCGTAGAAAAAGGAAGATTAGCAGTTATAAGAGCTTGCATTGTTTATGGAAGTGATGGGGTTCTTATTGGCGAGTATGACTCACTTACTAATTGCGCTAATAAATTAGGAGTAAAACTTGGTACCGTTAAGGATAGTGTACTATATGGTAGTTGGATTGATGGAAGATATTTAGTAAGATATAAATTAAGTGATGAGTATCCATTAAGAATGGAAGTTAAAGAAATAAAAACTAAGACCGTTAAAAGGGCGATTCGTAGCATATCTCCAGATGGATTAGAGAAATTATATCCATCAGCTAAAGAGGCATCAGATGAATTAGGAATACCAAAAACAACTATTAATAGAGCTGCACAATATAATAACGGTAAGGCGATTCGTAGCGGACATGTCTTTTTTTATCAAGACAAATAAGTTATATTTGTTACAAATAGATTGGATATGTATTCGATAATACCGTTTACTTCAGAAATTATAGGTGCATCGAACAATATAAGAAGCGTATTTATAATTGAGAAGAATTTAAAGACTAATCAAGATGTTGTTTTACAAGTCTCTAAAAAAGACTTTATGAGTATGGTTGAGTTATGGTTAGAAAAAAAAGGTGAATATTGCGATAAATTTGATAGGTTTTGTGGTATTATGGGCGATTTCTCGGTTGAAAAGTCTGAAAAAATAGGTAATGTAGAGCTATTGCAAACTGTTAATTTTGATGAAGATGAGAATAGTTTTGAAATAAGATATGAGTCTTTACCTGTTATAGTAGTTAAAAAATGGGATACTTTTTGCGATATGGAACATGGTTAGAAATTTAATAAAAAATCTTTAAGACTTCCTTTAAATATATAAACACTATTAAGCGTATCCCAAAAGGTTACATTATTATCATCTAAACTAGGTTTATATTTTATAATATATTTAGTAAATATTATAATACCTTCTGTTGAAATTACATGTTGCATATTGCGAAAATAAATAAAAAAATCAATATTTTTCGTATATTTGTTAAAATAACTCCGAGATGGAGTTTGGGATATTCCCAGTAAAAAATATTTAAAATAAATAAAATGGCTAAAAAATCATTAGTTGATTTGTCTATGACAGGCGAATCAGACATTGAAATTCAACAACAGCAACTTAATTATGAGCAAGCTTCTATTGCTCGTCAAGAATCAGTTCCTATTCAAAATGGGAATATCATTTATAAGCTTGTAGATACCAAAAGAAAAGGTAGAGTTTATATTGATGGTATTGATGATGTTATTAATCCAAAGACAGGTAGACAAGAACGTATTTGGTTATTATCAGGTGCTAATAGTATTTGGTCATCTGAATTGACTGAGATATTGCAGGATAAAGACTATGTTAGAACTAACAGACGTTCACTTCAATTCGAAGGAGGAATACTGAGAGTACCACGTTGGGATACTTTAGCTATAGAATTTATTACAAATTGTAGGCATTTTATTGATAATCCTAGTAGAAGAACTGGTAGTAAGTTTGAATTCTTTGAACACAATCCTCAGAAACAAGCTAAGGCCGCTCTTGATAGAGAAATGCTTGAACTTGATATGGCTACAGAAGCTAAGGTAATGCCAATTGATAAGGCTAAAAAGCTTGCTTCATTCTTTGGTATTGTATTCTATGATGAGTTAGGTATGCCAAAAGCAGATGATGCTATTAGAAGAGAGTTAATGCTATTCGCTAAGCGTGACCCACAACGTTTCAAGGCTAATATTGATAGCAAAGAGGTTGAAATTTCTTATTTAATTAGAAGATGTATATTAGATGCTAAAATAGATTTAGGTGGTGCTAGTGGAAATATTACATTTGCAAATGGTGGATTTATTTGCAAATTGCCATTATCAAGAAAAGCTCCTGAATATTTACTTGAATTTGCAATGACTAATTCAGCAGAAGGTAAATCATTCCTTGATGAATTAGAACGTATATCTAAGTAAAACCTGTAAGTTTTACCAAAAAAATCCCTTATCTTAAAAAAATAAGGGTTTTTTTGTTCTTATTCGTTATATTTGTGTAACAAAAAATAAATAAAAGTGACAGTTGACTTTTGCTATAAGTTAATGCAATACATTGTAAACAAAAATCAACAGGGATATTTATCTCCTGACCAATTTGATATTGTCATTAACCAAGCTCAAACGTCATATTTGAATTATCTTCTAGGAGATTTACAACAATTTCAAAATGGCAGGCCTGTCTCTAAGGTTAGTTATGGCTTAACAGAAGTAACTAGACAACAATTAGAGCCATTAATATCTAAAACTACATTAACTATAGACGGTACAGGATATGTTCTATATCCTTCAGGGTATCAATATACTGATACATTAATGATGAGTGATGGTATAAATAGAATAAGATATGTACCTAGAAATAAATTATATTCATATCTTAAATCTCAAATAGACCCTGTATTAACTAATCCTATATATACGATAGATAAACTTGGTTATACATTTTATCCTGCTTCATTAGGTAGTGCTATATTGTATTATGTAGGTATGCCCCCTGTAATTACATGGGGATATACATTAGATGGGAATGGTAGACCTGTATATAATCCATCAACAAGTGCTGACCCTGTATGGTTAGATACTTCTATGCTTGATATTATAGCTAGAGCATTGAGACTCGTTGGTGTTAACTTACAATCTCAAAATATTGACTTATATGCTAATGAAATTAAACAAGGAGGTCAATAATGCTTACTAGATACCAACTTTGCGAACAAATACTAAGACAAATATATGGTGAAGAGCCAGCAGATGATAGTAATATTACTATTAATTTAGTTAATCAATACTTATCTCAAGCTGTTGGTTTTGCTGCTAGAAAAAACTATACCGATAACGTACAAATTGAGAATATATCATTTGTAAATAATTCATTCTATACTACATATAGGGGATTAGATATATCAAATAGTCAACAATTTACATATAAAATTAGCTTACCAGAAGTACCTGTAGGAATTGGTAGAAATGAAGGTATCGCTTCTTTGAAAATTACAAATGGTAATCAAATATCATTAGATTGCATACCTCTTAGTATAAATCAAGTAGGATATGTAGATAGTATGAGGCCAATACCTTCAAAGATTTTATATTGGAATGAAGGTTCTACTATATATTTAAAAAGTATAACATCATTATTAGAATATAATGCTAATATAAGAATGATTAGTGGAGGCGATAGTACAGATATTAATAGCGAAATAAATGTTCCGCCTGATTATATACCTGTTATTACTGAATTTATAGCTAAGGCGTTAGTTATGGAGAGAACTCAGCCTAAAGAATTGGCTAATGATGGTGTTGATATAGTATAAAAAAAACAAAACAATGATAAGACCGATTAAAAATTCAGTTTTAATCAAGCCTGATTATACTGAAAGTATTTCATTAGGTGGTATTATAGTACCTGATAGTATTAAAAGTAGGAGTAATAGAGGAATGATTGTAGCTGTAGGGAATGGAAGTAAAGAAAAACCAATGAACTTACCAATTAATGTATTATGTTTCCATATAAAAGGAGCTGGTACTGAAATTGAAGATGAAGGAGAGAAATATGTGCTGATGCAACAGCAAGATATATTGGCTTATATTGAAAAATAGATAATATGAAAAATGTTCAGGGGTATATAACCATTGATTCGGTTGTTAATGATTACTTAGATGAATCAGAACAGTCTAATCATAAATATTTTAAGATTTGGCAGCTTGCCTTTAGGGGTATGGAGCAGCTAGGTCTTGACTTTTTTTATCAAGTAAAATCGGTAAAACTTCCTGTAGATGCTACAAATCAGACAGTATTGCTTCCTGCTGATTATATTAATTATACTAAAATAGGCGTATTAAATGATAGGGGCGAAGTAATTCCATTGATATTTAATCAAAAGATGACTACTTATGCTGATTTAACTCCTACAAGAGACTCTCAGACACAAGATACTACACTATTTGATTATTATTCACCAGAATCCCCTGTATTCTTTAATTTCTGGGATGGTATAGCTTATGGAAATATTTATGGTATTCCTAGTGGTTCTCCATTTGTAGGAAACTTTAATATTGATGTAAAAAATTCATTGATACTTTTAAATGAAAATTTCTTCTATAATTATATTATTTTAGAATATATAGCTAGTCCTGTAGAAACAGAAGAGTATTATATTCCATTACAATTTAGAGAAGCTTTAATAGCCTATTTAGCTTGGAAAGATATAGCTAACATGCCAACTACTAGAAAAGGTAATTTAGGAGATAAAAGAGATAGGAGACATGAATATTACAATGAAAGAAGATTGGCTATGTCAAGATATAAACCATTGTACTTAGAAGAAACATTTGAAATGGCTCAAATGTACACTAGATTGGCTGTTAAATCATAAAATAAGTTATGCCTGAGATAAGAAAATTTAATGGTGTCTTAGATACTGATACTCCTAATGCGGAGGTGAATTTCTATTCACATACAGATGCTAAAAATATAACTTTTAGAGGGGATGGAGTTGCCATGAGGGCGCAAAATGTTTTTGGTAATGCTGAAGTCCCTAATACTAATTTGCCATCTTCTGGTAATAATACTTGCATAAGTTCTTATTATGACCAAGTAAGAGAAAGAATATTCTCATTTAATTATAATGATGAAGGTAATCATGGTATTTATGTTTATGATTTAAGTAGTGGATTTTGGTACACATTATTACAAAATGGGTCAAATACAGATGGAGATATTCTTAATTTTAATTTAGATAGAATAATAGTTAATATTAATATTATTTATGCAGGCAGCCCAACTATAAATGAAAATGATATTTTATATTTTGTAGATATCTTAGGAAGACCTACTAAAATAAATATAGATAGATATTTATATACTCCATATAGTATCGTAGAAAGAAATTATATAAATGTAATAAAAGCTCCTCCAACAAACCCAATACAATGTTGTTATGGGCTTGATAATACTTATCTTGGGAACAATCTAAAAAATGGTTTATTCCAATTTATATATAGATTTGTTTATGATGATAATGAAAAATCTGTATGGAGTACAGGAAGTCAGACTCCGTTGCCTCTTTATCCAAATAATGATGGAACTTTCGGTAGTGGTACTGATTCAAAATATTTGAATAATAATATAATAATGTATTTTGACACAGGTAATCCTAGTGTTAGAAAAATAGAAGTTGCATTTAGAGAAACAACAGCAGGTGCTACGAGTGATTATTCTTTAATACAATCATTTGATAAAACTTTATTATCTATACCTGATAATGATATATATAAATTTCAGTTTTACAATGATGCTGTTTATACAGTTGTAGATAAAGCTGAACAGATATTACTTTATGATTATGTTCCAAATGCAGCAAATGCTCAAGAGTTATTAAATGGGTCTACATTAATATATGGCGGTATAAGAGAAGGATATAATAATGTTACTGTAAATGCTACTGTTTCTCAAGAAAGCACAGGTAGTTTAAGACTTGGTGCTAATGGATTTTTATTCTTTGCAGAAAATGTAACAAATAGCAATACAATTAAAATAGTAATTGATGGCGTAACAACAGGAGGGTATACTCCATTGGCGTATGCCGTTTATAATGTATATGCTAGAAAGTACGATACAGGTTCTTCTACATATACCGACCTTTCTTTTTCTTATAGTAATACAAATGAGCTTATATCAAGTGCAATATCAGGTCTATCTGCTGCTGCTGTTGCAAAGGGATATACGGTAGTTTCTACTATCGCAAATGAGTTAGTTTTAAGTTATACAGGTGTTATTTTATGTGGATTTACTGATATTCATGATAATTCTAGTATAGTTCATCCAGAATGGGATATTTTATATAGTTTATTTGCAAATGCATCATATAAATATGGAATAGTTTATTATGATGAGAATGGTAAAACTAATGGAGTAAATACTGATATAGGTCTTAATTTAAGTACAAGTGTTTCTGGAGGAGCTTATATACCACCTCAAGAAATAAGTACAGATAGATTAATAACTATAAACAACTTTGCTCCATCATGGGCTAAATATTATCAAATAGTAAGGTCTAATAACCTTTCATACGGTATTAAGGCTTTATATTGGGTAAGTGTTAGCGCATTTTCAGATGTTGATGTTACTGTTACTCCAAATCAAAAATATGCATATATTGGTATAGATAATATATACGAATATAATTTACAAATACAAGCTACTCAGGGCGTTGTTGGATATGAATTTTCTCCGGGAGATAGAGTTAGATTTATAGAAAGATATAATTCAGTAGGTGCGCCTTCATCATCTTTGTATAATAAAGGATATGATTATGAGATATTAGGCTTATCTGTTAATCCAGTCATGAATGGTATTGCTAAAACTGGTACTTTCTTGAAAATAGCATATCCTCCTGCAACAGATATAAGTACTGATATGAAATTTGATGGTACTCCTGACTATCAAAACTATGAAATATTTATTTACAACAAAGCATTATCATTTTCAGCAGACCAACAGATTTATTACGAAATTGGAGAAAAGTTTAATATAGAGTATAATTCGAGTACTAATCAATACTATCATTTAGCAGATAATCAAAGCCAAACAAGCTCTCAGCCTGCTATACTTAAAATTAATGATGGAGATATTTTTTATAGACAAAGAAATGTAACAATAAGTCCATCTGTACAAATACAATGTGTTGGTAATCCTAAATATAGTAATTCATATGTTACTTGGTCTATAAATAGTGCAGCAACTCCTGTTGTAACTACAAATTATACAATAGGTCATACAAATGCAGATATTGCAGGAGACCCAACTGTTTATTCTGGAGTGCCTACATGGATTGATGGGGAATATAATTATTGGAATACATCTGCTGTTGATTATAATGTAAGATTTAAATTTACATTTAGTATTTATAATAGCAATGGAGACCAATCTACATCAATAAAGGCTTTTATTAAATGCTACAATAGCACAGGAACTGTTGTTACTAATCAAATATTAGGCACTCAACAAGTAACAGTAGTTAATCAACAATATGTAATAAATGTAGATGCTATTGTTAAAATTCCTGCTGGATATAAGTCAGCTTTAATATTTACAAATGATAGTAATGTTATTGATTTGCATGTAGGTGGATTCGAAATGGAAATAACCCCATTAAATACTATACCTATTTATGTAGATGATTATTCTTATAGTGATACTTACAATATAGAAACAAATTCTAACTCAAGGCCACTTGTAATAGATGTAAATGCTAAAGATGCATTTTATGGCACATTGGTTAGATGGAGCTTAGGGTATCAGCAAAATACTAATATAAATCAAACTAATAGATTTTATCCTGTTAATTATGATGAAATAGATACAAGCAGAGGGGATATTCAAAGATTTAAAGCTAGGGACAGGATATTAAGAGTTTTCCAAAATAGAGCTTGCGGACAATATGGTGTTTATACTAAATATATTCAAAATAATCAAGGAGAAAATCAATTGATTATTAGTAGTGATATTATTACTGCAAACAATATACAATACTATAAAGGCGAATATGGTCTAGGGGAGCAATATACAGGATTAGTGAGTGGTAAAATACAAGATTATTTTGTAGACCCAATTCGTGGATACCACATGAGACTTAGTGATGATGGGCTTGTTCCAATAAGTGAATTATATAAAGGTCAATATTACATAAAAAGTCTTTTAAGTAATTACAATCAATCATTTGATGGTAATCAAGGTGGTAAAGCTAAGATTCTAGGTGTTTATGATTATTTTGAAGAGCAGGCCCATGTTATACTTCAAGGAGGAACTATTATTAAAGGCTCTGTTCATCAGACAGTACCTGATTATAATTTTTCGTTCAATGAGAAAAGAAATTCATATACTTCATTTTATGATTTTCATCCAGAATATTTATTAGCAGTAGAAGAAAACGTATATACTTGGAAGAATGGTAAAATGTACTTACATAGCAAAGACGCTACTTATTGCAACTTTTATGGTACGCAATATGCTGCTTCTATTCAAGCTGTATTTAATCAAACTTTGGTTGAAAATAAATCATTTTTAGCTTTAAAAGAGGTAGCTAGCGGAATTTGGGCTTGTCCTGTAATATCTACCAATTCATATAGTTATGGTACTACAAACCAACAAAGTAACTTAGTAGAATCTGATTTTGCTCAATTAGAAGGTAACTATGAAGCTGTATTTTTAAGAGATACTAATTCAATAGGTGGTATAGGTAATGGAGATAGTTTGAAAGGGAATTATATAGTAATAGATTTTCAATCAAATAATGCAAATAATTTAGTATTTTTGAGTGAAATAAGTGTTAAATTTATTGATAGCCCTAGAAATTCATGATAGTAAAGAAAATAAATCATAACGAATTAGGGAATGCAATAAGAGTGGCATTTGCTGGGGATATGGATATTTTTAAATATTACGACCCTACAGTATTTATTGAAAGTTTAGATGACATAGTAGAAGATATATTAAGGAAAGAAAAAAGCTATGAAGAAGTTGAGGGAGAAATGCACTATTATGGATTTTACGAAAAAGGTAAATTAATAGGATATTTCTTTTATAAAGATAAATTATTGATAAGCTTTGGTCTTAATATACAATATAGAAATAGGCAATATTTGAGACAATTTTTCTCATCTATAGCTAAAAAAATAGGTAAGAATTTTATATGTCATTTGTGGAGTAAGAATTTAAGGGCGATTGGTTTTTTGGTTAAAATGGGTATGGAAGTTATAGATGAATTTATTTATTTAGATAATTTAGTAACAAAATTAGTTTATTAATTATGGGAGTTCCTGCACAAGCTACAACTGTATTACAAAACATGCTAAATGGTAACGCAAATGCGCCTCAGCCATCTAACGATGCTGTTAAAGCTATGAATGCTACAACTTCTGTTGGGCAGCCTCCTGTTCCTAGTGCATCTAAAAATGAAGCTGTTAGAGATTATTTAACAAAATCTGCTTTAAAGCAGCTTAGAAATGGAATTTATTTTGCGCCTCCCGGAGAAGAGCCGGGAAGTGGACTTGGGTGTATAGCGGGTGTATGTAATGTTTATAGACATTCTGGCGTTGATTTTGGTAAAAGTGATGAAACAGTTCCAGTTCCGGGAGCTAAAGAGAATGAAGGGCAAAATATATATAAATACAATCCTTCATTTGCCAAAAATGCAAAAAAAGCAGGCTTTAATCCTATTGAAATAAAAGATGAAGAGGATTTTAAAAATAAAGTTGAGCCGGGAGATATGATTCAGTATATTGATGCAAAAAATGTTCCGCATCATATGAGATTGGCTATGGGGAAGGATGAGAATGGTAATGTAAAAATGTATGATAACTATGATTTAGGGCAAGGCGGGACAGGATTATTTACAACAGATGATAATATACCTGAGACTGATTTTAAAAGTCATATAGCTAGAACAATACCAAAAGGAGAAAGAATAGTTATATATAAGCCTAGCCAACAGGTTATAGATACTATAGCTAGTAAAAATCCTACATTATTATCTGATTATCAAAAATCATTAAATGAAGGTAAAACGGCAAGCACTCAGGGTACAAAATCTTTAGGGTCAAGAGTTTTTTTAATACCCGGAAGTAAAATGGGAAAATTATTATTACCGGGAGGGGACACTAAATTTTTCTCAGCATTAGATTTTATGAAAGTTCAAAATGACCCTGAAGCAAAATCAGATTTTTTAGAAAAAGTAGCAAGTCAAAAAGATTAGAAATAAATTAATATAATATTTTATGCCATTAACAGCAGGATTAGTAGGAGCGCAAGCAGCAATAGGTCTTGGTCAATCTCTATTTAGCGGTAAAGGTAGGAAACAGCGTGAACTTGAGCAAGCTGCTCAAAATGCACCTCAATATACAGGAGGTCAAGGCGTAATGGATTATTATCAACAAGCTTTAAATAGAGCTAATGTTCCTGTAGGACAAAGTGCGATGTATGGATTAATGCAAAAGCAAGCAGATAGAGGATTAGGAACTGGCTTAAGTGCTTTGCAAGGAAGTAGAAATGCATTAGCAGGTGTAGGTGGATTAGTAGCAGGACAAGAAGATGCTTCTCAAAGAGCTGCTGTTGCAGGTCAACAACAACAAAATCAAGCTTTTCAACAATTAGGTGGAGCTGCTGAAGCCGCTAATCAAGTTCAAAATCAGAAATATCAATATAACCAGTTAAATCCATACCAAACTAATCTTAACTTAAAAGCCATGAAAGCCGCATCTGCTGCTCAATCTCAGCAAGCAGGGATACAAAATATATTTAATGCTGCTGGAAGTGGTTCTATTATGGCTTATAATAAAGATAAAAAAACTAAAACGCCTCCTCCTGTCTTTTTTGGGGCAATAGGTAAAGGTTCTCCTACTGCTCCTACAGTACCTATTGGCTCTAATATAGTTCAGGCAGAAAATACACCTGAGCAATTACCTTTTAGGGGGACAGGGCCATCTATACAAGGCGTTAATAGAACTCCTGCTGTAATGCTAGGATGGGAATAAAAATAAAGAGAATAAAATTATAAGTATATAAAATGGCAGATTTACTACAAACATCAGTTAATCCATACGGTAGTGCAGTTGTACTAGATAGTACACCATATGTAAATATGTATTTGCAAAATAAAGCTAAAGAAGAAGCTAAAAATGATGCATTAGATAAATACTATAGCCAATTAGGAGATAATATTACTCCAACTGGTATGCACGAAAAAGATGTTCAGAGTTTATTTGACATGAAAAATGACTTTAATAATTATTATTTAAAAAATAAAGATGCTATAAGAAAAGGAGATACTCCTGAAGCAATGAATTATAGGTCTCAAGCCAATAGGATGCTTGGATTAATTGCTCAAAGTAAACAAGATTTAAATACTGATAAAACAATAGGTAGTTTAATACAAAAGAAAGGTAAAGAAAATTTAGATACTAATTCTTTACAAACATTGAATCAGTTGCATCAACCAAGAATGATTAAAGATGATACTGGTAAATGGATAAATAATCCTAATTTCAATTCTATTAGTGAAGAGGATTTAAGTTTTAAACAGCCATTCACTAATGATGATTTAGCTAAGTTACATTCATATGCATTTTCAGGATTAAAGCCAAATAAAAGCGAAAAAGTTATTTCTGAAGATAAAAATAATAATACTCAATTAGTTAGAACAACATCTAATTATGACCAAAATGCATTAAATTCTGCATATAATAATGTTTTAGGTTTTTATAGCAATTCTCCTAAATATCAACAAAAAATAAAAGATTTAACTGCTGATGAACAAAATTTAGCCGTTTCTAATTTAATTAATAAGGGAGATGCTAGGTATAAAGATTTAGTATATGATAAAGATACTACATTGCCCGATGGAAGTATTGCTAAAAAAGGAACTTTAAATCAAGAAAGAGTATTAAGTTTAAAACCATCAGATATAGCTTATGGGCATGCATTAGGCGGTTTGCAACAAGGTCAATATGAGGAAAAACAAAGAAATACTCCAAAAACTATTGCACAAGAAATAGCTAGAGAGTCTGCATTAATCCCTATCAGGGAGCAAGCGAAAGGAGCTTCTGAAACTAAATTGAAAAGTAGTATAGACCAGCAAAATGAAGATATTGCAAATAATAGAATACAGCAATTAATAAGTTCAGCACCAAAAAATATATCTCAATTTGGGGGTACTAGCGAATTACCATTTACTACAAATGTTCAAATAAAGCCAAGTCCTGATGAATTAAAAAGTGTTTTCGGAGGAGCTAAGTCCGTTAATTATAATCCACAAACTAAAGAATTTACAACAATAATACCTAAGTATAATACAAAAGGACAATTTATTAGAAATGATTCAGAAACATTCCCAGCAGAATCATTAACTCCTAAATTTAAAAAGATGTATGGTAAGACTTTTTTAGACCCAAATATGGCAGCTCCTCCATCATCACAAAAACAACAAGGAAATAAAAGCAAAATAGGTATTTTAGATTAAAAATTAGTAAATTTGATAAAATTTTAATAATGGCTTTAGATACACAAGATATTAATTTGCAAGAACAACCACAACCTACTCAACAAGTTGATAATACTCCTACAGATGCGAAATATAATCTATGGAAAGGGTTATCTAAAGAAGGCCTTTATACAAAAACATTTAATGATTTTAAGCAAAAATATTCTAATAAAGATAATATAGATTACTTATTTAATACCGTTGGGCCAGATGGTGAAAAGTTATATACAAAATCTAAATCTGATTTTTATAATCAATACTTCCCAGAAGCTACACAATTAAAAAAAAAAAACCAACAACAACCAAGCGCAAACGTTCAGCAGTTACCTCAACAACCTCAAAATCTTGGTTCAGCAGGTGGTGCGACAAATATCTCCCAATCAGGATTACCATCACAATCTCCATCTCCAGAAAATGATGCTGATTTAATTGGTGGATTAGTAGAATTATCTAAAAAATCAAAAGAATTAGGTAATGCTGTTAAAACAATAGATATGCCTAGCTCATCTACTGTTGGAGGCCCTGTTGTTTCAACTACTCAGCCAGATGAAGAAAAAGTAGCACAATCTAAAAAAATAAAAGATTATTTAAAAAGTCAAGGATATGATACTGACTTTACTGATGCTGTTTCAGATTTACCTAATCTCCCAAATTCTGGATATGGTAGTGAAGGATATTTAGCCGATTTATATAAAAATAATAAAGTAAAATTCAATCAAACTGTTTCTAGTATAAAATGGCAGAATCCATTAATAAATGCAATGGATAATGCTATAGAAGATGTAAATAAAGATAATAGTTTAACTCCTGAATTAAAGGCTTCAAAAATAGATGAAATAAATGCAGATAAAACAGCATTAAGTGCAGGGCAATCAGGGGGCGTGGATAAGACATATGAACAAAAGAAAACCGATACTGATAATGCAACAAATCTAATACATAAATATATAGATAATAGTGATGACCAGCAAAATGCATTAAAAAATTTAGTAAAAGACCACTCATTAGCTTATGGTAATGATGCCGCAGTTAAATCAAGAACAGATAATCCTATACCCGGACTTAATCCTGCTCAATCAATAGGATTTGATTTATATTCAAGACAGCATCCAGAAGAAGTACCTGCATTATCTAATTATATAAATCTTAAAGACGAAGATGTTTCTAATGATTATTATGCTAATGTAGCAAGACAATCTAAGCTTAAAGAGTTAGAAGAAACTGGATTAAATACAATATATAGTAATAATAAATCTCATTATGATGATTTTGTAAAAAAATCAAAAGAACAAAATGGTCTAAGTCCAGATGATTTGGCAAAAGCAAATCAATATAAAGATAAAATGGATAATGTTTCTGAGCAAATGAAACAATTATCAGTAAAATATCCTGACATATCATATTTAGATGCAGACAAATTAGCTCAAGAAGAACTAGGACAAAGAAAAACAGGAGTTGATTATTTAACTAATTTAGCCGCTTATAATGCATATAAAACAGGACAAGGTGTATATAATTTACTAGCATCTCCATTTAGAAGTCAAAAAGGGGAAGCATTAGCTCAATTAAATGCATTAGGAGGGGAGCAAGTTAATGGGCCTAATCTTTATGTTACTCAAGCAAATACTACATTACCAGATTTTAAAATTTTAAAAGATAACGAGCTACAAGATAAAATAGATGAAGTTAAAAATGATTATACATTAACTGATGAAGAAAGAAAAACAAAAGTTGCTAGATTATTTATAGATAATAAAGATAAATATTCACAAGAAAAAACAGATGAAGGATTAAATGTAGGAGCTAATACATTAATTTATGGGGTAGGTAAAATGGCTGCTGATTTATTCCCTTATATAGCAGCAGAAGCATTTACAGGTGGAGGAGCAACTGCTGGATTAGGTAAAAAATTATTTACAACATTTGGGAATGTATTAGCTACATCATATCAAGATGAATTAGCCAATGCTACAGCTAAGAATGAAGCAAATCCAAGATTAAAAGCTTTTACAAATACAGGTATTAATGCTTTAGCATATACAGTTGGTGATATCCCAGAAAGAATAAAAGCAGCAGCAGGTACTAAAACCGCAATGGGTATTGCTATAAATAAATTAAGTGATGATGAGATATTAACTGCATTAAGAGATAAACCAAGTGTATTAAAAGATTTTTTCTCAAAACTACCAGAAGCTGCAAAAGAAGGAGCTTTAGGTGCTGCTAAAATGCAACCAATATTAGGGGCTTCACAATTAATTCAGCAAAAGATTGATGGGAAAGATGTTGATTATAATCAATTTGCAAAACAACAAATATTACAAGGATTGAATTTTGCATTATTTGGAACTGGGATAGGTGCAATTTCTAAAAATGTTCCAGATGCGGTAAAAGAACAATTATATTTAGCAGGTAAGAATAGCGAAGAAGCATTAGGTATATTAAAACAAAAAGAAGCTGATGGTACTATAAAACCATTAGAAGCTTCTCAAATAAGAGATAATATACAAAGAGCAAAAGATGTTTATGAAAAAACACCAATGGTTGATGCTAAAGGTAATAAATTAGATGATAAAAGTAGGAATGAATTGATGTTTTTAAAAATGCAAGAAGATGATTTAGAAAGTAATTTAAATAAAGACTTACCTAAAGATTTGCAGGATGCAATGTCAAAAAGATTATCTGATATTAAAGATAAAATGGATGATGTTTATAAAGGAACTTTTATAACAGAAGCGATACCAAGCAAAAAAGAAGAAATTAAAGCAGAGCCAATACCAACAGGAGCAGGTAAAGTCCAGCCAATAGAAATTACAGGAACTAAAGTATTTGAACATGGGGAAGATAATAAAACAGCGCAAGGTCTAGAAAATGGAGTAAAAGATGATAGTCATTTAACACCTGAAGGACTTCAAGAGGCTGAAGATATTGGTAATTATATAAAAGAAAATAATCCAGATTTAACTACAGTAGAACATTCTGATGTAGAAAGGGGAATACAGACTGGTAAAAAAGTAGCCGAAGTTGCTGGAGTTAAAAGCGTATCAAATCCTATTTATAGAACAGCCGATATAGGTAGATATGATGGTCAACCCGAAGGCTCATTTGATGAAAAAGGATGGACTGAAGGTGAATATAATAATGATAATACAGTTGAAAAATTTGATAGTTTTACAAATAGAATGGAAAAAGCGTATGACCATACTAAAAATGAATTAGGAAAGGAAACAGCCGTTATAACACATAGTAAGGTTACAAGAGCATTAAGGGCCTTAGAGGAGACAGATGGTAAATGGACTGATGAAACAACTAAAAAATTTTTAGAATTAGGTAAAAAAGAGGAAGGTGAATTACCTGAATCTGAATTAAAAGAAGGTGCTGTATTGCCTGATGGAAGAACTGTAGAGAATATAAATAAAGGAAAAGGATTAGTTAATGTAAGTAAGGTAGATGAAAATGGTAATAAAGTAACCCAACTAATACCAATATCAGAAGCAGAAAATTTATTAAAAGAACCAATAAAAACAACAAAAAATGCCATTCAAGAGCCAAGCGCAGAGAGCGTACTTCAACGCCAACAAGGAGAAACTGGAGCAACAGGGGGTGAACGTGGAGGAGTGGAATCAGGCGAGCAAAGGGGAGAGCCTGCCGGAGAAGTCGGTGAGCAGCCAGAAGCAGAAAAGGAAGGGGAAACTATCAATGATGAAAAAACCACAAGTACCGAAGCTCCCACAGGAGTAGAGGAAGGTGATAAAAATTTAGTAGGTGTTTCACATAGTTCATTATCAAATTTAGCTAAAAAATTAAATTTACCAGAACCAATAAGAGGACAATATTACCCTCCAAAATGGTATGCAGACAGAGGAAGGACTCTTTTAGAAAATGGAGCTAATCCTGATGATGTTACTGATTATAATGCACCATTACATGATAGAATATCTATAGCTAGAGCGCAACTTGAAAAATTAAAAAAAGAATCAGATGCCGTAGCTGCTGAATTTGGAATAGATAGTGATGAATATAAATATTCATTAAACAAACTTGCCGAATATGCTGTAAAAACTAAATTACTTGGCACAGAAGCAGCTAGAAGCTTTGTTGCATTACAAGGTGAAAGAGATATAGATACAGATGATTTTCAAGCAGTTTCTAATAGATTTAAAGCTATTACTAGAAAAGCTTTAACAAAAGAGCAAGAAGCTAAAGCTAAATCTTTAACTAAAGATAATCAAATACGAAAAGCTAGATTAACCGTTGCTGAGAAAGATGCAGTTGATGCAGCTAATAAAGAATTTTTAGGAGAAGGAGTAGAAAATGAGCCTAAAAAGAAATTATCAGAAATAGCTAAAAAATATGCTGATACTTTTAGAAAATTAAAAACAAAGCCATTAACGTTTACAGATGAAAATGGTAATCAAATCCCAATTCAAATACAAGGTGCGTCTTGGAATGACTTAGTAGAACTTGGTGCTAAGGCTATTGAAAAAACAGGACAAATAGCAGATGGAGTAGCTATTATTTTGGATAAAATAAAAGAATCAGAATGGTATAATAAATTATCAGATAAAGATAAAAATAAATTAGAAAAAGATTTAACACAGCATTATACTGATGCAATTAAAGAAACTCCTGAAGATAGAAAAATAAGATTGCTTGAAAAAGAAAAAGATGATTTAGAAAGAGGGATAGTTAAACAAAAAAAAGAAAGTAATTTAAATCCAACACCTGAGCAGCAACAAAAAATAGATAAATTAAATGATGATATATATGATTTAAAGAAAAATTTAGGTATTTTAAAATCTAAAGGTGAAAAGCCTTTAACTGATGATGAAATAGCTAAACAGAATGAAGAAAGATTAAATGATTTACAAAATAAATTTAAAGACAAAAGAGATAATAAATTTAACATTGATGAATCTAAGGATATTTGGAAATACGCTAAAGATACTTATTTAGATAAAGGAGCTTCTTATAGAGATATGATTGGGTATGTGGCTAGTGATTTAGGATTATCATGGAGACAAGTTAATGAAGCTATAAATACTCCTAAAACGCAACGAATTTCAGATGCTATGTGGAAACGTGAATATGATTATAATAGGGGTAGAGTTGCTACTGAAAATTGGATTGACGAACAAGCTTTATCTGGGATACCTAAATCAGTTAGAAAAGTTACAAATTTATTTAGAAGTATAAGTGTTTTTGGTCATGGTGGTATATTTGTTGGGACTCACGCTGGTATGACATTATTTCAGCCTTCAACATGGAAACAAACTATACCTGCATTTTTAAATGGATGGAAATTTGCTTATGGTAGTGAGGCTAATTATCAAAAAGCTATTAATGAACTTAAACATAGCCCTAATTACGTTACAGCTCAAAGAGCAGGGTTAAAAAATAATCCTGATGCTACATCTGCAAAAGATATAGAAGAATTTCAGACATCTCAAAAATATATGCCTAGATTCTTATCAAAGGCAGGAGCTGCTGGGGAAAAAGGTTTTAATGCTATTAAAGTATTAAGACAAGGGTTATTTGATAGCGAGTTTAATAAATTAAGTGAAGCTGATAAGGCTGACCCAGAAGTAGCTAAAAGCATAGCTAGATTAATTAATAACGCAACAGGGGCTACTAATTTAAATGTACCTAAATGGGTAAATGAAGTAACATTTGCAGGAGGTATGGAAGCTTCAAGATGGGCTAAATTAACTAGGAATCCTGTGCAAGCAACTACTTATGCTATAAAAGCATTAACTAATCCTAGTCAATCCACAGCAGCAGAAAGAGCTTTTGCAAAAGTATGGGCAAACAGAGTAGGTCAGCAATTAGCAACTATGACTATATTATTAGGAGCTAATGCAGGGTTGCAAAGTGTATTGAACCCTGATAAAAAAGTAAATTTATTAGACCCTTCTAAATCTGATTGGCTTAAATTTAAATTTGGTAATTTAATGATAGACCCTAGTTCTGGTCAAATTGGAGTCTTAAATTTTATAAAAGAATTGACAAAAGCTGCTATTAAACCTCAAGAAGAACTTTATGGGAAAAGTAGAATAGATATATTAGGTGAAAAAGCTATTGGGTATGGTAGAGGTAAACTAGCTCCGGGATATTCCATTCCTGTAGATTTAGTTACAAGGTCTGATTTTTTTGGTAATCCATTACCATATATAGGAGATGAGCCAAAAAAAGGTAAACATACACTTACCGCTTGGGAATATTTATTTCAAAAAGCTCCATTACCTGTTGCCGAAGCTGCTAAGGTGACATACCAATCTGCAATTGATAATGGAGCAGATGAATCTCAGCTTAATGATGTTCTTAAAGGTATATTAAGTGGAGCTATTTCTGGTTCAACAGGGTTTAGAGTTGCAGAAGCTAAATAATAATGTAAAATAAGAAAAAAACAAAAAATAGTTAAAAAAATCATAAATTTGACCTAAATTTCAATACAATGTCATTTTCACCAGCATTCACAGTAGCACAAAATTTTTCTCAGCCTAGTATCCTAGTTGTAAATGATACTTCTACTGGGTCAGATGTAGCTATTACAGGAAGAAGGGTTTATATACAACAGGCCGATGGTACGTACTTAGTGCCTACAGGAACGAATACTAATTATGTTGATTGGCCGTTAGGCCCTAGCTTTATTAATATTAATGTATTAAATCAAGATTATGCATTAAGTATTACAGTAGAGTGGATGGTAGCAACAGTTCCTCAATACACAGTAAATGCTTTATTTGCCTTTACTCTTAATAGTGAATTATTTTACTACAATCTAACTCAATATATAGCTTCAGGTCAAATACCAATTAGAGATAGTTCTTATTATCAAAATAAGTTATTATTGAGAACGTTTATAGATGAATGCTCGAATGCTGTGAATTATGGGAACGATATAGCTTCTGCACAAGATGCTTTAAACAGAGCACAATATTTAATAGCAAATCAAAACTTCTTATTCTAATGGCACTAACGACCAAGCAGATAATAAATATAGCTAAAGTTTCTGAATATTTGGCTCAAAATGCGGTTACTACCAATGAAATTTTCAATACAGGTAGTTTAGACCCATCTTTGCCTCAAAAAATATATGCAGAAAACGCTGCATTGGCTTGGTGTTATACAAATAACCCTACAGAACCTACATTAACTCAGGTAGCTAATTGGGTTTATCAATTGTGCGGTTACTATGGTGTTTTAGCAAGGTCTATTGTTACTCAATCTAGTGGTAATATTATCTATAACCCAACTACTGGAGAATTGTTAAATGGTATATTGATGGTTCAAAATCAATTTACTATAGGGGAGTCAAGTGCGCCATTAGGTGTTGGTGGTACTACATTTACAATTACAGATAGCAGAATCGTGGCTGGTAGTTTCTTAATGACGGTGGATGGGCTTCAAATTCCACAAGGAGCTACCAACCAAAATAGCTATACTATTCTATATAGTTCTTCATCAATTATTGTTACTTTAAACTTCCCTGCACAAGCAGGACAGGTATTTATATACGAATACAACAAGGGATTGGCTACTTCTAATACAAGTGGTAAGACCTTGCAACCTACTCTTTATCATACATTTGTAGGCTCTGCAATCTCATATGCTTTCTCTCAATTAATAAACGTTCCGATTACAGATTTAGTTTTGGTTAGTAGAGATACTCAAGTTAAGCAGCCGGTATTGACTTCTACGTCAAATATGAACCAAATACAATATACCCCATCTACAGGTACATTTACACCTCCAACAGGTGATGTTTTCTTAGATGGTGAAGTTATTTCTGTAACCTATGTTTCATTGTAATTTCGTATATTTGATGCATGAAAAAAATATTTTTAATTTTATTCATCCTAGTGAGTATAGCAGGATATTCTCAGTCCCCAACAGGACTTCCTACTTTATTTAATGGCAAATGGTATGATTTTACGCAATATTTACAATGCGATTCAGGTTTTTTCAATCCAATAAGAGATACTACATTTAAGCCATATAGACTAGGAGCATCTACTTTTAGATTATCAGATAGTACATTATACGTATATACAGGTAAAAGCTGGAAGCCATTTGGAGGTAATAATGGAGGAGCTTATACTAATGGTTATGGTCTTAAACTAGCTAGTGCTAATTTTAGTGTTGATACTACGTCAATTAGTACCAAAGCATATACTACAAAAGTAGTAGATAGTATTGCATATATATCAAATCAATCAGTTAAGTATTCAGATACAACATCCATGCTAAATGGATATAAAAGTTATTATCCAAGAGCTTCTTTATCATTAACAACTACAGGTAGTAGCGGAGCTGCAACATATAATCAATCTACAGGTGTTTTAAATGTTCCTCAATATTCAGTCCCATCAGGTACGGTAACTGGTTCGGGAACTACTGCATTTATACCTAAATGGTCAAGCTCAACAGGATTATCAAATAGTATTATGCAAGATGATGGTAGTAATCATGTGGCCGTTGGTTATACTTCAAATCCTAGCACATACATGTTAGATGTAAATGGGATTGGTAGATTTAAAAATAATCTACGTAGTGATAGTAATATAATTTCAAATAAATCATTCGCATTATCTACATCAGGCTCTTTATCAACTATTTCAGGATATACTACATTTCATAGTACAAGCACTACTGGATTTGAAGGTCTTAATTTTGGGTTAAATGGTGGTGGTTCTCCTTCTATATTATTCCCTGCAACTTCTAGTAATACTTATACATTTCCTGATAATACAGGAACAGTAGCTTTGGTTTCTGACATACCAAACGCCCCGATTATAGTAGCAGAAGCTTTAGTACCTGATAATTTAGATACATTAGCAAGTATTGTATCATATACAGTACCATTTCCTAGTAATGTTCATGCTTATAGAATAAACGTTAATATAAATGTAATTGCAGATAGTTTAAATACATATAATGTAGTAGTTAATTTTAATGATGAAGGAGGAACTGCAAGAACTATAGTATTAGGCAGCTTTAGTACTGCTAATTTTTATACATACCCAAGTATAATTATAAATTCAATACAAGGGGATACTATAAATATAAAAACAGTAAAAACAGGTGGTACTGGAACTGTAACTTATAATGCAACAGGTGTAATAGAAGATATGGGTACTATTTATTTGCCATAAAAACAGTAATTAAGTTTATGAAAAAAGTATGTTTAATATTATTTAGTTTTGTTTTTTTAGTAATCGCTAAAGGGCAACAATTTACACCATCACAAGCGTATGGTAATTCATTTAATAGATTAGCGTTACAAATTAGCGATACGTCTTATTTAAAGGTTAATGGTATAGCTATCATCAATAATACAATGTATATATGTGATGGTACTAAATGGACTTCCCCAATAAATGTATCAGGATATGTTAAATATACCGATACAGCCTCAATGTTAAATCCTTATCTTAGAAAGGTAGATACAACTGGTAAATGGTTAAGTAGCGGTTGGTTGCCTTCCTTAGTAAAATATGGCGATACTGCTTCAATGTTAGCTCCATATGCTAAAACATATCAATTAGGGTCATACGTTAAATATTCAGATACCGCATCAATGCTAAGCCCTTATGCAAGGAATAATAATGTCGTACATTTAACAGGTAATGAATCAATAGGTGGGAATAAAACATTTTCTTATAATACAATATTCAATGGGCAGATAACTTCAAATATATATGGTATTACTATAAATAATAGTTCTTTAGTAGGAGCAGGGATATATGCAACAAATATTACAGCAAATAGAACAATATATTTACCTGATAATAGTGGCACTTTTGCCTTAACATCTGATACTACTAATAAATGGATTTCATTAGGATGGCTTCCTTCATTAGTAAAGTATTCTGATACATCTTCAATGCTTAGTGGGTATAAGACTTATTATCCTAGAAATGCGATTAGTGCCGGAACAGGAATAAGCTATAACCCATCAACAGGTGTTATAACAAACTCTAGTCCATCTACAGGTGGTACAGTTACAAGTGTGGCTACTAATAACAATACAGGTATTACAGGTGGAACAATTACTACTTCGGGAACTCTTGCAATAGATACTACTGTTATTTCTACTAGATTATGGCGACAAAAAGGTATAGATTCTGTGTCTGCTAATGTTAATTTAAAAGTTAATATTTCAGATACAGCTAATATGCTAGCCAATTATAGAAATGGGATTATTGCATTAAACGCTGATACAGTATATCAAGCAGCACAGATTGCAGCTAGGGTTAAATATACAGATACTTCTAGTATGCTTTCTCCTTATCAAAGAAGTTTAACTGCTGTAAAATATAGCGATACTGCTTCAATGTTGGCAAATTACCGTACAGGAATAATTGCTTTAAATGCAGATACAGTTTACCAAGCAGCCCAAATTGCTGCGAGAGTAAAGTACACAGATACAGCTTCAATGCTAAGCCCTTATGCAAGAACTACAGCTTTAGGAAATTACGTTAAATATACCGATACTGCTTCTATGCTTTCTCCTTATGGTCGGCTTAATTACATTAACACGCAACTTGCAACTAAAGTTAATTATACAGATACGGCTTCCATGCTTAGTCCATATTACAGGACTGCAACTGCTAATGCAGCTTTAGCTTTAAAAGTAAATTATACTGATACTGCTTCGATGCTTAATAATTATCTTAATGGTATTATTGCTCTTAATGCCGATACTATCTATCAAGCTGCTCAAATTGCTGCAAGAGTTAAGTATAGTGATACGGCTGCAATGTTAGCACCTTATACAAGGTCAGTAAGTGGCGGTTATTTGCCTTTAAGTGGTGGTACTTTAACGGGTAATTTAAATGGAACTACTGCTAATTTTACAGGTTTTGTTTCAGCTAATGGGTTTCAATCTGCAGTAACAGGGGTAGCAGGTGGTTCTACTACTAATATGACAAGTTCATCATCACAGAACTGGTATATAACAAGTGGTGCACCAACTACAACTACAATAGTATTACCCAATGCAACAACTATCGCAATAGGAAATACTTATCAATTTAACAATAATGCTACAGGTGGTTTAGCAATACAACAATATGGTGGGGGTGCGTTATATACAGTTCCTTCGGGGGGATATGTTGAGGTTATTTTATTATCTAATAGCTTTTCAGCAGGTCAATGGGATGTCCATGTTTTCTTCCCTTCCAATAGCACAGCAGGAACAGCAGGGTTTAGCACTACAGGTACAATTAATTCTTCGGGATTAGATACTTATACTTCAAATTTAGGGTCATCTTATACTTCAAGAACTAAGGTAGATAAAAATTATGTAGATAGTAGTAGAGGAGTAGATGTTAAGTATTCTGATACAGCCTCGATGTTAAATAATTATAGAACAGGTATAATAGCCCTTAATGCAGATACAGCTACAATACAACCTCGATTTAATAATGTATTAGGGGTGGTAGCTACAAAAGTAAACTATACTGATACAGCCTCAATGTTGAATAACTACCGTACAGGGATAGTAGCTTTAAATGCGGATACTGCAACAATACAACCTCGATTTAATAATGTTTTAGGTGTTACTGCTTTAAAGGTTAATTATACTGATACTGCCTCGATGCTTGCAGGATATAAAACATTCTATCCAAGAAATGCAATAAGTTTAACAACAACAGGAACAAGTGGAGCAGCTACCTATACTACAAGTACAGGGGTTTTAAATATTCCGCAATATCAGGCAGCAGGAACTTATGTTACAAGCGTAACAGGGACTTCTCCTATTTCATCTTCGGGTGGTACTACTCCGGCTATTTCTATTTCACAAGCAACTACAAGTAGTAATGGTTATTTAAGTTCTACAGATTGGAATACTTTTAATAATAAACAAAATGCTCTTACCAATCCCGTAACAGGAACAGGAACAACTAACTATATAACCAAATGGACAGGAACAAATACTGTTAATACAAGTACAGCTTATGATGATGGTACAGGGTTTATGGTTAATACTACAACTAATGGTGGAAGGCGATTTGTAGTTTATAGTGCAAGTGCGGATAACCAAATGGCGGTAACAGGAACAGGACCTTCGATAAGATTTGCGGATAACATAGCATCCCCCACATACTCAGCTTTATACGGGATGGCTACTCAGTCTAATAACTATATTACAGGAGCAGTAGCAGGAGATTTTGCGATAACATGGAATAGTGCTAATAACTTATTATTGGGATATTCAAACACTTCTACTGAAAAGGCAAGACTTACAAGCTCTGGAAATTTTTTGATAAATACCCAAACAGATGCAGGGTATAAGCTACAGGTTAATGGGACAAGCTATTTTAATTCAGATATGTTTACTTATAGCAATGGAGGTATATTTTTTAATGGTGCAGGTTCTTATGTAAGTGGTATATTCCAAAATTCTAATGGATTAAATTTACAAACAGGTAGCACTCCTAGACTTACCATAGCCTCCACAGGAGCTGCTACATTCTCAAGTAGTGTAAATGCAACAAGTTTTAATGGTTCGTTAACTGGAAGTTATTATTCAGGAGCAACTTATTCTTTTGAAGGATTATATGGAAGCAAATCAACTACAAATGGTGGTGCATTATTGCAATTTTTAGGTCACGCAGGAGCAACATCGTCACAAGGATTTTCAGTTAGATATGATACTGATGCTGATGCAGCCAATTTACTTTTTCAATGGTCAAGTCCACAATCAAGTTATAGTTCATTAACATATTCAACTATTTTTAAATTAGGTGCAGGAGGAGCTGCTACATTCTCAAGTAGTGTAACGGCAGGAACGGATGGTATTTTTGGAAATACTAGAACAGGAAATGATGCAGGACCAACTGTAGTAAATATATTAGGCTCATCTAGTAGTTCAACTTCATCTCAATTAAATTTAACACAAGTTTGGAATGGAGTTCAATATCCTATCGTATTAAAAAATATATATAATCCTGTAGGTGGAGCTGCTTCAAGCATTTTTACTTTATCTACTACACAATGGAATGGTTCAATTCCTCTTACTCTAGAAAGATTTAGAATTGATGGTAGCACAGGCAATGTAGGTATAGGTACTACAAGTCCAAGTGCATTATTACACATTAATAATTCTACAGCAGGAGTAACACCATTTAAAGCAGTAGGAGTAGCAGGATATGTAGCAATAGATAACGTAGGTAGTGGATATAATTATTATTCTGCAAATACAGCACACATATGGCAATATGGTTCATCTCAATTAGAAGGCATGAGATTTACAAGTTCTGGTAATTTACTTGTGGGAACAACTACAGATAATGGATATAAATTTCAAGTATATGGTACTGCATGGTTAAATGGAGCAGTAGTTAATAGTTTAGGAACAGGAACAGTATATTCAAGTAGTGGATTTTTGACAAATACTAACCCTTCTGATATAAGACTTAAAAACTCAATATCTCCATTAAATTATGGTCTTGATGCAGTAATGAAGCTAAATACCAAACAATTCTACTATAATTCAGATGCTAATAAAGAAAACTTAACATACGGATTATTAGCCCAAGAAGTGCAGAAAGTAATACCTGAAATAGTAAAACCTATATCTAAAGATTCTGAATATTTGGGTATTAAGAGTGAGAATTTAGTGCCTATATTAATTAATGCAATTCAGGAATTAGAGAAAAAAGTAGAAGATTTACAAAAGCGTATAAAAAATTAAATAAAATACATTAAATTTGTCAAAGAATAATCAAATTATGAAAAAATTATTAGTAATTGCCTTATTAGCAATCGCCTTTCAATCAAAAAGCCAAGTAATAGATACTACTAAACATTTTGGTATTGCAGTATGTCCTATTAATCCTGTAATGGCTAAATACTCTGATACTATCCCTTGTACTTATTTGGGGGTAAGGTCAATTTTTGATAACTTAAAGACTACTTGCACCCTTTATTGGGCTTTAGTAGATTCTACAGGAGCAACTCATATAGATGGTAATGCTACTATTGGCGGTGCAGATTATCAAGGATGGAACGGAAGTAACACCTATCCGTTTTATTTTACAGGACAACAAATTAACGTAACATTCGTAACACCAACAACAAAATAAAAAAAAACAAACTATGAAAAAAACAGGACTATTGGTATTAGGTTGTATCCTACTATTCGCCTTTGCAGAAAAAGAATTAACGGTGAAGTATGATGCTAAAACTTGGAATGACAAACTACAACTTATCGAAGCAGCAAAACAATTACTTAAAAATTCAGATGCTCCTTCTAAGTATGCTAACCCAGTTTGTGATTCATTATCTAAGTTTCAAAAAGAATTAGTAGACCAATTACAACCGCAAGTGCCTAAAGAAGAAAAGAAGTAAAAATTATTATTATTTAATCAAAAATATGTCATTCATTCATTCAAGCACAAGCCCATGTTACACAAACACATTCAAGATACCTTTCAAGGGTTAATATCCATTATAGGAGCAATATTCTTTGGAGCTGTGTCTCTAGCTAAATTGGGTACAATTATTGGTATATTTTCAGGGCTTGTTGGATTGATAGCATCATTATTTGCGATTAGATATTACTATTTTGCAACTAAAAAAATAAACAAACATAAAATTTAAAGTATGAAAAAAGCATTAAAATTATCTTTATCTATCATTTTGGTACTAATCGCAGGAAGCGTAATAGCTCAAGATAGCACCGCAGTAGCATTTGTTAAGGGTGGTATTGATGCAGCAGAAGCTCATTGGCCAGTAGCAGCTAAAATTGCTGGTATCTTAGCCATTGTATCTGAAATTTTATCTATCATCCCTAGCCAATATGTACCTGCTAATGGTGTCTTAGATTTAATTATCAAATGGGTAAAAGCATTATTCGCCCCAAAAGCTTAATAAATGAATAAATTTAAAAATATAACCCTGCTAGTTATAGTGGGGTTACTTTTTTTTGGGTGTAGTACCGAAAAGAAGAATCAACAAGCCTTAGATAGAGTACTTGGTAGCAGAGCTTTAATTGATAAAGTAGCACCAGAAGTAAATAAATTGTACCCATGTGTGCCAACAGAAGTAAAAGTAGGTAGAAATGATACGGCTATTGTTGTTTTTGAAGATACGGCTCAATTAAGTGATTTAAGACAAAAATTAGCTAATACAGCCATTGTTAAGGAAATGAATATTGACAGCGTTAAATCGGCTCTAATCGCCCAAATAAAGCCCATTATAACCATTAAGACCATAACAAGAGTAGATACTATTGCAGATAACCAAAAAATAGCTATTCTTGATACCCAGATAGCTAATGATGAAAAAATACATATACAAGATATAGAAACGGTAGCCACTCAAGCATCTGTGCTACAATCGGCGCAATCAGCAAATAAAAAATACATAGGGGCTTTAATATGTTTTGCAGTTATTGTTTTTGGATATGCGTCTTATAAAATTTATTCAGGAATTAAACCTTTATAATAATGGCAGACTTTTCTTTGTTATTCCCTAAAATACTAAATTCAGAAGGAACTGCATACGAAAATGACCCTACTGATAATGGAGGATGCACTAAAATGGGTATTATCCTAGATGATTTAAAGACTTTCTCAAAAGATACCACTAAAACTTGTGCTGATTTAAAAAATTTAACTAAAAATGATGCTTATGCCATTTATAAAAAGCTATATTGGGATTATTTTATGGCCGATGCTATCAAAAACCAATCCCTAGCAGAATATATAGTAGATGGAGGAATAAATAACGGGAAGCCCACAATAACAAAATACATTCAAGAAATAGTAGGAGTTACAATAGATGGTCTTTTTGGTAATAAGACCCTTGCAGCTATAAACGCACATGACCCACAGGACTTATTCAATAAATTAAAGGCAAAAAGAATAGAAAAATACAATAACATAGTATCGGCCAATCCATCTCAATCTAAATTTCTGGATGGGTGGATTAATCGAGTAAACTCAATAAAATACAATGCTTAAACTACTAATCGCCATATTAATTCCCTATACTATCTACCCTCAACAAGAAGTAGTAAAATATCCTGCATATACTAGCTATTATAACATAGATACTAAAATACCAGATTCAGTAATATGGATATGTTCTGCCCATACTAAGGCCGTTGGTAGGGAAAATGGCTTTCATGCAACAGGAGACAGACCTAATTTAACCAAAGATTATGCTCATTCAGGATATGATATTGGCCATAATGCAGATGCAAGCGATATGAATGGAAGCAAGGAAGATGAATATAACTCGTTCGACCTATGTAACGCATTTCCGCAGACCCCCAATCTCAACCGTAAAACATGGTTAGCCCTAGAAAATCATTGCCGACAAATCGCCCCTTGTAAAATAAAAGTATCTTGGAAAGGAATAAAATTATACATAGGAATACATAAAGTAGCAGTTCCCCAATATTGCATTAAGGAAATATGGTACGGAAAAACCTACGAAAAATACATAATGCCCAATGAAGATACCGTAAATAGACATGATTTTACCTACTATCGGCTCAAATAATATCCCTTATTATACCCATTAAGATATAATTTATCCCTTTTATGACACATTATATCTTTTAACGTATAAAAAGTTTGCAAAAAGTAGCAGTTTTCACTATCTTTCGCAAAATTATAATATCCTGTTGTACCTAAATTATATAATCTTGCAACAAAGTAAGGGTAAAATGTAACAATTCTTGTAACAAAGTGAGCCAAATAAATAAATTATTCAGCTCATAATATTACCCTAAAAATATCTTTAAAGTCCTTTTACCATCTTGATACACTATTTCTAATACTTCAAAATCTCCTAACTCCTTATACAAAGTTAATAACCTACCAAAAGGCTTATCATTCTTTGCATGGTTTATTATTTCTAACCTTGTTATTTCTACTGGTTTTTTTTCTTCTTGTTTCATGGTTTAATTTTATAGGTTTTCTATTTCTTGTTTTACTTCTTCCCAATATTCTGTATCAACAGGAACATACCACACTACGCTTAATATTTCATCTACTGCTATTAATGCACATTGTTTGGCTTTTTCGTATTGTATAAAATAAGATTCTGTTTCTCCATGTTCTGCATCTTCAATAGGAATAATTTCAGCAAACTTATCTACCAATTCTTGTGCTTTTTCTTTTGGTGTCATAGGTTATTTGTTTTGGTTATTTATTTTTTGTTGTAATATTTTATTTTTCCTAATTATTTTTTTCCATTC
>Ga0208622_1000034_pt1 | contig 57014 bp, 70 predicted proteins | sample CryBogCBH12Jul09_FD_184621 | JGI IMG/M metagenome (GOLD analysis project Ga0208622, IMG submission 184621) | Freshwater microbial communities from Crystal Bog, Wisconsin, USA - CBH12Jul09 (SPAdes) | ecosystem: Environmental > Aquatic > Freshwater > Lake | place: Crystal Bog, Wisconsin, USA... | reverse complement strand
TATTTTTTCTATCTCAGATTGAGAATATGATCGTTGATTTGTAGCCGCTCTAAACCTAGCTGAGTTTATTACATCGGTGATATTATCAATTTTCTTTGGCATATTATGCGCTCCTATTATGAGTTATTTATTCACAATAGAAGCCGTGTTATGATTCACAACGAAATAACCTTATCACCGATAGAAAGTTCGGTAGGTTTCTTGCTTACAAGCTGTCCATCTTTGGTAAGTATCATGATCGAATGATCGGCAGTAACAATCACGCTTTTGCCATCTGTTGTACTAACTTGGTATTTCTTTTTGGATACCTTATGTCGATAAACGTAATTATAATTTTTCCAATCAGCTGTTTTCAAAGAATGATCATATCCAATTAATTTGATTTGATCATTAACAGAATATTCCTTGTCTCTCTCGCTCCAGAATAAATTACCATTTAAGAATAGATCTTCTATTGTTTTTTTGCCAACTGAAGTGTTGATAATTGATGAAGAATCAACAGAATCGGTGTCGCCGTAAATGCAGCTAATACCAAGATGATTATAATCGCCAGCAATTATTTCATTAATTTTACTCTGCATGTGCTTCACAATACAACGACCACTTAAGGTTGTGCTTTGTGCTACACGAGGATCATAAAATCGACTTCCTGGATTTCCAATAGCTCCATATAAACTGTTGAGCAAAATTTTCTTGATCAATTGACGCTGGTCATAAAAGTCTGCCAGCTTTTTTAATTCTTTCTTTTTATCTGGATCAGTTTCTTCGTCTGCTTTTTTAGCATGCTCGCGCATCAATGCTTGTAGTTCTTTACGTTCAGCATACCATCGAGCCAACAATCCGGGAATAATGCCTGATTTTTCCCAGCTGAAAATTGTACCATTAGCTGATATCATTAACTTTTTGCCACTGTTAAACACAAGATCATACAATTCGCTAGCAGATACCGTTGATGTTGACCCATCTTCAAAATCTACTGTGACCGGTGTTAGATCTTGATTTATTACCCAATTATATTCAAGTGTACCAAACATCCCGTTCCAAGCATCTGCAAAGCTTTTCTTTTCATCTTTCATCCGCTTGTATATCAATTTGTCAGTAGCTTCTGGTCTAATAATATGACCTATTACAGTTTCTGGACTCATATTCAATGCTCTAATAGCAGAAGGATATAGACTGTTGATGTCAACACCACCGATCCAATCATGCATTCCTTCTTTTGGATCTGCAACATACGCACCTACCACACCTGATATATTAACATCATCTTCATCATCATCAGATGCCTCACTTCTGCGATTGTCGTGTTTGCGATTTGGAACAACGAATCCTAAATCCCAAGACTCGTTAACAATAGCTTGGTCAATTAGTCCAACGGCACCCATTGTAGTTGCTAACAATACGCAATTTTCATGTGCAAGATTATTACTAAGTTCGATAAATTTATTCTTTGCATCAATTTTAACCAGCAGCATTACGTCTTGGCGATTGTATTCAATGAATCTTTCAAAATCATTATTGTATAGACTATCTAAACTGCCTTCATAGTGAGTTTTTTTATCACCTACTTCATATTCGCCCACAAAGTCTAAACGATAACTATGCATTTCGTGATAGGTATTTTTACGATATAATTGAAGATAATCCATATGAACGCGCCCAACAAGATCATACGTAGTGGTTAGTCGACCATATGCTTCATATTCTCTCTTTTTTGGAAATTTACCCCAAAGACAAAGTTTACGTGTTTCTTCTTTACCCAAAATCTGTACAATTCTATTGTGAATATAAGGTATATCAAACCCTTCGCTATTCCAGCCACTTAGAATGTCAACGTCGTCTATAAGACCGAGAAAAAGTTCTAACAGCTCTTTTTCACTGTCACATAAAATAGTATCTTCAAACTTGCTCACAATATCCTCAGCTACATCTTTAGACATAGCTTTTGGTTTAATTACCATAGTAAAATTTCTATCTAACCAATTGAGATATACTGAGATAGCTGTTATCTGCGAAAATGCGTCGTCCGGGCTAGAAAAACCTCGAAGTGGATCAAAATCCACTTCAATATCAAAAAATGCTACATGTAATTCAGGATTTGGAACATTTTTATAATTGTCGTACAAACATCGAAATATTGGATTTATATCACTTTCGTGCAAGCTGGTTTTTGGCAGCATGCTGATTTCTCTAGTGAATTCTTTTAGCTTAGTTGAATGAAACTTTTCACACAATTGACCATATATATTTGGTACCTTACCTCTAGCACCAGGCCAATATACTGAATATTTTGTTGTATGTTGATTATAAATTCTTTTACCAACTTTATTACGTTCAACAACAAGTATTTGATTTTTTTCGCGTTCTAAAAATGCATCTATATACATCAGTTACTTTTCTCCGTCATCTAATATTATACGACAATTTTATTGAAATTCTATTTCCTATTCAACACCAACTTACTGATATTGATGCATTAAAAGTTTATAATATCATACAATCATAGTTGTTATGTTACTTTTAACAGGGAATAGTGTTAAAAGAAAATCAATACTCAAAAGATTACACCGCAGCAGTTGTGCAAAACTATGTCTAAAATGATGATATTTTAATAAACTATGTTAGCTCTGGTCAATGCTGTATACATAGCACTGTTATACCATTTAAATCCATCAAGTATAATATCATTAATAGATCTCAAAGGGTGCCATCCTAGTAATTTCAAAGCTTTGTCATTGTTAGAGAATCGCATAGCCGAATCACCATCTCTTCTAGGCCCATAGCGATATGGCAATTCTTTTCCAAGTAACATTTCAGTAGTATCAATAACCGTTTGTACACTATATCCTTGTCCGCCGCCAAGATTCATTATATGAGACCCCGGATTATTTGGTAACCAATTTATTGCTTTAATAATAGCATCAGCTATGTCTAGTACATGTGTATAATCCCGTATAGCAGTCTTATCGAACGTTGGCCAGTCTCTGCCATACACAGTAAAATCATTGCTGTGAACTGCTGATTCCATAATTTTAGCTAAAAGATGTGAGCTACCATTTAATTCGCCCAAATCATATTTGTTATGAGCACCTGCTACGTTAAAAAATCGAAAACTTACACTGCGTATACCGTACGCGCCAAACCAATCCTTCAACATCATTTCACCTACCATCTTAGTAGATGCATAAGGGCTGTAAGGTGAAAGCGGGCTTGATTCGTCTACAGCTACATTTTGATCAGCATAAACAGAACTTGAGCTAGCAAAAATTATATTCTTGATAGAATTTTTAGCACAACATTCTAATAGTTCAGATGTTTTAACCACATTATTTTGCCATGTTGCATAAGGGTTCAACATACTCGGCCCAACTGTACTATCAGCTGCTAGATGTACTATCACTTCTGGACGATATTGTTGAATAGCGTCTTGTACAGTTTGACTGGCAAAATCTTCATCAATAAGTACGTCGCAATACCGTTGGGTATGAGGTAACTGTTTAGCTCGTTTGTCAATCAACATAACTGAATAATCAGTTGTATCTTTAATCTGAGCAGCAACATGACTACCTATATAGCCGTTGCCCCCAGTTATGAATATCCATTTTGTCATATTTAATTATGCGCGACCAGCAGCCATCAATACCTGTTCAACTTCGTCAAGTTCTTCACGGCTTTCAGTTAACTTGTCTTTATTTTGACTATTCTTAAATGCTATAGTAATGGCTTTGTTTAGCACTGTCTTTTTGATATCTAGCTCTTCGGCAATATTTTCAATTGTTTCCTTAAGACCGTCTTTCATAGCTGCAATATCAACCATTGCTTGAACACCCTCGTTGATAAGACTCTGTAAGCGTGCCTTATCTCCAGAAGATAGTGAACCTATTGACATGATATACTCCTTTTGTAAAGTAACACTAGCATGCTAGCTTGCAGACATGATGTCAATTAACTAACAACAGCCGCAGAACCTTGCACTTCTATACCATTATTCCACGGAATCCACAATGTGAGATTATCAGTATACCACATGGTATACTGTGTAAGAGTGCTACGAGCAAACGCTATCCATCTATATCCAGAGTTATAAGCAACTACCAATATATTATTAAACACATATCCTGGTTGGTTAAATTTTGTAAAATTAAGACCGTTGGTGGAAATATATAAATTGTTTACACCGTTTAGTATCATTTCTCCAACATCGTTTTTTACTATACTTGTAATTTTATCTCCAAAATTAACACCACCTATCTCGGCCCATTCTGACGATCTAAGTGTTGATGAAATGAAAACAGTCCCGTTACATCCCCAATACCAATTGTATATTCCATTAGATTGATAGAGGTTAACACTATAGATTATACCAACTCCGGTCGGAATGACAGCATTTACCCAAGAATATCCGTAGTCAAGGCTATACCAAATATCGCCGCCATTTGTACCGTTATTACCAACTGCAACCCAAACATTTGCACGAGTAACTCCTGCAATTGGTGCATTTTTAAAATACGCTATTTGATAGAATATTGTATTTGAATTGGGATGTGTCCACGCTAATTGCCACCCAGAGGATGCTGACGTAGATAGATATATCTGTGCTACTTCAGAAAATGGTGGATAAGGACCGTAACCATTAATATAATTGTAACTGCCAACAGCTAGCCACCTATCAGCACCTGTTGCGTCTTTTGCTTGTGCTAAATTAGTTGTACCAAATCCATCGTTGATAACAACTTGCACAAAATTGGCCATATTTGAAGTTACGGCTAGATATCCGCGTTCATTAGCTATAGCTGTGGTAACACCGTCGGTGGCCAAACTTGTACAAAAGTCATTTTTGGCAAAAGGTGAAGTAATTGACGTCCAGGTAATCCCACCGTCATTGCTTGTACTAGCTGCTGGCCAGCTGCCAAATGGTTGGTTAAGAACTCCAGCTACAAGAATGGTGGTTTGCATTTTTCATCCTAAATCAATACAGCAGTATTTACCAGAACGGAGATTGCCTAATTAGATTCTAATAAAGACGTTTGTATGTCATATATGAAATCGCTACAAAATGCATATATATTCAATTGCTTACAACGTAATATAGCATCTGTCCATTCAGGCATCACGCAAACACTCAACTGTGTTAATTCTTGACCAGGATAAGTCCATAGGTATCCTGTATTGGTTAATACGACCGGATCGTTTTCATGAAAAAATATGTGACTCTGCCACCGCTGTTTTTGTAATTGATACAAAGTTTGAATGGTTTTTGCATGTATCCACAAATGATGGGTATCAAGATAATCTCGTCTATCTATCATTCGCAGCCAATCAAAATCTATTTTGTATTGAGGTTTATCGTGTCCCAACCACCAATAACCATCTTGGAACCATAAATCAATTTCAACATCATACCCTAGCTGCCTAGCTGATAGAACCGCTGACAGCGTGTTTTCTTTATCTTTATTTGGACCATTTAATAGTCCTCTATGTGCAATCAATAATGGCATGGAATTCCTCAGATTATGATTAAACATAACGGATTATGTTGTAATTACACAATAATTGGCTGACCAATTTTTCCTGATGCTACGGGATATGCTTTGAATACAATATTTGGAAATTCTTCTTTAAGTGACAGAAAAGCTTTGAGATTTTCTATGTGGTCATCAAATAATCGAGTTTCCGTAAACTCACCATTGTTTAAAAGTTTACGTATTATGGTTTTTTTCTTTTCTGGTCCGGTGCCTTTATCTAAATTTCCTGCTCTAAATACATGCACTTTGCTCATATCTAGACCATGATCTTGAAATGTTTGTAGAAATTCGTCCTTATCATCCATATCACTGCGCGCAGTAACAATTACCACACGAGAGCCAGGACGTTTACCTAAATTGCTGAGTGTAGATTGTGCAGTTCTCCATAAATTTTCAATTGGTTGACTAGTGGCACGGAATAACTTAGCGTCGTTGAATTGACCAAAATCAAATTCTTCACCAGGTTTTAACTTATATTCATTAAACTCTGACGCTGATAGTTCTGTTGATGTCCCATTGGGTTTTTTAACATGAACTGTAGCAGAAGTGCGCATCAATGTATCGTCTATATCAAAACATGTTAGCGCAGCACCGTCGTCGTCTTCTTCTCTTACTTGGCGGCGACCACTACAGTGTAGACTTTGATACCATTTGGCACGTTTTTTGTAAAAATTGCCAGCATCTGGATCACGTAATACACTCCCTGCTTTTCTGCACGATATATCACCGCCATATTTGCGTTTAATATAATTTTTCAGTCTACCGGAACTTTGACCCGGGTATGGAGCATGTGACGGTTGGTCGTCCTTCTCTTCGTCGACTTTTGCCAGCTGTTCATAATAATCTAAACGTTCACCTAAATGATCTAATGCTATTTCTCTAGCAACTTTTGGATCACTAGTATGTTCCATTTCTACCGATACACCTCGATCTAATTGACGTATAACTTCGTCAACGTCTACATTGTACTTGTTGGCTAGAGCCTGCGGAGTTGATGTAGGTTTATCAAGAGGATGTTGATCTAAAAAATCAAATAATTTCATAGCATTTTAACCTTTTTTGGTGTATGATATTTATGTAGCATTGCATCTTTTGTAATGCTATATTATAAATACCATCTAACCCTTATTTTTAAAGGAGACTACATGAGATGAGCAACTATTGGGGATACCATTTAGCATTGGATGCTGCCGGAGCTGATTTGAAGGCCATAAGCAGCGGAGAAAATATTACAGAATTTGCTAAAAATCTAGTTAAACGCATCGATATGGTTGCATTTGGAGAACCACAAGTAGTTAGATTTGGTACAGGTAACAAGGCTGGTTACACGTTGGTACAGCTCATCGAAACTTCAAATATTTGTTGTCATTTTGTTGAAGACGATGGCAACGGCAACACCAGCTTCTATCTGGATGTTTTTTCTTGTCGGGAATTTAATAATGATGACGTAATTCAGTGTTGTGCCGACTACTTTGGAAGCACCAAGAACCGAATTCATTATTTTGTGCGGCAGGCATAAACTTCAAAATACGTGGCAATAATGCTAGCAGCTTGCTGAGCATTATTGCCATACAAATCTTCTAAAACTGCTTGCTTTAATTTATCATCAACTAACATAGCTCGAATATCAGTAGCACTTGTAATCAAACTACCTGCAATTTTAAAAGGTACAACCGGCATTATTGCTACATATGCATGTCCAGTATTTGTATCAAATGTTTTCATTGGTAGATTGGTTTCATATCGTTGTAGATATGTAGGCGAGCCGTCTTTTTTCAATCCAAATTTAAGTCTATCAGCATCTTTTTCACTTACAGCAAAAATAACTGTATCCGTTTGGCTATTGTAATTAGCAAGTATTTCACTAGCAATATATGGATTTTTCACTTCCATAATTCTATTTCCTGGTATACCCATTAATTCTGCAAGATACTTACGTTCGGCAAAATTAAAAGGGCTATCAGTAGCTACTTTACCAGTAGTTGCTATCCAAACATCTGCATCAGAAAACTGTTCTTGCAATGCTGCATACATAGCTGCATGCCCTCGATGGAATGGTTGAAATCTTCCGCTAAAAATAACAACCATTTTACCATTGTTCGACATTACCAATGCTCCTCAAATGCAGTATAAATCTTGCCAATCGCTAGGGTCTTTTCTTCGCCTTTTTTTGTGCCAACTTCTCCCGACTTCACACTTACCATGCTTGTAAACACTCCGGTAATTCGTTTATAGCTACGAGGATTATGCAACATTATTTTGGTATTTTCTAGCAGATTATCAAAGTTTTGCGTGAGATCATACTGATATAGAAGCTGTTCTAAATGTTGCATGTTGCGCGATGTCCACAGGATACTTCTGCTATCCTGTTGAAATGTACCTGCAATATAGGTTACCTTTCGTAGTTGTAGTTCGCTACTGCTGAGATTGAACTCATATTCTTGATAGAACTTATTTCCTTCTGGATCTAATGCATCGATATCAATTCCTAACTTGTCAAATAGTAGGTTAGGTTCAGTTTCAACTGCGGCAATTTTTACTAATCCTAGAATTAGACCTTGTTTAGTTGCTGGAAAATCTAGAAACTTTCTTTTAAAATCAGCTTCAGTTGTATCCAGTGCAATGATGTTGTCAATCTGCACACTGTATCCAAGATCAGTGTCAAAATATCGTACTGTTACAATTTCGCCTGAATTATAACTGCGCCTGCCTGCATATTTTACAGAGCTAAACGGTACAATAATTGATTCAGGTTGTTGCAGAAAGAATTGCTGTAAGTCTTTCTTCAACTTTGATTTTAACTTGGTTGTATTGATATGTGTTACAAGATCTATATCACCAAAATCTTGCTTGTTTATGTTCGAATTGTAGCTGCCAGATATTGCTATACTGCAAAATCCGGGATACTGTCCTATCAGTGCTTTATAACTGTTAACAAAATGTTGAAAGTCATTTCTCGACCTAACTCGTTCTGCACCTGTAACCCCAGACATTATACAAATTCCCTTAATTTTGACGTATCAGGTAGAAACTTACCTGTAAGACCAAGTGTGTGTTGACGAGCTATCCACAAATTTTGCAAATCATCAGGGATGTCTGCACGAGTAGAATCTAATATTTTAAAATAAACATCAAGCAATAGGTTGTAGTCATCAAACTTCATTCCTTCTTTTAGGACCGCATGCAGTTTATAATAGTTTTCAGCATCCTGTTGCATAACTTTTAGCCCCAATCGATTACCAAGGAGCGCAAGTGCATCATCAGGATCAGTAGATACAACAAGTCCAGTGTCTTTATCTTTAACCCCGTTAATATGATTAAATGATAAATTTGCCACTTGAAATGCTGCAAGCATTAACTGTGTACGGTGTAATCCTTTTACGTTAGATCCCACTGGTAATGCTGCAGAATAATAAGAAAATTTCAACCATTTGATATCACCCACCATCCAGTCAATTTGTACACCAATGTCTAACTGCTGCCAATTTGTATCGATCTGAGGATATAACCCAAATAAATTCCCGTCTGTTACCTTCTTTTCATCACAATGGAGATTACTACCATGTGTGTTAATGTAGACTGCTAATATTTTCAAGAATGCTTTTATACGGAGCTGATGTGCTGTGGCGGTTCTTGCACGCTTTGCCAAAGTTGAAAATTCTTTTTCAACTTCGACTATATCAAGCCCCCAGTTACTAATCGAATCAGCACTGCTAGAATCATCTAACAGATCTGTTATTGAGACTGCTAGATCAATGTCACCAGAATATAGTTTTTTACGAACAGATCCGACTGGTACAAAATGTGCTTCGTTAAAAATAGAAGATTTTTTTGGAAAAATTACTTTTAGTTCATCAAAATACGCAGCCAGTGTAGTGTCAATGTATTCTAATTTAATATTAGAAGTTTTACCCTCAAATACGTTACCGCCCATAATAACAGCATCCTTTATGCCTATGCTGTACAACATATAGCATACACAACACGTTGGGTCAAGTAAATTTATTTGTAGTCAATAAATTTTCGTACTGTGCTGGTTGCGTTAACCCAGTCTGGTTCCTTGCTTTTTGTAGCTACCATCACCTTATGTTTAACACCCATGATTTTATCAGTTTCATCAACAATTTTCATTTCTTCTGGAGCATAACAAACTATGGTAATAGACTGGTTTAATGCGCTTTCTTGGTCGATAACAACCTCACCTTTTGATACTGCTTCTGCTGCTGCTATATTCAAAAGATATCTATATTGATCGTAACCATTGCTGTTAGGTAAGCTAGGTATAGTAACTGTAGGGGAGAGTGTATCCCTAATATTTGGACGCAATGCTGGTGTTGTGTATTCTTCAAATAGATCTATGAGGCGCATTTATTCATAATCCTTAAACGCTCTAACTGGACTTATTTTGTGAACTGATTCCATCTCTCCACTAGGTGCAACCGTAAGATGCTCATGACTTCGTTTCATTTTTTTCAACATTTTAACCACTTGATCGTGTTCTAATTGTGTATACGGAACAACAATTGGTTTATCTTGTAAAACACTATTGAGGGGAATATCTGGGCTATCTGGTACGCCCGCTAGAGCTGTTAACAATCGATAAAACTCATAATCAGATGGTATATCGGGTGTTAAGCTACCATTTGGTAATGCTTCTCTAGAACTATCTGGTAATTCTGCACCTTTTTGTTTTGTTTCAAACAGTTCTCGAGCTCTCATAATATCACCCTTAATTATCCTAATGTAATATTTATGCAGACCTAAAGTATAGAATGTATGTATTATTGATTTATAAGGACTATAGCACGATCAATAATATCTTCTACAAGTTGCGCATTGTAACCTTCTGCTTTTAATCGTTTTGAAATTGCTACCCAAGCTTTGTCACCAAGACCAATTTTCATTGTTTCATACATTTCTATAATACATAAATCTTTAATTGATTCGTCTATAGGTGCATTAATATCAGTATTATGAATATTTCTGTCATGTATATCTGGTGCTTGTTTGGCCCATTGTAACGGAGTTAGGCCTGCTTTACTGCTTTTCCACGTTTGCAACAAGCTATTCATATCTGTACGGCCCGTTTTAGCCAATACCTCATGCATAATTTTTTCTACAACAGCATCTGTAATAGGCTTACCAGTTCGACCATATTTTACAAGTTCGTTGCGCAATACACCTACTGCTTTTAATGCATCATGTTTAACCTGCTGCTCAACAATTGATTGTTTTTTGATCCAATTATCTGGTGTAGTACCGTGGGCAGACATAAATGTGTCATGCAACATTTTTGGAGAAATATGATCATCTGCACAAATTTGTTTCATAATAGAATCTATAGCATCATAGTCTACTGATCTATCGTGTTTAACTGCACTAATTAACTGATGTTCTAATTTTTTAATGCTCTGTTGGGCACTGTCATTTTCAGATATGCCTATTTTTTCAAATTCACTAAGTGCTGCAACTATAGTATTGACTGTATTAGCAACTTGTTTAACATGATACGACGCTGCTTTATAATTAACATGTGTACTTGTTAGGTCGTCAGCCAATTGGGCGGACTCTCTAGCTGCTTTACGACGTAACCCTGACATTGTATACCTACCAGCGCCACCTAGTATTTTGATCTCACTTTTATTCATTGGATCTTGTTGATTTAAATGATGCACCACGCTTTCAGCAACATTATCTTTTTCAAGCATGTTGTCTTGCATTGGGACATATGTGCTAAAAAGTGATCGTAAATCATCTATTTTATCTTTGAGATTTTGACTGTTTGGTATACGATCGCAAAGATTAATTATTGCGTTGAGATGTTGAGAAATCTCAGGTCCAACATGCGTAACAGCATCCATATCAACCCCAGGTCGCTGTGCAATTATAGTTATTAGTGGATTTGTAAGTTGGCCAAGGTTCATGCTAGTCTCCAATATGTACCTTGGTATTTACCCAAAACACGTAGAAAACCCAGCAAAGAAGAACTTTCTGCTATTGCAATCAAAAGAAATTTAAACATGACAGCAGAGTCAAGATTAAAAAGAACTATGAATGGAGTTGCTACAAAAAAATCAAATATGCTGGATTACGTCGTGAGATGTATATAGACGACGACGGTAAAAGGCGATTTAAGTGGGTACCTCAAGCTGATTGAAGAGTTGTTGACTTGCCAAATTTTTTGATTTACTTTCTGCCATCATATCGCCCCATTCTAAATGACTAAGGGCCCATGTGTTTATAATTTGATGATTATACATATTACTATGTGCCCTCAAATCCGTTTTTGAATATTTTTTCAATAGCATCTCTATATCAGGTATTGACGTCATGTAATGCTGTAAGATTTCTATTTTTGATTGACTATAATGAAATGCTGGCCGTTGTCCGCACCAACTATCTATTACTGTATGTATTCTATCGTCTAATGGAGACAAATATTTTCCAGTTTTAATCCAATTATGATGCAAATCAATAACCAACCCAGCTTTATCGCCAACAAGTAGAATATCGTCTAAACCTGCTTGGTATTCATCATTTTCAATTGTTAATGTATATCGAAGTTCTGTGCTCATCTTGTTCCATGCCGCGTTAAATCCATCAACACCAAGTTTACCGCTTAGATGGACATTAATTTTAAAATCTAATTTTGATTTACAAAACCCCATCCAAGATGCCATTGTTGCATGATATTCAAGCTCTTCTATACTTCTGATGACTACATCTGATTTATCAGAAACTATACAACAAAATTGGCCCGGGTGGAAGCTCAAACGGATGTCATGTGTGCGTGCAAAATCGCCAATTACAGCAAATTCTTTTTGGCAATACGCTTTTACATCCGGTTGTTGCCAAAAATATCCCCAAGTTTTTTCAGTATACATTGGCAGCAAATCGCTAGACAACCGCATCATGCGCAGCCTTGGATCCATTTTTGCAACTATTGCTAATACATTGCGTACGCTGGTGAGATTATGTTGCACCACCTGCCATAGTTTGTCTTCTGCTACAGTTCTAGTTTGACGATTCAGCCAAGCAACCGTAGTACTACCGGTGTTAAGCGTACGCTCGGCTTCTAAAATTGCTTTAGATTTCTTAACATCAGCATCAAGCATATATTTGCAAGCAAATCCAATACGCTGTGTCATTATGTTGCTTCCATTATGTACGGTTTCCATGCGTTATCAAACAATGTATAGTCATATTCAAGCTCAAACCAAAATTGCCACACCAATCGATAGCCGCTATTAGTATATACTTTGTCAACAGCAATGTCACCTCGACACTGTTGTTCACAAAACCGTCGCATTTTTATGCTATTATAACCATTTTGTATGGCATAACCGCTAACAGTAAGATTATACGGAAATAATTCATTAGGCCACGGAGAGTAGCGACGGTCATATCTAACAAGATCTACGGGAATTAACCAGTGATCATTGTCAAGCATTTCATCTAATAAAATAAATCTTCCCACGAACTATACTAGCATGCTTTTATAACCATGTCAAGGTAAACAATGTTCTGTCTTGTTTTTTATAAAACCAAAATAGATATTGTGACAAGTCTAGATGATTGACAAAATCCTGCCAATCTCCGTCAAAATAGTCCAATTGTCCATCCATTGCTTCGAATAAGATATCACCGTCACGTCTTTCGCTTATATTATTAATGCACCATTGTGTCATACGATAGAGATCAACCCGTTGTTCAGGTTGTATAGCTACGCAGTGATCATACACATATTGAATTATATCAGGCCGCTGGTAATTGTTCAGTTTTTCAACATTACAAATCATAATAGTGGTTCAATCTTTTGACGTTTGTTAATGCGGTATCGTCGATAATGCCACCAATAGCAGCAATTTCGGAAAACACGAACTAAAAATTTGAATAGATTCCAAACTACACCAAACAATATGCCAGCAACAGGTAACATTAAAATCAAACCAATAAAAAAATAATCTGTCATATTAGACATCATCGTATTCCCAGGATAACGTTGCCCAGGTCCTATCAAAATTACATGTTACAACGTGTTCAGCTTTTTTATAAGCCAAATCTGTGAGAAAACATAGATTAATATTTGTCTTTTGTAATTTTCGGCGAATAGGTCTATTTTTTCTAGCCATCACCGCATTCCAAATTTCTTGGTTACTCAGTGTATCAATAGACGAAATACGTTTTGGGCCCCAAAAATTAGCACTTATTAGGTCCTGCAATGTATCCGTTGTCATTAAATCTTCTCACCTGGCTCCCAACCTCGAAACTGCATAAATACTGGAAACCGCAAGCTGTATGTACTATCTTGATTTTGCGTTACACCATCACTTTTGATCTCAACAATTCTACCTTTTACCGTATCTCTATTGGTCCAAATTTGATCACGCAATTCTTCACTAAAACCACTGCCAACCGTTACCTGAATTAACTTGCCTTGGTCTGTACCCTGACAAACCAATCCGCCAAGTGTATTTGCAAATCGACTTTCAGTTTTACCAGGTTCAAACGCTATGACTTCTAGATCTACAGTGATAAAAGGTTTAATCTTAAGCCAAGCATCTGTGCGTTTTGTTTTATAAGTTGACTCTGGATCCTTAATCATAATACCTTCATAGCCAGCAGCCACAGTATCTCGATTAAATTCTCCAAATGTTTTTTGTCCCTCGGTCGTGTCTAAGTTGACCCATAGTTTAGGTACAACATAAACAGTTCCGTTAGATATTTGACTAAGCAATGGCTGAAATTCAACCAAAGCACTGTGTCGTTGTGTTTGAGTAAGCGTACATTCGCCTTGCAGAAAATCTTCCAATGGCAAACAATCAAACAGTGCTAGTTTCGCATCAGTTGTATCAACGTCATCCTTGCGATTAAGCTGTTTCATCAATGCTTGGAAGTTACGGCTTACCATTTCCCCGTCAAACACCATACTGGTTTTAATTATTGGTAATAGTTTAGCAAGATTGGCAGCAATTTGCGGAAAATTTTCATTAAGGCGGCCGTCTCGGCTATATTGAGTAACTGTATTCTTTGTTTTATCAAGAATACTTATAATTCGACAATTATGAACTAGAACATTATTAGCAAAAAAATTACTAACATTTTCAACTTCTAAATCATAACGATCAAACTGCTCAGTAATTTCTTCGATCGCCTTAATTGTAACAAACGTCATAATATTTTCCTCAATACGAGTTGGTTAGGTTGACGGTATTGTGTATTAATTCTTTAACTTTGTCAAAGCTTTTTTTAATGTCAATTTCCCATATCGTGATAACTGTCACATTAAAGGATTCTATATGCTCCTGTCGCAACTTATCATTTTCCCAAATTTCTTGGGCAGTAGTAGGACCAATATGTAATTGAATGATATCACTTGGATAATATACTCTCGGGTCAGCATGCCAATAGGTACCAAATATTTCTATCACAATTCTATATTGTTGCATCCATATATCAACTATCGGGGAATATATTCTGTTATTTTTACTACGCTTTTTAGGAAATAAATTGGGAATTTCGTTTTCGTGTACAAAACCTTGATCAAGTAACCAGTTTGACAACTTTTGATGCGGTTTTGTTAACATATGCTTGTCTGTAGAACGAGGTAGGTACCGAGCGTTAGAAACACCATATTTTTCCAAAAGAGTTGTAGTTATTTTGTCTTTTATTTCTGCCCTTTGAAAAGGATTGTCAACCCCATGCCTATCTTGATTGGTTGATACCTTTTTTTCTTTTATTGACGTTGATTTAGAAACATTATCAACTCCGTATCTTTGTTCTACAGTTGATTTATATTGTTCTCGTGTTGATAATAAGTTTGCAGATTCTTTAATACTCATAGTGGTAATTCCATTTATTCTGCACCAATCTCGTAAATGTGCTCCACTAATTTTAATTCCAGCCCATTCTTCGCTTGTTTGTTCCATTCTATAGATTGGCATTTTTTCAACTATCAACATTTGTCTTAACAGGCTGTCAAAAGGCTCTAATCGTGCCTGACTTTTCATAGTCCTACAATAATGACTAGGACTAATATTTGTTTTTTTACAAAATTTACAATACGACATAGAAATACCTGCCAAGTTTATTGTACCGTATTTATCACAGACTATAAACTTGATGGTGTATTACTTTATTTTTCCAGCAATTTATCACCAACTTTTAGTAAATCAACCCTTCGCCAACATTTAATATTTGGTAACCATACCAAATGATTACCAGTTAATGGCGGCAACAGTTTACCATTTTCTAATGTAATGCGATACCATTTAATTGTGTCATCATTAATATCCTTGGCATTTTTGGCCCAGTTTGTTATAGTATTAAACTCAATTTTACCAGTTAAGGTATTAAAGGATTTAATTTTACCAGATATTTTATTATCAACAACTTCAGCGATGGATACTTTTTGCCCATCATCAAATTCAATTTCCCATTGTGCCGACAAACATCCGTCTAGTTTCATATCAAGTAGTTTTGCTCCGGTCATTTTTTTAGGATGATCATCACCATTCTTAGCAAGTTGACATGAAAAAACAGGAATAATGTATTTTTTAGCACTATCACCGTTCTTTTCCAAAATTTTATTAATTGTGGTTTCTGTGATACCACATTTAAGATCCTTAAGCAGTACCCTGCGATAAAACCAGTTCCAATCTTTAACTGCGGCAGCATCGGCGGCGGCTCTAAGAACGTCTCGTGCTTGATTACCCGTCAATTCGCGTTTTTCAAGTTTGTGCGCAATAGCTTTGAATCTATCCCAGTCAAATGTTGAAACAAAATTTGAATAATCGTCACCTTCAATAAGAGGTACTTTTTTAACGCCATATGTGCGCAATGCATCATATGCCATCAGAGCCCCTTCGAAGAATTCTGTGATTTTTAGGTCCCATGCATCTTGCACAATCCGTTCTTTATCCAAACGACCACTAGTAACTTCCAACGCCAAAACAACATCAGCAGCAGATTTCATAATTTTGCTCCATTCTTAGCAGCATAATAGCATTAAAATAATTGCTGTCAATCAAATCACGTTAGATATATTTGTAGAGCTAGGTTTTTAGCTGTAGCAGCGGACAACGTCCAGCCTAAATGACCGTGACCTGTATGATACCACACACGCCGATGCTTACCTCGTCCAACAATTGGCATCATATTGGGAGTCATAGGACGTAAGCCTGTCCAAGGACGGTAAGATCTAGTATCAACATTGGGAAACCAATGCTGTGTCCAATCAAGGAGAGGTTTTATTCGATTTTGTTTTATGTCTAGATTATAGCCTGATAACTCTGCAGTACCAGCTACACGCAATCTAGTTGCTCCTAATCTCGAACATACAATTTTTGTACCCTCATCAAGTAAACTAGTCCACGGAGCAGTTGACTGACTACGAGTATCAAGTAGATCAACTGTTATACTATATCCTTTTACAGGATAAATCCCAAGATTATCGCCAAATTTACATCCCCATCTATTACTGTCAACACCTGCTGCTATTACCACATGGTCAAAACTGCTGTCGTTTATAACAACTCCGTGGTTGCTTACATTTATATCTGTTATGTTTTGTTCAAAACGAAAGGCCACGTTGTATTTTGCTATGCATACGTTTACCAATCCATTAATAAACATATTCATATCACCAGTACTATCACTAGAGGTAAGCACGCCACCTATAAGATTAGGATTGGAAGATAATGCAGGTTCTTTCATAATGCATGCTTGAGGATCTAATATATCCCATTCACAACCGTTGCTGGTCATCAGTGATTCTGCTTTAAATGCATCGTTAAAACTTTTTCTATCTGTGTAGATATGAAGTATACCTTTGTTTACATGATCAAATTTTATATCTTCTTTAAATGCAATGTCTAGTGTTTCTTTGCGACTTTCTAAAGCAAGCTTGATCGTAGCAGTGGTATTTTGCACATGACGGTTATATGCTGTTGTACATATAAATTTAGAGAGCCATTTGATTTTTTCTAAATCAATTTTGGGGCTTATGTATAAAGGGGCATCTTGTTTGAAGAGCCAAGTTAAGCCCTTGCTTATGGTACTCCATGTGTTCCAGGTTTGGCTATTACAGACAGACAACTGTGACCCATTTGCATAACTGGTTTTCATTGCGGGGTATCGCTCTTTGTCAAAAACAGTTACGTTATACCCTAAGCGTGCCAATTGATACGCTATGGTTACACCTGCAATACCTGCTCCTATTACAGCAATATTTTTTGTGAGGGGCATTTAATTTCCTTTTTAACTAAGTGGTTATGGATTAATTATAGTAACTAAAGGATATTTTGTCTTCTATATATGCAGTTGGTTGGGGGAATAGACCATATCTCCCCCGCTATACGAGGAAGGATGTTTCTCATGAAATTTTTGCATATAGGCAGTTTTCATAGACCAGTTTTCATGCTTGACCTTTTACAGTCGCCGGCGGTTGCCCGGTACCAGCATTACATGTACATCTTGAACGTTGTTCAGCAGCGGAGGAAATATACTGGGAGGACTGATTAACCCTGTATATTCTTGATCGTTATCAATGGTAGATAGAGCGATCCATTTGTAGTCTTAGGCCTCACCTAAGGCGATAATTTAAATAACCTATTGCCGCACTTGGTTATATTATTCCGAGCTCGGTCTGGAGATTTTATACCACACGGTCACAGACGATGCTTCTCGGTCGAGTGGATGAAACACTCATTTTAGCAGGTTCCTGGTGGAATACCACCCCTTCCCTACGCAGATACCATTTACTGCGATGTTATATCATCTTGTATGTAGAGCCAATGATGCAGTGCTTGTTATGGGGATAGCAATAAAGGAAATGGCAGCGGGTTTATCCCGCTGCCTGTTTTATATTAGGGCTTCCAATTGTAAGGTGTTGGACACCCTACGGTTGTTGTTGATGAATATGCGGGAAAAGGATCAGCCTTATACTGAACATCGCGTTTTCTACGGAGCCTAATGCCCATTTTTTCCAAATTCCTTGCGGTATTGTAGTAAATGGCCATAATTGTGTCTGGTTGAGTTGGATTATTGCGCCTAAATTGAGTAGATACAGTTTGCCAATCTGTAGCTTTACCAAAACCAGTGCCAACTTCTTGGCTAAGATAATTTTGGCTTATGATACTTCCACTGGTGTTTACTTCAGCAGATGCAGAATTCATAGGAATGTTGGCGGCAGCAGCTTGCACTATTGCAGCATTTAATGTCTGATTCTTAGAAATACCATTAGCTATCCATGAATTATCAACTGAACTTTCAGAAACATTGAGATCACCAATGTTCTGTATATTAGAAGTTGGTATTTGGTTGGTAGAAATGCCTCGGGTCCCTGGGGTAGACATATCGTATACTTCGTAATATTGTTTGTATTCAGAAAATATCATAACCCCAATTACGCCAGTATTGGTAGTGGTTCCACCAATACTATTAACATAGCTTTCTCTGCTACGGCTGAAATAAAATTCAGCTGCTTGCTGATCATTTACTTTCCAACCAGGCACAGAGATAGTTTGACCTGCAGGGATAATATAGCCTTGGCTGTTCAACCCTGCTGGTTTGCCTTCTAGTACATCTAAACCATCAACACTAAGAATAAACAACGCACGTTGATGAGATCTATTGGTTAAATCAATTGTGTAATTATTACCTTCACGACCTTCTATCCAAATTGATCCGTTGTGATAATACTCATCTGCTGTATTACGACCTAAAGGACGGATAGTAAGTTCGTATTGACGTGTTGCATCAAACATAGGTATTACTCCTTCATGCTTTTTAGCTCGGCATCTGTATATAACCCTTGTGCATACAGATCTGCTGTGCTAACACCTGCTGTTTTTGCAAAACGCATGCGTGTTGTGCTTGCACTTACACTAGTCATAGTTTCGGCCATATTAGCTGTGCTGTAATTCACACTATTTGATATATTCATACCAAATGTACTGCCAACTGCAAACGCATCAATGTTTGCGCCAAGGAAAGTAAATGTCCAGTCGGCTTTTTCTGCTGCTGCAACCATAGACTTGATATCTGCACTGGTATAACGTGTTGATGCATTTTCAGCACCATCTGTCATAATTGTAATAATTACTCCTGGCCGATCGTTCTTTTTGTTGGCTTTTAATACAGCATTAACAGATTCGATAGCATTGCCAATAGCATCAAGCAAGTTAGTTCCACCATTAGGGGTATAATTATTCTTATCTAGAAGAGGTACTTCATTTAGTGGACGATTATTGAAAACTGTTTTGATTTGGGGACTGTCAAATTTAATAAGGGTTAGATAACCTGTGCCTGCACTAGATTCTGCACTGCGCTGACCTTGCACAAACTCATTAAATCCTGCAATGGTTGTATCCCAACAGCTACGCATGCTGCCACTTTCATCTAGTACAATGGCGATTAGTGTACCATTTTTACCAGCTTTCTTAAATTTGTATTCTTTGGCTATTGGTGTCGATATTTGAACTGCGGCTGCTACGTTTACAGCGATGCCGGGGAATGGATTGGGTAGATTCATGTTGTCCTCCTTTGGTTTCTTTAACATGCCTAGAATCACCTCTAGGTCTTAACTACCAGTGTAATCAAACTCTTTTTGATTACAAATTATTTATACGATGTGATTTTGTAAAAGTCAAATTGTAGGGAACAACACTGTAGACATGTATTCTTCTGCGCCATTTGCACCCAGTATATTAGTAAGTGCTTTACGGGTGTGCTGGTTCTGTCGTTGCTTTAAGCAATAGCGATTTTGACCTGCAATTATAGCAGATTGATCTCCAAAATCGCCTAATGTTGGAAGATATTGTATCAAAACTTTTACAGCTTCGATACCTACGATATCTAGTTCCTCTGGAGATGGCCGGCATGCTAGCCAATGAGGTGAAAATATATCTCCCCATTCTGGTCGATCTCTAATTCTACCTACATTTATGTTGGTAAATGGATTGGTTTCTTTTACAGTTGGACTTAAATCCATGAAAACACCAGTAACTTTGTTCTCACCAGCTACTACATCAAATCCATATATTGGTGCAGGATCTACACCGTGCGGAAAAACGCAACAATGAATAGCAGCAAATTTTTCTTGTTTGAAAATCTGCACATGACCTAGCCTAAATTTAGGACTACGATATTGAAAATTTTCCCAACCATATTCGTGTGTTGGTAATAGGTATGCACCGTGTTGCTGCTGTAAAATAAAGTTTAACCGCCTAGCAATTGAATCAACTTTATCAATGCAGTTCATAAAGTTCCTGATATATTTTAATGGTATATTTGAATGCTTTACGTGCTTCATTAATATCTCGATCAATTAGATGCACTAAAATTGTATTTCTTACATATTCTATAGAATCTTTTACATTATCAAATTTTAAATGATGCTTTGGCAAATTGAGCTTTTTTGCAATCATCTGCCCGCCATATAACCAGCCGAGATAAAAACAATAAATTGCTCCTTTTAATTGACCACTTCCGTGTGTAAAATACATATCTTTGATATAGTCTACATATTTTATGGTAGACGGACACGCCGCCACTGGTCCGGCAGGACATTCTGCGATATCTTGTACAAATTGATGTCGTCGACAAATATCTAGATTTAGTTTAAGTTGCGATTCTATAGCATCTGTAATCAACCACATTTGATAGCAAAGGTTTCTATAGATATGAGGATCTATATTACCGGATATCAAATCTTGTGCTAGTTGTGTTGTTTCTGCAGATTTATGCAAATCTTGTATAGCTAACTTAAGATCTTGTTGTGTTATATCACCCATTTTGACAAATCTCCGATAAATATATATCGCGGTCCACGGGACGCCAATCCCAAACCGCTCTATCGCTTATAAGGAGCAACAGCTATGCTATTTACAAATAAAATGCCAGTTGGGCATTATGTTTATGCTTATTTAAGAAATAAAACTTCAAAAAATGGTGAGATAGGATCTCCTTATTATATAGGTAAAGGGAGTAATCGTAGAGCATGGGCTAAACATACTGTACCTATACCTAAAAATCAAAATCTAATTGTTATTGTAGCATTTAATTTAACAGATTTGGGTGCGTGTGCTATTGAACGTAGATTGATAAAATGGTATGGCCGCCAAGATATTGGTACTGGTATATTACATAATAGAACAGACGGCGGCGATGGTATAGGAAATTGGTATACCAACGATGTTATATCAATTAGAGCAAGTTCGTGTCCGGTAGATTTTAAACCTGGCCGGATGCCTCCTACTGCAGAAAGCCGAGCTAAAATTTCTGCATCAAACAAAGGTAAAATAATGTCAGCTGAAACTAGAGCTAAACAATCAATTGCGGCATTAGGTAGAAAACGCAGTGTTGAGTTTTGTCAAAAAATGTCAGAAATTGCTAAAAACAGACAGCCTCCTACTGCAGAAAGCCGAGCTAAAAATTCTGCATCAAACAAAGGTAAAATTGTTTCAGCTGAATCTAGAGCTAAAAATTCTGCATCAAACAAAGGTAAAATTGTGTCAGCTGAAACTAGAGCTAAACAATCGGTTATACGAAAAGGTAAGACACAATCTATTGAACACAGATTAAAAAATTCAACGTCTAATTCCGGCCCAAATAATCATGCGTATGGGAAAAAATGGTATAATGACGGTATTAAAAATTATCTTATTCTAGGTGACCCACCGCCAGGTTTAACAATAGGGCTAATGCCTAAAAAATAAGCATGATTACAAGTTTAAGGTCTTTTGGCTGCTAGACTCAATTTCATTTCGTCTAAAACTTCTAACAATGATATCATCCTATGATATTCTGCACGTTTATATCGCTCACTAAGCGAATCCCACTCTCTACACATTGGACTAACTTTATTACGAGAATGGAAATTTTGACCAAATCTCCAACCTTCATTAATTTTTTGATTTAACCATGTTGTATGATTACGTTTTGCAGCTTCAAGTGCTATGGCTTTTATTAAATCTTTAGAAACAGATTCGTATTGATTTTGATTCTGTGGATTTTGACTCCAAGATATTTCAAAGTCACCAGTTGGTATGGCAGAATTCGCACCTTGCGCAATTTTATTGGCTTCATCTGATTCTAAATCTCTACATAAAGCTGCACAATATCGATTCATACCGTTAAGTTTTCTATGATAAAACCTTTGAGGTTTATCTTCAGGTCGTAACTGTACTTCGCCTAATATACCGGGTGGACCCAATTCTGTTACAGATTTAAACCAATTTAGGAGATCTTGATCTCCTAAATCATCTTTTGTACTGAGACAAATAAACGGATGATTAAACATGTATTATTTACCGAAAGTTTGTTAAATTAATCAAGTCTTACACCTAGAGTTATACGAGGGTAAACAATACCAGATGTTGGCCTAAATCCAAAGTTATTTTGAGGAAATGTCGTACCTACATTTACTAATCTAAAGATGTTTGAGCCATCTGGTACTCCTAATCCTGTAATTGCATCCCACCCAGCGGTAGCACTATAACCGGTCGACAATGAAACTGCATTTTCACCTGATGTAATATCATAAAATGCAGTTGGGTGGGCATAGAATAGGGTGTTGGCAAATCCAATTCTTTTGCCAGTTAATTGATTTATACGAGCAATCATTCCCGCAATTAATGGTGCAGCAGCACTAGTACCACCATATTGACTAAGAGTATTAGTTGTCCCCCAATAGAATCGATAACCTGTATTTGGGTCTGAATTTGCAGCAATATCTGGAACTCCTCTAACAGTTAACGAAGATATGGTCCCTGATGGGTACGATCTAGCTGTGAGACCTATTTGCCAGGATTGTATTGTTTCGTATGCGCTAATACCGCCACCCGAAGGATTCCATGCTACCTCATTTGACCTAACATTACCGCTTAACTGTAATGTAGTACCACCTACGGCTAATACGTACCTACTTGATGCAGGATATAATACTTCTTCTTGTATTCCTCCCCATGTGGATCCAGAATCACCAGACGATACACAAATTGTAATTCCCATTGTAACTGCTTGTGCTAGAATAGCATCAGTAGCTAAAATTGTAGTTGGGGTCCAATAAGAAAGTTCGCCGGCACCCCAACTTATTGATAATACACTTGGGGCGTTAACCACATCGTGTATAGCTGCATTTATAGGATCATACCAATTGGGCCCCGGAACGGGGCTGCTATCGCCACCGCCATATCCAAAGTATATTGCCAGCTTGGCCTTAGGTACAACACCGCCGCAACAATATATATCTAGCATGACTTCCGGTGCGCCGTTTATATCATTAGGGTTGTTAGTACCGCCGTCGACTAATATATCAATTGTTGTTGGGTTTGAATAACCAAGCTGTGAAAATGTTGAAGATAAGTTCTGCGTAGTATAACCTCCTCCGTATTCTATTATACCTATACATTGCCCATACCCATCGCATGTAGGGAAATTATATGCAGTTGATACCTGAACTGGTGTTAATGCAGTATCTCCTGCAGGAATACCAGCAGTTGGTATAGCAAGATGTTTGAGTAATATTGGATTGTGTAATCCTAATATGTATTCAATTACCCCGTCTAATTCTACAGGTATTGTAATTATTCCGTCGTAGGTTATATATCTATAATTGGACATCGTTACAATAACCAACGAAATTCCAAATGCCGTGTTGAAGTTTGAAACCGTACCTGTAACCTTAACTGTTGCAGATGCAGGCAGAGATTCTACAACTGATAATCCTGATTGTTGTGCGAATTTAATTACATGGTTAACGTCTTCTATACAAGCGCTAAAATTTTGCGCAAACTCTTCATATGACAAGATGTTTTTTATTAGACCGTTAGCAATTTTATCTGCGTAATCTATCATTGATATGCCATTCCATAATGGACGACGTATCATAATAGTAACATTAATTTGTATATTGGGATCCATTGGCACTATTGATACTGCATCTAATGGTAGAGTTACCAAGCTGTTTGGCAACTCAACTGTGTGTTGTAAATTCATATCATATCTCCATCTCTAACAATGTTAATGTTATTGTGATAGCTGTGCTAGAAGACCCATTGTTGTAAACTTTCATTGTGAGTGTAGTATTAGGTGGCAACTCGTTGTTAAATCCTCCTACCCAAGGAGAAAATGTTGCAATATTAGCGTTTGTTGTTATCACTTCTGCTATAATTCCATTACCAGGGGTTGGATCAATTGAAATTGGTCTACTAGCATCAGCTGATGCAGCGGCTGTGCTATTGTACAAAACTACCCATGCTGGCGCAGATGTTTGTATTTTGTATAGAGCATAACTACGATATGCGGTACTAGATATAATCGAACTTGCTCCTGCAGCTAATGTTGGTGTAGTTATAGATATAGTAGATCTAGTAGCTAGACTGCCTGCCCCTGCAGGTCCTGTAGGACCTGCTATATTTGAGGCTGCTCCGGCTGGACCTGTAGGACCGGGGGTTCCTATTGGACCCACAGGTCCTGTAGCCCCAGTAGATGATGCAACGCCTGCAGGACCTGTATACCCAGTATACCCAGTTGGTCCTGCAACACCTGTTCTACCTGTTGGACCTATGTTGCCTATCTGACCTTGCGGTCCTGTTGGTCCAATGTGGCCAGATGGTCCGGTGGGTCCAGTGCGACCAGTAGTGCCTGTAGCACCAATATTACCTTGCTGTCCTTGCGGGCCTGTAGGACCTGTAATACTACCGCTCATTTAAACTTCTCCTTATGTCATAATGACGTGAAGGTAAAAACCATTTTTACCTTAGGCATATCACCACCTATACTGTAGTAACTACTACCCCAGCATTGAGCATTGCTACCATAGATAGTGAATATACGGAACTGTGTTGCATTCCATACTATTGGATAAACTGGTCCACCTTGACTATTATTGCTTAATATGCCGCTTGCTGTTGGTATTACATACGTTGCAAGCGTCCAAGTATTAGTATCGGTATTATCTGTATATTGCTGTTGCGTAGGTAATGTGGTGTCAAATTGTAAATTGTTAGGAAGAGTTATTAAATAATCACCAGCACCAGCCGCGCCATCATTTGCTGTTTGTATATATGTTAGCGATATTTCCCATTGGTTTATACCAATTTGACGATAACTGATATTGTCAGTTGTTACAGTACCTTTAGTGGGATCGCTTATAGTCCCGTTGATGATATTAGAACCTGCATTTACCCAAAAAGACGTATTAAATATAGGTCCAGTAGGACCAGTAGCACCGTTGTTGCCGGTTGCACCTGTAGGACCAGTTGGTGCTCCAAGCGGACCAGTAGGACCTTGAGGTCCGGTTGGACCTCCAAAAGGACCAGTTGGACCTGTTAATCCGATCAAACCTGTTGGGCCGGTAACTGGAGAACCAGTTAAGAAAATAATTACATCAATTGTAGCATTTATAATAGGTGGCACCACAAATGAAAGCTGATTGCCTACTATTGTATAGTTAATATTAGGAGTTTGAATAAGTCCATCTACGTTAACTATGGTGTTATACACACTTTGAGGTGTAAGACTTAGTGTAAATGTGTCTGTTATATTATTACCGATGAATGTATCTACAGTAAGAGATGTAAGAAGAACGCCAGGTACACCTTGAGGACCAGTAGGACCCAACGGTCCAGTAGGTCCTGTATAATTAAGTAACCATCCCTGCTGAGATTCTGACCAAGTCCATGATCTTGGACCTAAATTATAAATTTCTCCGTCATACGGACTTGGAGGGAATGCTGACATGATGGTGTATTTATGGTTATCCCTCGCTTGTTTTAGCGACGCAATAAATACTTGTATAATTCCCAAGGAGGAAAAAATGAAAAAATATATAGTTGCAGGATTGCTAGCAGCAATCATAGCGGCACCAGCAATAGCTGCGCCGCAGGCGCCTGCACAACCGGTAGCAGCTTGCCAAATTCAAGCACCATATGGGTTTCCGCAGAGCAATCGTCAAGGAGTTCCATTGTGTCACCATGCCTACATAACCTTTGTTGATCCTGTAGCTAAAATACCTGAGTGGGTCGTTTATACACTAACACCAGATCATGCGCTAGGATGCTTACCTCGAACTAATGCGTTTGCTGCTGATCAAAGCTTACCTGGCAGTGCAACGCCGGCAGATTATAATGCAAGTGGTTACGACAAAGGTCACCTGGGACCTGATGGAGACATGTCATTTGATGATCAAGCTGAAAATGAAAGCTTTTTTATGACCAATATGTCACCGCAGTTGCCCGGGCTGAACCGCGGAGCCTGGAAATTATTAGAGACATCGGTGCGAGGATGGGCAGCTGAATTACGTCAACCGTATACTATATACGTAGGTGACATTTATGGGCCAGGCGACAAAACCATAGGCAACGGTGTTGTGGTTCCGCATGCATTGTTTAAAATTGTAATCAATGATACAACCGGTGAAGTAGCTGGTTGGGTATTCCCACAAGCTGGCGGTCTTGGCAATGATTTGACAAAGTTCCGCACGGCTGTTGCGCAAATTCAAACGTTAACTGGTATTAAATTTGGTTTCCCACCAAATGCTAAAGAACTTACTGCTGGCCAAGAATGGAAGATTGATTTTGGTATGTTAACCAGTATGAAACGGGCGAAATGTGGACCAAATACATCAACAGATTAAATTAAATTCACATATTACTAAATTACTAATACGGTGCTTTGCTTAGAACTTCGCCTATCTAAGCAAAGCATTATATCTGTGATTTTTCTTATTTTTAAATATGTCTTATTACATAGTAAATTTGTTATAAATGCTTTTTAAATAAAACAGGTTCTTATAAATAAGTGTATGTTCGGCAAGATTGCAGTAATACAGTTTATACTAATACTATCCATGATAGTTGCTGGGGTATCATATTTTCGCTATAGTGAGAAACAAATAGCCATTTTGCACGAGAATAATGCTAAATTAGAAACTGCTGTTAATACGCAACAAGCTACTATAGATGCTCAAAAAAAAGCAGCTCAAGAACAAAGTGAGCAAATGATTGCTCTACAACAAAGTACTGCTGATGCTGAATCTCATCGTAGAGATATAGAAGACAAGCTTAGACAAAAAGATCTAGCAGCTATGGCTCGTGCTAATGCTGCTGATCTTGAAATGCGTATGAATCGTGCTACAATCAAAGCATTGCAAGATATGATCAATTTAACAACACCAAAAGATCGAGCAGTTACTCCAATTCAACTAGAAACGCCTTTGCCCCGATCAACTACTGATTCAACAGCAAAAATTAAACCAATCAACCCTAATAATTCTAATCAACAGCCGCTACCAAAACCTCCAAAAATCTACAATAATACAGGTAATACTCCATGATACATCGATTATGTTTATTGACTATTATAGCAATAACGCTGTCTGCATGTGGATCTAGTGTTCAGCAACTCAGTGTATCTGCTAAACCTATAGAGATTGATATTTCTAAAACAGCTGACCCTGCCGCTGTCAAGTTGTATCCAATACAATTTAAAGTTGTTAATAAATCTAACTTAGATGCATTTATTGCTAATATAAGTAAAGCACAAGGTACGTCTAACCCAGTCTTTATAGCAATAACCACTAAAGATTATGAAAATCTCAGTCTTAGCCTGGCAGATTTACATAGATATATTGAACAGCAACAGGCTGTAATAGTATATTATAGAAATCTTACAACGCATACCCCTTCGACCTCAACCCTGTCAAATTAAACATACCATTTAATTCTGCAAACGATGACCAGTAAATAAATGTGTACATAATTATGTACATTGTTGTTCACTGGAGAACTTTTTATGTCTCAAACTGTTAGCATGCTTCCTGATGATGACGAACCGTTACCACGTCATCGTCCGGCAATTGATGAAGTTAATGCTGTACATGCCGCCGCCGGAGAATATCTCGCGCCGCTGGGACCGCGTACAACATCAACAGCATCTTTTGGGAGTAACTCAGGACTTCCGCCCCCACCAATGAGTGGAATGCCAGCATCTATGCCAAGCGGGATGGGAACACCCACGCCAATGGGCGGAATGCTAGCACCAATGACAGGCGGCGGAATGCCAGCACCAATGACAGGCGGCGGAATGCCAGCACCAATGACAGGCGGCGGAATGCCAGCATCTATGCCAAGCGGGATGGGAATACCCACTCCAATGGGCGGAATGCCAGCATCTATGCCAAGCGGGATGGGAATACCCACTCCAATGGGCGGAATGCCAGCACCAATGACAGGCGGCGGAATGCCTCCACCTATAATGAATACAACTGTTATTGATAATAGCGGCAACGGGAATGTTGGAGCTGCTATGATGAATCAGCAAACTATGCAGATGAATGGAATGGCTGCAACTGCGCAAGCTCAAGCAAGTGTTGGTGTAGCGCAAACAAGCTTAGATAAAGAACTGTTGGATGACCAACTCAAAAAAGAAGACGAACACTGGGTAAAATCATATTGGAGACCTGCAGCAGGCTGGCTATATATGCTTATTTGTTTTATGGACTTTATTGGTTTTCCTTTGATAAGCATGTTCTTACCGTTGGTCTTTAAAAAAGACGGGATCATAGCCAATTATGTACCATGGCAAAGTCTAACACTATCCAACGGTGGATTAATACATCTTGCATTTGGTGCAATTCTTGGTATCGCAGCTTTCTCAAGAGGTCAAGAGAAATTAGCAGCTATGAGATAAAATAGGTGATAAATATATAGAAATGCAATATTATAAACCAGTATCAATACCTAATTTTGAAAAAATTCAAAAAGATCTTTTTACATTTTTAGAGGATAAGTTTGTCGACCAATCAGTGTGGTGTTATTATGATATGTCATTTTTAGAAATTGAGAGATTCTGCCCTGAGTTACATAACTGGTTAATAAATCACAGTAAATTTCCTATAATGTTTTATCGCGTGTATAACACACCTCCGAACGGAAAATTTAATATGCACATAGACGGGGGAGCTATTAAGCGTTGTCTAGCAACACTTAATATTCCAATAAGTGGCTGCCGCAACTCGATTACTTATTGGTGGGATGAAACAAATGCGGTTATGCAGCACTGGGTCACTAATGAAGGTTTTGGCGCAACCAAAATATTAAATCCAACAGAATTAAAATGTTTAGATAAAATTGAAGTTAACTGCCCAACTTTGATTAGATCTGATATAATTCATAGCGTTGAAAACCCAAACACTATTCCGCGTTTATGTCTGGCTGTTAGATGGATTCTAGATACAGGTATAGATTTTGAGAATATTTTAATTGAATAAATGTTATTACAAAACAAAAATACATTGCGTTTAACGCTTCTTAAAATATATCAGTAAATTATTGAGAATACTAATCTAAAAGAAAACTAACATTTTTGAATAAACCTAATTATTAACTTGCATGTATCAACAATTTAGAATCTAAAGGATAAATTTTTCAATAAGAGGTCTTATTTTCGTCAACTAAGAATTTAAGCATCTGTTTAAATAAGTCTAAAACTTAGACTGACAATAAGGGTTAGGTTTAAATTATTTGATTTATCTAAATATACACAGCACTTATAAAAAATAACGCCTATTAATTAATTTTATTCCAAATAACCTATGTCGTGTCTTACTACATAATCTCCAAGATTCTGTGTATCAAGCCAACTATATATACGATCAGCTGCGTCGCACCTCGTACTGGCTTCTGCTATAATTATTGCATATACATTATTATAAAGTTCTAGTTCAGAATATATGATTTTGATATTTGACGGAACGGTTGATAGAGTAGGATATATTGGAGAATTAATTGAATTTTTCAAATTGTAGTTTTTATGATAAATTGTTACTACAACAGAAACCTTATCATTTTGCGTCATTGGAATCATTTCCTCACCTTTCGCAGCATGAATAAAATTTTCTAACAATAATTTGCTATCCAAATGATTAATAATAGCAGCAAATTCTGGATATCCAGGTCTTGTGTTTATCTCTAAGATTTGCGGAACCAAATTGTGTCCAATAATTATACCTAAATACATAATTCCTTTATAAAATATTCCCATCGAATTCAACTTCTTTAGAATTTTATTCATGTATGTAAATACAGTATCTCTTATATCGTTAGTAAAGTAGTTGACATGAGTATAACATCCTGTACTACCTGTGTTTATACCAATGTCGCTATCTTGCTTTTTTTTATAATCACGTGCTACACCAAGATAACACCAATCTGTACCGTTACAAAGAAAATGCACTGATACTTCTTTCCCAGCTACAAAATCTTCCATATAGAAGACCTGCTCATCGTTAGACATGCTTATCAAAATATTGATAGTTTCTGAGTATTCTCGATCAGTGAATACTTGTGTACCAAATGATGTTATTCTATAATCAGCTTTGCTCAATTTAAAAACAATAGGTAGTGGAGTTTTATCAAAAACTTCTAAAATTTGATCGCTTTGCAATATTTTGTAATTTGGTGTAGGAATATCAATTAATTGCAATAAAGATTTTGTAAATATCTTGTCACTTTCTAATTTTGAACATACATTATTTGGACACAAGATAGGAACGGATTTTAAGGACAACAACGGTATATGGTTCTGTAAATATGGACTAACCGCTATTATTAAATCATACTGATCACAGTTGTCTAAGGCATATTTAGCTACAATATGCATAGGCGGTAAAGCATGCCCATTTTGATAAATCAGATTCATTGGAATACAGTTAATGTTATTTTTTATTGGTTGATATTTTTTTGGAGCTACTGTAATATCAAATAATGCATCATTTGATACTGCTAAATGATCTATTAGATGCGTTAAAGTGAAATTATTAAAAAGACACAAAACTTTCATAGGAGATTCTGCTATATGGAAAATCGAGTTATTTTTGGTTGGGATAGATCTGGAACTAAATTGCTTGCTGATTTACATTCAGCAGCTGGATATTTTAACTTTGGAGAATTCTTCAACTGTTTTTCCTGTGAAATAATTTATGATACAATCCCATATTCTAATCGATTATTGGTTGAAACACAATATAAAAACCGTACATACTGGAAAACTCGCAATAAAAATGAGTTACATTCAGTAAAAAGCATAGAATCATTGGAAAGACAGACTGTTTTCAACCAATATAAAGATATAACTCCGAGTATTGTTACTGTATGGTATGGTGATATGGTTATTAACAAAAATATTTGGTCATGTATAGATGATAGATATTATCTCTGTACAATTCGTAAAAATCAAACAGAACAACTATTAAGTGGTTTATTAACTAACTATAACTTAAATTTTAACGGGGAGCATGAATCTAATCCAATACATGCTAAAATGCACGACATTGATTATTATTTTAATCATCTTAATATGACTGACAAAATTCAAAGAGACCTTGTTGCAAACAACCGCGGCCGATATATTGATTTTGATAAATTAATAGCAGGCCAAGAAGATCTTGGGTTTGATTATACAGTAACATCCTCAGATCAACACACTGATCTATACAAATATTTTTTAAATTTAGACGAGGTGTTAGCGAGGATAAATTATCTCATGTCTACTAACCGTTGGTATTATCACGGTTAATAGACTACGGTGTTTCGCTATATATGCATAAAACGAGGTATTCTACCATTCTAGATATTTTATGCAATTACTTTCTCAAATAATATATTCTGTAGATATACTTGTATCTATTATAAATATCATAAGGGATTATTTATGAATATTTTTAGATCAAACACTGCGTATTTGCCTTACATTCAATTGGTTATGTCTTGTGCAACAATTTTAATATTACTATTTGATTTTTCTTTTAACCTAGCTATGTTAAGTCTTTTTGTTTATATGCTAATAGCTTGTTTTGGCATTAGCATTGGGTATCATAGATATTTAACACACAGATCATTTAAATTAAAGCGGACTTGGTTAAAGTTTCCGTTATTTTGGGTTGGATGTTTAGCTGGAACTGGAAGTCCATTAGGGTGGGCTGCTGTACATAGAAGCCATCATAGATTTAGCGACAAGGTTGGTGATCCTCATACACCTCACTTATCTGGACTAAAGATACTGGTAGCTAATTATGAGTATAAGATCAATCCTAGGCGTGTTCGAGATATATTATCTGATAAAATGCATTTGTTTTTGCATAATTATTATTTCTTATTATTACTAATTTGGTTTAGTATTGCACTACTTATTGATGTTAATATAGGAGCTTATTGTGTCATAGTTCCTATGACTTTAGCTATTTGGGCCAGCACTATTTCTAACTATCTCAACCATAAATTTGGTTATGTATCTAATATTACTACAGATCACAGTAGAAATCTTTGGGTTACAGCATATCTTACCTTTGGTGAAGGGTGGCATAATAACCATCATGCTAATCCAACAGATTACCAATTTGGTAAAAAATGGTGGGAATTTGATTGGGGAGCATTTATTATTAGAAATATATTAATGAATAGATAACTTTCTTATTAATTATTAAAATATTATATATTGCATCAAAAATTTATTTTATATTTGATTATCTGATAATATTTGTACAATAATTCATATTGTATGAGATCAATTAATCTAACTAAGTGGTAGTAATGGTTATTCAATGGTGTAATATACGGTAATAGATGCAGTGCAAGCATATAAATAGACAAAACAACAGTTTATCGTTAGTATAAATTATAAATTTGATTTAACCGTATTAGGAAAAATGTATGATACTTAATAGTTCTCCTATATCACTGTCGATTGTGCAGGTTTCTACTACATTGGCTGCTATAGCAGGTTTAATTGTTTTTAAACTTGATATGCAGGCTATACTTGAAATAGCAGTTGGATATTTCCTCTTGAGTTGTGTTGGTATTTCAATTTTTTATCATCGATATTATAGTCACAGAAGTTTCAAAACAAATTTTATCATTCGTTGGGTTGGTACTATTTTAGGTGTATTAGCTGGTAGGGGAAGTCCTATTGGTTGGGTTGCAGTGCATAGACAGCATCATAAGAACGCAGATAGTATAAACGATCCGCATGCCCCCAGTATTAGAATATTTGCACCGCACCTGTTGAATTATACAAACATCAATTTATTTTCTATCAAAGAATTGTTAACTAATAGGTATCACAGGTACATTGATGATTATTATAATCTTATATTGTTTTTGTTTGTAGTTATAATCGGTGCAATAGATATGAGAACATTAATGTTCTTATGGATAATACCCGTTGCATTAACAGGGTGGGTATTAAATTTATTTACATTTTTTACGCATATGTATGGATATAGAACATTTGAGACAAACGATAAATCTACAAATAACTGGTTTATAAGTTTGATATTGTGGGGAGAAGGGTGGCATAATAACCACCATGCAAAACCAAACCTGTGGAATTTACGCAATAAATGGTGGGAATTAGATATTAGTGCCCAAATAATACGGATGATAAAGGTGTAGAATTGACATATGTAACAGATATACCTCTCAAAATTGACGCAGAAAAATGGTATCATTTTGCAGAATCACTTTCTGATGACAAATGGCCAAAAAATGAAAGAACACGGTATTTTCACAGCCGTTATGTTCCTACAGAACTACGAGATGATTTATTAGCACAATTTAAGATTCCGTTTGATATAGCTACATTTCATAAACATTATCCATTAGAAGATTATATGTGGCATAAAGATGTAGACCGACAAACGGTTGTGATCTGCCAAATATCTCCAGATAATACTAACATTTACTTAGAAATTTCTGATGAATCTGGTATTAAAAGGTTTGATTATAGTCGAGGTAAAGCAATTATTCTTAATGGTCAAGTGTTGCATAGAGTTGTAAATTTAGAGACAACTAAAAATCGTTATATTGTTACTATGGGATGGCATAAGAGGCATGATGACATGCAATATCATTCGTATGATAGATTAGTAAGCCTATTTGAGATAGGAGAATTTATCTATGGATAATTTATTCAAAAAAATGAAAACTAAATTAGATTTGTATCAATTTGCTGAGATCCAAAATCTTGATAGCACTGAATTTAAAACATCTCCATACGATGCTAGATATATACTTCCAACTAATGAATTAAAAGATTACGTAAAAAGTATTATTCCGCTGCCTGAAAGCGAGCCAAAAGAAATTATATTTCAAATTCTAAAAAACTCCCCAAACACAGTTTATAAAACGCACATTGATGCTATTAGATTTTGCGCTATCAACACATTAATTAGTTTACCAGATGACGACCATATCTTTGAAATGATAGATGTTGATGGTAACATTGTTCAACCTAATTATAACGGAAATCATTTAGTACCGTTTTTAATTAATGTTGAACAAAAACATGGTGTTCAAAATAAGTCATCTTCAAATACTAGATATATTTTGAGTATAGGATTTTTTATAAAAAAATATGATTATAATTTTTTATACAATTGGTTCAAAACATGCAATATGATATAGACAACATTTATTATCTCCCGCTTGATATACCAAATTTAGAACTTCTAAACTTTACAAACAACTTTACAACATACGCAACGACTTTACCAGAGGTTACAAAAAACAATTATTCAAACGGAATTCAAGGAAAAATAACATCTAATATAAACTATTGGGATCAATGGCTTGCTTTCAGCAACGGAAAATGGGATGAAGTGTTTAAAGAATTATACCCAACCTCTGTATCATTGTTTAGAGAACTTCCTTACGAAAAGTTGATACGTATTTATTTTTTCAAACAAATTAAAACTGTAGATCCTCATATAGATTTTGTGACTGGACTATACACATCTTACCCATCTGCCATGCGATATTGGGTTGTTAATGAAGACCTTGATACTACATTTTATTTTCAAAATGACAATATTAAAATATTTCCAATTTATCCTACCACCAGTAACTGGTGGATTATGAATTCAACGGCGATAAAGCATGGATCAAATATGCCAACAACGACAGAAAAGATTATATTAGGTATATACGGTATTCCAAATTATAATCAACTGACGGACCTAATTAGTAATTCAATGAAAAAATATTCAGAATTTGCGCTATATAAAGACGATTTTAGTAGCAAATGGAGGTAGTTTGTTTTAGTTCTGATCACATAGAATCTTCAATTCTATGTGATATTTTTGAATTTTGTAAATTAGCAGAAGTTGAGAGCATTAAAAATGCTGCTGAAAATATGGCCGTCTCAAATTGGGAAAATAATACAGCATCTTTAATGTACATATTATTACGCACGGATAGATTCGTTTCAACAAATGGCATGTTTTCATGTTTATATGATGATAATAAATTGGTTGCTGTAAGTGGTTGTTACAAATTTGAAGTTAATAGAGATATAGTTATTGGCGGTGTTCGAGCTTGGGTTCTTCCAACGTATAGAGCAAAATATCTTCAGGCTAACTATTTGTTAAAGACCCAACAACAATGGGCAATTGAACACAATGCAAAAGTATTTGCATTAACATTTAATGATTATAATTTTAAATTGATGCAAATTATAACTAGATCCGGTAAGTACAACTCAAAAGCAGAAAAAGGCGTTGGACATTCTCGCCCAGATTTTTATAAGAATTTTACAATGTTGCCAAATAAAATTTTGATAAAAAATGTACCACAATGGGTAATATATCAACAACTTGACCTAGATTATAAAATAATGTGGCCAGATACATGATTTGTAGATATTGTTGCATTGCTAATGATCTAGATATTGTGTTATTTGATTCTAACAAAAAACGTTATATGCAGGCGGCAAAATTCTATAGTAACTACGGTAGTAGTTGGTAAATTATGACAAAAAAATATAATCACATTGCTGTTTTTATAAAAGGGCATGTTAGTACGTGGAATTATACAAAACAGTTTATTTTTAAAGTTTATGAGCAACTAGCCGATGAGATAGATTGGTATTTCGCAACTTGGGACCCGCCAAGTATTGAAGAAAATACCATAAAAAACGATTTTTATGGTAAACAATTGGTAGCATTTGTTAGTAATCCAAAAAATGTTAGATTTTATAATACTGGTGTAGGAGCCAATTATCTAAGTTATTCTCTCTTGCCTGCAAAAAACATCAGAGAACGGTTTGTAACATATGATGCCGTTTTTGATCAACGAACAGATACTATTCCTTTTCAAACTAGAGATGTTTTTACATTATCGCCGGCGACACATTATGCCTCATGGTACGATTTATATAATGACGAAGAGTACCATCTTTGCGACCTATCTTGTATGGCAGATTCCACAACGTTTGATATCATATGTCGTAGATGTTTGTATCCACCAGACACTTTGCGAAAATCGTCAAATACTTGGACAAGCGAAATATTGGTAACATACGCTAAATTACATAATTTAAATGTTTCAGGAGACTCTGTAATAAATCAGTTTATTTGTACACCGTATACAATGGATTTGAATTTAAATATAGGAGAAATACTTAGCGCAGACCGTCCTGGGTTAATGTGGCCTAAACCACCTGATAATTGTAAAACACCACGGAGTCCCTGGTTATCATTATCTCTAGATGAACGATTACATTTGTCAACTAAATATAATATCAATTATAATGATTATATTGAACAGCCTATGTTATATTATTAGCTATTTTATATGAATTTACGTCCATAGAAACTATACTTAACTAGAATTTTTAGATAAGGCAGTTATTATGGATGAGGTTGACCTAGACAATATAATTAACAACCGATCATTTTGTGCAGTACCATTTGTTAGCATGATGGTAGATACCAGCAGTACAATTAGATTTTGTTGTATTGCTAGTGGATCAGATGCTGCTTTAGTTGATTCTGACAAAAAGCGTTATCTAGCTGGCAAGAATTCAATATCAGAAGCATGGACCAGCGAAAACCTCAAGCAAGTTCGTAAAGCTATGGTAAATGGCGATACAATATCAGCATGTAAGAATTGTTATCATCAAGAAAGTATAGGTAAGTCTAGCAATCGTAAAATGATGACCAACGAATGGATACAGCGTGTTGGAAAAGAAGAATTTACTAATATTGTTTCAAACTTGATACATAGCGACTATAATAGTAAGTTAGATATAATTTATTTAGACTTACGTTTAGGCAATCTTTGTAATCTCAAATGCCGTATGTGCAGTCCGTTTAATAGCAGTCAAATAGCTAAAGAACATTTTGATCTTTGGGATGAAGGTAATCAATCTTACAAAGATATATGGACAGGGATGTATGGCAAAAGTCCAGAACATCTTCGAAAAGATCAAACTTGGTTTGAAAGTAATTTCCTGTGGGATGAACTAATAGGATTAATACCGTCGCTAAAAAAAGTTTATATGACCGGTGGTGAACCAACTTTAATCGAAAACAACTATCGATTTATGCAGGAATGTATAGCAGCTAATATGCAAGATACTATTGAATTATTTTTCAATATCAATTGTACCAATGTTACAGATAAATTTATCAATCTTATATCACAATTCAAAACAGTTAAGATAAATGCTAGCTTAGATGGTTTTGGTCCTATGAATGACTATATACGATTTCCAAGTAAGTGGGACAGAGTTAGCAAAAATTTTGAAAGATTAGTAGAATTACCACACGTGATAGCAAATGTTACACCAGTTGTACAAGTTTATAATGCATTGGATTGCGTTAATATGCTTTATTATGTTGATATGGTTTCGCAAAAATATAATCGAGATGTTGGACTTGATTTTTTAATAAATCGACACCCGCATCATTTAGACGTAACTATATTACCAAATTCGTTGAGAGTTGAATCTGCACAATTGCTGCGCCAATACAAGGCTAGCAGTAATAGATACAATGAAAATTGGTTGATAAAAAACAGTGTTGATAGCATAATTAACTTAATGGAATCTCCTAGGCATAATGATTACGATAGACTACTAAAAGTGTTTTATACCATGACTATTACTCAAGATGAAAAACGATCGCAATCATTTAAAGATGTATGTCCAGCAATATATGGAGCAATTAAAGATGAAGTCTGACTCTCCTTTTTGTATTCTCCCGTGGATACATGCTGCTACTTACACTGATGGTTCAGCATTGCTATGCTGTGTTGCTCATAATAGCAGACAGTTGAATTTAAACAGGATGAGTTGGGATGAGATATGGAATAGTGAGCATTTTCGCAATGCTAGACTATCTATGATTGACGGTAAAAAATTTCGAGCTTGTACAAATTGTTATAAGGAAGAAGATGCTGGTATACGCAGTCACAGAGAAAATGAAAACAATCTTTGGAAGCGTAAACTAGGAGAAGAATATCTAGATCAACTTGTTTCTAATACAAAATCAGATGGTAGCATTGACACTGATATTATAACAGTTGATTTTAGATTAGGAAATACTTGTAATTTGCAATGTATCATGTGCCGACCTCAAGATAGCAGCAAGTGGCTTAATCATGCTAAGGTTATGGCAAACGAATTAACAACTGATGCTAAGTATGATTGGAAAGTTAAAGCTGATATTGCAATAGATGACTTTGATTGGTATAAAAATACTGAATTTTGGGAAAGTTTTTACGAATCATGTGGTAATATACGTCATATAATATTTGGCGGCGGTGAGCCGCTGTTAATTAAAGAACATATGACCTTAATACAACAATTGGTTGCACGCGGTTACAGTAAAAACATTGAAATACGTTACCACACAAATGGTACAATTTTATCTGAAGAAATGATTGAATTATGGTCTCATTTTAAACTTGTGGAAATTATGATCAGTATAGACGGATACAACGATATAAACTCATTCATACGACATCCAGCTGACTGGAAAACTATAGAAAAAAATCTACAACGGTACGACAATACGCCTAGCAATATTGATCCAAAAATACTTTGCACTGTACAGGCATTAAACATTGAGTGGTTGCCAGAGTTTGCTGATTGGCTAATATCACAGAACTATAAAAAGATAAGTCATAAGCATCATAGTGGTGTGTTCCATCCTGGTATTTTACATTGGCCCCAATATTATTGTACCAAGGTACTATCAAAATCTGACAAGGATAGGATTACAGAAAAGTTACTTGCATATGCAGACACCCATGCTGATAATATTGCTATACAGAAATTTAGAAATCTTATAGATTTTATGAATGCCGAAGATTGGTCTCATTTATTACCTCAAACATTTGAAGTAACGCAAAAAATAGAAACTATGCGAGGGATAAAATATTCTAGTAAATTGATGCAATAATCTTATTGTATATTTAATATGAAAAACATAATGTAATTAAGTACAAACTGATACAGACTTTTTAAAAATTAATGTGAGATAAAATAATGGTTATAAATTATAACAAGCTAATACAAGTAACTTGCAAAAATAGTCAAACTAACGAAATAGGTAGAATGTTTTTTAGACCCCTTAATCATGATGTTGCTGATAGATGGTTAGAGTTAGTTGTTAAAAGTTATTCAAATAATTTAAGTATCACTCAAAATTATCGAAAGATACCATCTAATCAGGAAATTTTAAATGAGTTTAACGAATTCAAAGAAAATATCGAGAGAATAAATTCGCAGTATGACAGAGTTTTAACTGAATTGCGCGATATTGAATGGCTTAGAGAAAATCCAACAGTGTTAAATGATCTGCACGAAGAATATGAAATATATGGCGATCGTTTAGAAGAACTTTTATTACTTGGCTATTTTCATAATGCTGTTATTCGATCAGAGTGGAATAGAAAAAATAATCCAACAGCTACTTTATCGCATACTATAGCTAATCCTGATAGTTGGCCTGGAGAAGTTCAGAATATGGACGTACACAATCGTATGCTGAGATTAAACGAACAGATACATAATTTTGAAATTATACTTAAGAGATGGGACAATTTAGATAGTGTTCTTTGTAGTTGTTTAGTAGATTACATACCTACTGGATTACACGAAAATCTTGAACACGAAGATTATTTTTTGTTCACATCTGAATTAAAATGGGGATACATTTATCTAGGCTATAATACGCTTGGTAAACATTGGATGAGTACATGGGTAGACAATGATATAGAAGTTGCAAATAGAAATGCTGTTAGACCCCAAAAAAGATTTGCAGCTGAATTTTATATGCATTTTCGTGTTGATAATATCATGGGTTTAGATCAAATCAAATTTTATAAATGGTTTAAAGCACACGGGCTTCATAAGAAGTATGATATAACACGATCGGATCAGATGGCATTTGGATTTATTCCTCTAGCAATAATTGTTGGTTGTGAAACTGATACCTTGCAACAAATTGATATTCGAGAAATTGATAATAATTACCAGCAAAATTGGAATAAAAATGTTTGGAGTAAGTATGATACCGTAATAGATGTGAAGATATTAGATAAATGATCAAACCTTTTAAAGCTATTAAAAATATTGGTCCAATGGAAATAACGTGGATAGTAAATCAATCTTGTCCTTTTCATTGTTGGTATTGCCCAGATTCGGTGCATCGCGGTGTTAACCGTGCATACGACTGGGAAGATTGTGATAAATTCTTAGATACTGTGTTTGCCAAATATCCATATGCACATATCAGTCTATCCGGCGGCGAACCAACAGTATGGCCATATTTTATCAAAATGGTTGATAAAGTATACAGCGAAGATAGACGTGTTAGTATTGGTGTTAATTCTAATATCATGCGTACAACTGATTGGTGGGACCGTGTGGTAGATAAATTGGCATATATTGCTGCTAGCTATCATCCTAGCGTAGTAGTAGATCCTCAAGAAAGACAGGAATGGTTTGAAAAGGTAGAATGGCTAAACAATAGAACACATGTTGCTGTTCGAATAATGATGGATCCAAAACATTGGGACCATTGTTTAGATTTATACGATAGTTTTAAAAAGAAAAATTCTCGATCAGTTTTTATTGAACCGGTTAGATTGTTGAATTATTTCGACGGAATGGATTCTGTCAAATATGATATGGATTACACGCCTGAGCAAGAACAAATATTATCATCGCTAGACACTCTAGTTACAACGCAGCATAGACCTAATAAAGTTACTGCTAGACCATATAATCAACACAATACTATTATACTTGAAGATGACACTGAAGAAGATTTACCGCATATTGCCCCGTTAGTGCTAAACAAACAAAACAAATTTAATGGTTGGTTGTGTAACATGGGTTTAGAAAGCTTGTTTATAAATGAGCACGGAGTAATAAAACGCGGAAACTGTACAGAAGGCCCGCTAATGGGTCAAATAAGTAAACACGATACAATAGAGTGGCCTGATCAACCATGGTTATGTGGATTAGATCAATGCCATTGTTTTACAGATATAAAGTTGACAAAATGGAAAAATACCCAGAAGATCTCTTAAACTTTTATAAATTGCATTCTGTGCATTCATATACCGCTACCAGGCCTTTATACGAATGCTGGAAAGACAGTGAATGTAGTCATTATGAAATTGATTTTCAAGTTGACACTGCTGCTATGCTGGTCGAGTGTCAGCAGATTGATCATTTATTTGTAAATCATAGGCCAGTTGATGTAATTGGCGGTTATAGTCATAAAGGATGGCAGAGTATAACTCTACATGGTCTAGCACCTAATAAAACTGAACATTACACTAGATATGGTTTTACAACTTTAGAAGAAGCTAATTATCATTGGACTGAAATATGTGAACAAGTACCAATCTTGTCAAACTTTCTCAAATCGTTACCATACGATATGTTTGATCGAGTTCGGATAATGAAATTAGCGCCTCAAGGTTATATTATGCCGCATACAGATGGTGCAAGTCGTATGTTTGGTCCATTAAATTTTGCAATTAATAATCCAACTGGTTGCGATTTTGTTTTTGAAAATAAGGGGATAGTGCCGTTTCGCGCAGGTGTTGGTATGGTATTAGATGTTGGCCGCCGGCATATGGTAATAAACAACAGTGATGAATATAGATATCATGTCATAGTACATGGACACACATCTAATAATTTTAATAGGTTGTAAAAGATGAATAAAGTATACACTGATACTCCATTACAAGGTAGCACAGTATTATTTGCAGTCGTCGACCAAGCTAAAGTTAAATCGCGTCATGCTGAATTATTTCAACGCATGTTTGGCATAACTTGGTTTTATACTCATAGATTAGCTGACACTATACATGCTGATGTGAAATTTTTTGATAATATTGATTTAGCATTATCTGGGTCGGAAGGGTATGATCTAGTGCTGATACAATCTGTTGGTAATCATATCCACGACAATGATATACTTGGATTACTGGATCAATATATAACAGCGCACCCAGATTTTTTCTTAGTTGGATTTACACTTGACTGGCAAGGGACTGATTGGTTAGAATTACACCATCAAATGATATTGATTAATCGTAACGTTTGGGCGGATATTGGCAGCCCAATTTATGGCAATTGGGAAACTAAAACCGAGTTGTTGCCAAATTACAGCAGATCAATAGAAAATTTCCATGATCATTATACCCCTTATTGGATAAAAGGTGAGACTGGTTTGAGTGAAATGCAGCGTACAAAACAAGGGTGGAATATTATAAAAACTGCATTGTTGAATGAAATAAAAATTGATAACTTCTCACAGGCTATGCGCGATTGTAGATTATATCTCTACCCAGAGTCACGTAGTGAGGACTTCTATGATTGTATAACTAATAATACAATAGATCCTACGCTCAATCCTAACCAAGTGAGATGGCTTAAAAAGAAAACATTTAAACCTGATATTTGGATTTTTAATAGCGAACGATATCAATTTGATATCCCTGTGTGTAATATTGACACATATATGGGACCAGCTAGTGGATTTAAATATCTAGCAATATTAAACGAATCGCCAAATGTTGATTTTGTGTTTTACGATTTCCATCCAAAGTCGTTAGAATGGATCGAAACTATGAAGAAAGAATGGGATGGCAATAATCTTATTGATTACATGGCTCGCAAATCTGAATTTGCACCTATGTTCAAATATATAAATAATTCTTTAGAAGAAAATCTTTCTATGATGTTTGATGATTTTGGTTCAGAAGACAATTTTAAACAATTATGGAATAGATTTCGTGTAAGTAACGCAAAATTTTTACAGATAAATCTTTTTAGCGCAGTTAGCGCGCAATCCTTACTTGATCGTGCGGTCGGTAAAACTTTTCTATATTACAGTAATATTTTTTCTACCGACTTTACAATTCGCAATTACGATTTAGATTACGTTCGCAATAAACACGAGGATTTTTTATCGATGGCTACTAATGTTGAAGATATTGTCTTACGTGGTACAGATTATTTGAATCGATGGACGACAACTACTAATAGTTGTATTTGATAAATCAAAACATCTAAGCGATCATTTAAATTTTTAATTATTGCTGTTTATTGCAAAATTGCATTGTATGACAAGTTGAAATAATAATAATGAACATGGACAGCAAATCTGTATTAATAATAGGAGGCAATGGATACATAGGATCACGACTTATGTATGAGTTGTCTGCAGAATATGATATCACATCTATTGATATAGGGTGGTATGGTTTAGAGTCTAATATTTCAATAGATTATCGAGACCTAACAAGTACATGGTTATCAAAATTTGAATTTGTAATATTGCTAGCAGGACATAGTTCTGTAAACATGTGCAATGGAGAATTATCAGCAAGTTGGCAAAATAATGTTAATAATTTTATTGATTTAATTGGCAAACTGACCAATGATCAAGTACTGATATATGCCAGTACAGGTAGCGTATATAACTCGTTAAGTAAATTAAACAATGAAGAATCTACACTTAGACTTAATCCTGCTAATAATTATGATTTAACAAAATATGTCCTCGATATTAATGCACAGAATTTCATACACGCTGGAAAGAAGATTATTGGATTTAGATTTGGCACTGTTAACGGATGGAGCCCTCATATTAGAGATGATCTAATGATCAATTCTATGGTCAAACGATCTATCGATAGCGGTAATATAAATTTGAATAATCTAACAATAATGCGGCCAATACTTGGAATCTATGACATTATTAGAGCAGTTGATGCTGTTATTAAAGATCCAAAACCAGGAATTTACAATTTAGCTAGTTTTTGTAATACAGTTGAACATATTGGCAATAGTGTTGCTAATATATTATCATCTACAATACATTTGTTACCAGATACCAGCGGCACTTATAATTTTGAGATGGATACTACTAAATTTCAAAAAATATATAAATTTGAGTTTAAAGAAACATTAGAATCTATTGTACTAGAGTTAATAGATAATTCTAAAATGACTAGATTTTCAAATAGGAATCAATTTATCAACTATGTGTGATATTATACAAAATATGGTTTGTTTAGCCTGCGGCAGCGATAATCTTCTCAGCGCGTTAGACTTAGGCGAACAACCACTAGCCAACAGTTATCCATACACACCAACACAGCAAGAAAATAGATATCCACTTGCTGTAAACTTGTGTAATAACTGTTACCACTTACAATTGACACACACAGTGAATCCGTCTATCCTTTTTAAGGATTATATCTATGTGAGCGGTACTAGTACAACGCTTAAAGCCTATAGTGATTGGTTTGCAGCATATGTAGACGAAACAATATCTAAAAAACACAACAGAATATTAGATATTGGATGCAATGATGGTTCTCAACTTGATTCTTTTAAAGATTTTGGATACGATACCTGGGGGGTCGATCCTGCGGAGAATATATATCCGCTAAGTTCAAAAAATCACTCAATTGTGTGTGATTTTTTTGGAAGTAGCAGTCTTAACAAATTGAATGTAGGATTTGATGCTATTTGTGGACAAAACGTACTTGGACACAATTATAATCCACTTGCTTTCCTTGAAACGTGTAAACAATTAATGGATGATAAAACATTTTTATTCATTCAAACCAGTCAAGCTGATATGGTGCTTAACAATGAGTTTGATACTATATATCATGAACATATTAGTTATTTCAATATCAATAGTATGAATTGCCTAGCAAATAGAGCAGGTTTAAATCTCATAGATGCTATAAAAGTACCAATACATGGTAATAGTTATGTATTTGTTTTTAGCAAAACTGTTAAGAAAAAGTATAACATTATCAATAAGATTGCAATGGAAAAACCTCTAACGCAACTAGCGACCTACCAAGTGTGGGAAATGAATGTCAAGACGAATATGCAAAATCTTAAAAACACTGTTGATAGCTATCACAATCAAGGGTATGCTATTGTTGGATACGGTGCAGCAGCAAAAGGTAATACTCTTTTAAACTATATCGATCTTAAAATGGATGTAATATTAGATGATAATCAGCTTAAACACAATCGATACACTCCTGGTACAATGATACCTATACGACCTCCCGAATTTCTAAATAATTACACAATAAACTCAAAAATATTGTTTGTGCCATTGGCTTGGAATTTTTTTGATGAGATATCGGCACGAATCAAAAAAATTAGAAATCAACCGCATGATGTTTTTTTAAAATACTTTCCAACAGTGGAGATAATAGATGTATAAATTCCCTCTTATTGAACTTATAGATAGATATTGCATTGCATGCTTAAAGTACGAAAAACTTGGAAATAACCAACCTGAAGTGGATTTTTACACAGAGCAATTAAAAGAATTTAATTTTGATTTAATAAAGGACGAACTAGTTGAATTAACTGATATACATCGACGTGTATGGGAAATGGAAGACGATTTCAAGAAGTATACTGTTGAACACAAGTATAGCCTTGAAGAAGTTGGGCGCAGGGCAATAGCTGTAAGAAATGTCAACGGCGAACGTTATATTCTTAAAAACAAAATTGCTGAAAAAATGCAAGACCCAATTAGGGAAATGAAACAATACGGCTAAGTTAAAAATTTTAAATCAAAATAATAACTCTGTACAGTACAGTTTTTATATTGATGCCCAAAATTTGTTGTGATCTTTTTCAAGAAAAAGTTTTCTGTTGTATTTCAACACTTCAACAATTTGTGGCATTTTAGCTATAAATTCTGCTTTGCCGCTGTCACCGCAGTATCGTTTTATTTGGTTGCATATAAACACGATCTTATCAATTCCTAAATTCATATCATCGTAACTTTCGTCGAAAAGCATGTCAAAAGTTTTGTAACCTAATTCGTGTAGTTCTTTCAGTAAACCTTTGGCACCAATGATGATGAATGGGTGGGTATAAAAGAACAGCTTATAAGTTTTCTCGGATAATCCGCCTGTTTCTGTTACGACACTAAAATATGTGTCTCGCAAATTTTTAGAATCTATAAATGCAGCGGCAGTTACAAGATTATCTTTATATAAAGATTCAAATTTATCGTCGTTAGGCAAATCTTTGCTATTAATGTCTGGATTTGCAACAATATATTGCAACAATGTCTGGTTGTCTTCTGAATTAGATGCTAACAATTGTCTACCTATAGAGTCTGATTGATATTCATTCCATGACGTTGGCTTTTTAAAGCTATACAATGCTGAATCTAATATTCCTAGCATTTCTATACATTTATATGTAAAATATCTATGAGATCTTAAATTATGATTTAGATACAAAAAACTAAACGGCTTATTAAAATGCTGATGTGTATTAGAAAGTGTAGAGTTAATCTCATCTTCATTGTATAATTGGTGCGGGGTCTCGTTGGCTGCATAGAAGCTAAATGTAGAACTTTGCAAGTAAGATTCTAAATAATTTCCATTAATTGGATATAGATGCGGTAACATGAATCTTTCCCACATTTTTGATCCAACTATCTTAGGTGCTCCAACACCTGGTTGACAAGTGTATTCAGGCGGTATGTAGGCATGTTGGTACTCTGCACCTGGTAGAAATTCGTTACTTAGTAACGCTCTGTGAGAGTTGATTAAAACTTCTGCAGCATCTATTATTATAACAATATTTGACCAGTTGAATATGCCAACTCGTGCGCAAGCATACCTTAAATTCTTTTCAAATGCCGATTGATTGGTTGTTACTGGATACGAAAATGGCGTGCCAATTACCAATGTTAACAAGTTGTTGTTTATAAGACTGACTATCTTATTGGTTAAGTAAAGTATTGGCCATGCAGATTCTAAATCATCTGGTCTAGTTTGAATGTAATATATATTCTTTGCTGCATCTTCTGTAAGAATGTTGTCAATATTTTGGTCAGTAGTTTTGACAAATCTAACACAATAATCTGATATAATATCATTATTAACTGTAAGAGTGCGTTCAATAGTTGGATTGTAAAAAAAATCATAGTTGGCCGCCGGAGCACTTTCAAAATTTTTAGCCTTAAAAATTGGCACTATATTGTAGTTTGGGTGCCCGTTGGTAAAATTATCAAACAAAAAATTAATATACATGTATGTTCAAAATCCTTGATGCTATGCGTTATTTATCTATTAAAGCATATGTTTATACTATTTGATACAATTGTCATCGTAGTATTAGCTTTAGCAGATATGATACTAAGTTTACGAAATTTGTATTATCATGCCGGTGTTAATCTAGCATTTAGATATTTAAAATACGGTTTTTTGTTGAAAATAAAACAAAACCAACCGTAAAATGCAATAAGTAACAGAGTCACTATAAGGAGGACATTAACATGGCTACACATGACGAAATTGTTGAGCAGTTCAACGCATATCTTGCTGAAAATACTAAGTTTGAAGTTAAGGGGGTTAAGGCAGCAGCAGCTCGAGCTCGTAAAGCACTTGGAGAACTTGGTAAGTTGGCAAAGTCTCGGCGTGCCGAAATTCAAGAGAGCAAGAATACTGCTAGCTCATAATTTGTAAATTCTGCGCTTGACAAAAAACACCTAGACTGTATAATCACACAGTCTAGGTTTTTTATTGACTTAAAGGATAGTATTATGTCTGACATATGGGTTATTTCTGATACGCATTTTGGACACTCTAACATATTAAAATTTACAGATACCAATGGTAATCTCATACGAGGTGCTAAATTTTCATCTCTTGAGGAGATGGATGAGCATATGATCGATCAATGGAACAGCACGGTTAAAGATGGTGATAAAGTATATCATTTGGGTGATGTATATTTTGGTCTAGGACATCAAGTGTTACATCGCTTAAAAGGTCAAAAGCGTCTCATTTTAGGCAACCATGACAACGGTAAAGATCAAAAGCTAGCACAGCATTTTAGCAAAGTACAAGTCTGGCGGGTATTTCCAGAATTTAATATGTTACTGACTCATGTACCTGTTCATCCAAATAGTCTAGAATATCGAGTAGAATGGAATGTACACGGGCATTTGCATCAACATTTAGTAGATGACAACCGATATTTTAATGTGTCTGTTGAACAGATCTCATACACTCCTATTCATATTGAAGACATTAGATCCAAAATGCAGTCTAGATTTTAAGTTGATATATAATATAGTCAAAATAACTATTGACATTTTAGCATGCAGCACTATTTTGATCAATTACAACATTAGGAGACTTATACGTGACATTAACTACACCTAAATCTCGTACAACTAAACAAAATGAAGGTTATCAAGACCCAATAAAGCTGTATTTGCGAGATGTTGGTAAAGCTCCATTGCTAACTCACAAACAAGAAATTGAAATCAGTCAAACCATTGAAACAGCTAAACAGGCTATTACTGATCGCTTGCTGGGAATTCCGCTTACTATATCAACAGTTACGTCTTGGATTGACGCTGCTATGATAAATGGTCAAGACGCTGTTGAAGTATTTGACATTGAGCTTGATTCTAACGACGATGTAGGCCCTGCATTCTTATCTCAACTCACAAAAATCAAATTATTGTGTGAAAGTTATCAACAAGATCGTACTAATGAGGTTGTTCGAGCGCAATTAGTTGAGCAATTTAACGAACTGTCTCTTAATCCAGCAAGCTTGTCTCATCTTATGGAACAGGTTATTGCATTTAACAAGCAAGTGGTTAGTATTGATGGTGAAGTGCTCCGTCTAGCAGAAAGTTGCGGTATTAAGCGCGAAGATTGGATGGCGAAATATCTTTCTACAGATGGGCTTGATTGGATTTATACTAATGATGTACCAAGTTATCTAAATCTTAGAGAAAAACATGGTGCGAAGATAGAACAACTCAATCAAAAAATTATCGATATTAGTCAACAAACTGGTATGAGTTTGCGAGATCTACGCAACACAGTTAGGGATCTGCGTTCCCAAGCTAAAATAAAAGAAGAATCTATCCAAAAGATGGTTACTAGTAACTTGCGTCTAGTAGTTAGTGTGGCCAAACGATATAACCAAAATAATCCAACTACTTTGCTAGATCTAGTACAAGAAGGTAACATTGGTCTTATTAAAGCAGTTGAAAAGTTCAAATGGCGTCTAGGTTATCGATTTAGTACCTATGCTACTTGGTGGATTCGTCAAGCTATTATCAAAGCAACAACTGAACACAGCAAGACTATTCGGGTGCCAAGCCATGTACTTGATGCAATTAAAAAAATAACAAAAGTAATTAAAGATCACGTTGCTGCTCATGGTCATGAACCAACAGAGGGAGAAATTGGTAATATTCTTGAAATGGATCCTCAAAAGGTTAGACGTATGATGCAAGTGGCTAGAGATCCAGTAAGCCTCCAAACACCTGTTGGAGATGATGAGGATAATAGCCTTGGTTCGTATATTGAAGATGAAAATGTTGTAGATGCAATTGAAAAGATAAATGATGAAGATATCACACGTATAATTTCAAATGCCTTAGGTACCCTTAACAGTCGAGAAGAACGTGTTATCCGCATGCGATTTGGCATTGGTACTATGGACGAGCATACTCTAGAAGAAATTGGCAAGCGATTTAATGTAACTCGCGAGCGCGTACGGCAGATCGAAGCTAAAGCACTTGCTCATCTTACACGTCCGGACAAACTAAAAGAATTAGAAACCGCTTTAGAAAATTAACTGGTAATATTATTTTGCAAGACTAACTTTAAAGAATTTGTTATAAAGTTAGTCTTGCAATTTATTGCAATAGTACAATTTTTAATTGAAATATTTACGGTCTCTAACACAGATCATCGCGATTTACTTCTATGCGCCTATACGATCATTAATCACATTCCAATCTATGATCCGCCAAATAGTTTTCATATAATTTTTACGTAACTCAAACGGATTATAAGAGTGTTCCCATAGATCTATTGGCATAACAACATCAGATTTCCAGCTTTGATTTTTCAGGGTTTTAATGCTGCCATCTTTGGCCATATAACACCACCCGCTGCCTTGGAACGTTAATGCAGTTTCTATAAATGCATCCTTAAATTCGTCCCAACTGCCGTGTACTTTCTCAATCAATTCTCTAGATGCACCTTTTGGTATATTATTAACTTTTGGCTTCATTAACTGCGGCCACCACAAATTGTGCAGTAAAGCTCCGGCTCGATTAAATTCTGGGTCTCCTTCGCCGCTGTTATAACGGTCAACATATCCTTTGCTCAAAACCTTATAATGAAACTCAACGACTTTGCGTTCCATAACAGGTTCTAAGGCGTCTACTGCATACGGCAAATCTACAAGTGATAATTTATCTTTAGCTTCGGTTAATGTATGTAATCTCATACAGTTATTTACCATAATTTGATGTTAATCTTGACCACTTATACCATGTGTCCGCATAATAAGAAAAACTGACTTAAAGGAGATTGGCATGGGGCGACCAAGTATTGTTGAAAAGAACAGAGTGTATGTCGAATGTACTGATGCACATCGCCGTGTCAAAGCTTGGATTATAAAACAAGACGAAAAAACCATCAAAGTAGAATTACCTACAGGGTTAATTATGGAACTTGAGAAACGGCATCGTAGAGGTGTATATCGTTTTCAAGCAGGCATGCTCGAATTTATCAGTGATGGTAAACCAGTTGTTTAAATTGTTGTAGGATTCACAGTACCGTTAAAAATAAAATTACTTGTACCATTTTGACTGGCAACATATATTGAATCGCCAGAATTTAAATATATTTGTTGTAGATATAGACTTTGGCCATGGTATATTACGGTGTTATATGCGATATAACTAGTTGATGATATGGGTTGCGTGTTTGGTACCAGTGCAACTTTTACTGAATCACTATTATCACTCTGATTCATGCAAAAAATAGTGCCAGTAGCTGTTTGATCAACCGGAGTTTGATAGAGTAAACTTATGGTAGTCGCCACCGGAAACAGCTCTGCTAATATTGGATCATCTAACATGCACGATATTTATCAATTATAGCTGGTCTCAATTAATCCAAATTCGCAAGTGCCAATATGTTTAATTTTTTGACTAATAATAGTGTCTATCATTACAGGAAATCCAGCGTTTTTCACTAGAGAGCAAAAATAAAAATCTTCACCTATGAAATCATTATATTCGTCTACCCAAGACACTTCAAACCAAGGTTTTTCAATATGTGAAAAGATACTAGTTTTGGTTAGCATGCAGCCCATACCTACACCTTCAACGGCTTGTAAGCGTGGGACTATGTTTGTTGGATTGATATAACTGTCCCAATCGCCAATATTAGTATAGGCAACTCCTTTTAAAGGAGTTGACCTAGTTGAATAGTTACATGCTACCACTTCAACGTTATGAGATAATAAAACTTCGGCAATTGTTGGTGGAAATGTCATGTCAGTGTCTAGCCATAATATGTGGGTAGACTCCGCCTCAATTGCAGTAGATGCAAGCTGTTGACGTTGGCGCGAAATAAGACTGCCAGTTTGCATAAACAGCTCTATATGAAGCTTTATTTTATTACAATATTGTACCAATTTGACAAGATTGTAAGTAAAAACAGCATGTAACTGTTCTCTACATGGAATACAAATAGCTAACTTGGTATTTTGAATGGGCTGGGTTATTTTCATTTACATTAACCTTGATGAATACCGTTTACATCATTATTCATTGAATTTTCTACAGATTGTGTAGTTGAGTTAACAAGTGTAGTATATTTTGTACAAATACGCACTGCCTCTTCGAAGTCTTCAATTGGTAAATTAACCATTTCAGCTATGGTGTCTGTAACAGTGCGATTGAGCGATAGTACTTCTAATGCAGCTCTTTTTCCTATTACATGCGCCCAGTAGTGCGGCTCTTCAGCTTCATAATTCTTTAATATGTCAACACGTTCTTTTTCAGAAATAGATTCGTACCAATTGCATAACCGATTTAATTTTTGGGTGGTTACTGTTAATTCGCGATGCAGTGAGGCCGCATTTGTTGAATGGTGTGCAAATTCAAATTCAAGACTTATTTTTGTTGCGTGTAGTTTTTCAATTTCCAGCATAACTGCAACAAGCTGCCTAGATTTAGTAGGAAACGTTTCTAGGAAAAAATTATCAAATTCGTATTGACTCTGCGCAACAGGTATATTATCTAATTCATTAATGATTGCAGAAATGTCCATAGTTGCTAATCCCTTTACTTATTATATTAAATTAGCAGCTTTTTGAAATCAAATTTAGCCACCTTGATAGTTATAAGGACCAGTTCTACCACCAAATGTTGACGAAAGTGTAATTGAACCAGATACTATTCCAATTTTACTACCTAGAGTAGCTCTTAAACCTATATTAGTACCAGCAGCAGGCACACCGCCACTGGGAACATAATAAGCATTATATACAGCTCCCATGAGAATTGTTGAACCTGTATTTGGTATTGCAGTGACCATGGTATATTTATTACTTTTAGATCACATCTTCCATTTGTTAGCCAACCATTGTTTGAAACTGCCGATAGTTATAACGGAATTACCCATAGCAAATGGTTTATTTTGCGCAGCTATTTGAGTAGCTGCGACTTCTTTGGTCACAGTTCCGTCGGCTTTTGGCGAGCCTAAAACCCAATCGTCTGGTTTGCCACATGCAAGAGGGTATAAATTAACCAAATATAAATCAGCCATGCTTGGCGTAGCAGGGAGATATCGCCTACATTCTAAGAAGTATTTTGCCGTTGGTCCTGTTATCTGCTCTGTTGCTGACATTAATTTTATCTGATCTACAGTATATCCCAAGCCTTGTGCTGTCTTTGGCATTATTTGATTTAACCCAGTTGCACCTATAGAGTTTTGTATATGAGGGTTCAAATTACTTTCAATTTGAAAAACAATTACCATGTTATCGGCTGGCACATTAATTTGTTGACAAAGACGATTCAAACCTGTTATGAATGCAGGATCTGTTATACCATGATTAGCAAGTGTTGTTATGCCGCCAGCGGATAACTCTGAATATCCGGTGCCAACTCCTGGATTTGCACCTGGTCCTAATGCTCCTTCATTTACTGGCACAGTACTATTATTTGTAGACTGATCTCCCACTGGAGAAATTGGTGTTGAAGCAGATGTTGTTGTGTTAGGTGTCCCACCGCCTTCCCAGTTACCAGTTGCAATCGCACCTGGATTTCCTGGGCCTATGGCAATTGATGCTACAGATTCTTGAGCTGGTTCTACAGCTAATGTTGCTGTGGCCGGCACAGGTACCTGTCGATAATCAATAAGTTCCATTTTTGTTTTGATGCCATCTGGCGTAGTAACATACAACCCGGGACCTTGATCTGATCCAGCTTCAATAATCCAATCTCCTAATATAATTTTACTAGCTGTAATGATAGCCCCGCTGCCGCCGGGTCCTCCAAAGTTTTTTGCTTGGACCTGATTTGCGTTAATGTTGTTAGCGGTTACTGTATTAAAATTGCCGTTGTTCATTTTAGGCCTTAAAACTGTTGGCAATATTTATAGGTAAATTAGAACAATTCAGGATGCAATTTGCCATATTTACGCATTATTTGTCCGGCAACAGCATTTGCCTCATTCTCTTGATCGCTACCAGTAATTCCTGAATTAGCAGTAAGCTCGCCTGCTAAATCTTGTCGATAGTGTACCATTTCGTGACATAAACTACGTAAAACATCTAAAATGTGCCGGTGTCCTGCATACAACATTATTTGTCCCACACCTGGACGGTATGCAGCAAAGCTGTTATAAGGCGAATTTGAAATTGGTTTAGTAGTGAGTTTGATTTTAGGAACTGATGGTAATTCTAGTTCTATACATGCAAATCGTATGAAGTCTACTAATGTTTGAGCAGGATCATCGCCATAAATGAGTTCCATCATTTTCATAGAGATATTTACCTAATCTTACAGTCTTGACAGACATTTCTAATTGTGCTAGATTTAGGTATATGTTATTGGGATGAAAATTGCATGTTATTGAAAATCATAATGATTATATTGATTGCGTATACGGTTCAAATGCTCGTTACGCAAATTGAAATTGGTGCATATGGGTCGTCTGGAATTTTGGTATTATTTGGTGCGAGTCTTACAACGTTATACGGAAAAATAAAATGATGAGTTGAGGTTGTTCAACTCATCATATTTTTAATCCGCAGTCCTTTTTGTCTTGCGAGGCTTGCGGACTTTTTTAACCGCAGTTTCTGTTGCTGCTGGCACTGTGTTTACGTTGTTGGGCACTTGGTCGGCAACCTTTTTGCTTGACTTTTCAACTGGAGCAACTACATCGCTTAAGTCAGTTAGCACAGAGGTAGACACAACTTTCACGTCTTCTTCGACGGTGTGTACAGCTTTTGATATAAATCCAAAGTATTCTAAAAATTTCTTGAACATGAAAAGTTCTCCTTTAACAACTACTATATATCATTTTTAATTGGTTCTTTTAATACCTGCAAACCAAGATTTTTGGTTAACATCATTGACAGTTTTATTTAAGGAGCATACAATGGTGATGTAACAAAGGGATATAGTGTCCCAAAACAGCACGGAGAAAACAATGACAAAGACTTCTACTAACGCAAAGACTCGTTTGCTTACTTATCTCAGCAAGAACGATACTACTCTATCGGTTGCGCAAGCACGGTCTCGGTTTAAGATTGCCAATCCAACTGCTCGCATTGCTGATTTACGCAAGGACGGTTATAACATTGTAACCGAAATGCGCGCAGGCCGAGATGGCATTGACCGCGCAGTTTATAAGCTGGTTCCTCGCAAGACTGTTCGCAAGGCAGTGCGTTCAACCGCTCGCGCATAATATCTAGATATATGTAGACGAGCCAAATGCCCAAGATTTTTATCTTGGGCATTTTTTTGGAGATGTTTTATGAAAAATGGATATTCTAGATGGATTACAAATTGTAGTACTAACGATGCGTTTGGATATCTAATGAAATATTGTAATGAAAATCCAGAAAAACAATATTATATTGATAGGCCAGCTGCTAGCCCCCCTATGACATTCTACTTATGGCGCGGAGATAAATCAGCACCGTTTGTATCTAACGGGTTTTCTGTAGAAGAATTAGAAGAAATGGACAGTCGCGGCATTTATGAATGGATAGAATTAAACAACTAATATAAATAACCTGATTTTAAACCAGCATTAGGAGGTTTGATATGAAGTGCAACGACTGGATTCATAATTTTCTACGAGATGAAATTGAGACTATTGTTCTAGCTTTAAATCGTCGTAATGTAGACGAAGTTACTGCGCTGTTGGTGAATCGGTTAAATGAAAAACGTCTAACAATGGTGCCCACATTTCTCAGTGACGAAATGTACGATGCGCAACGTAAGTTAGATACCGATTTATCTTATAGAGATGCTAGCCAACTGTATATCACAGCCTTAGATAATTTTGCTGATCGAAAATCTACCAGGAAAGAAGTTTCAACAGAAACAAATGGCGGTTTCTGGTAATCTCTTGACATAGCCGCGTTATATGCTAATATTTAAGCATGAAAGTATTTGTATGCCAGCGAAGTGCAGTATCTCGAAAGACCAGTCAAGTTGATGCAACACATGTTCTCAGCCTGCTGGACCCTGGCAAGCAGCCATTTCTTCATCCTAAAACCGATCGAAAGAATTGGCTGCTGCTGCATTTTGAAGACAATCTCAATGAAACTGATGCAAATAGCCCAACCCGAGCGCATGTTGCTAAAATTTTAGAATGGGGGCAATCATTGCCTCATAACGCAGTGGTGTTGGTGCATTGTGAAGCTGGTGTAAGTCGCAGCACTGCCGCAGCGTTGGCACTGTTGGTTCAGCATCATGGAAATGATAAAATTGATGAGTGCATTCAACTTTTGTTGGAAGTCCGACCAGTTGCATGCCCAAATCCATTGATTACACTTTTTGCCGATGAGCAACTTGGATGCAACGGCGAACTACATGAAAAAGCTGAAAAAGTGGCCAATGCTAAAATAATTAAATTAATGGCTTAAATAATAGATGACAACTGACATTTATGCCATACACGGCGCGTTTTCTTCGCCAAAGATATTTAATTATCTGAAAAATAAAATTGGTATAAAATATCACTGGCATTTTTTAGATTATCAACATGAGACATCCGGTCTCAATGATATAATTAATGCTATTAAACCTCCTAGTTCTGCGCATATCGT
>Ga0208622_1000025_pt1 | contig 59503 bp, 86 predicted proteins | sample CryBogCBH12Jul09_FD_184621 | JGI IMG/M metagenome (GOLD analysis project Ga0208622, IMG submission 184621) | Freshwater microbial communities from Crystal Bog, Wisconsin, USA - CBH12Jul09 (SPAdes) | ecosystem: Environmental > Aquatic > Freshwater > Lake | place: Crystal Bog, Wisconsin, USA... | reverse complement strand
GAAGGTGTCCAAGCTTCTCATCGAAAACAAGTCTGTGGGTATGCCAGTTGCCAGAGAGCTAAGAAGGATGTATGCAGGGAGGGATTTCGGCGTCCAGCTCGAAGACCCCGGCTCTATCGACAAGATGGCCCGTCTCTATTCGGTGCAGCATCTGTTCGAGGAAGGGTTGGTCTACTGCCCCGACAAGGCATGGGCGGATGAGGTGATCAGCCAGTGCATGCGCTTCCCGAAAGCCAAGCACGACGATTTAGTAGATACAGTTTCGATGGCTATGCGCTACTTGCGCCGTTCTGGGTTCATCCTCAGGACAGACGAGGTGGTACAGGCATACGATGATGCCCGTCAGCACGACGGTCGTCCACCGGAACCGCTTTACGGGGTGTGACATGGACGTTTGTTACGGGCTGAAGGTGCAAAAGGATGTCTGGATTGCCAGAAACCGCGAGATCAAGGGCGAAGGCATGAAGTCTCACCGGTGGACCTGTCAAACTATTGACGCCGAGAAGTTCAACAGCGCGGACACAGCCTCCTCATACATGGAAATGTATAAGCTGATGGGCTGCCATCCTGCCGTCATTCCACCATCAAACCTGCCCACCGCCCCCGAAGGCGGCACTCCAGTAGCCATCGCGGCATAGGACGAACATGGAAGACTTTGAGATTGAAATTCAGGAAGACGCGCCGACCACGGAGATGGACGAGCATGGCAACATCATGTCCATCCAGCTTCCCGACGGATCGATTGAGTTTACGATGGACGGGTCGCCGCTAGAGAAGGCTGAGAAGCCAACGCGAGAAGGCTGGTTCGATAACATCGTCGAGGATATCTCGAAGGACGAGCTGACCCGCATCGCCGAAGAACTGATGAAGGGTATCGAGGGTGATCTTAAGTCGCGTCAAGAATGGATCGAGGACCGCGCTCAGGGCATTAAGCTTCTGGGCCTTAAGGTTGAAATTCCGGGCCTCGCCGGAGCCGCTGACGGAGCGCCCGTTGAGGGTATGTCCCGCGTTCGGCACCCGCTCCTGCTCGAGGCGGTGCTACGCTTTCAAGCCAATGCCCGGTCGGAGCTATTGCCTACGGATGGCCCCGTAAAAATCCGTGAGGACAACAACAACGCGAACGATTCTTCCGACGAGTTGGCCAATGACCTTGAGAACGACCTCAACCATTACCTCACGGCCACTGCCCGAGAGTATTACCCTGATACCGACCGAATGCTCCTCATGTTGGGCTTTGGCGGGACGGCGTTCAAGAAGGTATATTTCTGTCCCCTTCGCAACCGTCCAGTTAGCGAAAGCATCGACGCCGACGACCTCATCGTCAACAACAGCGCCACCGACCTCTACAACTCGACACGCGTAACCCACCGCATCTACATGAAGCCATCGACCGTCAAGCGGATGCAAATCCTTGGCGTTTATAGCGATGTGGAACTGTCGAACGCAAAGCAGGCCAAGCTCGACGCGGCGCAGCGCGAGAAGAAGGCGCAGCAGGGCATCAGCGAGAACGAGAACGATCCCGAGGATCGTGACCGCGAAATCTACGAGTGCTATTGCGAATTGGAAATCGCAGCCTTTGAGCATCGCCGCAACGGCAAGCAAACCGGTCTGGAGATACCTTACCGCGTGACCATTGACGTCTCGTCGCGTGAAATTTTAAGCATTGTCAGGAATTATGATGAAGATACGAAGGATTTGCCGGAGCCTCGGCAGACGTTTGTTAAGTATACCTTCATACCGGGGCTGGGGTTTTATGATCTGGGTCTCCTGCACATCCTAGGCAACACGACCAATGCTTTGACCGCAGCATGGCGCGAAATGCTCGATGCTGGCATGTACGCCAACTTCCCCGGCTTCCTGTATTCCGATGCAGGTGCGCGGCAGAATACCAACATCTTCCGCATCCCTCCCGGCGGTGGTGCCCTGATCAAGACCGGCGGCGCTCCGATCTCGGACGCCGTTATGCCGCTTCCCTACAAGGATGTCGGCCCCGGCCTGATGTCGCTCGTCGAGAATATCAACCAGACTGGTATGCGTGTCGGCGGCACCGCCGAGCAGGCTGTCGGCGAGGGCAAGCAAGATGCGCCGGTGGGCACCACGATTGCGCTGATCGATCAGGCAACCAAGGTTTTGAACGCCGTTCACAAGCGCATGCATACCGCGCAGTCGGAAGAGTTCGAGCTGCTGGTCCGCTGCTTCCGCGAGAACCCTGATTCGTTTTGGCAGCAAAACAAGCGCCCGGCCCGTCAGTGGGACGAGGAAACTTTCCTCCGCGCCATCAATCAGGTGGACCTCGTACCGCAGGCCGACCCCAACACGGCCAGCCAGACCCAGCGTCTGATGAAAGTTATGGCCCTGAAGCAGTTGCAGGGTGCCAATCCGGCTCTATACGACCCGATTGCTGTAGACCGCATGGCTCTGCAGGCCATCGGCTGGTCTAATCCAGAGCAGTTCATGGTGCCCCCAGAGGCTATGGGCCAGCAAAGCAATCCAGAGGCGCAGGCCAAGATGGCTGAGATCCAAATCAAGAAGCAGGATGCTGATACGCGCCTCATGCTTGCAAAGGGCAAAGTTGCCCTTGACGGCGCTCAGCTTCACATGGACAACAACAAGGCAGGCCTTGAGGCGCATAAGACGTTCACGCAGGGTGGCGTTGTGGCTCCGTCTGACCACGAAAAACAAGTCGATGGCATCGACCTGATCATCAAGGAAAAGTTGGCCGATGCTAAGATGGCGGAAGTCAAGATCAAGGCTGCCGAGCTGGCCCAGAAGGCACAGAACGACAAGATTACTGCAGCGCTGAAGCAGGAAGACATGCTGGCAAAAGAACGCATCCAGATGATCGATCTGGCGCAGAATATCGCTGTGCATCCCGAGAGCGACCCCGCCGTCCACCAGCTACTGGGCAACGTGATCCCATCAATTACACAGGGCAAGCAAAATGGATGACGCGCTCCGCAAGCTGGTACAGTCAGTACATGTAATCCGTGGGTTACACCGTGCGGCAGGTGGGCGGGATGCGATCCCTGTCGGTGATCCAAGGCGGGATGAGTTTGAACCAAATCAAAAATACAATGGGTCAATTCCTCAGATAAAATACCTTCCGACTCATGCCATAGATCATTCTGGTATGGCGGGTGAAACGCATCGTGTAAGTGACGATGTTGCTCGTAATATGGATTTTTCCGAACCTGTTGAAGCCACAGCATTTCGCTATAACAGAAATAATGATGAGCATGATCCTAGTGTTATGCTTTCAAATGGTCATCATCGCTTGGCTGCTGCAAAGCAAACGGGTAAGCCACATTTGCCAGTTATGCTTCATGCCCGTAATGCAATGGGTCATAAGCTAAATGCTTTAAAAGCCATGTCTGATAAAATTGAACGTGGGTTATCAAACTTAGACATCACCAAGGCCGAGGGCGGCGACGTAGAAGGATACGCCACAAAGGGGGCAGTAACAGACCCCGCAATGGTTGCCCCTGTAAAGCCAGCACCCGCAACCCAGCAGCAGGCACCGTCCGGCTTCTTCGAGGTTGCGCCCGGCAAGACATATGACCCCAAGCAAAAGGCGTCATGGGAGCAGTTGCATCCTCAGGCCAAACAGGCTGTTTCCAACAAGATGATCGGCGAGTTTATCAGTCCTTGGCAACGCGCAACCGGCTATACCGGCGAAGTGCGCCCCGGCCTTGGCGGGTTTGAAGGCGACAGCAACCCAAATTACACTTTTCACCCCTATAATCCCGATCACATTGGGCCAGCTTTAAATAGCTTGGGCCACCTATTCCGTCAGGATTCCATGATGGGTGCCCATGCGCATCCATTTGAAGGCAGTTTCCCTGCTGGTGTGGTGCGCGTTCACATGCCTGCTGATGTTTCGCCGGAGCATGCCCACGAGGTTTATAAGAGCTTGCATGCGCAAGGTCTTGCCCAAGGCCATTCGACCGATCTAGGCCGTGGAACCATGGACATCATGGCCGGGTCTGGTGGTGATGATACCGTTGAACATGCAAAAGCCATAGACAAACACCTTAAGGGGCAATATGATGTGTCCTCTTATCCTACCAATATTTCATTTCCAGAACATGGGACAAATTATGGCATATCTGGGTCATCGACCAGCGAACCATCCCGAGCATCCACATCGGAAGCCTACGATTCTCTTCGTACCAAAGCGGAAGCTCGACTTGGAGAACTCCTCGAAGAAGCACACCGCCAAGGCGGCGGATACAAAGGCGAAGTAAACTTTGGCGATACGTTAGCGCCGGGGCAACCTAACCCCAATACGGTTTCCGCTCTTATGCCGAAGACCGTCTCCGCCTATAAAGGCCCACCTAAAGAGGGTGAGGCACGACAAGACATATCTCCAGAGCAGCATTCAAGGAAAAACCTTGAAGCAAGCGCACTTCGCATGTGGCGCAATCATCCCGCTTCTGGATATAATGTTGTTGATGGCGAAGAAGCCATTAAAAGAGCAACAGATTTCCAAACCAAAAATCTTTTAGAAATTTGGGATCGAACGCCACCTGCACAACGGCAAACAAGTCGGTTTTGGTATCGTGCGGCACACGCTCTTGGTAATGCATACGCAGATGAACACGACATTATGCCTCGTGCAGCGCATGGAATTATGGCTGTATTGTCGCCCCAAAACCCTTGGGACAAAAATGTTACGCAGGCCGAACGGTTAATGGATATTTTGCACCACCATCTTGATACGCCGTGGACAAACGGCATGTCAGATGTGATTAAAAATGGCGGATCTGGCGGCAAAGGTTTGCCACAGATGAAGGGAACAAAGGAAACAGGGCCGCACAAGTGGTCGGACATCCAAGGAAAAACTTTGCGTGAAGTTCTTGCAGGACCGCATGGCGAGGCTCGTGCTGCAATGTGGTCCCGTGCGTTTGATGAGGCGCATAACCCAACTGAATATAATGCTGTAAGCCCTACCGGTCAGTTTATTGGGACTATGATGAACAAATCTGGGTCGGCCCCCGATACATCCTCGTGGAATTCTTATCTTCCAATTCAAAAAGCTATCAGCATTTGGCATAATCCAAGCCTTGAAAACATTAATCAACAAATTGGTAACAATCACAAAGTTCGTGAATTTTACAATGTGATTACCAATCCACATGATCCAAATGGCGTCGTTATTGATACGCATGCTGTTGCCGCAGGTGATTTGTTGCCTCATGGATCAGCGGCTAAAGCTGTACATCGTAATTTTGGCACGTCCCCTGATAAAAAAGGCAAGGCTTATCTTGAACGTGTAAACGAGCCTTGGGTTAAAGAAGATTCGCCAAAGAAAACAGGTTCTACAGGAGCAATTGGCGATTATCCTATTCATGCAGAATCAGTTCGCAAGGCAGCTTGGGCACGAGGCGTTCATCCTTCTGAAATGCAATCTGTAACGTGGGAGCGTGTCCGTACTTTGTTTAGTGACAAAGGCCCAAAAATGCAAAAAGCGGCTCGTGATATTTGGCAACGCTATGCACAAGGCGAATTAAATCATTCGCAAGCAGTTGATGAAATTTTTAAAATGGCAGGAAAAGGCGATGAACGTGCCGCTTCTTGGCATGGAACTCAGCAAGGTGCATCTGGATTAGGTGATGTCCGCTCTGGGTCTTATGTTCGACCAGTAAATATTACTGCTGATACCCCTGCTATTCAAAGATACGGTAAAAAACCAGAACATGAATCCACTGGCGGGTCGGTGCGCCGTGCATATAAAAAGGGTGGCAAGGTAGAGGGCAGTATTTGGCATCACCGTGACGCGTTTGATGATGGCGGCCCAACCGAGCACGAATCACTAAACGCTGTCGGTCGCGGCGAATCAGAGCAGTCGGCTCCCGAAGCAAGCGTTGAAGATCGGGGCGCTCCACCGTCCGAAGCTGAAAAGCTTGCCAGCCAAGGCCCGATCCCAAGCTGGGCTGGGTTCCATTCAGGCGAAAACGAGGCTGCGGTTAACAAGTCCGCTGCCGATGTCGCCGCAACTCGGCAAGCTCAAGCCGAACGTATGTCGGTGCTCAACAATGGCGTGACCAACGCGCAGGCAACTGCTGCCGAAGCGCCTCCAAGTGCTGCAAGCGCCGCTACGGCGGCTCTGATCAATGCGTTTGGTCCTACTGGCGCGACAACAACTTTTGGACAGCAACCGCCACAAGCTGGCGCGTTTTACGGCGGTGATTCTTCGACGCAACCAATGGCACCGCATACGCCAACGCCTTCGACGGCAGACAACAATAATCCTATTACATCCGCAACAGGAACGCCCCTTGAATCGATTTTGGCTGCCGCACAGCCAAAAGATATCACCCAGCCAGCATTCCCGCACACGCCAACGCCCACTGCGGATGACGCAACACATCTTGGCGGAACACCCGCAACTGGAGCTGTGCCAATGGTGCAGCCTGCCGCCCCGTATACGCCGACGCCTGCGACCGCAACTGCTACCCCGGTAGCGGTTAACCCCCCTGCGCCTACCCCAACTACTACCCCGATAGCAGCAGCACCGCCTGCCAACGTGCCATTGCCGCCGATCAATCCATCGACATACGAGCCAAGCAACCCTATATCGGGCCTTGTGAATAATGTTGCAGGCATCTTTGGCCAGAGCCAGCAGCAAATTCTTGATCGGCAACAAAAGCAGTATGTCGATCAAGGTATGTCGCCTTCCGATGCGTTTACTCATGCTCAATATGATTTAATGGGAATGCAGAACCAAACTAGGCCCACCAATGGCAACGGCGGTGGTAAGACACATATGGTACAGAAGCAGATGCCAGATGGTACATTTCAATGGGTTGAACAGCCATTCAAGAAAGGTGGCAAGGTTTACCGACGCACAGTCGGCTCTCAGATGACAGATCATGTGATCTCGAAATTTGGCGCAAAGTTGCCTGCGTCAAACTATCAACCCACTGGCAGCAAAGCGGGACGCCGCTAACAACTTTGGAGTACGTTACTATGGAAGAATACAAGAAAGACGACCGTGGCCGGTCGAAGGCCCAGCGCCTTACCAAGAACGACCCACAGCAAAAGGTCGATAGCTCGACGTGGACGCCATCGGCTCCTGAAAATGCAGGTGTGAAGACCGGCGCACGTCCGCTTACAAAGCGCCTGTACAAGAAGGGTGGCAAAGTCATCGGCGCAGACGCCATGAAACGCGCCGACCGCAAGCCCCGCAAGGCCGGTGGCCGTGCGCTGACCCCCGACAACCTGATCAACCGCGACGTGCGCATGGCTAATGATGTCCGTGAAGGCATCAAGCATGAGGGCGCGTTCAAGAAGGGCGGTCGCACCAATAAGTTTGGCGGCGGCATGATTGGCAACAATCCTGTTTCCGATCAAAACAAGGCCATGGGCAAGGCTTCTGGCGCTATGAAGAAGGGTGGCCGGACCAAGAGGGCCGATGGCGGTGATGCAATTGCTGACTATCTAAACAAAAACCCAGAGCAGCCTCGTGGCATGCCGGGTCGTGGCCTACCAGCAACAGGCGCACCGATCTATCACGGCGCTGAAGACAAGCACAACTTTATGCCCGACACAAACCTTACCACGCAGGGCAAAAAGAAGGGCGGCAAGATCAAGCACCCAGACGTCGCCGAAGACAAGGCGCTGATCAAGCGCATGGTCAAGCCTGAGGCCCGTACCGGCAAGTATTCCGGCGGTGGCATCTTCTCTGGCAACTCCAAACAGAAGAACCCCGGAGCTGTCGGCGGTCGCAAGGCTCGTGCCGGTGGTGGCCGCGATGTCAGCGATACCGTAATGCCAATGGCAAACTATAACTTTCTGACGGGTTGGAGTGATCTTGATAAGGCAACTCCTGATCAAATTGCTGCAATGAAACCGCAGGATCGTCAGGCTGCATTGGCAGCGCAGGGTCCAAGCCGTGGCGTTATGCCAGCCGCCGTTCCTCTCCGTTCGGCAGCCTCGCCATCTATCATGCGCAGCACTCCAGATACGGGGATGATGAGCCAAGGCATGATGGACCCCGCGCAACGTGCGGCAATGAATGCCCCTGTTCGTGTCGGTGGGACACCTAATACAGGCGCTGCTCCAACGCAAAGTGTGTTCTCCCCAGATCGCCGTGAAAAAGCTTTGGGTGCCGCTTTGAGCGATATCGGCGATTATTACGGCAACACCGATCCTAACATGATCTATGCAAAGGGTGGCCGCGCTCAGCATGCCAAGGGTGGCCGTACCAAGGGCACCACCACGATCAACATCGTGATGGCACCTCGCGGCGGTCAGGATCAAGCCAACATGCCTAATGCTCCTGTGATGCCACCAAAGCCTCCTATGGGCGTTCCTGTTCCACCTCCGCAGATGGCAGGCGGCGCTCCTCAGATGCCTCCGCAGATGCCTCCGCAGATGCCCCGTGCTACCGGTGGTCGTACCGGCAAGATGGTCGGTGGTTCGTTGGGTAATGCCGGTGGCATGCAGCCAATGATGCAGCAGCAGCCAATGATGGGCCAGCCTATGCAGCAGCCTATGGGTTACCCAATGCCTCGCAAGTCTGGTGGCCGTACCGGCTATCCGATTGATAGCGGCGCAGGCGGCGGGAATGCACGGCTCGAAAAGATCGAAGCCTACGGCCTAAAGCCACGCGGCAAATAAGTTTCTCTGGGCGGGGTTCGCAACCGCCCGGATGAGAGAGGACCGGACGCCTTTCCAGCCCCTTGGGGCGTCCGGTCTATCATTACAAGGGGTTAAAGAGGGCAATATGCAAACTACAGCAGCGAAATTCGCAAACGAATTGCGAAAGTTAATCGACGAAGAAGAGAAGAAGATCGTTAGCTACATCTCCACGGGGTACGTGGCCGATTATGCAACATACCAAAAATACGTGGGCATGGTTCAGGCCTTCCACGCGGTTCAGGAAATGTTTGATATCGCTCAAACCAGTGCGGAGAAATTCTAATGCCTCCTATGAAGATGACACATGCTGACAATTTTAAGGAAGATTTGTTGGCCAGCCTCGGCGATCTCAACGAAGTCGAAGTGTTTAACAACAACATCCTCGTCGCAATCTACATTCGTCCCAACAAAACCAAGTCCGGCATCATTTTGGCGGACGAAACGACTGAGCAAGACAAGTATCAGGGCAAGGTTGGCCTTGTTGTGAAGAAGGGGCCGTCTGCCTTTGAAGACGAAACCGGTCGTTGGTTTAAGGATGCGGACGTCAATGTAGGCGATTGGGTTGTGTTTCGCCCATCTGATGGTTGGTCTGTTGCCATTAATGGCCAGCCTTGCCGTCTCATGGACGATGTTGTGATCCGTGGACGCGTAAAGCACCCAGATTCAGTGTGGTAAGGAGATAAAAATGGAAGACAATCAGGTAGAATTGGAGCTGGAAACAGCCCCAGAGGACGACATTGTCATCGTGGAGGCTCCAGAAGAGCCTGTTATCAAGACAAAACCCGAAATTACGGTCGATGATGGCATTGAAGCCCTTCGCCGTGAGCTTGAAGCCGAGAAAGCTGCCCGTCAACGTGCCGAACAGCAGGCTCGTGTAGCTACAAACGACAAGGCAGACAGCGATTTGCGGATGTTAAACACCGCAATTGAGACGGAAGGCCGCAATAAGGAGATTTTAAAGGAAAATCTTCGCGAAGCGGTGGCAAACGGCGACACTGACGCCCAAGCCGACATCCTGATGGCCATCAACCAGACGGAAAACAACCTTCGGCAGATTACTGAAGGAAAAAAGCACTACGAGGCGCAGATTAAAGCCCCCGTAGCCAACAAAGTAGAGGCATTGGCATCACAATTGACGCCAAAGTCGGCTGAATGGGTTCGCAACAACCCAGATGTGGTCAATGACGAGCGCCGTGCAGCTCGTTTGCAGAGGGCGCACTTCGACGCGCTCGATGATGGCATCCAGCCGGATAGTCCAGACTACTTCAACTTCCTCGAAAATCGCCTCAACATCAATAAAACGCCCGTGCGTCAGGAAGCAGCCATGTCAGAAGCCTCGGAATCAACCTCGGGCCGTCGGGCATCTGCACCGCCTGCCGCACCTGTGTCCCGTTCTGGAACGGGCACCGGGGGTCGTCCAAACGTCGTCACTCTGTCCCGTGCCGAGCAGGAAGCTGCAAAAGACATGGGCATGACGCCGAAAGAATACGCCCAAAATAAAGTCGCACTCGTAAAATCCGGTCGGATGGCTGGTTAAGAAAGGAATATGGATATGAAGACGATTAAAGACGAAGGCCGTTTGTCATTGCGCCCGGCAGCGCTGCATGAAGAAACTTCCGCTGAACGCGCGGCACGTCGTGTCGCGGAACTTCGCGACCACAACAACGCCACGGTTGACGAAGGTTCCGATAAGTTTGCCACGCCGATCCCACCGGATGGCTGGTCGTATGAGTGGAAAGTCAAGTCGGTCATGGGCTATGTTGACGCTGCATATCTGCAGAAGATGGCCCGTTCGGGCTGGGAGCCGGTCGATACTTCGCGGCACCCAGACATGATGCCCCGTGGCGCTGTCGGCGCTATCGAGCGTGACGGCATGGTGCTCTGTGAGCGCCCTGCAGAAATCACGAACGACATCAAGGCTCGTGACCTTCGCAATGCACGGGCTCAGGTCCGCATGAAGGAAGGCCAGCTTGACCCGAAGGGCAAGGGTGGCTTGATCAGCCGCGAGGACGCTCAGGTGGCTCCAAAGATCACCAAGGACCACAATCTGTACGTTCCAGAGCAATAATAAAAAAGGGGGCTTCGGCCCCCTTTACTTATAGATGCAAGTGTGTCTATATTGCCATCCTCGCTCTCCCCCCGGTGTGGGAGATTAAAACAATGTCCGTTTCATAGTCGGCTCGGTGCGCGATGATGGAAACTCTCTGAAAGGAGAATCCCGTCATGGCCAATACCTTTGCGCCCTACGGTTTCTTGCAGTATCAGGGCGGAGCAGGCGGCGCACCGACGTTCGCACAATCCCCCCGCAAAATCGCTTCAGGTAATACCACGGCAGTTTTCACTGGCGATCCGGTAATGCCCGTCGTTAGCACAGCTAACGGTTACATCACGCAGGCCGCAGCCGGAACCACGGTTCTCGCCGGTATTTTTGTTGGTTGTAAGTATCTCTCGACCTCCCAGAAGCGCACCGTTTGGTCGTCTTATTGGCCGGGTTCGGATTGCTCTTACGACGTCGAAGCATATGTGATCGATGATCCAAACGCTCGTTTCGTTGTCCAGTCTTCCGGTTCGGGTTTCCCGATCACGGGCACGGCTACCGCCCAGACTTCTGGCGTCCAAGGCCAGTATGCCCAGTTCACCATCGGCACGGGTAACACCTCGACCGGTCGTTCTGGCGCTTACATCTCCTCGGTCGGCACCACGGTCACCTTCCCATTCATCGTCGTAGACTATGCCACTTCGTTTGGTAACGGCGGCGATCCAACAACCCAGTATTGCAATTTGATTGTCGGCTTCAACAACGAAGTCTGGCGCACGAATGGCGCTGGCCCAACTGGCATCTCGTAAGGAGTAATTTGTCATGGTTATTCTATCACAGATTAAAGACCTTTTGCTCCCCGGTCTCCGTGGCATTGAAGGCAAGTATGAGATGATCCCATCTCAGTACGACAAGATTTTCACTAAGCACGATTCGAAGATGGCTCTCGAACGTACCGCAGAAATGCGCTACCTCGGCCTCGCTCAGCTTAAGAGCGAAGGTGGCCAGACGGCTTTCGATTCGGGCTCGGGTGAGCGTTTTGTGTACAACCAAGAGCACACTGAAATTGCTCTCGGCTACGCGATTACCCGTAAGGCAATCGACGACAACCTCTACAAGACCCAGTTCACCCCTTCGAACCTCGGCTTGATGGAATCTTTCCAGCAGACCAAGGAAATCTACGGCGCGAACCTCTTGAATACGGCAACGACCTACAATGCAGCGGTCGGCGGCGACGGTGTGGCACTCTGCTCCACGGCGCATCCTATCGACGGCGGTACGGTTGCCAACACCCCAACCACGCAGGTTGATCTTAACGAAGCCACCTTGCTGAATGCGATGATCGCAATCCGCACGAACTTCAAGGATCAGGCCGGTCTGAAGGTGTTTGCTCGTGGTCGCAAGTTGATTATCCCTCCTCAGTTGGAGCCAGTTGCAATCCGTCTTCTGAAGACTGAATTGCGTCCGGGTACTGCTGACAACGATGTCAACGCGCTCATGACGACTGCCGGTGGTCTTCCAGAAGGTTACATGGTCAACGACTTCTTGACCTCGCCATATGCTTGGTTCTTACTTACCAACATCGACGGTTTAGCCTATATGGAGCGCGTAAAGTTCGAAACTGACATGCAAGTGGATTTTGTTACTGATAATCTACTTGTAAAGGGTTATGAGCGTTACTCGTTTGGCTATTACAACTGGCGTTCGATCTACGGTTCGTTCCCAACTTCGTAAGGAGAAGTTACTATGGCTGTAGACGCATTCACTGGTCCTTTCATCGCTTTTGGCCAAGCTGCCACAAGTGCTGATTACAACCCCGATATCGGCGGCTCGTCCCTGTTTTATGCAGGTGCAGGCTTCCTCGACCCACGCTTGCCTTACACCTATCTTCCGGGTGAAGCACAGGCGGCCATTGATTTTGGCTGGCTTGGGTTCGATAACATCACGACCTTGAGTGCGGTGCCTTATACGGCGGCTTCGGCAGCAATTGTTGCTTCGGCTAACCCTACAAGTGCAACGCTCTCGTTGGTCACTTCTAACTCCTCCACAACTGGCGTTTATTATTCCACGAATTTTGTTCGTGCGGATACGGGCGCAACTGACACGGTTCTTGCTCTTGATGCTTATGCATCGGTAACTGGTACGGTTTCAAACGGCATTTTGACGGTCACGACTTCGACCAACCAGATGCCAATTGGCCCCGGCATGGTAATTTTGGCAACCACTGGTACGGTTTCGCAAGGAACTGCCCTTGGTTCACAGATTATCGCGCAGCTTACGACAACCGGCACCTATTCTTCGGTTTCGCAAGGTACAACCGGTACATACCAGCTTACGGGCAACCTGACGGCAACTTCTGGTACAGTTACTTTGGCTTACCAGACGCCTGCTCAGTGTGCCGTTCCAAACAATGCTCAGACGTTAAGCATGGCCAACTGGAGCCCACAAGCTCTTCTTGGTCGCGCAGTGAGCATTACGGCAGCAGCAAGTGCTACTTACGCAACCGCAACGGTTAACGGCTATGATATCTACGGGTATCCAATGTCTGAAGCCATTACGATCACTGCAGGTAGCACGGTTAACGGCAGAAAAGCGTTCAAGTACATCAAGTCTGTGGTGCTTTCGGGCGGCACGGCTGATACGACCCACGCCTATTCGGTCGGTACTGCTGACGTGTTTGGTCTTCCACTTCGTTCGGATACGTTCGGCGACATCATTGTCAACTATGCAACCTCTTTGGTTGCCTCGACCTTGGTCACTGCTGCAACGGGCTATCTCCCCGCTGACCGTACCACGCCATCGGCAACGACGGCAGACGTTCGTGGAACCTACGCCGCTACCTCAAGCAGCGGTGCCAACAAGCTGATCGTTCGTCAGTCCCCGCAGGCCTACATGGCTCCGTATACCACGGGTCTGTTTGGCTCAACCCAATACTACAACTTCTAAGGAGTGAGCCATGAAGGGTCACAAAGGACATCACCACGGCCATATGGAAGCCGGTGTGCATCACAAGCATCCTCGTGCAGAGCACAAGAAGGGTGGCAAGGTAGAATCGCCTATGGAAGGTCACTGGGCTTCTGACGAAGCTCCACATGACGTCTATGAAGGCGGCAATTCTAACGTCGTCAAGGAAGCCGACAAGCGTAAGCACGGCGGCAAAATCCACAAGGCCAAGAAGCACGTCGGTCACCACGAAGGCCACAAGGCCGAGCATCGTGCAGACCGCGCCCCACGCAAGTCGGGTGGCCGCGCTTCAGGTTCAAACATGAACCCACTGTCGTCTGCTCACAAGGGTATGGAGCCTAAGGGCCACCACTCTTACGAGTCAGAAGAGCACGGCAAGTAAAAAGTCGAGGGGGGCTTCGGCCCCCCTTTTCTCTATAGGGAGCCTCATATGACCGCTGCATGGACGCGTTCCGAAGGTAAATCGCCATCTGGTGGGCTTAACGAACGCGGTAGGCAATCTGCTCGTGCGGAAGGTCATCACCTCAAGGCTCCAACCAAAGATTCCGATAATCCGCGCCACGAGAATTTTAGGGCAAGAATGTGTGGGATGAAGGAAAAACTTACATCCTCTAAAACTGCCCACGACCCCAACAGCAGAATCAATCTTGCTTTAAAAAAATGGGGCGTGACATGCTAATTTGCACTCGTTGCAAATGCGAAAAACCAGAAACTTCTGAGTTTTTTCCTCTTCATAATAAGAAGCGCAACGGGTTGGATAGTTGGTGCAGGGATTGTCGTAATTCGTATAGGTCTGAAATACGCCGTGGAAACTATCGCGGCATGATCTCTGATCACGAATTGAAATCACTTATAGCGACAACAATTGAATGCACTATTTGCGGAGAACGTGATAAACTTGTCGTTGATCATGATCATGTAACAAGCGAGATTAGGGGCATGTTATGTGATAGGTGCAATAGAGGTTTGGGCCATTTTAGAGACGACCCAGACCTATTAGAATATGCCAGAATTTACCTTTTGGCAGCAAAAAACAAACAGGAAGCTGCGGATTATGTTAAAATCCATAGCGGATTGAACCTATTTGAGGCTTATCAATGACAACCAAACCATTCTGGGACAAACAGCTTCCCAAGGGCCATCACACAAAGCATTTGTCGCACAAGCAAGAGCAAAGTGCTAAGGCTAGTGCAAGGGCCGCAGGTCGGCCATATCCTAACGCTGTCGATAATGTGGCAGTTGCGCGTAAAAAAGGCAAATAATCATGACCACCTTTACATCAACGGGCGCTGTTAACCAGTCCATCACTCGCACGGGTCGCAATGAACCGTTTGAACTACAGGTAGCTCGTAGCCAGATTACGCTTCACAACGTGGTCAACATTTTTGGCTATCAGGCCTCTGTAACGACTACCAGCATCCCAGTCTGGGAAAATGCATCTACTTATACCTACCCAACCTCTGCCTTAACGATGACATATGCCAGCTCGGCATCTGAAACCTTGACCATGACGGTTACTGGTTTGGATGCGAACTACGCTGTCGTGACCGATACGGTGACATTCTCCGGCGGCACTTCCGGTACGGCCACCAACGGCACGGCATTCTTCCGCATCAACAGCATGATTGTCACCAGCGTTGCAACGCTTGGCAATTCAAATGTTGGCACGATTACGGCTAAGAACGGCGGAACGACCTATGCACAGATTGCTATTGGTGTCGGTAAGACACAGATGGCAATTTATACGGTGCCAGCGGGTTACTCGTTCTTCTTGAACCGCATCGACGTGTTTGCATCTAACCCATACACATCTTCTAACAACCTGACTTTTACTAACTGGCAGCAAAATGCCAATTCCAAGGTCGCGCTCAACGTAGCGCAGTCGCCATTTACCAGCATCTTGGACATTCATCGGCAATATCCGCTGATTTATACGGAAAAAACAGACATCCAGTTTCGCGTTAATACAAACGCAGGAACATATGCTGTTGGCGCATTTGGTGAGGGCGTTCTGGTTGCGAATGACGGAACTCTCTAATGGCCACGAGCGGCACCTACACGTTTAATCCGTCGCTCGGCGAGATTGTACTCTATGCGTACAACCTCTGCGAAGTGCGCAATACGGCTATTGCCCAAGAGCACATGGAAGCCGCACGGATGTCCACAAACCTGCTGCTGGCCAATTGGGCCAACCGGGGCGTAAACCTGTGGGCCGTCGATCTCGTGACGGTAAACTTCAACCAGACCCCAACGATTACCAAGGCTACCGGCAACGGTTCAACGGCCACGCTGACCTATGCCACGCCCAACACCCCTGTATACACAATAGGTACACAGATCACCGTGGCAGGCACCGGCATTGTAGACGGTTTGCAGACGGTTACGGCGAGTTCCAACGGTTCGGTGTCCTTTTCATCCTCCGTTGTTGGAACTTCCACCAGCGGCACGATCTCGACCTCGACGCCAGCGGCCACGTACTCGATTGACCCAAACACCGTCGTGATGCTCGACGCATACGTGGAAAACACCACGAATGGGTCGCAGCCCATCGACCGCATCATCCTGCCGGTCTCGCGCACCGAGTACGCGTCCTATCCCAATAAGCAGCAGGTAGGCTTTCCCACTGTGTTCTGGATGGACCGCCTCATTGCACCGCAGGTGACACTGTGGCCGGTGCCGGATGGCACGTCATCGCAGACCCTGAAGTATTACCGCGTCCGCCAAATCCAAGACGCGGCCTACACCGGTGGGCAGACGGTCGAAATCCCGTACCTCTGGCTGGAAGCGTTTGCCTACAATCTGGCTCTGCGCCTCGCCATCATCTGGAATGCCGCAAAGGTGCAATTGCTGAAGCCGCTGGCTGATGAAGCCTATTCCGTTGCCGCCGAGCAGAACGTGGAAACGGCGCAGCAATACATTTCGCCGCAAATCCAAGGATACTTCAGGTGAGGGCAACAGGCCGTGCATCCGTATCAAGTAGAAATCCTCGCGCTTTCGGCATATGTGACCGTTGCGGGTTTTTATACAATCACGACAAGCTCCAATGGCAGTTTGACTATGCAGGTGCTGGCCTTATCAACAAGCGCATTCTGGTGTGCAGCCCGTGCTTGGACACTCCTCAGGCTCAATTAAGGTCGATTATTCTTCCTGCTGACCCAGTGCCAATCGAGAACCCACGCGTTCAAGATTACGCGGCGGCGGAAACAGACAGCATCGCGATTAATGCGCCGACTGTTAAAGACTTCTGGACTGGCATTCCTATCCCATCGACGACAGACATCGTCACGCAGGACGGGGTCAATGTGACGACCCAAGTTTTGGGTAAGCCAACCGGCCTCGACCAGAACGCCGTGATGCCATTGCTCAACCAGAAAAACTACCGTGTGGTGCTTTCCCCGCTGTCTGTGACGTCGCAGACCGGCACAAGCACAATCACAGTGACGTTTTCGTCGGCGCATGGCCTTAGCACCAACGACCAAATTGCGGTTGAAGGTCTGACAAACAACAATGCAGATGGCATTTATAGCGTGACGGTTACTACTGCGACAGCATTCACTTATCAGACAAACAATGCTATACCAGCGGGGAACCTTATCCAAGGCACCACCTTGATGGTTACGGCCTTGGTTGGCTTGCCATACAACTACAACCAGATACCGCTGACTGGACCCACGACATGAGCAATACGACTGTCACGAATCTTCCGGTTCTTACGACCCTTAGCGGATCATCTGAAGTCATGGTTGTGCAGAATGGCGTATCTTATAGCGCCACCGCGCAACAAATTGCCAATCTCAATGCCAATGGAGGTACGGTAACATCAGTTACTGCTCAATCTCCACTTTCGGGCGGAACGATTACGACGACCGGAACTATTGGCGTTACTGATTCGAGCATTACAAACCAATATCTTTCAACTATGCCAGCCAATACCATTAAGGGTAATAATGCGGCGGGTGTGGCTGCTGTTAAAGATTTAACTGCTGCTCAAGTCTTAGCTATGATTGGTGGCGGTACTGTTTCTTCAATTACGGCTGGAACTGGGCTTACTACATCTGGCACCAATCCAATTACTACATCTGGCACGATTTCATTGGCTAACACGAGTGTTGCAGCCGGAAATTATGGAACAGCATCTTCTGTTCCTTCTATTGCTATTAATGCTCAAGGTCAGATTACTTCTGCTTTAAACACAACAATTTCAATTCCATCAGGTCAAGTTACTGGCCTTGGAACGATGGCAACGCAAAATGCCAATGCCGTTGCAATAACTGGCGGAACGATTAACCAAACAGCAATTGGTGGGACAACTCCGTCAACCGGCGCATTTACGAATCTTTCGGCGACTGGAACGGTTGGCTTTAATACCATTTCATCTGGAACGTGGCAGGGGTCTCCTGTGGCTGTCGCCTATGGTGGCACCGGAGCTACAACGGCATCTGGCGCTCGTACTAACCTTGGTGCAGCAGCTTCAGGGGCAAACAGCGATATTACGTCACTTTCTGGTCTGACCACGCCATTATCGGAAACGCAAGGCGGAACGGGTTATGGATCGTATACGACAGGCGACATTCTTTATGCTTCGTCATCTTCCACCTTGGCCCGTCTTAATGACGTGGCTACTGGCAATGCTCTTATTTCTGGAGGGGTCGGTGTTGCTCCGTCTTGGGGTAAAATTGGTCTTTCTACGCACGTAAGCGGCACATTGCCTGTTGCAAACGGCGGTACAGGCGCAACCACACTGACGGGATATCTTGTCGGCAATGGCACAAGCGCATTCACGGCTGTCGCTACAATTCCTAATGCCGGGTTAACCAATTCATCCATTACAATTGGCTCAACGTCTATTGCTTTGGGCGCTTCAACGTCCACGTTGTCAGGTTTGACAACAGTAACGGTTACGCAAGACCCAACCGCATCGTTGCAATTGTCCACCAAACAGTATGTTGATAACCAAGTTGCTACGGTTAGTAATACAACCTTCCATACGGCTTCTGCGGCGGCTACTACTGCCAATTTGACCGCCACATATAACAACGGAACGGCGGGTGTTGGTGCTACGCTTACCAATAGTGGCGCACAGGCCGCTTTTGTTGTTGATGGTTATACTGCATCATTAAGTGACCGCATCCTTGTTAAAGACCAAAGCACGGGCGCACAAAACGGTATTTACACCGTCACAACGCTTGGTTCTGGCTCAACCAATTGGGTGCTTACCCGCGCAACTGACTTTAATACGACTGGCAGCGGCCCTAATTACATTGAAACGGGCGCATCTACATTTGTCAGCGGCGGCACGACATGGGGTTCAACCTCATGGGTCATGAACACAACTGGCACAATTACGGTTGGTTCAACGGCCCTTGTGTGGGTTCAGACATCATCTTCCGGTAATATCACCGTATCCGCTCCAATTACCAAGACGGGTAATACCATCGGCCTTGGCACGGTCGGCGTTGCAAACGGAGGCACGGGGCTGACTGCGCTGACTGCGTATGGGGTATTATACGCCGCAAGCACGTCTTCTGTTGGCCAAATATCGCCATCTACTACGGGTTATCCTTTATTATCCACGGGCGCTTCAACGGCCCCTTCGTTTGGTCAGTTGGCTCTTGGCGGCGCAGGTGTCACTGGCACACTGGGTGTTACAAATGGCGGTACAGGTACTGCAACGGCGTTTACCACCGGATCGGTTGTATTCGCGGGTGCATCAGGCGTTTACAGCCAGAACAACGCCAAGTTCTTTTGGGATAACACCAATAACCGTTTGGGCATTAATACCGCTACGCCGCAGACGCAGTTGACTGTTGTTTCCAATACGCAAACGACCACGCCAACAGGTTCGCTTCCTGCCGGTACTGATTTGTATATTGTTGGCGCAAATGCCGCCAATACCCGTATTACGCAAGATGCTTACGGCACGGGCAACTATCCTGTTTATACAGGCCGCCAAGCCCGTGGTACGGCGGCTTCTCCAACGGCATCGCAATCAGGCGACTTCTTAGCGCAGTTTACTGCCCGTGGTTATGGCGCGACTGGATTTGCTACAGCATCTACAGGTTATCTTGCGATTACTGCTGCTGAAAACTTCACGGATACGGCGCAAGGAACATACGCGTCTATCTTCACGACTGCTACAGGCGGCAACTCTGCGACTGAAGTCTTCCGTTTTGGCCCTGCGGGTCAGTTGGGTATTGGCGGCGCTACATACGGTACGTCTGGCCAGTTCTTAACATCTGGTGGCGCGTCTGCCGCTCCATCGTGGACAACGGTTACGCTTGCAACGCTTGGCGGCGTGGTTCCTGTGGCCTCTGGCGGCACAAACATTACGTCTTACACAGTGGGCGATCTTTTGTACGCTTCTGCCTCTACAACTCTGTCAAAACTGTCTGACGTTGCTACCGGATCAGTTCTTGTGTCGGGTGGTGTTGGTGTTGCTCCTGCATGGTCTAATTCGCCTACGGTTACGGCTTTAACAACGGGCAGCATCAGCAATAGCGGTAACGAAACTTTTACAGGCACTGGCGCTCGTGTTCTTGGCGACTTTACTAACGCTACTGTTACCAACCGTTTGGCTTTTCAAACAAGTACGGCCAACGGCACAACGGGCATTTATGCTCTGCCTAACGGCACATCTACGGCTGCTTCTTGGCAAGCAACCAATGCCGCTGATCCTACCAACGCATCCAAGATTTTGATTGCGACGAACGGCTCCACGGACGTTCAGTTGGTGTCGGGCATTAACGGCACGGGTACGTATTTGCCGCTATCGTTCTACACAAACGGTACGCAAGCCGCCCAACTTGATATTTCAACCAATCCTGTCCTCATCTTGGGCCGTGGCGATGCGGGTGCTACGCCAAGTGCTTCTATTATCCGTTCGCCAAACGGCACGGGAACCAACATCACTGGCGGCAATTTATCGCTTTATGCAGGTAACGGCACAGGCACGGGCGGCTCTGGTTATATTGACTTCCAAGTTGCGCCAGTTGGATCAACAGGCACTACAGCCAATACGCTTGCATCTGCGATGCGTATTACCAATGCTGGCAACGTAGGTATTGGGACGAGTTCGCCTAGCACTAAATTTACCGTTCAAACTGCCGCGTTAACAGACGCTGTGCGTTGGACAGATAATACCAATTCAACTGGTATTCTTTCCACGGCATCTGGTTTGTCAACAATGTGGACAACGACTGCATTAGGTTTTGGCACTGGCGCTGGAACTTATACAGAACGTATGCGTATTGATACGTCTGGCAACGTAGGTATTGGAACAAGTTCGCCGGGAACTAAGTTAGACGTATCATCTTCTGCCGCTAATATTATCGCGTCACGAAGCACTGGTGGTTATGCAGGGTTTCAACGGCTTGCTCCTACTGGTTCTCAAACGTACGATTTTTATACAATTAACGGTGTAGAAGTAGCGCGTATTATTGGTGATCCAAGTTATTTGGCATTTGGCAACGGTTCATCGGCTACCGAACGTATGCGTATCGACTCCTCCGGCAATCTGCTAGTGGGGACGACGAGTTCTGCTGCATTAATCACTGCTTCAATTTTAACTTCTGGAGCAGCGGGTTCTTTTACAACAAGCGGTTCTTCAAATACGTTAATCGTTGCTGATACGGGAGCAAATGGCGCGAGTATAAGATTTAATGGTAATGGAGCGACAACTCCATATAAATGGATTCGTGTTAATAGCGGAATTATGCAATGGGTTAATAGCGCCTATTCTGCTGTAATTCTTTCATTGGATGATGCTGGAAATTTAGTCGCCACTGGCAACGTTACGGCATATTCTGATGCCCGTTTAAAGAAAGACGTGTCTACCATAGATAATGCCCTTGATCTGGTCGATAAAATGCGAGGTGTTCGTTATACCCGTATTGATAGTGAGGCTAAGGGTGTGGGTGTTATCGCTCAGGAGATGCGAGAAGTATTGCCAGAAGTTGTTATGGAAGGTGAAAATCTTTCTGTTGCATATGGTAACATTGTGGGCGTTTTGATCGAAGCTATCAAAGAGCTACGCGCAGAAGTTGTTGATTTACGGAGCAAGATGTAATGCCAACATACTGTCCCTCATCAGGTGCGATTTCTATGGCAAATATATATGCGGCATTCCCAAATGTCGCATCGTATAGCCTTAGTTCGTATAGAGGGGTAACATATTATTATTCCAATGGCTCTTCTGGAACATTTCCATCTACTAATTTAAGTATGTCTGCTTTTTATAGCACGACAGGAACAAGTCCATCTTATGCAGCATCATATTTAATTGTTGCGGGTGGCGGCTCTGGTGGTGGTGATGGTGGCCGTGGCGGCGGCGGCGGTGCTGGTGGTTTTGTTACTGGGTCAACAACTCTAACGGGTGGCACTGTTTACACCGTTACTGTAGGCGGCGGTGGCGCTACCCCCGCCAGTTCCACGGTTGGTAACTCTGGAACCAATTCATCTATAACAGGATTAACCACAGCAGTTGGTGGCGGGTATGGCGGCGGCGGTCCAAGTGGGGTTGTTCCAGCGGGTGGTTTGGGCGGTTCAGGTGGTGGTGGAATTGCGTACTATGCCGGTGGAACAGGTGGTTCTGGAACATCTGGTCAGGGTAATTCTGGTGGTTCTGGTTATGGCGTAATCGGTTTTTATGGCGCTGGTGGCGGCGGTGGCGCTGGTGCTGTTGGTGGTGCTGGTAGTGGAAATAATGGTGGCAATGGCGGTAATGGATTGCAATCTTCTATTACTGGAACAGCAATTTATTACGCAGGCGGCGGCGGCGGCGGATTTACAGCTGGTTCTACAACGGGTGGTTCAGGTGGTGGTGGAGCGGGTGGAACCACAAGCGCAACTGCTGGTACAGTAAATACAGGCGGCGGCGGCGGCGGCGCTGGAACGGGTGCGGCTGGTGGTTCTGGTGTGGTTATTATTTCCGTTCCAACGGCAAATTATAGTGGCGTAACAACAGGTTCTCCTACTATTACTACATCTGGTAGTAATACAATTATTAAGTTTACATCTTCTGGGTCTTACAAAGCATGAGCCATTTTGCAAAAATAGAAAATGGGTTTGTCACGCAAATCATTGTTGCGGAACAAGATGTTATTGACTCTGGCCTTTTTGGGTCGCCTTCTGAATGGGTTCAAACATCTTATAACACCCGTGGCGGTATTCATTACGGCCAAGATGGACAGCCTGATGGTGGTGTGGCATTGCGCGGTAATCATGCAGGTATTGGATATATTTATGATGCAACGCATGATGTATTTTATGCGCCTCAACCGTTTTCTTCTTGGACTTTAAACCAAACAACTTGGTTATGGGAATCTCCGGTTCAACGCCCAAATGATGGTAAATCATACATTTGGGACGAAAACAGTAAAAATTGGGTGGAATTATAAAAATGCAATTAGAAACTCAAAAAACTGCGGGGATTGGAATATCCGTTGCTTTGGTGTACTATCAATCAACCGGAACATTTTTGCGGCCATTATTCGGGATTTTCAACCATGACCCTGACTGATCACATTGATACAGGCGTTAAACATTTCATGGATTGGCTTTCGCTGTCCGCTGCATTGGGTACTCTTATGGGTTGGATACCGGAAGTTGGCGCGTTTTTCCCTATTATTTGGTACGGAATTAAAATTTACGAGACCGATACAGTTCAAAGTTTGTTAGGCAAGAAAGGCAAATCAGATGTCAACAACGACTAATCTTGCGCTTAACGAGCCAGCATATAACAGCACATCCCCGACTTGGGATCAGCCGCTCAATTATAACTCCACCATTCTTGATCAGATTTTTGGCAATACGACCGGTGTTTCAGTAAGCACTAGTTCAACGCCAACATATACCAATATTGCAGCCCCAAGTGCTGTCGCGGCGGGTTCTACGTCGCAAGCCATGCGTTTCAATCTGACCGGAACATTGGCCGCTAACCAGACCGTTCTATTGCCTCAAAGCGTGGCAGGTATGTGGGTTGTTACCAATAGTACGTCTGGCGCGTATACCGTCCTATTGGGATCAAATAACGGCAGTAATGCAGCCGCTGGAACTACTGTATCTTGCCCACAGGGTTATAGCATTCTTGTCTATTGCGACGGGACAAACGTAAAAAAGGCAGATGATGGATTAATTTCGTCAGCTTTAGCGGTTTCAAGCGGTGGTACGGGCGCTTCAACGCTTACAGCCAATAATGTCATTCTTGGTAACGGAACCAGTGCAGTTCAATTTGTGGCCCCCGGCACAAGCGGTAACGTACTTACATCTAACGGGACTACATGGACGTCCTCATCCTTGGCATCCGGTGGAACATTAATTCGCGCCCCGCAAGTTTTAACAAGCACAGGCGGCGGAACTTACACAACTCCGGCTGGCTGTAATCACATTCTTATTGAAATGATTGGCGGTGGCGGTGGCGGTGGCGGTGTTGCGGGGTCGACTGGCGGAACAAGTTATGGCGGTGGAGGTGGCGGTTCACTCTTTGCTGTTAAATACGCTACAGTCGCCCCATCTACAGGATATACTTACGCCGTTGGTGCTGCGGGATCAGGTGGAAATGGCGGCTCTTACAATGGTGGTGCAGGTGGAACGTCGTCCATAACAATTTCTGGGACAACATATTCTGTTTCTGGCGGTGGCGGCGGTCTTTACAGTGGAAGCGGGGCTGGAACTAACGGGTCAACCGGAACCGCTACGAATATGGATTATTCAATTACCCCAATAATTCCTGCTGGTGGTTCTGGGTACGGTGGCTGCGTAGATACTCCTTATGGAATTACTATGGGGGGAGGATACTCAAACCCTATTTATCAACAAATCCGTGGTGGATATAATGGTTTTGGTTGGGGTGCTGGCGGGTCAGGCGCTTATAACAACGCTTATAGTGGTGCGCCAACTGAACCCGGCGGCAATGGTTACCAAGGCATGATTCGCATTTGGGAATACACGTAATGCAATTTACTTGGACATTCCCTCAGTTTATAGTGACGCCAGTATATGATGGTTTAGCCAATGTGGTTACGGCTATTAATTGGGTATGCACTGGAACTGATGGAACTATCTCGTCATCAGCATCTGGTACTGCAAAGTTAAGTACGCCTAGCCCAGCAGAATTTGTTCCATATGCTGACATCACCCAAGAAATGGCTTATAAGTGGGTGGCGGATTGCATTAGTATGCCAGCCGTAGAAATGGGGATATCGGCGCAAATAGCGCAGTTATCTCACCCTGTATCACAACCGCAATCGCCACCATTTTAAGAGGACACAATGGATAATCTAGAACTTGATCTAAAACTCACTGTTGCTCACGTTAATGCAATTCTTAAGCATCTGGCTAACGGCATTTACGCTGAAGTTGCGGATGTTATTGCAGCACTTCATGGGCAAGCTAAGCCACAAGTAGAATTAGCAGCGTCTACTGCCGCAACAGAAGCTCCAGCCGAAACTCCAGCAGAGTAAATATTATGGCATTTGGTATAGACGACGCAATCAGCGCAGGCCTGCAGATCGTCAACAAATTCATTCCCGACCCAAATCAACGGGCGGAAGCCGAGGCAGCCCTACGGACCTCCCTGCAGGGCTGGGACGAACAACAAAATCAGGTGAATGCAAATGAAGCACAATCGTCTTCTATTTTTGTTAGTGGCTGGCGGCCTGCTATTGGGTGGGTTGGCGCACTTGGCCTCGCATACCAATACCTTCTGCGTCCAATCGCCGTTGGGGCGGGGTGGCATGATTTGCCTACTCTGGATCAGTCCCTTATGGAATTAGTAACCGCCATGCTTGGTATGGCTGGTTTGCGTACCTATGAAAAGACGTTGGGTGTCCATGCAAAGTAACTGGCAGCCCTGCTTCGTGCTCGTCCTTCAAAACGAGGGCGGATATGTTGACAACCCCAAAGACCCCGGTGGTGCAACCAACTTAGGATGCACTAAAGCAGTTTGGGAACAGTATGTTGGACATTCGGTAACCAAAGACGATATCAAGGCGTTAACGCCGGAAGATGTCGAACCGCTCTATCGCACAAGGTATTGGGATGCTATAAACGGTGACAATCTTCCTGTAGGGGTGGATTATGCCGTCTTCGATTTTGCCATCAATTCGGGGCCGTCCCGCGCAGCGAAAACCCTTCAAACGGTTATCGGTGTTAATGCGGACGGAAAAATCGGGTCAGCTACAATTAGTGCTCTTGAAGCGGCAAACCCTCGTGATGTTGTTACGTCCGTCTGCGAAGCTCGATTAGCTTTTTTGCAAAGTCTTGCCACCTATGATACCTTTGGCAAAGGCTGGTCTAAACGCGTTTCGGAAGTCGAGCGAATTGCTTTTAACTTGGCTAGGTAGTCATGGATTACAACACTTTTGTGCAACAAATCGCTACGATGGCGGTGGTTCCGGTGACGGACACCAACTATCAGATCATTTTGCCACAGATGATCTCGTATGCCGAGTTGCGAATGCAGCGCGACATCGACTTTCTGTCAACCCAGATTAGCACGACCGCGTACTCGTTCACGGCAAACAACAACACGCTGACGATCCCGCAGTCGCAGTTCGTGACGACCGAAACACTGGAAGTAATCGATAATAGCGGAAATTCATCACCGCTCCTGCCGGTCACGAAGGAATTTTTGCAGAACGTATATGGCAGCGGATCGACCGCTGGCCTTCCCACCTATTACGCCGAATATGGCGGCGATTCAGCTACCACTGGCTACACTTCCCAGATCATGATTGTCGGCCCTATTCCTGATTCGGCGTATCAGGTGCGCCTGACGGGCACCGTGCGCTCTGCGCCGCTTTCGGCCACGAATACGATGACATACATCTCGACCAATCTACCGGACATGATGATCATGGCATCCATGATCTACATCTCGGCATACCAGCGCAATTTTGGCCGTCAGTCGGATGATCCGCAGATGGCCCAAAGCTACGAGAACCAGTATCAAGCCCTTCTGCGCTCGGCCATGGTCGAAGAAAACCGCAAGAAGTACGAAGCCTCCGCTTGGTCGTCCTACTCCCCTGCCCCTGCCGCAACCCCGATCAGGGTATAATACATGCCGCATAACACGATTAAGCTTAATCCCGGCGTCGAGACCAACACCACGTTGGCGCTCAACGAGGCTGCTTACTCGTCATCGGCCCTGATCCGGTTTCTTCCAGAGCGCAACGGCTACGGTCTGGCTCAAAAGCTCGGCGGCTGGGTATCATATTACAATTCTGCCCTGTCATCTAAAATTCGCGCTCTAAAAGGCTGGGCTGACCTCAACGCCACAAACCATCTTGGCATTGGTGCCGAGGCGTCTTTAACGGTGCTGACGAGAAATAACCTCGTCGATATCACGCCCCAAATAACGACTACAAACCCAGCGCCTAATTTTTCGACGACATCCGGTTCCAACACGGTAACCATTGTCGATGCTGGCATCACTGCGTCTACATTGGACTTCGTGGAATTTGTGACCCCCGTTTCAGTCGGTGGGTTAATCCTGTCGGGTCCATATGCCCTCTTCACGGCGTCCGGGACAACTTACACAATCATTGCATCAGGGCTGGCAACATCTACGGTATCAAACGGTGGTGCATCCTATGCGTTTTCAACGACTAGCGGTTCATCAATCATATCGGCAACATTAAATAATCACGGTTATAATGTTGGTGATCAATTTTATGTTGGCGTTGCGACAACACTTGGTGGCCTTACTTTGTCCGGCCTGTATACCGTTCTTACCGTTCCAACGGTAAATACGTTTACCTTCTCTGCTGCGAATACAGCCACATCGACGGCTGGCCCCGTTTCAATCAATTCCGGCAACATCCAGTCCACATTTTATGTGGCCCTTGGCCCACAGCCTACCGGCAGCGGTTTCGGCGTCGGCGGCTTCGGCACGGGTGGCTTCGGTGTCGGAACGACCCAGCCTTCGGTGCCCGGAACGCCTATCACAGCTACCGATTGGACGCTTGACAACTTCGGCCAAGACCTAATCGCGTGTCCTGCAGGTGGCGCTGTCTATTACTGGCAGCCCGGCGGCCAGTTGCAAAATGCGCAAATCGTCGGCGGCAATGGCCCACTGGTAAACAGCGGCATCTTCGTCGCCATGCCGGAGCGCCAGATCATTGCATTTGGCTCGTCGTTTACACTTGCGCCTGACCCCCTCCTTATCCGCTGGTCAGACATCGACGACTTCACCCAGTGGAATGCCACGCCTACCAATCAGGCTGGTTCGTACCGCATCCCTACCGGTTCCAAGATTGTCGCCGCCGTTCAGGGTCCGCAGCAGGGCTTGATCTGGACCGATCTTGATTTGTGGGCAATGCAGTATATTGGTGCGCCATTCGTCTATGGGTTCAACAAAATTGGCTCAAACTGCGGCGCGATTTCCCGCCACTGCACCGGCCAGCTCAACGGCGCAATTTTCTGGATGAGCCAGAAGCAGTTTTTTATGTCGATGGGTTCGGGGCCGCAAAGCATTCCCTGCCCTATTTGGGACGTCGTCTTCCAAAACATCAACACCTCGTACCTTTACAAGGTTGCCTGCGGCGTTAACTCGCAGTTTAACGAAGTGACTTGGTACTATCCATCGGCGAGTTCGACGGAGAATGATTCCTATGTTAAGTACAATACGGTTCTCCAGCAGTGGGACTATGGCTCTCTTGGTCGTACTGCTTGGATTGATCAATCTGTGCTTGGGCCTCCTATTGGTGCTGGTTCCGATAATTACCTATATCAGCACGAAATAGGAAACGACGCGGCCAGCGGTACATCGACCACGGCCATGCTGTCTTCGTTCCAGACCGGCTTCTTCCAGCTCAACGAAGCCGATGATCTGATCTTCATCGACCAAATTTGGCCGGACATGAAGTGGGGTACATACAGCGGTTCGCAGAATGCCACGGTGCAGATTACATTCTACGTGACCAACTACCCCGGCGACGCGGTGACGGCCTATGGCCCCTACAACATGACACAGGCAACGGAGTACATCTCCGTCCGCATTCGCGCCCGTCTGATGTCCATCGCTGTGTCTTCTAGCGACGTGGGCACCTTCTGGCGTCTGGGTGCTATCAGGTATCGGTTCCAACCGGATGGGAAATTCTAATGGCGTCACCAGACGACTTTCTGACTGCTCAAAAGAACGGCGTTCAAGGCATCAACGCTCTGAATCACACGACGCAAAATCTCGCCGGTACTATCAACACCTACGAGATAAGCGCCGCGACGTACTTTGCCACGCCGATTGGCTGGGTTGCTAAGGTCAGCGTTATCGTGGCCGGGACAACCACCGGCACCATCTATGACGCCAACTCGGTTGCCACGGCGGTAACCGGTGTTCGATTGGCCGTCATTCCCAATACCGTCGGCATCTACACCATCAATATGCCTGTCAATAAAGGCATCGTCATCACCCCCGGTTCCGGCATGATCGTCGCCGTCTCCTATAGTTGAGGTTGCTATGCCGCTATCGAAGGGCAAGTCCCAGAAAACAATCAGCCACAACATCGGCGAAATGATCAGCGCTGGGCACCCGCAGGATCAGGCCGTTGCCGCTGCGCTGAATACGGCTCGGCATTCGCGTCTCGCTGGTGGTGGCATGGGTGAGCAGATTGCCTTGGGTCTGGGAGCACCTAAGCACCAGTTGCATGTGGGACCGATCCACAGCCCCGTGGCTGGCCGCACCGATCACCTTCCAATGAACGTGCCGTCGGGGTCTTACGTGATCCCAGCCGACATCATCGGCGCAATGGGCGAAGGCAACACGATGGCAGGCTTCAAGATCGCCAAGCGCATGTTTTCGTCAAAGCCATACATGGAACATGGTGCCACTCCCTACGGGGCTGGCAATGCGCCCTACAATGGCTCCAAAGCTCCGTATAATGCTTCCGGCGCACCGTATAAAGGCAGCGCTGGCCCATACGGTTCTCATTTGGCGTCGGGTGGCACAGCGCCGGTCGAGATCGTTGCAGCCGGTGGCGAATATGTTATTGAACCAGACGACGTCACCCGCATTGGTGGTGGGGACATTGACCATGGCCACGAAATCCTCGACCACTTCGTGACCGGATACCGCAAGAAAACGATTGATACATTGAAGAAACTTCCCGGCCCAAAGAGAGATTAAAATGGAACCAACGATTAGATTAGGAACACCCGCCGACGAAACCGCCATGCTAAAGCTGGCGCTAGATGCGTGGGAAGAAAATGGCATTAAGGACGTTAACCCGCAGAAAATGCTAGGCATGATCAAGCCTGCTCTTTATTTGTGGCAGGGGCTGGTCGGCATCATCGGCGAACCGGGCGAAAAGATTGAAGGCGCAGTCCTTTTACGGATGACGCAGATGTGGTATTCTGATGCTTGGATGCTCGAAGAGAAGGCAATTTTTGTCGATCCTGAGTTCCGAAGCGCAAAGGGCGGTAGGGCGCGTCGCCTTTGTGATTTTTCAAAGAAGGTTGCTGACGACCTTAACCTTCCACTAATTATTGGCGTTCTGTCAAATCATCGCACAGAAGCCAAAGTAAAACTATACGAGCGTTCATTCGGCCCACCAGCTGGCGCTTTCTTCTTATACAACGTCCAGACCGGACATACGGAGCACTGATATGGGTGGTAAAACTGGAACAACGACTTCAAGCGTAGCCATTCCACCAGAGGTATTGGCTCGGTACAACGCTGTCAATACTCAAGCTCAAGCTACAGCCAGTACGCCGTTTCAGCAATATAGCACTGATCCTAATGCGTTTGTTGCCCCTCTTAACGAGCAGCAGCAGGCTGGTATTAACAATATCAACCAACAGGCTAATGCTGCTCAACCCGGTTATCAGGCTGCAATGGCTGGCACAGCCGGAGCTTCCCAAGGTTATAATGCTCAAAATTATCAGCAGGATGTCCAAGGTTATATGAACCCCTACTTGCAGAATGCTATGGGTTCGACGGCTGCTATGATGAACCAGCAGAACCAACAACAGCAGCAGCAGCTACAGGGAAGTGCTATTCAGCAGGGCGCATTCGGTGGTGATCGTGGCAATGTGGCTCAGGCGGCTCTTATGGGCCAACAGAACCTTGCTATGGGTCAAACGCTTGGTCAGATGGCTAATACTGGCTATCAATCTGCGGCACAAAATTATATGACGGGTCTTGGTCAGCAGGGTGCGTTGGCTCAACAGTATGGAAATCTCGCTGGTGCCGCTCAAACTGCCGGTCTTCAAGGAGCTCAGGCACAGGTTGGCGCGGGTACGCTTGGTCAGCAAACGACGCAGGCTGGACAGTCGGCACTGTACAATCAGTTCCAGCAGCAGCAGGCCTATCCATTCCAAGTATCGCAGTTCCTCGCGAACATCGCGGAAGGCACCGGCGCTCTGTCTGGCTCGACCACGACTACGACGGCACCGCAGTCATGGTTCTCATCAGATGCACGGCTTAAAGAAGACATCAAGCGCGTTGGCACGGCCAAGAACGGCCTGCCGATCTATACCTTTAAGTACAAGGGAGATGACACTGAGCAGACCCATACCGGTTATATGGCTCAGGACGTTGAAAAGGTTCATCCAGAGGCAGTTGGTGAATCGAATGGCTTTAAGACCGTTAATTATGAACAAGCTTCGGAGCCGGTGCATCGGGCGTTTGGGGGTGCCGCAAACTCTGAGGGTGGTGTCGTATCCCCGCAGCATGCCGCAGAAGGTTATTTTAACGGCGGCGATGTCGTATCGCCATATGATCTATCGGCTATTCTGGCGTCGCAGCAGCAGTCCTATGCCCCCTTCACAAAGAGTGGAATTTATGGCGGCTCCCCAGCCGGTACGCCGGGTGGCAAGGGCGTTGTTCCAGCGGCAAATCTCCCAGTCGCTCATTTAGGCATTGCCAATCCTGCTCGTGCGCAGCAGGGCGACACGCTTATGGGTGACGTGCAGGGTGCCATGAATATTGGCGATACCATTAAAAAGGCAAACGAATATCGCAAGGACATCGTTGGTCAGCCTGCGCAAGCCGCCAAGGCCGCTGTTCCGGCCAGTGGGGATACGCCAGCGCAGGCCGCAGTTGCCGCGCAGCCTTCAACCGGAATGTATGGTTTTGGCGATCTTTTAAAGCAGTATTTGCCACAAGGGCAGGCCCACGGCGGCGTTGTCGGTTATGCAGACGGTGGCGGCGTCGAGCCTTACCAGACCGACGATCCAATGTCGCAAGTGGTTTCGGACACCGAAAAAGACAAAGGCCAGCATGGCCTTATGACGGCTCAAAATCCTACTGGGCAGCCATCAAGCACGTTGGGTGACCTTAGCAAGATTGCGGCTATCCCCGGCGAGATTTCTGGCCTCGGAACGATGGCTTCTACCATTGGTTCTGGCGTCGGAGCCGCAGCAAGTGGCATCGGCAGCTTCCTTTCATCACTTGGGCCTTTTACTCTTGCGCTGAAGGATGGCGGCGTCGCCGGTCGTGAGCATCATGCTGATGGTGGCGATGCTGGGTCTGCTCCAGCAGGTGGCGTTGTCGCTTCTGCAGATGATAGTTTTGACACATCGAATGATGGTTTCACGAGTGCGGTTCCTCAGCATTGGAAGCCATTACTTTCTGCGATTAAGCAGCCAGAAAGCGGCGGTCAATACGACATTCAAAATGGCGGCAAGGGTCGAGTTGACCTTAATGCGCCACATCCCGGAGTTGTTGGGCCAGATGGCACGAGCACCGCTACGGGCGCTTACCAATTTGTCAAGGACACATGGGATCGGACAACTGGCAACGCGCCAATGACCCCTAAAAATCAAGATGCAGCAGCAATTAAGCTTGCGTCGCAAGATTACAATAAGCGTACCGGACGCGATCTGGATGCTGACCTTCAAAGCAACGGTGTTACGCCAGAAATGAAGGCGGCGCTTTCCCCGACATGGGCAGGCCTTGCGGATCGTCCAGCGCCGAATGCCGCACCAGCCGCAGTAGTTAGCGATCAGCCGGGCTTCCAAGCACCAGATAGTGCAGCGCAGAAGCCATCCCCGCTTAAGGGTATCGGCGATGCGCTTACCAGTGAGCAGTACCTTATTCCGCTTTTGGCAGGTCTTGGTACGATGGCTGGCTCAAATAGCCGGTATCTTGGTGCTGCCATTCTTCAAGGCATTGGTGGCGGCGCTAAGGCTTATGAAGACGTGCAAAACAATTTGATGCAGCGCCAATTGGATCAGCCAATTGCACAGAGCCGCAACATTGCTGTCGCCAACCAGCTTCAAAGCGGTCTTGTCGAATACAATGCCACACGTTCTGCATCGGGCCTTCCTCCGGTATCCCTGCAAGAATACGCACGGGTTTCAGGGTATAAGGGAGCATTGCCTGAAGGCATTCAAGACACGAGTTCTGCGCAGCCTTCTGGGCAAGGCTTTAGCTATTCAATTCCAGAAATGAATAGTCTTAGCATCAACCGCAATGGCGTAAATATTCCGGCCATGAACGATCAAGGGTACCTTAGAGCCTTTATTGCCAAAAACGCAGGCATTCAGTCACTCTATATGAAGGGTGCTGTTGAATCAGCGCAGCATAACCTTGATCAAATTGTTGCCAATCAAAGGACACAGAATGTCGCTGGCGAAACTGTAAACGCCCCCGGTGCGATTAGTGCTGGGCAACAATCCACACTGGCTGGGCAACGTATGGCGCAATCTGGCGACTTCGTTAATCAAGCGATCTCGTTCAATCGGGCTGCACCTAACATTAAGCAAAACCTGACCGATTTGGAGAATGTCTATTCCCAATTTAGGTCTGGTGCTGACACCGCACGAGCATCATTCCAGCAGCTTATGACGGCCCTTGATCCTCAAGGAAATTACCCATCGCTTCATGATGCTGATGCTTCAAACTATCAAAGCGCACTGAAGGGTGCAGCATCTCTTATGACGGCCCAATTGGCTGGCTTGCCTGCCGGTGCGCCGAAGGCTGAACTCGAAGCATTGCAGCGGCAAATTGCCAATCCAAACATGGAGCCCGGCGCTGTCCATCATATTATTTCTCGTGCAAAGGCATCGGTCAATTATCAAGACAAAATGAATATGGGTTACAAGCCCGAAGAGCAGAATTATGATGTCCAAGGATATCAAAATAAATTCTTGTCGGCTCCTGAAAACGACTATGAAAAGTTTGTCAACCAAACTGAGGCTGCAATGAAGCCCGGTGCTGGCATGACAGGAAATATCACGCCAGAGGCGGGTAAAGTCTACCAAGACGCCAATGGCAATAAAGCCCGTTGGGATGGCTCCAAGTACATAAAGGTGCAATAATGGCTGATCCTGAGGTTCTGCATGATTTTAACCCCATTGGCCCTGCTGATGAGGAGGCCACAGGCTTTAAACCTGTCGGCGAAGTTGGAGCTGACTTTAAGCCAACCCAAAAGGCAAAGCCTGATGTTGGGAGCTTGGAATCATTCGGGCGCGGCGCGGCGAATGCTTTCGCGCTTGGGTATTCTCCGCAACTAATTGCAGCCATAGAGTCGGGGCACATGCCCGGTAGCAATGACCCAGAATACCTGAACGAGCTTGCCAAACAAAAATCATCCAATGAGGAAGCTTGGAATCAACACCCATGGCTTTATGGAACAGGCATGGCTGCTGCGGCAATCCCGGCTGCTGCTAACGCTGTCCTTGCTGGCCCAGAGGAGGCCGCCGCAGCAGGCGGTGCTGGCTTATTGGCAGAGTCTGGCAACATTGGAAGTTTAGCTGGTGCAGGCCTACGCTCCCTAACTGGTGGGGCTGGTCTGGCTGGCGAGGCCGCAAGCGTATTGGAAAATCCACTTGCCCAAGGTGCTGTTTACGGTTCTTCAGAAGGCGATACGCTGGGTGATAAGGTTAGCGGTGCCATCGCAGGGGCAGCAGGGGCAAAAGTGGCCCCTATGCTTCTAGGAGCGGCAGGCAAGGGCATTGGCGCACTCGGGGCTAAGATCGCACCTGAATTTTCCGATCAGGTCTCACAGGCGCTTAATAATGGCATTTCAAAGGGTCATATCGCAGGTGCAATCGGCGATGATGTGGGCTTTAGTGTTCCGGCATTCGTTGCGTCTGATAGCAACCCATCTGCATTTGCTTCAAATCTTGACTTGCGTAGCTCTATGGCAAACGCTTCAAACAAGACTGTAAACGAAATTGGCGGGAAGCTTGCGGATATCGCTGGCGATGCAAACACCAATGACACAGGCGAAGCAATCCGAAATACCATTGGAAACTGGGCAAAGGACGACCAAAGCCCACATGGCTTTGAATCTGCTTTAAACAATGCTTTTAAGCCAGTTGAAGAATTTAGATCAAATCCAGCTAGGTTTAATATGACGAATATGCAGGCTGCTGCTGATGCAGTCCGCAATTCATCGATGGCTGCAATTTCCGATGTAGAGCCTACATTGGCAATTATTGCTAAGGCCGAATCGGTTCCAAACGGCCTGTCATTTGAAGACATGCATAATCTTCGCAGGTTCATTGCAAAGGGCATTGACTTTAATCGAGGACCAAGCGGCCAAAATTTGGATGAAAGCATCCTTAAGAGGCTATATGGTTCTGTAACAGAAGACATGCGCGGCGCGGCAGGCTCTCTCGGTGGCGAAGAGGGGACTGCGGCTTTTAACGCTGCAAACGCCGATGCAGCCGACCTCTACAAGCTGCGGTCAAGCGTACTTCGCATAACTGGCAATCCAGACGTCAATGGTGCTAGAGCAAAAACCGGTGACCAAATTTATAAAGGCATCGAATCTGCAGCCTTAAAAAACACATCTGGGCCAAACTTTACCGATGCTGCAAACCTGCAAAACGTACTGAGCAAGTACGATCCGTCCACATGGGATAAGGTCGGACAGACATATGTTGCAAAAAATATTGCCCCAAATGGCAATTTTTCATTCAACAATTTAAGCAGAAAATACGGCACAGACCTTCATCCTCAAGGGAAAAGTTTGCTGTTTGGTGGTGGAGCATCGAATGATCTTCGCCAAACTTTAAACAAGGTAGAAACCTTTGGCAATTTGCCTAGCGGCAATAATGTTGTCGGCAATCACATCGACGAATTGGCAAAAAAATCAAGCGGAGGCCTTGGTAATAAAAAAGGCCTTTTAGGCGAATTGGGTGCCGGTGCTGCCGAATCATTGATCCTTGGCGGCCTTCCAATAAAGACGCTTGGGACAGCCGGTGCGGCCAGTGTTTTGGGCAATTTAAGTGCCCGTAACATTGCCAAGCCATTGTCAAAATACACACCAACGACTGGTCAAAAGATTGTGGGTCAAGCCCTTCAAAAAAGCGCACCCCTCATTGGGGCGCAAGCCATTAATCCATTGGGAGCAGGAGCTGTAAAGGCTGGTGGTCAATATGCCATTATGAAGGGCTTACAGCAGGTTCCACCATATTTATTTTCCAGTGGTCAGGCCTCTGGCGGTCGCATTGGGCGCAAGAGTGGCGGTCGAACAACTGGCGCTGCAAAAGCCAAGGCTGACCAGTTGATTGCCATGGTGGATCGTATTAAGAAGGACGAGGGCAAGGGCACGAAGCCACTGCTTAACGTGGATGATACAACCATCGCCAAGGCGCTGGAAATCGCAAACAGGGGTATCTAATGGACAATTTAGAAGTAGAACTGAAGCTCACCGTGGCGCACGTCAATGCCATCCTAAAGCACCTTGCGAAGGGTGCCTATGAAGAGGTTTCAGAAGTGATCGCGATGCTTCATTCGCAGGCCAAGCCGCAAGTCGAGGCGGCAACGACAGCGGCACAGGTCGCAGAATAAAAAAGAAGCCCGGTGCAAGCCGGGCTTTTTTATTACACGAATTTATCGTAGGCCAGTTCGCGGATGACGTACCCGCCGAGCTTCGACGAATACCGCGCCACGTCGAACCCATCGTGGTTGTCGCATAGGTACATCACCATAATGGCAAAGATCATGCTGTCGCCGTAGTAGGCGATGATATCGGCTGCCGGGTCGAAGTCGGTCATCCGTTCTGCAACCTTGTGTTCGAAGCGATGAATGTTTTCATCGCCAATCAGGTTGTCAAACATGGGAAGGTCGCTGACATAGACGACCGATTCGGCGAGGGTATTTAGCTCGGTTGGGTCAAACCGAAAGCTTGGGTTAGGTACGAAGACCCTCTTGTATTTTTCCATCTACGAATTCCTGCTCTTCCATAAAGAAGTCCCAAAGGGGCATCTCGGATTTCAACTCGATCAACATACGATCTGCTTCTTCTTTTGTCATATCGTTGTCGATAATGATAGATGGCTGGCGCATAAAGTCGCGGCGTTCGCCTCTAATCTGGAACCACGTCATGATCATAATCCCTCAAAGTCTCACGGGCTTTGTCCAAGGCACCCAGCATGAATGGCGTAAGATCACCCTTTGGCCGCGCACTTTTCGGACGTGTTAGGTCTGATTTATACTCTTCCATAACATTAATGCAAAACACCAATGCCCGTTTATATTCGTCGGAAGCCTTCCCAATCTTGTGGATGAAGTCCGCAGTGTCGGGAAGGTTCTGCTCACGGCAGCGCAAGGCATGGTCGAAGTGCTTCGGGAAACGATCAGCGCGGGGCATTGGCGGCTCTTTCTGCTAATTCTATTTGGCGCATTCTAAAACTTTCCTCTATCGTTGGGCGATGCTCCTTAATAGTTGGGGCGCGTTTCCCATCTGGAATGTCTTTTAATGCTTCTTTTGCAATAGAACCAATAAAGTGAGATGATGCCTTAGTTTTCCAACGATTATATTCAAATTGGATATTAATTAAAGCATCCCTAAATTGGTCCCTTTCTTTTTTAAGGGCCATTAATCCTTCTAAAGCATTGTCTCGGTGGCGTTCTGCATCTGCCAATTTCTTACGAAGCTCCACAACATGGGCAATGGTAATATCATCGGCATGGCGGTCGGCTGGGGCGTACGGCCCCAACCAACGAACATCTGACATCATCTTCTTGCTGCGATATCCCGTCATCTCAGGCGCTCCCCTAACGCACATGGTCTTCTAGCTCCATGATGGCACTGAAGCCTGCAAACAAACCCAAGATACCACTGAAAAAACACCACATTGCAAGCCATATGGTTGTGGCATTAGATGCAACCGAATCATTTAGGGCATTAGCACACCAGTAGCTGGTTAATACTAAAAAGATTGTTGTTGCCACGTACATCCGAAACTTGCTCATCCTTCCATCGCCTTTGTTAAATCTAAAGTTACGGTTGGCAGATTGGTGGGACTGGCTTGGCCGCCCAGTTTGGCATATCCCTCAATGTCGTCCCAATGATCGCGGAAGTCCTTGTCGCCGTTAAGAAGACGGGAAAGCTTGACTGAAATCATTTCCAAAGCCTCCTTCTGGCCATCGCTCAGGCGTTCCCAGTTCTTGCCGCTCCGCAGCACGTCTTTAATGGCTTGGCTAAGGTTGGCGTTGTCGCGGTAGTTCCCGTGGGTCTTCTCGCGTGTGTTTAGTAAATTACTCATTTTACCCTCTTTGTGATTAAATTCATGATCTTCGTATAAACGATCCGCAGCCACATAAGCCGCTTCTCGGTCTTCGCTTGCGCTTCCGCTTGCTTCCGGCGACGTATCTCCAAGTCCGTCTTGGCGTCGTGCCAATTCAAGTTGGCCCTGTCCCGATCGCGGCGCATAAACAATTCGCACAAGATATCGTAACGCTCTTCCCAGTCGCGAATAATTCGACGAAGGCGGCGTTCTTCCGCCAATGTACCAACTAGTGCTTGCTCCTCGATAGTGTTCCAACGATCATCCTCCCCGTTGCGATGGTGGCCCTTAAGCCTAGCATTCTCAACGCTTAGGTCGGCAACTTGCCGTACAAGGCGTTCATAATCCAACATATTTGGCATTAGTTTTTCCATTCATTTGGTGGGCGCAAGCGAAACTCATTGCCTGCGTTGCTAGTCTCGTAGTGGTTGCTGGTCTCGATCGCACCCACCTCGCGTAACGCGGCGATCTGGGCGCGGACGGTATAACGCTTGCTGTGGACTTCGTCGGCCATTTCCTCATAGGTGCCTGCGAATGTCTCGTAACCATATCTATCAAACAACCGAATCCAAAGAAGCTTGGCTGATGAGCCAAGCCCCAAGTGGTACACGACATCCATAATTGTCTTTAGCATTTTATACTTTCTCGTACTTTGGCTTTAAACCCTTCAAACGCTTGATTGCGCTATCTGGGTGCGATCGGCCAATTAACAAAATAGATTTAACCTGTTCCATCCTTTTGCGTCTGGTAACATATTCATCAACTGAGTTTGTTGCTTCATACTCAATATCTTTCATCACACTTATAATCTTCCAAATCGCATCTTTAATGCAATCCATTGTAAGATCTTCAATATATGAAGCGTTGATGAGTTTTTCGTTCTTTCGCTCATCCCCAAATTTAAAATTGTTGATATACTCTTGGACTAGTTCTCCAATCAGCATGGTGGCATCTAGGGCTATAATATCTTGCTTATCCATTTACTCATCCTCCCAAGGGTGGGGGCTTATGCCCCCTTTGAAACCACTTTAAGAACTTCGAAGCACTTGCCATCTTTTTTGCAGGCATTATAGAGCTTCATCTGCTCTGGCGTCACACCGTAGGTTGCAAGAAGCAAAGCCTCATCGAGAACGGAACGCTGCGAAAGTGAAACCTTGACGTCGTATTCTGCGCCTTCGACAAGATCGGTGCCAAGGGCGATAATCTCAGCCTTGATGGCGTCTTTGGCAACTTCCAAAGCCTTGATCTGTGCGTCGATGTCGTAGTAGCGGTCGGCGAGGGTGCGGTTCGTCATGGTCATCTCCATTTAAATTTGCGTCAGCTCGTTGCTGATGAACCTGTTATACACTGTCCTTTTCAGGTGTCAAATACTTTTTTGCACGACCTGCAGAAATATTATCTTGCATCCGCACATCCCGATTTGTCCAAGTCCAGCACTCGCCTGTTTCATCTTGGAAACAAACCCATGAGAGGTGATGCTCGAACCCGTAATCGATTAGGAAATGTGCCATCGCTGGGCCTTTTGGCGTGTCCAGTGGCAATGGGGGGTCAATTCGGATCATTTTTTATCTCACACATGATGATACGGATTATGTAGCCTAGCATGCCAAGCGCCCAAAGCAATCCTATCCATTCTGCAATTTCATGATTCGTCACTTCTCGTCCTCCATATCTTCATGACCTCTGCCTCGATGTGAGGCCGCAATTTATCAGGGGTCCGACCAATTTCGGCCCTGCGTTCCAACTTTGTCTCCAGATTAAGTATCCGGCAGGCACGTTCATAGATCGCCAAGCGGCAGGCGGACTGTATCCCTTCAGGCTGGTCCTGCAACGCGACCTTACCAATCATTACATCTTCGATCATTTTGCTAGGCCGCGTAATGAATTTCCAGATATCGTCCGAATGCTTCCCGCGCCGCTTTGTGGCCGAGGGCAATGCAAACAAATCCCCCTGCTTCTTGGGCGGCATATAGGTAATCCTTCTGTCCATCTTGTAGCGAGGACTTGGTGTGGTCCCGCCGCTTCAATTCGCATACAAATGTCGGGCTTCCGGGGATGATAATGTCGGGTGTTCCGGTCACCATGCCTTCGGCCTTTTCAATCTTCACCTTCATTGCCGTCCTAAAACCCTCGTTGCGGGGATGGAAGGCAATTTTGCCCCATGAGTTTGGATAATCACGGCGCATCCTAGCAAAAAATGTAACCTGCTCTAGCGATTCGGTGGCGCATTTTCCCCTAAATGATTTGTCACCATATACGTCAATGCCGGTCGGGAATTTCATCTGGCTTCCTATTGTAGGCCGTTACCTTGTACCACTGCCCATCCTTCTCATAGGTAATGGTGTCGGGTTGCTTGCCACCCAATGCGGTAAACATAGCACGATCTTTGAAGCCTTGCGACCAGTTTGGTGTTTTTGGCACCCAGAACGAGAATTTACGATAGGATGTCCGCACATCGACCCGCCACATCTCGCGCCCGGCCTTGCTTAACGTGTGGTTTACGGACCACTCCTCGACGACGTCGGTCTGCCGCCGGTTGGGGTCGGCCTTCATGGCGTTAAACTCAGCAATCAGCTTCTCGTTAGGGTCAACAATCTCTCCCTTGCACTCCGCGCAGTACCTTGCCGCGATGTCGTTGTCCGCCTCACAGTGGGGGCAGGACTTTGTGGTCCAACGAGATCCGCACTGTACCAATTGTCCTGCTGCGAGTTGCTTTGATTGGCACCGCCGACCGTAATGGGCGGGAATCATGCCATGCTCGGTTTCAATCGTAATACCATCGAGATCGCAAAAGTAGCCAGAGGGGCTGATCTCGAACCCCGATGGGTTTGGTCTGGCTTTAAATTCATTTTCCACCTCGCATAATGGGCAGCGCACCTTCAGGTAAAGCGCGTTTTCCTTTGCCTTTACCGTCTTGATCAAGGGGTTAAACACGTCACCGTCGGGGCAGTGGCGCTCGAGGTTCTCGGCATAATCTAGGATCAGGCAGTCATCCTTACCCTCGAACAGGCGCAGGCCTCGACCGATGATCTGCTGCAGCAGGCCAACTGATTCTGTCGCTCGTAGGATTGCAATCAGATCGACGTGGGGGGCATCGAAGCCGGTGGTGAGCACCTGCACGTTGACAAGGTACTTGATCTCTTGGGCCTTGAACCGCGCTATGATGGCGGCGCGTTCCTGACTGGGCGTATTCCCCGTCACAAGGGCAGACAAGCCCCGTGGCAGGCTTTCCATGCACTCTTGGGCATGTTGCACCGTGGCGGCAAAGACCATCACCCCTTGGCGTTCTCTGGCCTGCGCCACCACGTCCGCGATGATTGCAGACGTCTTGCGGCCTTGGCCGATAAAGGCGCGGTCGATGTCCTCGCTGTCGAACTGATTGCGGCTATTCAGCTCCATGTCGAGGGTGTGGTATGATTCGGCGTGTATCTGCCCGATCACCGGCTTTGTCAGGTAGCCCTGATCAATCAGCTCCTGAGCCGTGATCCGGTCCACACAGACCGAGAAGTACGGATTGATGGTTTCGTGTTCTCCGACTGGCTTACCATCTGGCCACTGGCCGAAGATGTACCCAGTCCCCATCCGATAGGGCGTGGCAGTCATCCCCACGACGCGGATGTTGGCATTCTGTTCGCGAATGGCATTGACGATGTTGCGGATCGTCGGCGTGATCCCGTGGGCCTCGTCGATGACGATCATCCCGAATTGGCTGCCAAAGCGCCTGATGCGGTTCTTTACCGTCAGAGGGGTGCCAAATACCACTGGGTGCTTTAGCGACTTGGCCCCAGCGCTTGCCGAGAAGATTGAGCAGGGGTTGCCGGTCGCGCGGTATTTTTCGCTATTCTGCACGACAAGCTCCGCGCTAGGCGCAAGGCATAGGACGTGTTTGCCGCCAGATATGCGGTGGATGGTGTTAGCAATCGCCGCAATGATGTGGCTCTTGCCTGCCCCCGTCGCTGCCTCGATGCAGCAGGGTTCAGCCGTTTTCTTCACCCACTGGATGATTTGGTCGTGCGCTGTCTGTTGATAGGGTCTTAACATTTAAATCTTCCATTTTATTTAGATTGATCTGTGGCACCATCCATGCCGGTGCACCCTTGCCATTGGGGTCGTAGAGGTATTTGTCCTGCTTGGCTTCGTTGGTTCGTATCCAACCGGCCATTGTGTAGGTAGGCATGCGATTAATCACAAGGACGACAATCTCGTCCTTCTTGTCGTTTGCCCGGATGATCAGCTTGCCATGCTCGTGCTTGGTGGATCGCACCTGCATGACCCCGACATCCGGTGCCTTGAATGTATTCACCGATGGCTCGTAGTAGACATCCAGCCACTTCGCAAAGGCCATTTCGGCGGCTGCCCCATCGACATCAATCTGCCACTGCGAATCAGTTGGCGAGTGCTTGTTTTGAACGAGATTTCCAAGCGACGATATGCTTCGCATGTTGCCGACAAGCCCGGCAACCATGAGTTCGGGCTTGGTTAGTTTAATGGTATTCATTATTGCCCCATTGTTTTGCCATAGCATCAGCGATGCCTTGATAGGTCGTGCTGCGAAGCTTCCACCGGTCCGCTGATGGCGGCAGGTAGTGTAAGCGCTCCCTCTGATTCTTAGGCAGCGCCATCATTTCATCCCTGACGTTGTTTGTCGCTACCAATGGCTGCAGCCCCTTAAGCTACAGGCAGGTCGCCTTCTGCTCTAAGTGCCCAAACATCCATGGCTGCACAACTTGCGTCTGCCTGGTCCCTCCAATGCGTTCCTTGGCATACTTGTGCATAATGGGGTTTTCGACAGCGATCATTGGGATGTCAGCATTCAGCAAAGCTTTGAAGAATGCCGCGCCATCATCAAGCTTGGCCCATCTCGAAGGGTCTTTGTGTAGCCACGTCACGCCGCTATTGGTTAGATACGTGCATGGCGGGTGCGCGATCATCAAATCCCAGCCGTCGCCGATGATGTCAAATACATCACCCTGATAATGCGGCCCAGCCTTGTCGGTCGGAAGCAGATCACACGACATGGCATCATGCCCCTTGGCAACAAACGCATCGCGCACGGTGCCGCTGTATTCACATGCTATTAAAACTCTCATCACTGTCCTACGAAGATTGTGGGTTGCGGGTCGTTAAAATCAAACAAGTACCAGCAGCAATTATCCTTGCCAGCCGTATTCCCAAACCACTTCACCCGCCCCACCGACACAATCTTCTTGCAGTGCGGCAGGTAAGGCGTGGCCTGCTTGGTGTGCATCCAATCCGCATCAAACAGCAACCATGTCGGCCCCCAAAACAAGGATCTCTCGATGATCTGGTGCATCACATCGCGGCCCCAAGGCGGGTTTGTAATCACTAGGTTGGCGCGGTTCATGTCTTCGCGTGTCAAAAATGACGCATCTGCCTGTTTCACGATCTTGTGGCGAGGCTCAACGTCATAGGCGGCAACGCACTTGTGGCCATGCTTTTGCAGGATGCGGATCAGAGCCCCATCACCGGCGCAAGGCTCCGCATAATATGAACCCTTTGGTAGGTGCGAAAGAAGCGGCAGAACCGCTTCCTCCGGTGTCGCATAGGCATCAAGCTTGTGCGGTTTAAAATTGCTTCGCTTGCCCATTTTCTATGCCCATCCCTGCCTTCAACCGTTCAGAATAGTTTTTCTGAAGCCATCCTAAAAATTTACCGCACCCATCGCATCGAACAGCAAGCCCATGCGGTGGCGTTGAATTATGCAATTGACCCATTACCGATCCACAAAAACGGCATGGATTTAGTGATTTTGTCAGACCATTTAATTCACGTTTGATCAGAAAGGTATTTTTCTGCATTTGGAAGCTCTCTTTCGATCAAATATTTCTCATAAAAATTACGTAGAACGGGCAGGATCGTATTGAGAAACGCCCTGTCCAACTCAATCCTCTCGACCGCATCCCCGTATGGCGTCCACTGGTAGAAGTCGCACCAATCGCGGTCCGTGGCAAATAGCTGTATCTGCATCTGCGCATAATAGTGGGTCTGCATTGCTGCCGTCTTGAATACCGGCGGTCTCTTATACCGAATGCCAAACGGGCACTTGATCTCGACCAGTCCGCGATCGCCCACCAGTCCATCGGGGCTGGCCCCGAGCCAGTGCTCGTATTGGTAGAAGGCGCACGGTTCAACCGTGTTGCCGGTGACCATCTCGTATTCAAGAAGGGCACCGGCCTCGTTCTGTACGCCCCAGTTAGTGGCTATGTTTCCCGTAAACTCACTGGGAGCCTTGTGCCAATCACGAACCATGCGGCGCAAGATGTCCGCTTGATTCGCAAAGGGTGCGATACCGAGGATTGCTCCAACGGCTGAACCGGTCACTCGGCCCTTTCGAATGTTAAACCATTCCTCGGATCGCTGTTCCATTATCTTTCGTCCTTTAAAGGCCAGCCCAATATCTTACAAAGGTCATCGGATGGGTTTACTTCGTCCATTATAATTTTGCGTTCTCGCTCCAAAAGACCAATGACATCGCCAATCAGATCAATTTGAGCGGTTGTGCTAAGTTCATCAAAATAAGATGAAAATGTCACATCACCATCGATATAACCATCCGTCCATAATGTAGCAATTCGCTTGCCTTTATGACGATCTCCGTCCCAACCACGAGAAAATCTATCGGCCATCAAAGCACCTTGTAGGCTACGATGGTGCCTGTACCACATTCACGCCATAAGAAATGACAAGCCAAATGTGGTCCGTTTTTTTCGCCACTGCGAAGAAGCACTTCCACAGACGTATCGTCGTGAACCGGACATTCACCGGCAGTGTGCGCCTGCCATCCCAAAGTTCGGATTTTAGACAGGCTTTCCATCTTCTTATGCAGTTCGCGACCAGCGTTTACAGCATCTTCAAGGATGCGTTCAAGCTTGGTAATACGAACCGTAAGCTTTCCAAGCTTTTCGTCAAAGCTTGGCTCTCTGGTACGAAGCAACTCAACCCAATCTCGGGTGTCTGTCTTCTTTTCTACTGTCACCTTTGCAGGACGTCCGCGTTTTTTCTTAATCTCAACCATTTTAATCTCCATATGTTGTTAAAGTGGGGACGGCCCCGAAGCCGCCCCCGTCCCGTTCTAGTCCCCTTAGAACGGAATTCCATCATCGTCGTCTGCAGGGCGTGGCCGTGCAGCCTTGGACGCGTTAGCCTTCGGCGATACCGACGCAATCCAATTGCCGGTCATCTTCTTGCCGTCGTCGCCGACCATATCCCAGATGTTGACCGTGATCTGCATCTGCTTGCCCGAAAGCGCCTTCTGCAGATTGTTGTCATTTGGTGCCTTGCCGCTGGCCACCAGTGCGCCACCGGCGTTCTTGTCGATAGCAAAAAGCATGCGCTTGGCCTTGTCCTTGGCCTTCTCTGGGTCTTTCTGGCGCGGCTTGTCGTCAATGCACCAAATCTTCTGGAAGACCTTGCGGTTCTTGTATTCCGCAGGCGTCAGGACTGACCAGCGGATCGAGACGAACTCGTTGCCATCACGGTCTTCATCGATTTTTGCCTCGTCAATGGCAGCCAGCAGGCCGGTGCCATCGGGGATCGGAGCAAAGTTACCGCCGCCGGTTTCAAATTCGCCGCCGGTCTTGTGGATGTCATCGCCATCCGAGAGGTTCCAATAATCAACCATTTACTTTTTCCTTCTTCAATACAACGCTAAGTGATGGGATATAGGCTTCGAGGGGGTTCTTACCCAGCTCGACAATCAGTGGCTCGGTAATGCCGTAGCGGTTTTTAGACACATTGGCTGCCGCTGCGTGTGTGATCAGCACACGAGTTCCGTCGGAGATGGCTTTCTTGCGGTCGCCATCACCTTTCGTAAAAGTTTCCAGTTTCAAGAAGCCCACGACATCTACGTCATCGACATAGGGTGCCATCGACTTGGCATGCAGGCGCAGGCCGTACTTGCTAAACGAATCATCATCCGGTGGATTTTCAGTGCCGATTTCAACGTGGGCAATGAACACAGTATGCATGCCGCGCTTTTCAGCGAGGATTGCAGCAGCCTTTCGCAAACGCTGATGCATGATCGCGACAGCCTCGCGGCCAGCGCCATAGCCACCAGCAGCCTGCTGGATGTTTGTGGCCTTCTTGTTGTCCTTCGCGATGACGTCCGCGATAAACATGCGCTCCAGAGCCGTGATGCTATCAACGACCAAAGTCTTGTAGCCATGCTCTTCGCCCATCAGACCCTTAAGCTGGTTCCAAAGGTCTTCGACGTCATTAATGACGGGGAAAACATCTGGCTTTAGATTTTCGGGGATTGATTGAACACCATCTTCAGCACGAATAAAGATCGGCTTGGGAAACGAGGCAGCAAGTGTGGTTTTACCCATACCACTATCCCCGCAAAGCGTGACAACTACAGGCCTGTCACCCGGCTTTTTTATCGTATCTAAAATGCCCATTGGCATATCTCCTCTGTTTCAACGTGTTGACAAATGACATCAGGTTGTGTGATTGTCAACACCACAATATTGAAAGAGGCATAAAAAATGGATTTGAACAATGTCACGATGGAGCGCATAAGGGTGGCGCTCAATGACCGCAACCTCGCAAAGGTTGCTGTCTCTACTGGTCTACACGAGAATACCATTCGCTCTATCGCTGCGGGTAAAAACAATAATCCGCACATGACGACATATGAAAAGCTCGTGAAATATTTGTTTGGGAACCAAGAATAAAATGTCAAATCATCGCGACTTTTGGGAGGCGGGTTACCGCATCTTTGGCTTGCATGGCATTGCAAAGGATGGTCGCTGCGCTTGTCACAATAAAAATTGTAAAGCGGTTTTGAAGCACCCGATCATGTCTAATTGGACCTCGGTGCCGGAATGGTCCGAAGAGCAATTGGAAAGCTTCGAGAAAATGGACCACTTCGCCACCGGCTACGGTGTGCTGGTGAAGGGGTTGATCGTCGTCGATGTTGACGCCCGTAACGGCGGCGTCGAATCATATGCGCAGTTGATCAAGGACTTTCCAGAAATCACCGGCGCAGGCCTGATCGTGGAAACGGGATCGGGTGGCGGATCGAAGCACCTGTACTTCAAAGCTCCCGAAAATGTCGCCTTGGTGCAGCAGCTTGATGCCTACAAAGGTGTTGATTTCAAGTCATCCGGCTACGTCGTCGGGCCGGGGTCGCTGCATGCCAGTGGCAACCGCTACACAATCGCTGTGGGATCGCCAAATGATATTGACACCGCCCCAGCATCGCTGCTTGAACTGCTAAAGAAGCCAGAGCGCTATCGCGCAACCTTTGAAAGCAAGACCGTCGATGTATCATATAATCAACTCGGGGATATGCTCTCGTATATCAACAACGCCGATCTCGACTACGATGTCTGGATCAAGATCGGCATGGCCCTACACCACGCATCCGCTGGTTCGGCCTACGACCTCTGGGAGGCTTGGTCCAGCACATCCAGCAAGCACGATGCCTCAGACATGGCCAAGAAGTGGCACAGCTTTGGAAAGTCAGCCAACCCCGTCACCCTCGGAACCCTCGTCTACTACGCTGAAGAGGGTGGCTGGAAGTGGCCGGTCACGTTCTCGACGAATGAGGTCATTGAAGAGGTAGAGCAGGACGAGATCGATATCAGCGGCATTGACCTGCGTCGCCCACCAGGCTTCGTCGGCGAGGTAGCTGAATGGATCGAAGATCAGGTTCGCTATAAGCGCGAGAACCTATCGGTCGGCGGTGCTTTGATCGCAATGGGCAACCTTATTGGCCTAAAGTATAACGATCCAATCGGCAGCGTGACGTCAAACCTAATCGGGTTCTGCGTCGCGGGATCGGGCACCGGCAAGGACAGCGTCCTCGATGGCGTGGGCGAGATCATGACGGCTGTGGGCCTTAAGAAGGCCTGCTACGGCGCGATCAAGTCAGAGCAGGAAATGGTCCGCAACCTCGTCGAGCACCAGCCTACCTATTACCTGATCGACGAGATCGGCTACCTGTTTACCAAGATCAAGTCGGCTCAGACCAAGGGCGGCGCAAACTACCTCGAAGGCATTATCGGCATCCTGATGTCTGTCTATTCCAAGGGCAATAGTTCGCTGATGGTCAGCGGCGATGTGCGCAAGGAAATCCGCAAGCAGTTGCTGGCCGAGATTACCCAGATCGACCGGCAGCTTGATGACGGCCCCGACAAACTCAAGGAAGCCCGGCGTGTTCAGTTGGAGCAGGCTTTGAAGTTCATCGAGGACGGCATTCGCAATCCCTTCCTGTCGATGATCGGGTTTACGACCAACACAAACTTTGATTCGACTGTCAACTTTGAAAATGCCACAAACGGTTTCATCGGTCGGTCGTTGCTGTTCATCGAGACCAAGTCGGTGCCCTACGAGAAGAAGCGGTTCAAGAAGCGCCCGATGCCAGATGAGATGAAGGCAACCCTGCAGCAGATCGCATCTGCAGGATCCTTTAGCATGATGCCAGAGGGGCGCATCGAGAACTATGGCTCCAAGGTGTCGGTGCCCTCGACAGACGACGCCGTGGCCCTTCTGGAGCGCTCCAGCGAGGCGCTGCATAATCTGGCCGAGGACGCCTCGGAGCGTAATGGGCTGGAGGCGCTGTATCTGCGCGGCAAGGAGCTTGTGGCAAAGGTATCGTTCATCCTAGCGGCACCGGAAGGTCTGCGCACGGTTGAGCACGTTCGTTGGGCCTATGCGATGATCAAGAATGACATCGAGACCAAGGCCCGTATGGTGATCGGAAACGACCGCCAGAAAGAAGCGCCGGAGGACGCGTTGCTATCCCGGCTGGTTAACCTGATTGACCACGAGGGCGAAACTTTCGGGGTTTTGGTTAATAAACTTAGGACATACAAGAAGGAGGATATTGAAAAGGGGCTGAAGAAGCTTGCAGATAAAGGATATCTAGTCGTCGAAGAAAGCATACACCCACGCAAAAAGATCAAAATCAAACGCTATAGGAAAATTTAATGAGCGATGATAGCTGGTATTTGAAGGCCCAGAGACAATACGACGAATGGGCACGGGAAATGGTGGGCGTTGCTGCAACAGGCGAATCAATCCGCATTATGTTGCAGTTATTTGTGGGCCCACCACCAAAGGCTAATATGTGGGCGAAGTTGTTTAAATTCTTCGTCGATAACGAGATGCTGAAGTGGACAGGCGAGTTTATGCCCACGCAGTCTGGCAAAAAATCATCAAAACTTTATGAGGTATTAAAATGATCGACAAGAATAAGAAGTACCGCACCCGCAACGGTCGTGAGGTTCGGATTTATGCAACGGATGGGAATAGTATTTGGGCAGTTCATGGAGCCATACTTACGGAAGATGGTTGGTGGGCAATGTGTTGGGCAAAAGATGGTAAATTTATATGCGGTGGAGTTTATGATGGTTCACCTTCATCTGCGTCTGACCTTGTTGAAGTCAAACAACGCATCAAAAAAACAATTTGGGTTAATATTGATAAACAGACAGATGATTTTTTTGACACAAAAGAAGGTGCTGATGAATATGCTTCTCAACACCGCATCGCCTGCGTGAAAGTTGAAATTGATTGTGAAGAAGGAGACGGATTATGACAATCGACCTAAACGAGCACATGAAGAAGAAGACCCAAGAGAAGCATATCAAGGCCTATGACGCGATGGCCAAGGCCATGGATGGCCTGACGGTGGGCACCGTGCTGCACCTGACGTCTACCTTTGTCGCCAATGTCATGTCACAGCTCGATGCTCCGGCACGTATGCAGGCCGCAATGACGTTCTATGGCCAGATCGCCGAGGACAAGAGCGAGGCGGGGCCAGAGCAATGAACGACCATCAAATTTACATTGAGCGGGTCTATGATGGCCGAACGTACCGCTCGATTGGTGAGGAATACGGTCTGACAGAGCAGGAGGCCTATCAGGCCTTCCGCCGCCAGCATAGGAAGGAAAGGCATAAACGCTTGGCGCTTACGTTCCCTGATGGCGTTCTGGTGGACCCCGACGGGATCGGCGAATTCGAGGACGAGTGGACCGTCGAAGAGATGTATAAAAATATGTTTGACACGTCTTTTGATTCGTGAGACAACATCATTGTTCAGTAAATGGAGATACCAATGTTTTACATCGTGCCAGCAGGCAAGAGCATCGACCACATCGTGGCTACGACCGAATCGTTTATGGCGGCTCGGTTCCACGTCAATTTCTTGAAAAAGACCCGCGACGAGGATCACGACATCGTCGAGATGCGGCGTTATCCATTCGACAACGTCAACGACCACACGGCCCTTCACGACGGACCAGCGGAGAAGGCTATCGACCATAGCCTGTATATGTGATGGCCATTGGCAAGCGCGGTCCGCGCAACCATGGCGGCGCAAGCGTCGGCGGTATTGACCCCAACGGCAAGGTGCGCTTGGTTTCATCGAACCAAGCCAAGCGAGAGGCCAGCATCCGAGGGGATCTGGCTTCCGTTAAGCCGAAGGTGACCCTGCCAAAATTTAGTTGGGATAAAAAAGATGACACTGATCAGATATGAATATGAACCGGACAACGTGTGGGCCTTATGGGAGGACGATACGGGGCACCGGTGGTACGAGCATATTGTCGTTAATGGGGAGGTGATTTGGTGATGGAAAGTTATATGGACGTTTTGAAAGATCGCGCCGATCAAGAAGAATGCTACGCTTGGGCGGTGCATGAAATTGAACGAAAAGACGTTGAGATTGAACGGCTGCGTAAAGCATTAACCGATTTAGATAGGGGCATCAATCAATGGTTACCCACTGAATCCGTGATTAAAAAGTCGTTGTTGAAGATAATTGCTGACGCACTGAAGGAGGGTGAGTGATGAGTGCTGTAGATGACGCAAAAAAATACCTGTCCCTGCGACCACCTATGGAGAACAAAACAATTTTTGCTTTGCATCCAGATGTGCTTGTCGGGGGGCTGTTAGACGAAATTGAACGGTTGCGGGGAGCGTTACGGCTCATGCCAAAAACAATTACCGATGCCGCCGATGAGATTGAACGGTTGCGGGTTGTTGTGGAAGATGCTGTTGCATGGTGCGAAAGGCACGACAAAGAGCCTTATTGGCTTGACGACGCCCGTGCCGCACTGAAGGAGGATGAGTGATGGCATATATAGATCGTTTTAATCCACCTAACATGCATCATATTGGCGGCATCAATTATGTAATGATGACTGATTGCGCCAACATGGTGAAAGAGATTGAACGGCTGCGGGAGGCGTTACGGGAAATGGTAAATGAAAAATGTGAATACATGCACATTAACCATCTTGGTAATCCAGAAACAACACACACAATTAAATTAGCCCGTAAAGCACTAGTGGAGAAAAAGTGATGGAATGGATTTTGGTTCTTTATATTTATGCTGGCCCTTTTGCAAAAGGCGATTCAGTGACATTGGCAACTATACCAATGCAAAATCAGGAGGTCTGCGAAATTGCAGGTAAGGAAGCAGAAGTGCTTACGATCAATACAACTAAAATAACGAGGCATGTTTGTGTAAAGGTGAAGTGATGGACATTGTTGAACGGTTGCGGGAATTTGAATCTGTAAAAGATTATTGGGGCGATTGGGAAATTGCTAAAGAGGCCGCCAATGAGATTGAGCGGTTGCGGAAAAAGATAACCGAAATGGATGCTGACCGATTTATGAAAGATATTATAGGAAAGGCAAATTGGAAACAGGTTTGCAAAGAAAATGACAATATGCGGGAAGCGTTGAAGGAAATTGCTGATGCCCAAATTTCTGGCATTTTTGGCGATGTGGAAAACGTGCGATATGGACTGATCAAGCGTTATATCGTTTTAGTGGACAAGGCCCGTGCCGCACTGAAGGAAGGTGAGTGATGGCTATCATTAAACAACATCTTCCGAATTACGTCTCTATTGACCCCAAAGAAGCGGAGTTCGAAACGCTTGAAGACCTAATGAATGTGGGGTTCATTAAACAATGGACTGACAAACGCTGGGGAAACGCATTTCATCGTTTCAGCACCAGTTATGATCCTTGGTATGCGGAACATGGTTACGATGATTTTGTAACATTAATGGCTGAGCTGGATGGCGGAAAGCAGTGGTATGTCATAGGTTACATTTATGGGTTATCGCCAGAAGAAATTGGGCTTCCTAAATGGAAAAGAGCGAAAGGGAGTGAGTGATGGATATTGTTGAACGGTTGCGAAGTGCATCTATTTATAACCCGCATGAGGCGGAAAACCTGTGCGAAAAAGCTGCGGATGAAATTGAGCGGTTGCGGGAAGAATTAAAATGGAAAAATGATCACGTTGAGCGATTAGCAAAGGCAATGCACAAAATGGTTAAATCGGTGTTGTGATGGATATTGTAGAACGGTTACGGAAACGTGCTGCCACTTGGTTATCTGTTGGTTGGGGCAACAATGACATCTTTGATGAAGCCGCCAATACGATTGAACGGTTACGCGGTGTATTGCAGCAGATCGCAGACATTGAACATGAAGACATCCCAGTGCCTCAAACTTCTAACGAAGGCGTTACATGGACCGTTCTGGCGATGGCGGTTGGTCTTGCTGAAAAGGCACTGAAGGAGGGTGAGTGATGAAGTATCGTAAAAAGCCCGTTGTGATTGAAGCCGTTCAATGGAACGGGAGTAACTACGATGAGATCGGTGATTTCATGGGCCACTCATCTACTATGGAGTTCAATGGTTCTTTTGTGATCCCAACGCTGGAAGGTGACATGTATGCTTCTGAGGGTGATTGGATCATCAAAGGTGTCAAGGGTGAGTTTTACCCATGCAAGCCCGATATTTTTGAAATGACTTATGAGCCTGAAGTGCAGGGAGATAAGTGATGGATATTGTTGAACGGTTACGAAAGATTACCTCACTAGAATTTGTTGACATGAGCATCCCGACAGATGTTGCTGAAGCCGCCGATGAAATTGAACGGCTGCGCAATCGCCTTGAGAAGCCAACACCGGCTATGCTAGAGGCAGGCAGGGCGGCGAACAGGATGGTGGCAAGTAACGCGCTTGGGCTGGCCTGCATAGCACCGGATGCTGCATGGGCAGCTATGGCTAACCTTGTTTTATCGGAGGATAAATGATGAAAAACTGGACGTTAGCCAAGTGGCTAAAAGAGCTTGATGACCACGCCAAGAAGGATTTGTATTTTGAGATTAGCGGTTACGATGCGGGTCTTTTACGGGATCGGATCAACCGCCTGCAGGAAGAGAACGACCGCCAGAGGGAGAAAATTATGTTGCTCAATTCAGCCCTGCAGACAAAGCATGAAATGATTCGCGTACGGGAGACCCATAAATGAGACAGCCAACATTACTGGAGCTGGTACGGGCGCAGGCTCTGGCCCAGCAGCGCGGATATCTGGCGCGTGTCAAGAAGCTTGATAAAATCATCAAGCGCATGGTAGCGTCAGCTTCCTCCTAGACTTGGGGCCGCTCGAAAGGGTGGCCCTATTTTTTTATCATGGTCGTGTATTTTTTTGTTTGACATGAGTTTGGCGGCATGCCATAAAGATCAGGCGGGACACGGTGTCCCCCAAGATGGAGATTTAGATATGAAATACGATGAGCGCCACGGCGGACCATATGATCGCGGATCGGCAGACGCCTATTATCGTCGGGATTTTAATCCGCATTATTTTGAGGGTTCCAAACGGATCCCTATCGAGGCAGGCACACCAGAATACGCCGCATATCGTGAAGGCTATCTGCAACAAGAAGATTTCAAGGATTGGGGTTGATCATGACCGAAGATAAAAAGACTTGCTACGCCGAAGGATCCTATGCCGCCCGTACCGGCGAACTGTATGAAAGCAACCCTTACCGCTGGGGCGACTGGCTGCATGATTGCTGGGCCGCAGGCTGGATCGACGGCGCACAGCGGGTCTATACCGAGCTGAAGGTGACCCGGCGCGTTCTTGACAACATGGTCAATGAGCGCCGCGAATTGCAGGCCAAGTTGGAACAGGTAGAAGCCGAATATGACGCATTCGCAATTGAGATGGGGTATTGATCATGGCAAACGCAAAAACACGTACTGTCACCCTCCGCAGCATCATTACTAATGCCGCGTTCCGCAAAGGCTATGAGGAGGCCAAGAAAGGCTTACCACTGGCCGCTGACGGCTTTGATTACAAAACGGTGTGGCAGTACGAGCGCGGACGCCAGTTCGCCTTCTGCTACGACGGCAGGCTCAAGGAAGGCAACCGCGTCAGGATGGATGCGCTTTATGCCCTTGGTGGGGCAATGAATGCGGGGCACGTTCTTTAAGAGATACCCACCCCGGTGGTGTTCCCTGCAGCCGCGACAGTAACGGGCAAGCGTTGAAGGCGCTACAAGGGTCGGTTCCAGAACTGGGAATGGGTGTTGTTATGTAACTGGTGAAACCGACCAAACTGTCTAGGGGGCCGTTTAACGACGGCCCCCTTAGCTTTATGGGGCAGGGGCTATGGCTAGCACACACTCATGCGCATCCATTGTCTTAAGCCATGCCCCCCGTGCAGCATGGCAGCATTGTGTCCTAACAAACGGACGTATCAGCCGCTCGACCAAGCCGCGAACACAAGGCAGCAGGGCCAACTAGTCCGAGGGCAAACTTGTAAACAATCCTTACAAGTTGCGGCCCTCATCTTTGTATCGGAGCAGTGGGGTTGAACCCACATCGCCTGCCAGTAGGTGCAGGAACTTGCTTAGACGATGCCCCGAATAGATGGTGAAGAGGGTTGGATTCGAACCAACTCCGTTTCTATGTGCCGGATTTACAGTCCGGTGCCCATCCGCCGTCTGAGCAGCCTCTTCGAATAGATGGTCAAAGTGGTAGGATTCGAACCTACGGCCCTCTGGTCCCAAACCAGATGCGCTACCAGACTGCGCTACACTTTGAAAAACTCATGCCCACCAGCAGTGTGCGTCTGCAGGAACATGCCGGGGAGTTCTTATTCCTCGTCTTCGCTATCGTCAAGCTCGACAAGCTCGTCTTCGCCGTCCTCGCCCTTTACAAGCACCAGAATAGGCTTGTTGAAGGCCTCGGTCATGTTGTCGTAGTCCTCGCAGAGCTCTTCGAAGCTGTCGCCAATGGCGCTGGCGTCTTCCTCTGACCAGAACTCGATGTCGCCTTCGCTGTCGTAGAAGACTTCACGGATGACGAAAACGTCGGACGAGAACAGGACATCTTCTCCGGCTGGGATCATGATAACGCGGTAGTTCCAAGTCATGGGTTTAGTCTCCTTAATGGGGGCTGCTGGGGTAAGAAGGTAGTTGAATCTGAAGGTAAGCATGGGGTTTCTCCGTTAGCTGACCAAATATGCCATAGGCGTGTGACGATTTATAGATACGTCTTAACTTATACGGATTTATTTAAACCTATGAAAACTAAGTTATTGAATTTGCTTATAAAAATGCAAGTTACTTGTTGGAAATGTCACTTATGGCCACTTCCTGATATACTGTTATTGGATACACCCTATAGACACTCTCAAAATAAATTAGAGATATAAAGATACACTATAGCACCCTCTGAGATATAAGAGAGAGTTATAATAATAATTATAAATAATAATAATAAGTAATAATTAATTAATAAGAAGAAGAGCAAAATCAAGGACTTACGACAATCGGTTGATAAAATGGTTTAAGGATAGTCATTGCATATCTAAACTAGGCATAAAAAAACCCGCCATTACTAGCGGGTTTTTATTGTTTGTTTTCAATGGGTTCGTTTGATGTAAATCTTGTCTCCCACGGTTTTGGTTTGAAACTTCCTACCAGATTGGTGGCCATAGACATGAGCGTATGCCCTGAGCTTGTAGTCGAGGCCAATCGAAATGATCTGACCGACCTTCATGTCCTTGAATGGTCGATACGCACGTTCAAAGTTGATTTCCATTGCATGTCTCCTTTATTGCAATACAATAAATGCATTAATTAATAATAATATACAAGTCAACTCATACTTGTCACGTAGGTGCGATGTGTGTATAACCTGTCAGAACAGGAGATATAAATGGCGAAACGCGGACCACCACGGCTGATGAACGACGGCATGAAGGCTTATGTCTGTGAGCAGATCGCGATTGGGCGTTCGGCGACTGATATCTGCGCGGATGCGGAAGTGGGGCTTGATTACCGCACAATGAACCGAGAATTGCATCGCGACCCCTATTTTATGTCAGAATACGCCCGTGCGCGTGAATTAAGCATCGAGCCGCGCGTTGAGGAAAACGAGGCAATCCTGCGCGGCATTGGCGAGTGGAAAGACGTTGCATGGGATATCCGCAAGGAACTGGTGAACGAGCGCCGGTGGCAGGCGATTCGCTTGGCCCGGTTCCGGTATGGCGAGAAGATCGACGTCAACGCCAACATCAAGGTGGTCGAAGGCCGCGTGATCGAGGCGGAGGCTTTGGACATGGATCAGCTTCTGGCGGTGCGGGAAGCTCTGGTAGCAGCAATCGAGGGGCCAGATGAAGACGAAATGGAAGATTAAGTGGGTCGGCTTCGGCTGGCGCACATGGTGGCGGAAGAACGCATACTCTGATTGTTGGCAGGATATTCAATATTGGCGCTTCGGGCCAATCAGGATTGAAAAGTGGATAGAAAAGGAGAATAACGATGTATAAACGCGCAGAAGAACTATTTGAGATTTATTTGAAGAAAGCCCATCCAGATGTGCAAATTGGCTGGGACAACCTAGCCGATGCGACAAAACGCGCTTGGTGGGAAGTCGCCTTAGCTGAAGCCAAGTTGGCCGATCATTTGGCCGATGTTTGGAAGGTTGAAATTGACCGTCTGAAGACCGAGATGGCCACGATGGTCAAGCGCAAGCATTACAACGACGCGATCAAGAGCCTCGCAACCTGCCAGCAGCAGATCGAGACGCTGGTTGTGGAGCTTCGCAAGCACGATCCTGACAGCGCGATTGCACACGATGCGGCCATCGTCATGGACCTGATCGAAGTCATGATCGTGCTTAACCCCGACATGCAGACTGAGGACTGGAAGGCTGATCAGAAGGTCAAGCAGGACAGGCGTGACGCCGAGTATCGTGTTGCCGAGGAGAAGCGCCGCGCCGTTGTGCAGGCAGCAATGTGGAAGGATGAGCCAAGCTATAGCGACGGCTGGGAAATGGCAGACAAAGTAGCCCAATCATTCAGCGAACGGTACAAGTGGACCAAGGACAATGTCGGCGGCGCTGTCGGCAAGGACTACAAGCCATGAGGAAGACGATCTCGTATATCAACGCATTTAACGAGTGGCTGGCGCGACATACTGTCACAGCCATGTCGTCGATGGCTTGCGTCTATGCGTTCACCGTCTGGTCGCTGTTGCCGACGCTCGACAAGGGCTGGGAGCAGATCGTCTTCTATGTCAGCGGGGGAGTTATTCAGCTCGTGGCATTACCCTTGATCATGGTGGGCCAGCGGCTTGAAGGCAAAGACAACGACCGGCGCTCGAAGCAGGATCACGAGATGCTAAAGCGGATCCTAAAGCACTTAGAGGATGGAAAATCATGATCAGCCTCTTGACCGCTCAAACCATCGACCGTGCGATCACGCTGTATTCGGTGTTCAACCAGCACCAAAGCCCAGCGATCCCGTACCATCTTCTCACACGAGCGCAAAGGCGGGGCTGGGAAGCCGTCGCCGATTTCATGGCCATTGACCGTACCGAGATCGGAATGATGGAAGACATCAACACCACGCTCCGTGACCGGCTGTGGGCCATCATGCAGCAATGCGCCGACCAGCTCGGCGTTGACATCGAAGTGGATCGCTACTGATGATTACGCACGAGGAACTGAGCCAGAAACTGTACGAGGCCTATCGGGCGCAGGTATTACGAGAGAGAGATTTTACATTGCTTGAATGGGATGAGCGAGATCTTATTTACAAACGAATTTGGTCTGCCGTGGCCGATGCTGCATGGGAGCATGTCGAGGGCGAAAACGCGATCTGGGCTCAAGACGTTTCGCGAAAGGAAGAGGAACTTCGCGAACTGCTTGTCGAGTTCATGAACCGTGCGGAGGTATTGATCGGGTGACCTTCATGATGCTCGACGGCCAGAAGATTAACCTTGACGCCTCGCGGTTCGCGGTCGAGAAGCGCATGTGCGAACTCTCGTTCGTCGAGTACATCAAGCAGGCTTGGCACGTCATCGAGCCCGGCCAAGAGTACAAGCACAACTGGCACATCGACGCCATTGCAGATCACCTGACCGCCATCACCAACGAGATGATGATCGACGATGAGCGATATTACGCCCGTTTACTGATCAACGTCCCGCCGGGCGCGATGAAGTCCCTGCTTTGCAACGTGCTGTGGCCCTCGTGGGAATGGGGGCCGCGTGACATGCCCTACCTGCGCTATGTCTGCGCCTCCCATAATGTGGACCTCGCCATCCGTGACAGCACCAAGATGCGCCGCCTGATCCAGTCCGAATGGTATCAGGAACGCTGGGGCGACCGCGTCACGCTGACCGGCGACCAGAACGCCAAGACCAAGTTCGAAACCACGGCCAGCGGGTTCCGGCAGGCCATCGCCATGACCTCGATCACCGGATCGCGCGGCGACCGCGTCATCATCGATGACCCGCATTCAGTCAACAGCGCCAACTCCGAGGCCGAGCGCCAGACGGTCACCGAGACCTTCGAACGCGCCATCCCCACCCGACTTAACAACCCCGACAAGTCGGCCATCGTGGTGATCATGCAGCGCCTGCACGAAGAAGACGTGTCCGGCATCATCATCGAGAAGCAGATGGGCTATGACCACATCATGATCCCGATGGAGTACGACCCCGACCGTGCGGCACCCACGATGTTGGGATGGCAAGACCCCCGCACCGTCAAAGGGGAGCTGATGTTTCCGAACCGGTTCCCCAAGTTCGTGGTGGAACGCGACAAGAAGATCATGGGCACCTACGCCGCGTCCGGCCAGTTCCAGCAGCAGCCGACACCGGAGGATGGCGGTATCATCAAGCGCAAGCACTGGCAGTTGTGGGACGACCCCAAATTCCCGCCGTTCGATTACATCATCGGATCGCTGGACACCGCCTACACCCAGAAGACCGAGAACGATCCATCGGCCATGACCGTCTGGGGCATCTGGACGGATGACCCCAAGACCCATGCCACCCGCATGCTGGGCAAGAACGGCTACCACATTGTACGTACATACGACGAGAAGGAAGTCCCGCCTCGGATCATGCTGATCCATGCTTGGCAGGAACACCTCGAAATGCCCGACCTGATAGCCAAGGTCAGCGAAAGCTGCCAGAAGTGGAAGGTGTCCAAGCTTCTCATCGAAAACAAGTCTGTGGGTATGCCAGTTGCCAGAGAGCTAAGAAGGATGTATGCAGGGAGGGATTTCGGCGTCCAGCTCGAAGACCCCGGCTCTATCGACAAGATG
>Ga0208622_1000024_pt1 | contig 59566 bp, 83 predicted proteins | sample CryBogCBH12Jul09_FD_184621 | JGI IMG/M metagenome (GOLD analysis project Ga0208622, IMG submission 184621) | Freshwater microbial communities from Crystal Bog, Wisconsin, USA - CBH12Jul09 (SPAdes) | ecosystem: Environmental > Aquatic > Freshwater > Lake | place: Crystal Bog, Wisconsin, USA... | reverse complement strand
AGACGACCCTGACCGCCTGCGCCCGGAGTCAAAAACCCTTTATTAGCAGGAGAAAGAATGTCGGCTGTCATTCTGTCAAGCTTAGGAATGACTGCTGCAGCGCCCGTTGCAGAGGCGCGATTGGCCTCCAACTCTTTTGGAACGGTTGACTGTCTATCCAGAATTGCTTGCTTATCAATTGGGGAAAGCGCCCACTTGTTCACATGAAAAGAAGGGTCGGTAAAGAGTTCATCTCCAGCGCTTGTGTCTGGCTTCCAACGCCCTTGAGTGACCGGCTGCCCTGCCTGTCCAGTTTGAGGAACTTGACGAGCAGTTTTTCCAGCCGGAGTGGGTTGAGGGCCACCCTTAGTTTGCGCCCCTACAGTATTCGGGCTTGGAGAATAGGCAGGAACAGGCTTTTGATTGGTGGGAAGCGTACTTACGCCAACAGGAGTGGGTGATCCCTCGGTGCCAGCGGGCTGCGGGCCAAGAGCAATAACCTTTCCAGTAGCAGGGTGGATTGCATAATAACCGCCATTTGGATTATTGTAAGTAAGATACCCTTTAGCAACTTCGGCATTATATTCAGCAGGCAAGAGATATTGAACTCTTTTTGCTGCTACGTTATCAGCGAAAGCCTTATTAGCCAGACCCGCAATTTCATACGGCATTTTCTGTCCAAAGTAGTTTACATTCTGTTGTTCTGCCAATGCCTTTGCTTGGTTGGCAAGAGATTCACGCTGGGCAACATCAGACTCAACGGCGAAGTTGCGCTGATTCTGATATGCTGCAGCGCCTTGCCCCAGACCGGCCAGCAATGCCGTACCAAAATTGCGCGTACGAGCCGTAGCAGCGCCAGCCAGACCCGTCAGAATAGGCAGAATGGCATTTGCACTTCCGTGCTTTACGCCCTGCACTAGACTACCCAAGTTTGAAGCGTCGGTAGTGCCATAAACTTGTTCGTAAGCCTGCTTGGGGCTAACATTGTTCTGCAGAAGATCTTGAAAACGCTCCGCTGGAGCGCGCTTTGCATTGCCCCGAGCGGCGTTTACAAAGTCAGTCGCAGAACTAATTGCGGCTTTGTTCAGTTCATCAGTATCGGCCCCATTATCCGCATTACTTGTTGGTTTGTCCGCTGGCGTCCCTGACGCCAATCCGGCAGGCATAGGCACAGCCGAAGCAGCGCCTTGAGCGGCACCGGCGGCTGCGTTCTGGGCACTGTCGTCTGCCGGAGGGGGAGTTGCGGCATTCAAGCCGACCTTTGGAGCCGATGCCTTATTGGTCAGATCGCTACTGTCAATTGCCGACAGAGCATCTGCCAGAGTGCGCTTACCCGGACCTTGTTCGATCTTGCTCTCAGGGACCAGATCTGCATCGGTTGGTGCGAGGCCAGTGGCGTCACCAGTGCCATCGTCAGACCCATCGTCCACAGTTCTACCAAGGGCATATCCCTTACGGCCAACCAGCCCGCCTGCGGCAAACTTGTTCTCGAACTGCGCCATACGGGCACGAGTGCCACGGATAGCATCACCAGTGGTATACTCGTTTACATCGCGGCCTTTGGTACCGCCGAAGATCCGCCAGTTCTGGGAGATTTCGTCCGGCTTCAGGTACTTGCGCAGCGGCGTATTGGGGTCAGCAGTCAGAATGCTCGGTGCCACAGCCGGTACAGCATGAGCAAGATACATGCTGCCAGCATCAGGAGTGATGCCAGCCTTGGTCAGGCGATCGTAGTTTTCCTTAGTGTACGTATCGTACATCTTGCTCTGGGCATCAGTCAATTCAGCAGCATGCTGCTGGCGATAAGCAGTCAATTCGCTATTGCTCATCCCGGCAATCTTTTGCGCCAGTGCAGGATCGACCTTGGCGGCATAGCTACGGAACGTCTTGTTGACAAACTGCCCCTTGCCCATTGCGGAAGATCCGGGGATTGGATTCTTGCCAGTCCCTTCAGATGCCGCAATCATGCTGGCAATTTTGCTGATGTTCGCAGGTGCCTTGGCTTCGGCAGCCTTGGCGGGAACAAGTCCGGTGGGAGCGGGCGCAGAATTGGCGGGAGTGGGGGCCGCAGCAAGGCCCACATCTTCGCTCTTGGGCGCTTCTTGCTCATTCCCAATATCGCTTGCGGGATCTTTGAGCAAGTCGGCATCATCGTCAGAAGCGGGCTTTTGTTTCATAGCGTTCAGCATGATCTGACGCAGAGCCGGATCGCTGAACAAACTGCTGATCATGCCCAATTCGCCATATCCGGGCGTACCACCATCAGCATAGCCCTTAATAGCGCCGCCACGTTTGGCACCCGACATTGCGTACTGAATGCCGATCTTGGCGACGTCGCCCATAATGCTGTCTAGTATCCCGCCACTTGGCTTAGGTGCAGCAGCCAACGTAGGCAGGCTTGCGTTACTGGCACCAGCCGTGTCGAGGGACTCAAGGGCGTCATTGCCGCCACCGCCATAAGGCATTGCAGCATTGACCTCAGCGCCAGTTACGCCACCTCCAGCAAGGCCAATACGGCCACCGCGTTTTTCGCCCATGTCTGAAAAGTCTGGCGCATTGCTGTCATCAGCCACGCTAGAGACATCATGACTTGCATCTGCTGGAGGTGCTTCAGCGCCTTGCGCAGGAGCAACCTGCGTGTCAGAATTGCTGCCAGCGTCAGGGGCGTGCTCCCCTTCATGGCTCATTGCTGAAACGTCAGGATTTACGCCAGTTGGGGCATTCGGCTTGACCCCGGTATCTGCAGGCGGCTTCGGCTTTTCAAGCATGCTTTTCAGCTTGCTATCGACTGCAGATGAGACGCCGCTCTCAAGGCCCTTCGTCAGTGCGCCGGGTTCTTGAGCCTTAGGTGCAGCAATGCTGGGGAGCGTATAGTGCTGTCCGCCGCCCGCAGTGGCCTGCGCCATCAGTCCGGTTCCGCCAATTCCGCCAACCGGAGCGCCGGGATGCTGGCCAGAAAGGATCGAGGCCCATGCGGAGGGATCGTATCCAGCCAGCCCGCCAACAGCAAAGCCTTCTCCGGCATGCTGAGGCAGAACATTGCCGCCTTCAGACAGGCCACCCCCATAAGCCTTACCTGCACGGCCACCACGGGCAAGCATCGCACCCGGCTGATTCGTGGTCTGCGTCTGGCCAGACAGAGCGCCCGTACCCTCAGCAATGTTGGCAGCAAACTGCACCTGCTGGAACGGATAAGCCTGATGCTGCAAGAACTGATTATACAAGGCAGTATCTTGCGCCTGCTGAGTCTGCTGCTGAACCTGACCCGCTGCAATCTGCGCTTGTCCGCCCTGCAATGCCGCAGACTGTGCGCCAGCGCCCAATGCCGCCAACTGATTAGCGCCGGTCTGGTATGCGCCAACTTGCTGGGCTTGCTGCTGCTGAGCGGTCTGGAGGGCAGTGTTATATCCGGTGTTCAGCAGATTGCTGTAGATGTTAGCATTGGCAATCTGCTGCTGCTGGTTCAGGTTCGCAGCCGCAATACCAGCGCGGTCGCCACCAAAGGCCCCACTGCTAATGGCATTGCCCAATTGCCCAGCCATTGCCTGCTGGTTGTTCTGGTTGAGCAGGGCGGACTCTGATCCCACCACATCGCCCAAATACGGACTCATATACTGATTGATCTGCTGGCCGGTAATCGGGCTTGCAGCACCAAGTGCCGCTCCAGCAACGCCAGTGGCAGCGCCATAATAGGGCTGTGCAGCATTGGCATTCTGAGAAATCTGATTGATGCCGCCCTGCTGGGTGGCGTTCACAGGAGAGACAAATTCACCGCCGTACGTCTGAAACGGCGTGCTCATCAACCCCTGTGCTTCATTATTGACGGCGTTGTAGCGGGCCAATACCTCTGGCGGTATGGTCACAGTCTGCTGCGTCGTAGAACTTCCGCCCAACTTACTTCTCCTTTACTTCAACAAAAGAAGTAATACTCTTTCTACGAGACCAATTTTCTTTGGCTTTTCTTGAAAGCAAGGCAATAGTTTCTTCAGAGGCCACGCGGCCCTTCATGCGCTCACTATTCTGCCGCTTCCATTCTTCCGTATGCTTTCTGCCAGATGGCCCTTCTCCGCCATCGGTCAGGTTTGCCAGATCCGCGCCATCCGCGCGCCAAAAGGCAATGCGCTCACGCTCCAAGTCGAATGCTTGGCTCTCGGAAAGATCGGTCTCTACCAGACGGACTACGACGCATAGACCCGCTTTGGCCAGCTTTTGCTGAATGAACTTGTGAAAGCGATTGCGCTGACGCATGTCATTCGCCCGCTTGCTCTTACCTTTACCTACGTAAAAGCATTCGTCCCTATCGGGCCTCCAATGCTCATACACGTAGAAAAGGTCGCCCATTTACTGCTCCGTTCCAGCGAGTACGCCGGTCTTGGCATTGTGCAGGAAAAAGGCTCCTGCCGGTTTGCCCAATTGACGTTCGTACATACGAACCTTTGCTTCTGTTCTATTATTTGAAAGCACGCCAATAATCAATGGCAAACCCAAAGTGTCTGCAACCCGCTTACTGAATTCGCATAGCTTGCGCGCTCGACCTCCCTTGGCGCTGCGGTAGTCAGGGTGAATGAAGATCACACGTTCTTCGACCACGTTCTGACTGGAGTACCACATCCCGCCAATTGTTAGGACAACGCCGCCTTCAATCTGCCCACCGGGCTTTCCGATAATGCCAACAATTCCGCCCTGCTGCGTCAAACCAGCCCACACTGCATGCAGAACCTTCTCAGGATCTGGCATCAAGAACCCGTTTTCCCCAGCCGCTAAGGTTGACAGGCGCATCACCTCATCAAGATCGTCAGGCGTGCCAATGCGGATTTCCAAACCATCGGTGTCAATCATATAAAATCCTTTTATTGTAACAACTTAGTCTTTTTTGGGTCCCGGTAGCTTACTAAGTGTTTTTACTGTCTCTTTTCGCATGCGCTTGACAAACTCATCCAGTACACGATGCCCGGTTTCCAGATCGCCACCGCCTACGCCACGGACTTCTGCGGGAGAGATAACATATTCTCCGCCAGCCGCAACAATGGGCACGGTGGCAGCGCCGCCGGACGCCTTTCCGGGCATCTCGCTTTCATATGGTCCGCTAGGCTCGCCATATGGCTCAGCCTTGGGATTCTGTTCATATGGAGCGCCTGAGGTCGATCCATAGGGATCAGATTGCCCGCTGTATGCCGTTCCGCCAAAGATCCGACGCATGTGCTTGAACCCAGCAATGGTGTTGCCTTCGCCCATTGCACTGATGATGTCTGCGGGAATGACGTACGAACCCGATGGGACATGCATGGGAAGATGGTCAGTTCGGCCCGCCACTGCGCTGTGGATAGGGCCAGAGAACACTTTGTCATCAGTTGCGGCACCACCATCGGCAAATGCCCGACGTGGGCCATTCATGATTTGATTGATGACGGGCTGGACTGTGGCCGTCGCCGCCTTGACCTTGGAAAGGTTCTGGGGCGAGTTCTCGGAAAGCAGCTTGGCGACCACCATGGGGTTGATCTGACCGCCCATTGCGTGACCCTTACGGGCCGCGTTCAGGGCTGCAGCGATGGCTTGATCCTTTGGGTGACCCGCGTCGATCATTTCGGCAATGTTAGACGAAATAACGCCCCGGCTACTTCCTTTTCGTAGAGGCATGACGCCATCCCTTCTGGTTCTCACTTAGATGCTCAATAGCATGACAGTTCGGGCAAAGCACTTTCAAATTTTCAAGTTCATTGTTTTGCCGGTCCCTGTCGATGTGGTGGACTACCAGTATTTCTGAGATAGAATCGTAACCGCAATCCTCGCACTTTTTTATCATATTTCTTCGCTTCATCCACCTTCTAACAGATGGATAATCTTTAGAAACCGGCCTTGCCGTCCTATTGGCAACTCCACGGCATTTATAGCTGCAGGCGTTTATAGAATAGTTTGCCTCAGAAGGAGATCTATTGTATTCTTTATCGCATATGTCGCATTTTAGTTTTACACTTCCCCTACCTCTTAGGGAGATGGTGTAGCACTTCTTCGAGCAATATCTTGCTTTCTTTGCGTGGCACGGACGCGGCGTATATGGCTGGCTGCAGATGCAGCACGTTTTCTCTGCGCTTTCCACAAGTAGTTTACGAGTAGCTAACCGTTATGACCTGCCCTGTGCCGGGGACAGCATAGATTCCATAGGATGCCGGAAGATTCACCGTATACAGCCCAACAGCCGTGGGGATCACGTAGATCGGCCTTGTCGCAGTTACTGTCGATGAATCGTAGATGGTGCCAGTGCTAGTTCCCAGAGTGGTGACAGACACTGAAGCTACTCGGCCCGCCGATGCTTTCACAACGGTTCCGGCTGAGATAGACGAAACATTGCTGGTGCCCTGTACGTTGGCGTAGGTCTGGGCAGCATTGCTGATGGCCGTAACGCCATTCTTGAGTGTGGTCAGAACGTCTGAAAGAGATGCGCTCATCAAAACTTCCCATCTGGTGAATATCGGTACCGAATATTGCCCAGCCGCCAGAAGGATCCGATATCGCTACTGGTCAGCGTAACTGACACCAATCGGCCACGGAATCGGGGGCTGATATACTGCGTGTTCTGGGTCAGGGAGTATGGACCATACGCTACTGGCGTATCTCCGGGGTAATTGGCGACATTGAAAGTGAGATTGATAGTGGCTGTTTGCTGCGTGCTGCCATAGTCGCCCCACTTCATGTCTGGCCAGACCTGATCCACGTAGGTCAGGAGATCGCCTTCTGCAATAGACGAATAGCCAGTCGTGAACGTAGCAACTAGCGGTTGCCCATTGGCATCGTTCGAGGTTTCGTGCTGGTAGATCAGATAGGAACTGCCTGTGGGCGTGGCATCTGCCCCAATAGGAGCACCAAGCACGGACTGGTCGATCCACGCCGACCGGCCCATCGTCCCATAATCCCACACGTTTAGAGACGTGTTATACTTGACGTATGCGTTAACCTCTCCGCCATCGGACATTGTGGGATAAAACCACATGATCTCGCTGAATCGTGAGTTTACGGCAACGCGGATCTTCTGTAGGTTGCTCTGATCAAGATCTTGGAAGATCACGTCCCACACAGGGCAAGCGATCGAAGATATGCCATTGCCCGACAATGCGTAAAACTGCGTAGGTCCCATCCAATATACGACGCCGTTCAAGGAACTTGCGGCCTTGCGGGCAATCAATCCGCAGCCGTAGCCAAGTTCATTGAATGAGTATACATATGGCGTGCCGATATATTGCATCGACCACAGGCCGACATCGGTCCAGATCAAGCCCTGCTGCGGACCTTGGATACAGCCAACGATCTTGGAGCCACGAGGGATACGATACGATCCCGCCTGATTGGTGATCTGGCCGATCCATGTGTTGTAGTTGTTGACATCGCACCAACGGATCAGCAGCGGATCTTGAATGCCGGTGAATGTCGATCCCCATGCAATGATTTGACGCTGCGGCATTGCCACAAAGATGCCATCATTTACGGGCGGCGCATTCGGGATGACTGTGGCCGTGGGACTGCCCGACAAAGGATCCCATGCGTAAATAGGCTGGTATGAAGGCGTTGATGCATTGATCGGGCACGCCAGCAGCACTTCACCCCAATTGTCCAGAGTCCAATCAGTTGCCGAAATGGGCGTCCCCGTAGCTGGCGTTACAGCAGTCCCGGTCCCGTAGCCGCCGCCGCCATACGTACCAATGCCATAACCCGTGCCAGAAGGGATCGAACCAACGCCAAAGTTATAGATATAATACGCATTTCCGCCATTCATGTAGCCGCTTGTCGCAGACGTCGGCGTAGTGGGAGCGGTGATGGTAAAGTTGTTTGCGTCAATTACAGATTGGACCAGATACTGTCCATAGAAGGTGACGCCACCAACGGTGGTGGATACCAGAACGGGGAACGTACTTTCGACACTGTACCCATGATTGTTCAAGGTCACAGTTACCGTTGAGGCGCTAGTCCCCGTGGTTGTGGCAAACTTTGCAACAGAACCGCCATTCGCTACAGTCGATGTGGCAGGAAGCGGATTGCCAAGAATGTCAGTGACATAGAGCGTATACGTGCCGGATCCAAGGCTGCCATCGGGATCGCAGGCATATTGGCCAAACAGAACTATGCCGCCAACTGAGATCTGCGTAGCAATGTATACAGAGTCGTAGTCGGTTATGCCTACGACCGTGCCATCTGTGACCGTAACCTTGTTGCTACCGGACGTTGTGGATACTGATACAGCAACGCTATCGGACGTATTGCGCGGGGTAATGGCGGACTGGCCATTTACCGGAGGATATACGTTCAGCTGTGCTTGCGTCGTGCTGGGAGCGTTCTGCGTAGCATAGGCAAGGTGCGTCTGCGCGTTTGTATCTTCCCATGCCAGCAAGGCGCGTACGATAGCGGTAGTGGAAAGGCCCGAATATTGGACCCATCCGCCCAGCTTCTGCACCAACGCCCCCTGCGCCAAATCGTAGATAAACCGCACCAGATTGCCGCTGGCAAAGCCAGTCTCGTTCAACGCTGGCGTGGCGTTCTCGTTAAAGCCCGGAGTAAGTTTGATGCTTGAATGGGGCACTTATTATCCCCTTGGCAGCGAGGCTGTAGGCGTCGGGGCATATGGCGACCAATCCGCTCCGGCAAAGCGCTTGCGAGATTCTTCCGTCAAAGCGCCCTTCAGCAGGTTTTCGTACTGAAGTTCGTACGTCGGCCCCATCGAGGGGTCGTTGCTTGCACTGCCAAAGTTGCGCTGGAACTGCGCGACGTAGATCATCGAAGCCTGAATGAGAAGATCCGGGTAGTACGTACTGATGAAAGTCGTCGCAGTAGACGCAAGAGACGACGTTGCATTGTCGTAAAGAGTAGGAAGGCGTACTGTGCCAGATACAGTAACAGTGTAACTCCCATCAGGATAAGGACCAAGAAGAATATTGTTATAAGTGTTGCCAAAAGTAGCAGCATCCCCGCCATACATCGCAAAATACTGAGGCATTGCCGAGCCAGACGATGATCCATAGACATTTTGCAAGAACTCTTTGGTCGTAGGTAGCAGGGTAGTCGTAACGCCATTGCTGGTAATCGTCAGGGTCTGGACCGTCACAAAATCATTCACGCCAAGCTGCAGGATGTTGTTGCCAGATATGGTCGTGTAGGTGTTCGTAGTAACCGAAGGCAAAATATCCAAATCGCGCTGAATACGTAGTTCTGCGTAATTGAGCATCTGCGGGATCAGGGTGTTGAATGACGAGTCCACCCCAACCACTACGCCGTTAGAAGTCGTCGTCTGGACGACAGCCATGTTGGCGATTTGCTGTACGTACAAGTTATACGTGAGTGGCGTAGTTGCTGGCGTAGACATTGGGATGCGGCTCGCCTTCTAGCTATGCGCTCTGGGTCATGTCACTCTTAATGAATTTCACGTTTTCTTGCAAACGCAAATCGTCAGGGCACAATTCCGCAGCCATCTCTGCATGGTGCAGGGCTTCTTCTTTGATTCCCATATTCCATGCGGACACGCTTGCATAGTCGTGGGGCATTGCTCCCCATACTTCCGGATCAACAGTATAGACCCATTCCCGGTTCTGGATGCGCAAGGCAGACTTGCACGCTCCATAGCACTCCGGCCATAGTCCCAGCCGGTATGTGATCTTTGCAATCTCCATCCACGGCTCACGGGTGTTCGGAGCCTCAATAACGCCTAGCCGAGCCATCTTGAGAGCGTTGTCGTAGTCCCCTAGTTCAGAATAGCATCGGGACATGACGCGGTAGGCATAGCACCGTTCATTCGCCCAATTGGCACCGGGTAGCGCGAGATAGCGATTGCACTCGTCAATCGAGCGCTGCCAATGGCCGTGGAATGACAATTCTCTGGCATAGTAGAACGCATTCCGAGGATCATGCGGATCCTCCTTGACCGACATCTCTAGAAGGGGGAGGTACTGTCCACGGCTTTTGGTCGGATCAGGCTTGTGGATAACCATGAGCATGTCGGTTTCGGCATACTGCTCATTGATCAGATATGGCACGGGGTATTCATGGCAAGGATGAACCCAGCGGTATCCATGCCGTGCGTGGATCTTCTCGTACTTGAAGATGATCCCAGCGCCCCAATCGAAACCGTACCTTAGGCGAGTGGTTCCCGCAGTCCAGACACGCTCGATTTCTTCTCGCCATCCGGGTTGAAGAACTTCATCAAGGTCAAGGCTAACGCAAACATCAATTTCGCGAGGTAGTAGAGATAGAGCAGTGTTTCGAGCGTCATCAAAACGCCAAGGAGTAACAACAATATCATGGACGATTGCTCCATATTGCTCTGCCAGATCACGGGTTCGATCAGTGCTTCCAGTGTCTGCAATCACAATCATGTCGGCGTCTCTAGCGGCGCTGCAGAACCGCTCGGCAAACATTTCTTCATTTTTGCTAATGGCGTAGACGCAGATCTTCAATGTCATTGAAAAACCAATATATTATGATGCTATAGCCATTTATGTAGCAGGAGTAGTGCTCCACGGCAAGGCTGGCGTCACAGCGGCAGGTGCAGCAAGCAGAGAAAGCTGGTTGTCAATAGCGCCCTGCCATTGAGCGATACCGTCTTCGCCAAGAGCATCATGGACCCACCCAATGACCTGCTCCTCCGTCAGTTGGGCAAAGGGTACAAACGTGTCATTCGGATCAAGCGTGATTTGCGTGTTGGAATACGAACCAGCGCCGTTGGTGCCGTCAGTCCCCTCGATATGCCAATACACGGCAAACACTACATCCGTGTTCGATCCCTGTGTAGGGTAGCAATCCAAGCGGTCGATTGACCATGTGTATGTGTTTGCCATGATTTTTCCTCAGAACATTAGGAAGAAGTTGGATTGGTTGGCTTTAAACGCAAACGAAAGAGCGCCGTTTACATCACTAGAACTCAGCGTTGCAGTTCTGGCCGTAGATGTCCCTACAGATGCCTGACTTTCATCGACAACGAGCAGCGCAAAATTGCCGCCAAGGCCAGAGACGCCGGGTACGTTCACGCGGCTTGTGGTGCTTCCGGGTGCTGTAAAAGTCGGACTACCGACAATGTTGGCACCGTAAACAGAAACAACCAAGTCGTTTGCTGCAGTGGTAGTCAGTGTATTAGTGGTAACGCTCGTGCCCGCAGTGGTGTTGTTCACTGGAGTTGAGGACGAATCGAACCCGCTTAGGCCCCTATAGCACAGCATGACTGTTTCATTGGTGGCAGAGCCACCAGTCATCGCTACAGAAGACTCACTTGCACTAGCTACTTTATAGTACGCGGTAGCCCAAGCATTGTTGGTCCCAATCAGGGTCCAACCAGTCGGGGTTGTCAGGGTCCCGCTGACTGATACGATAATCAGGATATCCCCAGATGCATAGCCCGATGGCACTGGCACCGTGGGGTTTAGGCCCATAATGGCCGACCCTGCTGCGATAAAAGACCAAGCCATCTTACTGCTGCGCCACCGCTACAACGTCCCAGAAGCTATCCTGCGAGTTGTATATACATCCGACATACAAGACCTTGCTGATTACCGTGGTGGTGGGCAGCGCTACACCGACAGCGCGGTATGCACCTGATGTGGTAGTCCATGTAAGAGCCTGCGCTGTGCCGTTATCCTTGAAGCGGATTGTCAGACGCTGGCCATCAACCGGGGTGCCGGAAGGTGCGGCAATAGTAGCCGAGGCAGCAAGCGCCGTGACGTTATATTGGTTGGTCGTCCCGGCAGTGGGCGTGATTGTGCTACCGCTGGTCGTCGCGATGGTCAGGGGCTGATACGAACCGTTGTGTACCAAAGCGCCGGGTGCGGCTGTTGAGCCGATGTTGATTGTAGTGGTGCTGCCCGATGCGCCGCCCGTACCGAGGTTGATTGTTTTTGTGTTGCCCGACGAAGTTGCGCCAGCCTGAATATTTGTGGTCTGAGATACAAGAGACTGGCCAAATGTCAGGGTACCAGTGTGGTTAGTACCACCAATACTGATGGGGCCAGATGTGGTGGCGAGGCCGATAGAAATGGTACCGACGGTTGAGCCGATCTGCAGGGTGGTACTGGTAAGTGATATTGAGAAGGAGCCTGCTGATGCGAGAAATGTCCCAGTAACATTTAGCGAGTCTGCTCCAACTGCGTATTTTTGCCCAGCAGTTACGTTTGTTCCCGCCAAGGGGGCCGTAAAGTACGTGCCGTAGAGGGTGTTGACCGTTACGCCGGTACTTGCCGCAGCGTAAGTCTGTGCCCCAAACGAGTTCATGTAGGCGGTATTGACTGTGCCAGATGTTCCAGTGCTAGTGTCTGTGAATGTGGCGGCGCTCTGGATCATATTGATCCCACTGGTATTCCATGCCGTGTAGCTGTTGGACGTCCCTGCCGCAATATTGATTGGACCGCCAACGGTCAGCTTGCGGGTCGCGGACGCAAACGTCAAGCTGCTACTTTCCGACATAACCGAGCCGGTATCAAACATGATCTGGCCCGCTGCGCCACCGCTGGTTGCGGTCGTGCCTACGGTGAGGGTGCCACCACCACCACCAGTCCCAAAGGGGCCAACAGTTGATCCATTGACCTGAGCATATACCCCCGCCGTCGTAGCCCAAATATCCCCGTTAACAGGGCTGGTGGGGGCAGTGCCGGGGGTTAGGTTGATGCTGGCAGCGGTTGTCGATGATGCCTGAAACGTGGTCTTTCCGGTCGTGGCAATGACAACCGCATCAGTTGTCCCGCTATTGACGACGAAGTGGATGGGGTTCGACGTGGCCGTGCCAAGCACCAGATCGCCACTGTTCGAGTACAGGTATACGGCGTTGGCAAGATTCAGCGACCCGCTGCCGGTGAACCCGGAACTATTCATTCCGAAGTCGCCGTAGTAGGTCGTAGATGTCCCAAGGTTGTTCGACACAATGTGGTCAACGGATGCTGCTGCGCCGTTGTTCGTGTTTTGCAAAATTGTCTGGACGTAGCTGTTGGTGGATAGCGTGTATGACGCAAAAATTCCCGTATCGCTATATCCTAGCGTGCCATAGCTATATGCACCGGCTGACAGCGCGGACAAGATCGAGCCGCTGGCGATGTAGAATGGGGATGACAGAGATGTCCCGCTGAAGGTAAAGTTTGAGGTGCTTGCGAGGGCGCTGGAGCCATTCCCATACGGGATGTAGCCAGATGCGAGAGACGTCAGGCCGGTCCCGCCATTTCCCACGGGTAGAGTGCCCGTGACGCCGGTCGAAAGGGGCAGGCCGGTCGCGTTGGTAAGGACAATGGCCGTCGGGGTGCCGAGGGCTGGAGTGACCAGCGTGGGGCTGTTGGACAGGACCACGGAGCCCGTCCCGGTCGATGTCGTGACGCCAGTCCCTCCATTGGCTACAGCGAGAGTTCCGCCCAGCGTGAGGGTGCCCGAGGTGGTGATGGGGCCGCCAGTCAACGTCAGGCCCGTGGTCCCGCCAGAGCCACTGACACTAGTTACTGTGCCGGAGCCGGATACAGGAATCCACGACATGACACCGCCAGTGGTGGACGACAGTACGTAGCCATTGCTGCTCGGAGCCGATGCAGGGAGCGTATAAGTCGTGGCCGCAGCACTCGCGCTGCCCTGCAGTGTCGTGGTCGTAGAGTTCGACGTGATGCCGATGGATGGGCTGGAAATGCTAGTTGGGGCTGTGACAACCCCATTCAGCGTAGTCGTGCTGGTGCCAGCCGCACTGCCAATGGCGATGGCTGTGGTGCTGCCCGATGTACCATTATTGCCGATGTTGACGGTTTTTGTATTTCCTGACGTTACAGCACCAGTGCTGATGTTTGTGGTGCTGTTGCCTGTGGAAATCCCGAGAGAGATGGCACCAGTGGTGCCAGATCCACCAATTGTGATCGTCTTGGTCGCCGCCCCGGAGAGCGCAAAGTTGCCTCCGAAGTTTACCGTCATAGCTCCCGAAACGGTACTGCCCAGATTGATGGTTCCGGTGGTCGCTGTGCCAAGAAGAAGGGCACCAGACGATGTCGAGCCTATCGTCATGTTGCCGATGCCGCACGAAATCGTGGTGTTGAATGACCCAGAGTTGGAGCTGAACACCCCGCCGTTCTGGATGAAAGTACCGTTGATTATCGCACTATCTGCACCGATTGCAGCCGGGTTGTTGACCGACACGAACGACCCAACGGCAGGTGCTTGGAAATAGGTTCCGTACAGGTAGCCGATCGAAACGGTACCTACACCGGTAGCATTTGCGGATGCGTATGTTTGCGTACCGAGCAGGTTCATGTACGCGGTTGTGATGTTCCCAGAAGCGGCAGTGGTTGTGTCTGTGAAAGTAGCCGGGGACTGGATCAGGCTGATGCCGTTGGTGGACCAAGCTGGGGCAGAGGTAGCCGCGCCGCCAATGGTGACATTCCCCACTGCGGTGAGCTGCTTTGAGGTGTTGTTCCACGTCAGGGCGCTGCTTTCTTGCAGCACGGACCCCGAGTCGTACATGATCTGGCCCGCTGCGCCACCGCTCGTGGCTGTGGTGCCAACAATAAGTGTGCTTGGACCTGTTGCGCCAGTAGGCCCGGTCGGTCCGTTAGTTCCTGTAGGGCCGGTGGGGCCTGTCGGCCCATTAGTTCCTGCGGTTCCCGTAGGCCCGGTAGGCCCTGTGCTGCCTGCGGTTCCCGTAGGCCCGGTCGGCCCATTAGTTCCTGCGGTTCCCGTAGGCCCGGTAGGCCCTGTGCTGCCTGCAGTTCCCGTGGGGCCAGTAGGGCCGGTAGGTCCAGCAACGGTGGAGTTTGCACCCGTGGGACCAGTAGGTCCAGTAGGCCCCGTCGATCCGGTCGGACCAATGGGGCCAGAAAGATTGACGTTCCAGCTAGAAATCGTCCCAGTGCCAATAGTCGAAAAGACATTGACGTTCATAACGCCGCTGACGGCATTATAGCCCGTGACGATGCCGAACATTTCGTATGAGGAACTGTATGCAATCGAGACAACCTGCCCGATTGTATAGGACAATCCGGTGCCTACGGTTAGCGTTTGCGACCCAGTTGCAATGGTCAGGCTGGTAGAACTAGTCGTAGCAAAAAGACTTCCCTGCGGACCCGTAGCGCCGGTTGGACCCGTAGGACCAACATTGCCAGTAGGTCCGGTGGGTCCCGCAATGCCAGTTGGGCCGGTAGGTCCATTGAAGCCGGTCGGTCCAGTGGGGCCATTTGCGCCAATAGGGCCAGTGGGTCCGGTAGGTCCAATACCCGTAGGTCCAGTGGGTCCGGGCACACTCGATGCCGCGCCAGTGGGGCCAGTGGGTCCGATTGGGCCTACGGCACCATCAAGATTGATGGACCAAGATGCATACGTACCAGATCCGCTGACCTCAAGGACGTTCACAACCATAACGCCAGTGGCGGAATTGTACGACACGATTGGGCCGGTCATCCAATTCGTTGCGCTGTTGGCGATGATTACCGACTGAGCAACCGTGTACGAAAGGCCGGTGCCGACCGTCAGGGTCTGTGTTCCGGTCGCAATTGTAAGCGTGCTGATACTGGTGGTCGGATACAGCGATCCCGAAGACCCCGTGGGTCCCGTCGGTCCAGTAGGGCCATTTGCGCCAGTTGGGCCGGTCATGCCAATAGGGCCAGTAGGGCCGGTGGGGCCAACGCTTCCAGTAGGTCCGGTCGGGCCAAGACCAAGAGCAGCAATCTGCGAAGTAGTAGCACGGGAAGACGTCCCGGCCTGCACGACTTCAATCAGTTCCGCCCCAGAGAGAGACGTTACAGCGGGAAGATTCGGAATCGTAGTATTAGACATTTATTCCCGCCCCTATGTAGAGCTGACAGTTTGCCATCCAGTGGGGGTGTATACACACATCTTGCCAAGAGTTGTATCGTAAACAACAGCCCCTACGCTAGTGATAATAGCGTTTTTCTGAGCGGTTGTGTATTGCGGAAGTAGGATAGGCACTGGAGACGGAACGGAGTTGATCTGGTTTACCGTCACGCGCACCGATGTGCCAGACTGGACTGCCTCAAGGTATTCTACACCCGTGAGGGACGTCACAACGGGAAGATTCGGAATAGTCGTATTGGCCATATTATATCCCCGTCTGCGGAACCTGTACGTAATTATACGGCAAGCCGACATCTGCAGTTACAATTCGGCTTGTCCCAGTCAGAAGGCTGCCAGCTGGGATAGCCACATTTGACATGTACGTAAATGCCGTTGCGGTCGTCACGGTCACACTAAACAAGCCATCTGCCTCTTTGTTGGTGAGTCCGGCGGCAGAAATCTGCGCATTGGTAACAAGGCCGTGCGGAGAGGAGCACGTAACTGTAACCGTCGTAGTCCCAATCGAAGACACTGACAGCAGCGGCAGTGCTGCACCGTACTTTACTGTGCCATTCAGAGGCATGATAGCGTTCTGATCCACGTCATTGGGAACGCCCAATGGCTGCGTGGTCATGTTCTGCCCATCTTGCGTCAACAGCGTCGTAGTGGACGGAACGGGGATGCCAGTCACGGAGTCATAAACGGTCGGGGCACTGATCGTGCTATAGTCAGTCTCTGCGCCCGCAAAGTCCTGCGTTCTAGGCTGGACAATCGGCACTGGATCCGCTGGCACCACAATAGCCCGCAACTGCTCCTGCGGGGTGTCGAGGCATCGGTCGCATACCAAGATGCGGATGTTCTGCAGAGCAGCACCGCGCCAATCGTACTGCCAATGTAGATCTACGTGATTATACCTAAATCCGCACCTGTCGCAAATCGCATGAGCCTGCGGATTGCTCGAATCTGTTCTGGCCCGCCCAGACCGGGAAGCATAGGCCATTACCTATAATACCCTGAAACCATTGGGGAAATATAATACTGCGCCGTTTCCACGTTCTGCTGGACGGCAATTTGATATGCCTCATCCGCCAGAGGCTTGAGCAGCGCCATCTTATCGGGTGACCAGATCGACGCCAGACGCTGCGCTAGTCCGTACGCAAATGCCTCAAGGAAGTATCCGGGCATATTGACCGTTTGGCCATTGGTAAAGTTGGCGTCGTCAATCTGGCCCACTTGGTAGTAGCTGAACGACGATTGGGTGCCGTCAGGAACTGGCCACAGGGTAACGGTACCGTTAATCAGACGATCCTGCCAATAGGTCGTAGGAAAGCCCTGCTGGTCCTTATTGGGATACGAGGCATACTCCGTGCGGCTAATCGGCAGGATCAGACGGTCAATCGACTGAGCGGTTTCGCCAATCATCTGGGAAATGGCAACCGTTTGAGAATTGTTAAGGTTATAGCTAACTCCCGAGATTGCCTCAGAAGAAACTGTTATAGAATTATTCAGAACCCAATTGCCGCCGCTTGTTGAAACAATATATGTTCCGCTAGGAATGGAATTGCCAGTGATGGCCATTCCTACTGCCACCGAACCGCTGTTCGTGCTTGATACCGTCAGAACACCGGCGGTGATGGATCCAGTAAACGAAGCATTGTTTACGGAAGTAATCGTAGTACCATTGGTAATGGATTGACCAGATATTACTGTTCCAGATGAAAGATAGACATTGTTTGTAACAGTCAGCGTCGTGCCATTGATATAGCCGGTGAACACTGTGCTGCCTGTGGTCACATAGGCATCAAGCATGACGATATTGTTGCTGGGAACAGAGTACGTGGATTGGCCTTGCACAAGCGGAATGCTCTGCAGAGTCACCATCCAAAGGTTTACACCTTCAGATGACCAACGCCCCAGCAGCAGGTTTGCGGCCATACGGGCCGATTCCATGTGCTGCTGGGTAATGGCAGTGTTTCGGATCCCGCACAGATTGAATGCGTACAGGACCAACTCGCCCAATGACGGGTTGTAGTTATAGGTGCCACTCGCCGTCATTGGCTATTCCTTACAGAGTGCCGTCGTTTTTGATCAAGTACCCGCCAATAAAACAACTCACGGAGCCGTTGATGCCGCCACTGTTGGTCTTTGCTTGCCACTGCAGGTCGCAGCCAGCCGAGTAAGGGATGGGGACGGTGAAGGGGATGTTGAAGAAGCCCGTGGAGAACGGGGAAATCTGGGCCTGCTGCGTGTTCTGGTTATGCGGGATCGAGTACCCGTTCAGGACCAGAGTGGAGGGCAGGTTGTAGAATTCCTGCGTCTGGAACAGAACCGCCTGATTGGCGAGCGTGCTATTAGCCTGAAGCAGGGTCTGGTAGAAGGTGTAACCGTTGGGAACAGTGTACACCGCCATCTGCGTCTGGCCAAAGCCGGGGTTGATCTGGCCATACACTGTCGTGCTGACTTTGGCCGTGATCGTGCCGACGTTGGAGAAGTTGGTGCAGTACAGGCCATTGACGCGGAGGTAGGAGTTTACCGACGTGACGGCGGTCGTGCCATTCAGTGTCAGCGTTTCCGACTGCAGGTTGAAGTTTGCGTCCAGACCAGAGATGAATACAACCCCGGTGTCTGACGTGCTCGAACTCGCGAGGGTAAGCTGCGATGCGGTAGACAAGTAGGTGTAGTTGTTCTGCGTGGCGTTGTTGGCCCCTTCCCAGACGGTCTGGGGAGTAGTGGTATTGCCAATTCCCGATGAATAACCGAAGATAGCAACCGGCTGATGAAACGTAATCTGGCCACGTCCGACTTGCAGATCAAATGGCTCATTCCGGCCAGTGCGAGTGATCGACGGACTAACGGTCCCGGTGGTAACAAAAGCTGACATATTACTCGCCCTTCTTGTGGCCAGCGCGGGCCGCTGCTACGTTGTCTACTAGATTTGGGTAAGGCCGTCCAGCGGCTCTTGCTCGCGCCTTGGCATCTTGCACGCTTTTGCGGTTCAAATGCTTGTGCTCAGCATCGCTAGGCGCTTCCGTTTCCCAGAACGGCTTCTTCAGCATTTTACGTCCCACCGCTTCAGCGCCAGATTGATCCGGCTGTTCGGGTCATGCGCCGTTTTGGGCGATGCCAAGCTATGCTTGAGTCCGCACATCCGAGTCCTAAAATTCTCACGCCGTTGCGCAGCTTCTGGACTATGCTCAGCTTCAGATGCGGTCACAGGGCGCTTGATGTTGTGACCTTCCGCGCGCAGTGATGCGCGGCCCTTATCATTCAATCCACCAGCCGGGGATTGGCCTTCTTTGCGCTGCCAAGTGTCAGACATTGCAATCTCCATAGCAAAACGGGGGCCGTTAAGCCCCCGCTCGCTTTTTAATGGACTAGATTGGCCTCAGAGGCCATCCATTTCCATGTCCAGCTTACGGCCCTTGGGGACTTCAGCCTTGGCAGCCGACGAGAACGGGTGCGATTCACACGAACCACCCGACTTGCGCGGCTTGCGGCCCATGTGATGCTCGGCCTTTTCACCATGCATTTCTACATGCTTCTTGCCGACCATGCCGCCACGCTTGCGCTTTTCGCGCCCCATGGTCGATTCGTGCTCAGGACCCATGCCTTCTGCACACTTGCCGCCCGACTTCCGCTTGGCGCGGCCACCGCGCTTACGCTCTTCGGCCTCACGGTCGATTTCGCGCGCGTTGGTACGTGCTTCCGGGTGGTCGTGCAGGTCTTTTTCAGCTTCATTCACACCGCCAGTGTTACGGTGCTTGCGCATGTGGCTTTTCATTTAAGCCTCCTTAGTAGACGATGTTACCGTTGCCGGTGGTGTAGCTGTTGTAAGCCTGTGCGTACTTCACAACCAAGGTTGCAACGCCCGAGCCGGTATTCGTAGAAGTGACAACAATCTGAACGTCGGTCGGCCCGACGTTCAACCAGTTGGAAATCTGCGTAGCGCCGGTTCCGGGAGTCACAGTGACCTTGCCAAGGTTGGTGCCATCAACTGCACCAGCAGTGGTAAGTGCGGTAGCCGAAGCCGTGGTGCCGAAGCCCAAGGTCTTGGCGGTTCCCGTCCACCCAGTCGTCACAAACAGATCAATCGAGGTGATGAAGCTGTTTGCCGGAATCACCAGCGAGGTCGTGTAGACGCCTGCCGAACTTCCGTTAGTCGCCTGATAGATAACCTGCGCCTGAACCATATCGGTCCAACCAAGGTTCTGTTCACCGCTGCTGCCACCGACACCGGCAAGATTGCCGGTGCCATCGCTGTTAAGTACGTTCCCTGCGAACAGGGGACCAGTAAAGGCTGTAGCTGACATATTTAGTCTCCCTTACAGCACTATTACGAGGTCGGGAACGAACCGTAGATCGAGCGCCAGTTGTAGTACCCAAACGAGTACCGCTCATAGCCCTTGACCAGCAGGTTGTCGGTCACAAAGTCCACCTGCATGTCGGTTTCGAACTTCACGCGTTCCATGTACGACAGACCGTCGATGTTGGTCAGCAGGAACCAAGCATACGACGAGGTCAGGAAGTCGTTGACCATGTAACCTTCAGGCAGGCCACCAGCAGTCGACAGGATCGCGTTCACGTCGTTGTCGGCAGTACCCGGACGCAGTTCCGTCTTCGTCAGACGAATTGCAACGGGTTCAAGCTGCGGCGGAACGATCAGCTTACGACCGCGAGCAAACACCTTCAGACCAGCCTGATCCTTGAAGTTCGTGCGGATTGCGATCATCGCATTCAGCAGCGTAGCTTCGTTCAGGTCAACCTGCGTCGAAGGAGTGTTAGCAACCGTACCACCGTCAATCGGGTGCGAAGCCGAGCACAGCGCAACGCCGTCAGCGCCGATAGCGGCGTTGTAGGTGGTGGCGGTGTTCAGAATGTTCGCGCCGTAGATTTCCTTGGTCTGCTGAAACGATTCAATCAGGCCGAGGTTCGACGGGTGGAACTGCGTCTTGTACAGGTTGTCGTCAATGGCCTTACGCGTGATGGCATAGCCCAGCGCAATTTCATTGTGCTCTTGGTTGTAGATGTAGCGTTCACCAGCACCATTGTCGAAGGAGGTCTGGCCGCCTTCAGTCTTAAGCTGGGCAAGACCGAGGTAACGCATTTCAGCGGTACGTTCGAGAGCCAGCTTCGAGTCGTGCTTCGTGAAGATCTTGTCGTACTGAGACGGAATCATCTCGTACTTGCCCTCAATCCCCCGGAGACCGGGGAGGAGAAGGTCTTTAATTGCTGAAAGATTAACAGCCATTGTGCCTTACTCCTTAGACGGCGGTCAGATTCTTGGTTTCGACGTTATTAAACGCCACAACCGCGTAGTTATATGCACCCGACGAAGTGCCGTTGGCACCCGGAGGGTTGGCGGGAAGCGACACAACACGGAACGGAAGCGTCGAAGTGGTCGCAGGAGTCACCGTGATGTCGATGTAAGCGCCCGAGATACCCGTCGAGGTATTGCCGGTGCCGTAAGCGAACTGCACGTTCAGGCCGATCTGAGCAGCAGTCAGACCAGTCGAAGACGAACCGCTAACCTGCGCAAGGAACTGCGCATTCGGATCGTTGACGATGTAGGCTTCCGTAACGCCTTGGTTGGCGCTCGAAACGTCCGAACCCGGCCAATAGTTCGACCAGACGGTGCGCTTCTGCGAAGTCGAGAGGTACTTGCAACCTTGGAAGATGCCAGCAATCGTGGTCGTGCCGGGGCCGGGGCCAGTGGTCACGCCAGCAATTGTGCCGTCCGAAAGACGAAACACTGGGTCGCCGTAGAAGATGTTCGCAGTATTGTAGTCAATTCCGCCAATCAGAGTAACCTGCTCATACGTAGGGGCCGAGCCGGTGCCACTGGACTGACGGAAACCGAAAGGGGCGTTGGTATTCGCCATGTCGGGAATCCTTTTCAGGAAAGTCGTCGTCGCACACCGGGGCGATTAAAGACTTGAAACTGGTTAAATCTCCACACCGAGGGAGATCGACTGTAACCCTGCTACTATTTAGGGCAGATTGTCAACTGCAAAATAAAGGGGCGGTAGTTAGCCGCCCCTTATTGTTACTCTGGAATCGGAATTGATTCGTAAGAACGCTTAACCTTGACCAGCGACTGGTCCTTGTTGGTGCGCTCAAACTGACCGCCTTCTGCCGAATTGAGTTGGGCTTCCTTCTGCCGGACCTGCCGACGGGCCTTGTTCAGTTCGATCAGACGCGCTTCATCACAAATTTCCTTGGGACGCTCCATAAGGATCATGCCCTTGCGCTCGATAACCGGATAGTTGCCTTCCAGAGGCATGTAGGCCGGGTGACGCGCAGTGGGGACGGCTTCCCAGCCTGCACGAGCCAACTGCACCTGATAGGCCGGATCTTCTGCGCCAAGGAACGTCTTACGCTTCCATTCGTATTCCCAGCCTGCCGGGACGTCTTCCTTGTTGATGCGGAATTCATCAACGCCTTCGTCCATCTCGCCAAGGTGGTCACGCAGTTCAGCGGTACGACGAGCAGCGCGGGTGCGCGGATCTTCCTCACGCAGCGACGGGCGCAATTCCGGACGGACAATCGGAGTGGGAATAGGAGCCGGTTCAAAGGCTTCCTCCAAGACGTGCTGCATAGGCTCTTGCGCCGCTGCATTTGCCTTGATTGACTGTTCAACTGCTTTTTTGACCTGCGGGGGACGCCCGCGCTTCGGTGGAATACCCATAATCTAATCTCCTTAACGGTTCATTTTGCCTTCGCGGATCAGCGCGAGTTTCTGTTTGCCATATTCCTGCTCAGTCATGCCCATCATGCTGGCAATCTCACGCTCTGCGCCCGTCAGGGTAACGCGGTTGGGCGACGTACCCGGAACCGTGCTCATGCGTGAAACAGGTGCCGCAGGGGGCGAAGAACGACGCTGAACAGGCGCTTCCGGTTCCGGAGTGCGAATGCGGAGCGTGCTTTCGATAGAGTTGAAATACTCATCACTATCGGGAGCAATGCCATCAGCATCCGCCAGATTGTGCGCCGCAATCATCTTGCGATACAGGTTCTGGTCGGTCGCATACTCGGGGTGGCGACGGACCCAATCTGCCGAACGAGGCGACAACTGCGATGCCAATGCCTCCACAGGGTCTGCCACATAAGGAGCAGGCGCTTCCCGCTTGGGTGCCGTTTCCAGAGCCTGCCTGCCCTGTTCAAGCTGCATCAAGCGTGCAGCATTTGTGGCAATCTCAGTTTGGATGTCTGCGGCAGCAGCAAAATCACCAGTTGCCATGGCGTTCTGGTAGTTGGACTTGAGAATGTCAGTCGTCTGCTTGACCGACTCAATGGCATTGGCAACCAGATGCTTGTTGCTATCCTGCGCCTCGGCCTGATACCGATATGCCTCTTGGGCTGCTTCATTGGCGCGGCGTTCTGCTTCTGCACGGGCCTGACGCTCGCGCTCAAACTTCTCGCGCATTTCCTTGAGCGTATTGTCCACTGGATCAGGCTCAGGAGCCTTTTCCTCTGCCTTCTCAACGACGATTTCGGGTTCTTCAACCTTATGATCGTCATCAAGAATCAGTTCAATCTGTTCTTCATTGCCATCCGACATAAGATTCTCCATTACCAGACCTGATCGGGGTGCTGAATGCGGCCACGGACGTTGGTGTCATCCAGCATGCGGCACAGAACGCCGTTGACAGTGATGCTCCAGCCGTCGGAGGGGCGGAATACCACCCAATCGCCTTCTTCGACCTTGACGCCGTTGAACCAGTTGCCGTTTGGATCATCAAAGGCTTCCGGACCCATCTTCATGACAAGACCTACTTTGCCTTGGATCTTGTCCTCATCACGGTGAGCATCCGGAAGGTAGATGCCAGACTTGGTTTTTTCAGGGCGGATGTAAACCGCGACCAGAATCTTGTTGTTAAAGATTTCAATGTCATCAATGTTACCAATCTCATTAATGATGCCCTGCTTGGGGTCGGTATCGTGTGTCATAACCATATGTGGCATTATAGTCTCCAGTTAGCGTTTCGACATAAAATGGTTCACTTCGTCGCATAGTTCATAGACTGAGCGAAGTGATGTAATTCTTCCAAGTTCGTACTTGTAGTCCTCATAGGACATTACTGCGGCTGGATGCGTGATCTTTTCTGCTATGTTAGCAACTTCAGCATCAATCAGTTTACGCAATTCGACCTCAAAGAGGCTATTGTAGTTCATAATAGGATCCAATCAAATAATTGGGGCGGCACCCCTTCCAATGAGCGCCGCCCTAGTAGTTTACTTCTTACCGTACCAATCAATCTTTTCCAAGCGGCCTTTGCCACCGCCTGCACCGTCTTCCAACTTATATTCAGCGCGCCCACCGCGCTTGCGACCCATCGGCATAGGGCCAGCGGGAGGAGCGCCTGCGCCTGCGGGAACCGGGTAGGGCATCGGCATCGGAGCGCCAGCAGCTGGCCCCTGCGGCGGCATTGCAACAGGAACGCTACGTGGCGGCTGCGGCATACCCGGCTGTGGCTGCATTCCGCCCTGCGGCTGCTGCTCATGGCCACGTCCAATCGCGATCACGATGTTGGTCTTGCCCTTGGTGCGGCCGCCGCTGGCACGGGCGGTGCGGCCACCAGTGGGGCGCGTGCCCTGCAGTTCGCCGTCGAGGGCTTCGCCGCCGCGCTTCAGCTTCAGCTTTTCATGCTTACCGCCATGTTCGGCATTTTCATGCTCGCGGAAAGCCTTCTTGATCAGTTTCTTTTCGCCTGCAACGGTGACATTGCCGCCGCGCTTGTTGCCGCTACGAACGGGCATCGGGCCAGCGTCGTCAACTTCTTCGGTGGGAACGTAACGCGGCTGGGGCTTCGGCGCAGCTTTTGGAGCCTGCTTCTGGTCATCGTCCCAAGACGATCCCGTAACGCCAAAGTTTTTTCCGCCCATATCGGCATTCACACCAGCGCCGCCTGCGGCTTTCTTGGTGCGACCACCACGCTTGAACGCGCCGATATGCTTTTCGCCTTCGCGCTTTTCGTTGGCTTCCTTCACATCGCGGTTGATCAGGCTGTCGGCAGTCAGTGCCTTGCCGCCTTCAGCGCGACGGGGACGCTTACCGGCATGCTTGACAGCATCCTTGCCCGTAACAGCGACGACCTTACCGCCTTTTTTGAACGCACGACGCGAAATCGGACGTGCGCCAGTCTTTACGCCTTCGCTCAGAACTTCTTCTGGACCGTAGTCAGAAGCGTCAACCTTACCCTCAACACCCTTGGTCAAGCGGTGGATCTTCGCACGCATAGAGCGGCGGGCCATCCGGGACATTTCCGACATTACAGTCTCCTTCCATACCGCCGTAGCGGCGAATGTAGAAGCATTAGCGGGTTTTTACTTGACATGCAAGTAACGGTTACTGGCCCTTAAACTGATTTTCGGACGGGTTTACCAATGGTGCAATCTCTTGTTCGTCGCCGGGATGGAGCAGGATGTCCTTGGCAAGTCCCAGCATCGCGATCCGTTCGCGGCTTTCGCGGTCCATGTCGCGGTTTTCGTCCTCAACCTGCCGTTCCTGATGCCGTAGACCCATCTCATTGCGCTTGGTTTCGGCGTTCATCAGATCAGCCCGAGCCGACGTCATCTGCGCCTGTGCCGCCTGCGGATCCAGACCTTCAGACTTGCGATCAAAGTACCCAGACTGGATCTTGGCCTGCGTTTCGGCAACCTTTGCCTGCGCATCCATCGTCTTGGCTTGCGCAATAGCCTTCTCATTGGCCATTTTGGCCTGCATCTGCATCATTTCAGGCGGCGGAGCCTGCTGCGACTGCGGCGGTGCCATAAACTGATCAGGATTCGACCAGCCCAATGCCGCCAATGCCGCCCGATCAATGGCAATCGGATCGTACATGGTCGGGTTCTGCGCCTGCAACTGCTTCAGTGCAGCGATTTTCATCATCCGCTGGCCATGCGATGCCGTATTGGGGTCGGCCTGCGGCACCAAATCGTAGTTACGCAGTGCAGTCAGGAACATCTGCTCGTCCCACTTGACCGTAGGCTTGAAGTTGCGTTGCCAGAAACTTTCTGGATGCTCCTCAAAGCACTCGCAAAGCAGCCGGAATTCCTCAGCCTGCGATGCATGCAGCCGCTTATGCACCGAGTCCAGCACCTTCGTGGCCTGCTCGATCATCGCCAACGTCGTTCCAACAGGTGCGTCAGCCTTGCCTTCGCCAACCTGCATCTCGGACGTGCCACCAATACGCATACCCGTCTGCGCAATGTCCGAAACCAGCGCCATCAGGGCCTGATTTGGTGGCTGATACGGCAAAGGCATAATGGCTTGACTAATAGGCATCCCGCCGGTCTTCACCAACGCCGCACCGCCCGGTGGCACGCGGAACATATTGGTGTTCTGCCGAGCGCCAGTGTCAGCCATCAGGAAGCCGGGGAAGTTTGAATACATCCCGGCATCCAGCAGTTCCCGCCAAGCTGCGGTAATAGCGTTCGTAGTGTTGCCAAGAATGTGCAGCAGACCAATGTCGTAGAATCCCATACCGGGCACAAAAGTATACTTGACAAAGTTGGACTTTGCGATGGGCAGATCATTGGTGCTTTCGTCAAAATTCCGCACAATGGACAGAATTTCTTTGGACGAAACATCGATCGTTACGCGATACGGAATCTCCAGCCCGGAGATCTTGCCCTTGTGCTTGTGCTCAAAGCCACGGATGTCCAGTTCGCAGTAGCACTCGTAGATTTCGCGGTCGCGGTCTTTTGCCGAACTGCTGCTATCCGAAATGCCTTGCTGTTCTTTCTCAGCCCGCTGATACGAATCCAGTTCCCGCTGCTTTGCCGACCCCAAGTCGATGTCTCGGTACACGCCCAAGATCTGCATACGCTTGACCGTAGACGGGCGCATGGTGATTCGGTGCGTAATCCGGCTTGCATTGGACAGATCGGTGGCCGAGTCATTGACGATCAGGTCGTCAGCATCAACCGTCTCCGAGACGGGCCGGTTCCGCAAGGGGCAATAGTAGACCTTCTTGAACGACGTCCCGCCGAACCCCAGCATCAGAAGCATACGGTCCGTGTCAGGATAGTATTCCGTCGCCGTCGATGTCAGATAGTGATTGAGGTCAGTTTCCAGCGCGTCTGCAATCTGGTCTTCCTGCAGGGTCGCGTTGTTGTCATCATTGCGGATCTTCACCGGCCCATCGGTCGGCAGCAGTTCAGAGCGCGCATTGGCTTGAAACCGCAGTACAGCCTCCAGCAGCAATGGATGTCGTACCCGCGACATGCCTTCCACTGGCGCTCCATCCGTCGCGCCCTGCAAACCGGGGATTTCAATCTTCAGCCCCAGCAGTTTCACACCCATTGCACGGGCTTCAATCCAATCCTTGCGGGACATGATGTCTTCTTCGATCCCGCTGATCAAATCACCGGAGATCCGCGACAGTTCATCTTGGGGGATTTCATCCACCAGATTGTCGAACCACCCGCCGTGATCGGTGCGTTCAGCCTTGTCCAGCGGATTGCCATCAAGCGAAATGGTGATCGAGCCATCGTCATGCTCAATCGAAATCGTATCGCCATTTCCATCCAGCACGGGCTTGTCGCCAGACTCGTCAGCGAAGTCGATATGAATCGGCTCATCATGGGCCACAGACTGCACTGGACCGGGCTGACGAATGTTCATGGGGGCAAGGCCCGGTGCAGTAGCCATTAGTCTTCCTTCATGTCGTACAGCGCTTCCATTTCTTCCATGAAAAGCTCCATACCTTTTTGGGCGGCGTTATCTTCTGACGTCGCTTTTACGGTATAAGTGCGCTCATGGTCAAATGGTTCCAGCCCGCCCCATACGCGGACTTCATACTGCATCCCGCCAAGATCATCAACGGTACAGGCTGTCAGGATTCGTGGGGTAAGCATCACTTCCTTTCCGCGCTCAATTTTTCTCGCAGGACATATCCTTCCAGCTTCCAAAGCTGGCGGATGGCATTTTCATAAGCAAACTTGTTGCCAAGATTGGCATCGTAGTTCGCTGCACTAGCCGGGGCACTCTCGCCCACTACATAAAAACCGTTTTCCATCTCAAGGACGCAGATTGTCAGCAGGTTGTGGCGGTAGTATGTTTCGCTGACGATCTTCGCCGTCATGCTTTCCAGCGTGACACGCGGTGCCGTCGCGTTGGCCGCGCTTTCTGCTTCAGAGATCATCAGGGAGTCGGTGCTGGTCATCTTTTTTCCTTTACACAGGGTACAAGGGCGTTTCTTGCTTGTTGGGGTACGTCTTCATGCCTTCAATTTCTTGGATGCGTTCGGCGGATCTGGTCAGCAGGCCAATATCTCGCAGGTGCCTGATCGACATAGACACAGTATCCACCAAGTCGTCATGGCGGCCCTTTGGAAACTGACCGACTTGCGTGATCACTTCTTCGGTCCACTTCTTGTCCGGGGCGTAGATCATCCCTTCCGAGAACAAGTGCTGCACCGAATACAGCCGCGCCATTTTGTCAAGACTTTTCGGATCCGACAACTGCACAGCAAACCCTTCATTGCCGTACAGCCTCCGCATTTCCTGCGCCACAGAGATCCCGCTGGCCTTGTTTTCAATCAGCAACTTGTCAACCTTCAGCGCCTTGCAGGTCTTGGCAACCTTCTCCACCAGATCATGGAACTCCAGCCGCTCGGTCCATGCGTGCATCATCATGACCTTCGGCGCTGACTCATTGTACGCCCGGTCAATATACTGCGGTCGCCCATCCGCCCCAATCGTCCTGTGCGCCACGGCACTCGCATCTGTAGTGAATATGCCCCAGATTGTCATCGCAGATGGGTCATTGCTGGTTTTGGACGTATATGCCGTATCCAACGATGCCACAATGTAGTCCATCGGCGGAAAGGTCGAGTCCGGCCACAACTTCCACCAATCGCGCTTGATGATCCCACCGCCTGCAGGCTCAGGACGCTGCTGCAACTGTCCAGCCGCCATGAACGGCCCCAATGCGCGCTCCAGCCGGGTTACTTCCTCATCGCCAAAACGATCAGGCCACAGCAAGTCACCCTCTTTCTCGCGTGGATCTTCCCAGCCAATACTGTTCTTGAACGCCCGATCAGCTTCATACCGCATTGGCAAACACAAGTGCGTCCAGCCAGCTGACTCTTTTTCCAGAATGTGCCCAGTCAAGTCATTCTCAGCCAATCTCTGCTGAATGACAATCATCGCCCCGGTCTTCTGATCGTTAAGACGGGTGGACATCGTGCCGTCCCACCACTCAATAGTCGATTCAATAGTTGCTTCAGAAAACGCTTCAGAGGCTGAGTTGGGGTCATCTACAATTATGCAGTTATGGGCAAGTACGCCATTAGCAAAGAAGTTGTGGCATTCTTCAACTTGAATGTCATAGACTTTGTTCTTTGGACCGCTATATCGCTCAATTGAGCAGATGACATCATTTTGCCATGATGATGCAGGCGATGACACGATTCGCACAGCATTATCAAATTTTCCGGCACGTTGTTCCTGCTGTTCTCGTCTATGTGATGCGCGTGCAAAATTGATTTCTTTCGATTTCCGCGCTGCACCTTCTCGTCCACCAAACCACACGCCTGACAAGCGAACTCGTCCCGCTCCAAAACAATCACTCGCATATCCCGGAACTGGTTGGAATACCGGCCTAGTTTGGAAAAATTGGAATTGTGCGCACCCTTCATGCGATCCGAATGATCCGCATCCGCACAAGACGGACTGCAATAGATTGTCCAACCAGCAAATTGCGCTTTGCAACGCGGGCATTCTTTTTTCTTGCGCTTGTCCCAACGTAATTTTTGATGGCACTCGTCCGAGCACACTTCGGAGTGCCTGTGCTTGCGCAGTTTTCCGCAAATTACACACGCTTTTGTGTTTTTTGTGGAATGGTGTTGTGAGCAACATTTTTTTGAGCAGTATGCGTCCCGGCTTCCTTGTTTTAAGGCTTTGCGTGCCTCGTAAAGATGCTTTTGCGTTTCTACCCCGCAGTTGTCGCATAGAAGGTTGACGATCATTTTCCGACCGTCTTTGAACAATAATCCCGTCTCCAATCCCCAATTCACAAGCTGGGACATATCCTGTCCCCTGCACGAAAATTGGATGGTCCCCAGTACACTCGACGGAAATTCCTGAAACCGTGCGTATTTCATAAAGGGTATCCGATTCAAGAAGGCGGGTTGCCAACACCCGTTTTTCTACCACCTTACCCCGTGAATGGTCAAACGATAATACTGTATCCCCTACAGAAACCTTGGAAATTGGTACGTCTCCAAACGGCGTGGACACGTTAATCCATCCGGGAAAACATGATCCGCCTTCACCAGTCACTGCCGCACCAACTGAAGTAATCAGTCGTTCGCCACCTTGGTCATTACTAAAGCGTGACTTAGTATTCTGATCCGAATTGATCTTGAATCTTTCTCCCCACAACTTCTGGTACCATGGAGACTCAATCAATCGACGGCATTTCACAGAGTCGCGCAACACCAACTGATTGGCATACGATGCGCAAAGAAACTGCACGCCCGGACCAGACGTCGGTGAGCGATGCTCTTGTGCCCATGTCCATGCGGGAAACGCCACAGATGTAATGGTTGAATTGTGCGTAGGGATGAGATTGCGGCCAATCAAATAAAGCCCATCTGGCGAATCTACTTGGATGCAATGGCCAAAAAGCCCTTGCGGTTCAAGCGTCACGGACTTGAGGCCAATTGCTCGCTTAGGGGCAAATCGTTTAATTTGCTTGCGTGGAAGGGCAGTAGGAATAGCCATTGTAGGCTGGAATGCTACTGTCCAGCATTCCTTTTTCCCTTGAATGCCTGACGTGCTCATCCGGGGCTGTGTGCTAGATACAACGGCGCGCCACCCAAAGCTACGCACAAGCTCCGCAACGCCATCAATAATTTTCTTATTCGCATTGGAAAAATGGCACCTGTTATTCTTATCGACGCAGCCATCAGTGTCAATCAAGCCAGCCAAAAGTTCAAGGCGTTGGCTTATGGTCCCCAAAAGATAGAGGTTTGGAATATGCTTGTCATTAAGCACGCCTGCCTCGCGCAAGCCGTTTTTGAGATTACTAGAAGCAAAGGACGTTGTGATTGCTCCAGTCCTTTTGTGTTCCCACGAGACACTGATGGAATACCCCAACGACACAATTTTGCTGATGCACTCAGTATCTCGCGGGCTGTGGGTAATGCACGCCTTCCCCGACGATCCATCCCCTAGCCACGCGCCCAAGACGTAAGGATGGACAGGCAATTCAGCGCCCTTGTCAGGCATCTGCAAAGGCTCAACTAGCGGAAGTTGGTGCAACGCCCTACCCCCACTAGATGCAGCTTTGGGTTTCCCCTTTGTTTGCCCCCACCGGCCACGGCGGGGCTCCAAAAACTGCCGAGTCTCTACTGTTTCCCACAACCGGCTCATGCGATTGAACAGTGTCCATTCGTGATTTTCGTGGCAGTAGAACACACTGCCATCAAAAAACTCAACGCGGACATTGGAAGGTGTCTTATCTGATACGGCAAGCACTTTGACTGGCTTACCAGATGGGTGAAACACAAAATCACCTCGGGCCAAATCCCCGTGCGTTTTCCATCCTTCTGTAGTAAAAACTTCAGTGTTATCAGCTACTTGCTTGCCCATTCTGGGAGGAATGTTGATGATCAGCCGCCGTGTCTCTCCATCCACCACTGCCTGCAGATGTTCAGCCACTGCCTCAATTGGCCAACCATCTTTCCACGGGCTGGCGTCAATGTATTTCCAAGCATTCACCAAGAAATAGTATAGGCTTTCTTCGCAGTCAGCACGATCAAGCGCTTCCAACTGCTTAATAGGATTAAGTAGTGATGGATCAAATTCTGTGTCCATTAGTCTGGATCTACTTCTTTATACTCAGCTTCAATGGGTTCTGATTGCTGAGTTAGCTTTAGTGCGCTGTTCATGATTTCGCGCAGGGCGTCACGTTGTTCCACGGTGAGCATTTTGGGATCCACGGTCTGTGTGCGCTGGTCGATCTGCAGCGGTCTGCCGTCGGGACCGGACAGTTCAACTTTTTTGGCAGGGCGGTACAGTTCTCCGCCAAGATTGCTCAGAAGGTAGATACCGGCCTGCACTGTGCCTTTGTGCTTTGGGTCACGGGCAATGTTGTACAGATTGGTCTGGATGTCATTCATCATGACATGACGTGCGGCGAACAGTTCTTCCTCGTAATGGGCAACGAGCGTTTTTTCATTGATGCCCATGATGCGTGCAATGGCTGTGATAGGCAGCCCCAGACCATGTGCGTAGACCACGCCACGGCGTGTCTTTTCGGTGGGTACATGCTCATGGGGATTACGGCGTTTGCGGTCTGCCAGTAGCGCACGGAATGGTGACGTCGTGAACTCGGCTTCCGATACATCACCATCGGGCATGGGCAACTGCATTGACTCGGTAGTCACCAGATAACGGTCGTCGTTTTCTGGATCTACGGGGTTATGTGCAGCGCGTTTAAATGGTGATGTGGGCTTTTTGGCCATGAGTTTTTCCAATTGGTATTTTGGAATTGTTACCCCCCGGTCGTTGTTTCGTCAATAGGGGTACCCCCTTTGTGGGAGAATGGGTTTTGTTCTGTATTTTGATTGCTCGCCTTGTAACCCCCCTATGGTACCAACTCAAACAGAAAAGGGGTGGTGGGGGTGGGCGCGGGGCGCGAAAGGCCCTTGGCTGGCAGGACCGGGGCATGGGTTTGGGGCGCGCTGGGTTGCGCGCCCCGTGGGTCGCTAGGCTAAGAGCTTGCGCTTTGCGTCGTCGATTGTCTCCGCGTAGAACCCAATGATTCCGGGCAATATGTCGCTTGTATCGTCAATGTCGTCAATGAGCATTGCGTGATACGCGCGCGCCGGCATATTTGCGCAAGTACGGCGGATTCCCCAACGGCGATTGGCCGCGTCTATAATGTAGTTTTGCATATCGAATCCCCTGTCGTTCGCTATGAGCAACACATAGGACATATCGTCCTGCCTGTCTATACGTATCAATACCTATGTCCATGCGTGTTCATACGTATAGACATGACATATTGTCCGGCATAAAAGGAGGCATCAAACGGGAAGCACATTGTTCCACGTGGAACATATGGGATAGTAACATGGACATGATGTATGACAGATAAGATTCTGATTATTGACATTGACAATAGCGCGCACCACGTTTCGCGCTCCGGCAACCTTATCGCTTACGGAGGCGTTCCCTTTTCATTGCCGCCTAGTGTCTTTTCTGATGCCGCGAAGGTGCCAGACTATCGAAATGGACTTAAGCGGCCAGAATCGATCATGGCGCGCGTTAAGGATTGCGGGTTTTATTATGAAGTTCGTCCCGACTTCACCAAAATTGGGCGCTATGGCCTTTGCGCCTATCGTGATGCGCAAGAGCGTCGCGTTGTTCTAGCCGCTTTTGACGGGATTACTAATTTGCGAAGGCACGCAATCGAATCCGGTTGTAATGAAAGCGAAATGCCCAGCGCAAGCAAGCATTGCCAAGAGGAGTCACTTTAATGCCCTACGCGCTTTGGCTGATCAGATTGAAACGCGCCAGATTGTTCTGATCCGGCCCTAGCTTATCCCTTGCGCCTGTCTTGTTGGGTGGGCGTATCGGTTAACTTAGGGGGTTTTACTTATGGGATGGTCAACGGGTAAAGACAAGCACGCGCCCGGAAAGTTCGCCTATGAACTTTGGTTAGGTGATTATACTATCCATCGGGTCGGCGGGTTTTCCACAATGCGGGAGGCTGACAAGGCAGGGGCAAGGGCAAACACTAACTTGATCCTGTACGGCGAATTCGCTCCCTCGCCGCAATCTCTTGATGAGATATTGAGCGATGATGAGATATTGGCGGAACTCTTGGGAGATTAGCAATCCCCGCCAACCATTAGCAATCTGCGCCACATATCGGCCAAACATTCAAACAATCCCGCGCCAATCTTGCAAAATTTCCGATTGACATAACCACATTGCGGACATTATGTCCTGCACATCCAATCGAAAGGCAATTATATGACCACTGAATCATGCAACGGCTGGGCCAATCGCGAAACATGGCTCGTCAACCTCTACTTTGGCGACACATGGGCGGAGATGGCCAGAGATAACTATGACATTACCCCCGAGTCATGCCGCGAGGATGTTGAGCAGCACCTTTATGACGTTCTAGGCAACGCAACGGGCTTCGTATGGGATATGATCCCGCTTAGTTCGGTGAACTGGCACGAGATTGCCGAAATCCATCATGCAGCGAAATAGGCAATCCAATGCAAACCATCCGCCTGTACCGCCTGAAAAAAGCCCGGTTTCACTATCTGGGCACCGCACAAGCCAAAACATGCACCGAGGCAAAGCTTGCCATGTGCAAAGCGCTTAAGATCCCATACAAAGATATGAAGGCATTCAAGGCATGACTCCCACCGCAAACCAATGGGCAAAAGAGATCAGGGCACGCGAAGCTGCCATAGCCCTGTTAGAAGCTGCCAAGCTGGCATTCATGCACGGCGAGTTCCCTCACTTCGTTGCAATGGCATTGCAAGACGCAATCCAGCAAGCGGAAGGCTCACCCAATGCGCGCCCATGAATATATCCCGGCAACCCTCCTGCTGATCGTTATCCTATGGTCAGCCCTTCATTGGATCTTTTCAGACATCGCCACCGATTGCAAAGGTGACTTTGTTTGCCAAGTTGCATTGGAAACACCGCAATGAGGCCGGAACCATGGGATGAAGAGACAACCGCACGGGCAATCGGCATGAAGCGTGCGGGAATGTCTCATGCCCAAATCGCCCAAAAGCTAGGCCGATCGATGCCGGCGGTTGCTGCCAGAATGTCAAATCTAAAGATCAAATCAAAGGTGAATCGCCGCAACCTATCAGGCCGCCTTACAAGTTCAGCCCTTCTAGACCTAAAGGATCAAAACAAATGACCCAAGCAGAACCCCACCACCTTAGCCTAAACGATCTGATACAGGAAACCGGGCTATGACCCCAGAACAAAGATCCCTCTCCCTCACCAGTGCCGCACGCAATGCTGCCACCACGATCCGGGCCATCTACGAGTGGCTGGACATGATCGAACGCGAAGGCGGTTGCGTGACAATCCCCGGCATTGCCAAAACCCGTGCCATGATCAAGAACCTAAACAGCACGCGATCAAAAATCGAAACCCTCATTCTAAAACCCATCGACGACGCAACAAACCAAAGGGACATCAAACCATGATCGATCAGCACGCTTTCGAAATCATCATCAACCGCTATGATCTTTCAAGCTTCGACATCGCCATTCTGACCCTGTCAGACCGAATTGCTTTTTCCGTCTCCGCCGTGTGGACATCCAGCGATTACACAAACCCGAACGGCCACAAGGTAATCGTCCAATATGGAGACACCCTTGAAATTGCCCTCAGAGCCGCACTGCAAGCCCTGAACGAAAAACTGGACCATGACATGCACAAGCTAATGCAAATCGCTGCCTGACCCTCGCAAGGGCAATCCAGCCCACGCCAAACCAACAGCCCAGCACCAAAACCCTCGGGCATCTCTCAGCACCAAGCTAGGGGATGCCCTTTTCTTTAGGCTAACCCATGACATCCCATCCCATGACACCACAAGAACTTTGCGAACTGATGGACCGCCTCTCACTTAGGGCGGTGGATGTGGCATGGATGAGCGGCTACGGAATGCGCCAGATCGGCAACTGGATGAGCGGACATTCTCCAGTCCCCCAAACCGTCCGCTTGCTTCTGACTGCCATGCGCCAAGGGCATCTGTCTCCGCATTGGTTCGTTCGCAATGTGGGATCACCAGTCCCATACAGCCGCGGCACCTACGTCGCCCAACGCCAGCACCCACCCACTGCCAAAACGCGCCTGCCCAAAAGAACCGGACCCAAACCCCCACGCAAGCGCTACAAGCCAGTCCCCAAAGCGCCCACCGAACCCAAACCACCCCGCAAGCGCCAAAAGCCATGGTCCGTTCACCTAAACCGCCGCAAGCGCAACCGCAGCACCAAAGACAGCCCGAACCAGACCCCATAACCCCCAAACAAGGCCGCCCACAGCCTCAAAAGGCTCAAAAACCACCCTAAAACACCCCAAAACCCAGCATTTCCAATGCCTTAGCACCCTAAAAAACTGGATAGTCTAGATAGTAACTGGATAGTCAAATTTTGCTATCCAGATCTCTTTGAAAAACAAAGATAAAAGACTAGATAGTCTAGATAGTTATATATATATATATATTCTCTCTGTGGATAAGTCCCCAAACAGTGCATTAGACTATCAGTATATCTACCTATCCAGATGTCTATATATCTGTCTCTATCTAGAAAATCGTACTATCTAGACTATCTAGTTTTTTTCCCTTTGATTTCAACGACATCTGGATAGTAACTGGATAGTAAACCGTACTATCTAGACTATCTAGTTTTTACGCCTTGCGGATGTGGGTGTACTGCTTGCCATTGCGGGGAATGGTGCGCTCAGTGCGTTCAATGCGGCCTGATTGGACCAGCGCGTCCAAGGCGGCGGCGATATCGTCCTTCTTGTACTTGCGCAGTTTGTTGGAAAGCACGCCAACGCTGATGCCATCATCGCTGCACAGGTTTTCGATCTTGGCTTGCAGCGCGCTCATGGGGGCGTCTTTCTGGTGATCGTTGGAGATGACCAGCCGCGCCTTTTCTTCGATGTCCCTGCGCACCAATGCAAACGCCCAGCGGACATGCTCAGCGGTGCGGATACCACCGCTTAGGGCCAACACGAGGCTTGCCTTGCTCAAGGCTTCATATGCCCGCAGATAAAGCGCTTCGAGGCCGTGGCGCTCCTTCTGAAGATCCGCTTGTTCGTCAAACCAGTCTGCGGCCTTGGCAAGCATCTCCAATGCCTTTGGCTCTGTGGGGATCTTGCTCTTTTCGCCGTAGTATTCCACGCGGGTTGCCTGTGTGTCATAGGACCCGCCATAATACATGGCCTGCAAAGCGCTCTCGATCTCACGAGGCAGCGGGGGTGCCGCAAAGTTGCGCTTGCTCTTGGGGGCAGTGTCGCGTTCGTTGAACAACAGACTGCGGCCAATGAACCCATTGGTGGCGCTGGCATGATCCACCAGACCATCGAACGTCTCGGGCGTGGTGAAACCCAGCAGGCTAAGGAATGGACGCTCAAGACCCTTATCGAGATTGTTCAACTGCCCTTGCAGAGTGGTCCGGCGATGCTTCAGGCTATCGTTGTCGCCATCTTCATCTGCCTTGCGGTTAAGCTGGGCCATATCTTGTATGAGCGCTTTCTTAAGTTCCTCCTTGGCATCGCCTGTGACAAGCAACCAGCCATTCCCCTTGGAGTAAACCGACATCAAAGTAGCAATCACACCCTCCAGATAGATTGCTCCACCCTTCTGGGATGCTGATTTCAGCTTTTGCAGAAAGATCCCCACTTCGTCGATCACATAGAACGCCGCTTGGTGCCGGGTCAGGTTGCGGAATATTTCGGAATCCGACTTGATGGCACCATGGGTTGCGCCAGAGATCCCGGCAGCGCGATGCAATGTGCCGACCGCTTGCTGAACGGCTTCCTTGCCGGTACCGGATCCAGCGATGCAAAAGCAAAACAGGTTTGCCGTCACACCGTCTTTGTCATCGGTGTATCGCAAACCAGCAATATTGCCGATTGCCGTAAGGGCAGCAGCGGTTGCAAGTGTGGCACGGGGACGGCGGCATTGGCTTTCGATCCAGCGGGCTACATCACCGACAAAACCCGGTGGGGATTTGAGGTCGCATCCGGCGATGTCAAAAGGCAGGCCGTCAACTGGCGATTCAATCTCGGCAACAACCTCCACGCCCTCAGGAACAAAGCTAACCGGCATCACCCAGCCGTGTTGCTCGGCATGATAGATCAGTGTGCCAATGGTGACAGGGTTTGCGGCGCGACCGAAGCTATGCCAGCGGTTCGCCATAAGGGTTGCATCATGCTTGCCAGATTGGGCGCTCCAATGGTCCCACAGATCGTAGCCGGTGCCGCCTGTCGCTTGATGGATTGCCATGCCGACCTTGACCCAATCATCATAGGGCAGATCGTCATTCGGGATATGCTGAAGCATCGTGGCAATTTCGGCCTGCGATACGTCCAGACTGATGCCGTTGTATTCCGTGCGGTGCCGTTCCGGCTTGCGCAGGATCGCCAGCAATGCATCTGGCGCAGGGGCGATGTCATTGGGCGCACCGTCCGCTGTCGAATAGCGGTTGCCAGACAAATGCATGGAACCGGGGCCGACAACAAAACGGCTGCCCGATTGGAAATCGATGCCACGATATTCCGGGAGATGCGACAGCAAGGCCACATCATTTGGTGCGGTGAAATAGTAGTGGCGAGATCCCTTGCCGGAACCTGTATCGACGACCAGACCAGCTCCCGCAATCTCCGGGATGTCGATCAGCAGCTTTGACAGGCTTTCTACGCCACCATTGCGGGCATCGACATCGACAACCAGCAGGCCACGGCACAAGACGCCGTAACCAGTGTCAAAGAATTCCGCATCCTCCATGGTGTCCAACTGCTCGACATCCCAATGGGGCGTGTTCTGCCAGTTCGAGATGCGGGGGTGCTTGCCTTTCGCTTCGCAATCAGGCTTGCCGCATTCACAAGCATTCGGATTAAACCGCCACAACGGAAAAATCCGAAAGCCAGCATCATAGAAATCACGGTAAAGCATTAGATTTCCTAATCAAAAAGGCATATCAGGCATTGGCATCCAAAAGGTCGGGTTGTCGTCGTACGACTGGCAGCACCCGCATCCATGGGCGGACAAGGTGATGTAGTCCCACCAGCCCCCATCGCCGTGCCAATCGGCGGGATACCACCACCCCTCAACTATGCCTTGGTCTTCCACATAAAGCAGAATATGCGTTCCATCCTTGGGCGCAGTGTCAATTGTCTGCCATTTCATAAGTAATATCCCCTATTCATAGTCATGGTCGATGCCGCTGAGAACCCAAGCGTAAATCGCTGCCTTGGCAATTTCGCGCAGTTCATCGTGCGTCAGTTCGCCCACCCGTGCATCAGGATCTAGATACGGCCTGATCGCGTCTCGGATCTTGTCGGCAGTCGCGTCGATGCGGTCAGCCGTCCCGTAGCGAACGTGGGTCATAGCGGTAGCCCCCTCTTCTCTTTCCGCACCATAACATACGCCTTGGATAAGTCTGGCCAGCACGCCGAGCATACGTCCAAGAGTGTTCCATTATGCCGAATGCTGTAATCCGATAGGATCACTTCGGGAACACTCCCTGCGGCCACTTGTCTATCCAATTTGCGGACCTCGCACCCGCATAAGTCGCAAACATAGGTTTGTAGGATATGAACGCTCATTGCTCCGCCTCCTTCTTAGCGTCGATGCGGTCAGCCATCAAAGCTTCTCCCAATAATTGGCCTGAGGTCCGCAAGTGCGTCCGAGGGTTAGAATATACCAAGCCCTGCTACGTTCATGGTGGCATTGACGCCATAAGGCTTCTTTTCTGAACACAACCCCGTCGCCATCAATTTCACGCAGGCACCACTGCTTTGTGGTTACAATGCCGTTATGGAACCAACGGCAATTTTTACAGAACTTATCCGTCATACTTTCCCTCCATATAATCCGACAGCCGCTTGACCGTCTGGTATGACGGATTGGCCGTGGTCCCATTGCGGATGTCAATAATCGTTGATACCCGCACGCCAATTGCCTTGGCCACCACGGATGGACGGCGGTCATATAAGGCCGTCCTCACCTGCTCTAGCGTCATCATGCTACGCTGCTCCGTTAAAAAATTACGCTTGACAGGTACAATCCGCGCTGGCAGATGTCAAGCCGTAGCGTTGACAGCCCGTCGCTACCGGGCAAGCCCAATGAGGTATAAAATGGGTATCCTTTCGACCATCTCGAAGCCGGAGAACCGCGCTCCGATTCTGACATTGTGCGGTGACGCTGGTACAGGCAAGACCAGTCTGGCTGCAACCTTCCCCAAGCCCATTTTTATCCGCGCAGAAGATGGCATGACGTCCATCCCTGTGAAGCAGCGTCCCGATGCCTTCCCGGTCCTGCGCAATCCCGATGATCTGTGGGAGCAACTGATTGCCCTGCTGCAGGAAGATCACGACTACCAAACCGTGGTGATCGACAGCGTTTCCGCACTGGAAACGATGTTCAGCAAGGCCGTTCTTGACATGGACGGACGCGCCAAGACGCTTGCACAGGCATTGGGCGGCTATGGTGCTGGCGTTTCTGCGGTTGCTGCAATGCACACCCGTGTTCGCAAGGCGGCTGGTCTGCTGAACGAGCGCAAGAACATGACCGTGATCTTTATCAGCCATGCCGATCTGGAAACCATGCGGTTGCCGGATACGGATGACTACATGCGCTACAGCCTGCGGCTTATGTCCAAGTCCCTGCCGCCGTATGTTGACGATGTGGATATGGTCGGGTTTGTCCGTCTGGTATCTGCCCTGCGTGGTGACGACGGCGACCGCAAGAAGGTCATTTCCAATGGCGACCGCCAGATCGTTTGCCATGCCACGGCTGCCTCTGTGTCCAAGAACCGCTTTGGCATCACCGAGCCGCTGGACTGCCCACCGGGTGTAAATCCGCTGGCCGATATTCTTGGGTTTGCCAAAACCAAGTCTCCCAAGCCGCCCAAGCACACTGATGACGTCGATTTTTCTGACTTTGCGGAGTAATTAATATGTCTTTCTGGAACCTCTCTGACAACTCGTCGGCCAAGACCCACGAAACCACTTTTGAATCCGCCAATGGTGACGGCTTTGCCCCGATCCCTGATGGCACTGTGCTGAATGCCGTGATTGACGAAGCCAAGTGGCAGACCCCTCGGGATCGTTCGGAGGAATTCATCTCCCTGCGCTGGACCGTGGTGGACCACCCTTCGTACAAGAACCGCAAGATCTTCCAGAAGCTGTGGGCCGGTGAAGACCTCGACCCTGCCGTGGATGACAAGGAAAAGGCCAAGAAGAAGCGCGACAAGGCACTGCGCATGCTGGGCGTTATCAATGCCAACTGCGGTGGCAAACTGCCTGATCGCCGTCCGTCGTCGGATGACCTGACCCTGTACCTCACCAACAAGAAGATGAGCATCAAACTGCAGGTCTGGGAAATTGGCGACAACAGCGGCAACTGGATCAGCGCGGTGTCCGAAGCGACTAACGTGGTCGTCACCGCATCGCCCGCTCCGAAGAAGCGCCAGTCGGGCAGTGAAGATGAAGTGCCGTTCTGATGGAAACGGAAAACCAGATCCTGAACGACGCTGCGGAACTCATCAAGGTCCGTGAGGCGGCGGAAGCAACCTTGCGCAACATCGACAATGAGCTGCGTGAGGTAATCAAGAAATACAGCACCCAAGCCCGCACTTGGGGCATGGATCGCCACAAACTGCGGATTGTCTGCGAGTATCGCGGCTATCTGCCAAGGCAAGGAGAAGCAGCATGAACGAAGAACCTAACAACCTCGAATGCCTGCGCGATCACTTCGCCGGTCAAGCTATTCCCGCATTGCTGGCCAACGAGCCGAACCCGTGGATTGTGGCCCGCCGCGCCTACGAGATCGCTGATGCAATGCTGGAGGTCCGTGGTGACGGAGAGCAATGAAGTTATAGCGGAGAGAGACAGGAAAAGGGCGGAAGCAGCAGCCAAAAAGGCCCGTATTGAACGGGAAAAGGCGCGGCAGATGGCTACGCTTTGGGAATACTATGCAACGGGGGGTGGGGCTTTGGTCCCACCTCACCGGGTGGCGAATAACTGCGGCGTCTCTCTCGAAATAGCTATTTACAACTTGCACAGATATGGCCGCAAGGAATCCAATAATGACCCAAATGATTGAGCAGGAGTAAGCACGATGTATACCATTAAAATTGTAGCAAAGGTAGCGGCATTTGATCATGGATAATTCGCCAGAACAAAGAACACCAGAATGGTTTGCGCAGCGCAAGGGTCGGGTTACCGGCTCGGCTGTTGGGGCTATCTTGGGTGTCAACACATATATGACACGCTGGGACGTCATGCGCCGTATGGTGCGTGAGGCTCTGGGTGCGCCTTCCGAGTTCGCAGGCAACGTGGCTACGGAATGGGGAACCAACAACGAAGCAGGGGCGCTGGTCGAGTTCCAGATGGAATCCGGCCTATCCGTGACGCCGGCACCGTTCGTGATGTACGAGGATTGGCTTGGAGCCTCTCCAGACGGCTATGTGAGCGATGGCGGCCTAGTGGAGATCAAATGCCCCTATGGCATCCGCAAAGCCTCTCCTGTGCCCTTCAAGACGCCCCAGAGCCAACCAAGCTACATGGCGCAGATGTACGTGCAGATGTTCGTCACGAATACCGAGCATTGCCACTTCTTCCAGTGGACGCCCAACGGCACGCGGTACGACGTGATCCATCAGAACATGGACTGGATCGCTACCAACATCCCCCGGCTGAAGCAGTTCCATGCCGAATATCTGGATGAACTGAAGAATAACGCCAATGAGCATCTGGGTCCGAAGCAACCGGAGATCGACACTCCGCAGGCGCGGGCTGTCATGGAAGAATACCAAGCCGTCATTGCTGATATAGAAAGGGCGACTAACCGAAAGAAAGATCTTTTGGAACAACTTGTTAACATGACCAGTGGAAACAAGTCGGTCACGATTGCCGGTCACAAACTGACAAAAACTGAACGGCAGGGAGCAATCAGCTACGCCACGGCCATTAAAAAGCTGTTGCCCGGTGCTGACCTTGAGCCATATCGCGGCAAGGGCACTAGCTATTGGCAGGTGACATGATCCCTCCTGCCCTACGCCAATGGCTGTGGGATAATTTCGGGTGGGACATATACGATTGGAACGATGGGGATTTGAGGTTTTGATATGTCATTCCAATTGCGTCCATACCAGCACGGGGCGGTTGACGCCGCCCTAGACTGGATGCGGCGGAGCATTGAGCCATGCCTGATTGATGCCGCACCTGCAGCGGGCAAGTCCTTTATGATTGCCGCCATTGCCTCGGAACTTCACCGGATCAGTGGCGGCAAGAGGATCTTGTGCATTGCCCCCAGCGCAGAACTGGTCAAGCAGAACGCCGAAAAATACAAATTTACTGGCGAGAAGTGCAGCATCTTCAGCGCAAGCGCGGGTGCAAAATCCGTCAAAAATGTGGTCGTGTTCGGCACTCCTGTCACGGTCAAAAATTCCATTGAAAAGTTCAAGAGAGACTATGCGGCTATAATAATCGATGAATGCCATGGGCTGACCCCAACCATCAGGGGCATCATTGATGAAATGCGATCAACCCAGCCGAACCTGCGCGTTTTGGGCTTGTCTGGCACACCCTACCGCATGGGAAGCGGGTACATCTTCCATATGTGGCCAGATGGCCGATCCAATGGTGACGACACCACGCGGGATCCGTACTTTGTGAAATGCGTCTACCGCGTGTCGGCACGGGAAATGCTGGATCAGGGGTTCATTACCCCTATGGAAATCGGCAAGCCCGGTTCCAGTGGATATGACACCAGTGGCATCGAACTGCTGCCAAATGGAACCTTGAACCACGAGACCGTCGAGCGGGCATTCATGGGCCATGGCAGGCTTACGGCACAGATCGTTGCGGATGTCATTAACCAATCGCGCAGCCGTCCGGGTGGCGTCATGTACTTTGCCGCGACCATTGCGCACGCCAAGGAGGTGCTTGCCAGCCTTCCTGCAGAGAACTCCGCATTGGTGACGGGCGATATGCCGACCAAGGAGCGTGATGCTATCATTCAGCGCTATCGTAATCAGAAGATCCGGCATCTTGTGAATGTGGGTACGTTAACCACCGGCTTTGACGTTAGCCATACCGAGACAATTGCTTTGTTACGTTACACTGAATCCGCCTCTCTGCTTCAGCAGATCATGGGCAGAGCGTGGCGCTTGCATCCGGGTAAGGATACGTCCCTGCTGCTGGACTATGCGAATAACATAGAGGAGCATATGCCAGATGGGGATCTGTACAACCCTGAAATCCGCGCAGGCAAGGCCAGTAAGAGTGAGCGGATTGACGCGGAATGCCCGGATTGCGGCAATATCAATCAGTTTTCATTGAATGCGGATTACAAGCATTATCAATATGATAAGCATGGATATTGCATAGATGAGTTTGGCCTTCCTTTGATCAGCGAACACGGACCTGTCGCGCGGCACTTTGGCAGGCGTTGCTTTGGCATGGTCCGAACTGGGGATAAGGGGGAATACGACAGGTGTGGATACTACTGGACGCACAAGGAATGCCTGCAGTGCTCTGAGAAGAATGACGTCACAGCAAGGCATTGCAGGTCTTGTAAGGCTGAGTTGATCGACCCCAACAAGAAACTGGTGTCCTTCGCGGAATACAAGAAAAACCCCAAGGCCAAGCAATGCGATATTGTCCTGTCCATGAAGGTAAGGGATAGTACGTCAAACAGAGGCAATAAGACCAAGCGGGTTGATTTTGTCACACCGTATCGCAAGTTCAGCGTGTGGTTTCTACCAGATGCCAGATATGACAAGGGCATCAAGGATTGGCAGAAGTTCTGCCATTACACTGATGGCGGATCGCACGCGCCTCATACGATCATGTATCAGAAGGACGAGTCCGGATACTTCAAGATCTTGGGCTACGACATTCCGCCAGATGACGAGGGGAATACCAAGTGACTTTCAAGGATCTGCCCTTTCCGGTCTACGGGGATCTCGGCTTTCGGGGGAAGTGCCCGCTGGAGTCGCAGGAGCAGGTGTCGTTCTTCAACAAGCTGCGCCATGAGCATCCAAATACATGGGGCAAGATCGCTGTTCACGTAAAGAACGAAGGGTTGGTCCGGGGCAGTCAGTTTTCCGCCATGCAGAAACATAGGGCGATGGGTATGGTTCCGGGCGCGCCAGACATTTTCATACCCGGCGAACGCACTTTGCTGATCGAGATGAAGCGCAAGGATCACACTAAATCGAAGCTTTCCACGGAGCAGATTGAGTACCTGTCGATGGCACAAGACGCTGGCGCGTTCGTGTGCGTTGCTCTGGGCGCTGTTGCGGCATGGATGGCATTTGAGGATTGGCTGGATGGCTAGTGCAATCATGCGGGCAATGCTGGACGTTCTGGAGGGCATTGTTCCTTATGATGATGCCGCTCCAGCGATACAAAGCTGGGCTAGATACTTCTTCTACGAGGCTGCGGACGAGATCATCACACTTCCGACAATTGAAGATCGCCGTGCGGCACTAAGCAATATCCCTGATGGACTGCGGCCATACGTAGAAGCCGAAGTTAGGCGATTATGGGCATTTTATAGGACATAATGTCCTTGACTACTCCCTGTGGATAATCCAAAAGGGGTGCATATTCTACGGAGCGATACGATGAACGATGAATTGGAATTTGCAGAGAAGATCCTGTCTGGCCGCTGGAGGCTGAATGACCGCGTGGCCAAGGAGAGGGAATGGAAAGATGCCGCGCAAGGAGCGGTTGATGGCGATGTTTCTGAACTTGACCGTCTTCTGGATCTCGACGCGCTTTTCGATTTCTACCTTGACGAACCCCAGAGCGGAGAATGGGACTACACATTCAAAGATTGGGTAGAGGAGCAGGGCGGCTTCAAGGTGGCTGCAGCCCGTTATTTGGAGTGGCATTCAAAGTGAGATTGAGGGTTATTGACATCATTCGCCATGCGGTAAGGGTTACTCGCATTCCCCAAGAGGCTTTGATTGGCCAATCTCGCTTGATGGATTATGTGTGGGTTCGGAAAGCTATTGTAATGGTGGCGCGCGAACAAGGGTATTCCTATCCAGACATTGGTCGCCTCATGGGCAAAAGGCATCATACTACAATCATGCATGCCGACCGTTGCGCCAAGAAAATGGTAAAGGACGATGATCGTTTCGCCCGCCTTGTGGAAGAACTTCGGCGGTCTGAGCCAGAGTTCACTACGGAGAAGCGGACCATAGCAATTCCCCGCGCGAAGGAGCCAATTAGCGATGATTTGGTTGTTGTACGTATTCGTCCTGACGCTGATCCAGAAGAAAACTTAGGTCGCGATACGGACGCCATGCAGCGCAAGATTGGAAGTGATAGGCTATTGAATGCCCTATTGGCAGCGAGGTCGGCATGATAGATCCACAGACAATGCAATTGGCTCGAAAGATGTGCGCGGAGAGCAAGAAATGGGGCCGTGTCCCAGAGAAAGCTATCTTGAGCGGCGCATGGGATACGGGCCATATAGTGCTACAGTATGTGCCTGATGCAGAGATAGCACTTATCAAGATGCAGCAGGAAAAGAGCGAAGACTGATTTTATTGGAAGGATATTTTATGAGCGACCTGCATAAATTTCTGCAAGACTGGCTTGATGCCGCGACCGGCAAGATCGAGAAACCGGCATGGTACGACGACGCCAGAGGCCTGTGCGCCTGCGCGTATCATTGGGATCATGCGCGGGTCGGTACGCGCGCGTACCCAGAGCTTAAGCATCGCATAGGGGAAGATTTCAGGGATGCCTACATATACCCGTTCGGCGGGGTGAATCGGTTCAACCGGGATATTCGTGACGGCACCATGCACCTGAACAAGGAGCGCCTCGAGTGGGTCCGGAAGGTGCTGGCCGAGACCGTGTGGGGTGCGGTGATTGATATTGAGGTGGTCCGCGAGCGGCCCGACTGGCTGAAGGCCAGCGACATCTGCGATATCAAGGATCGTGGCGTGTGGACAGGCGGGTGCGGCAGGTTCAAGGCGTCGGAATGGTTCTGGCACAAGGACGTCACGCAGATCAAACTGCTGGCCGACCACGCCTACTACTCCGTGCAGGACTATAACAAGGAGCACGGCACGTCCTACACGTACTGGGGCGGGCAGGGCGACAAGCCTGCCGACTGGGACGGCAGCGACGTAGTGCTGCGTAATGGCAAAACGGTCCCCAGCCCGGTCAGCTGGAGCCACCCTTGGGGGGGACACGGAGACGAAGAATTCGACGTCATCGGCTACACGCGCAAGGCCGATGACCTCAAGGACTTCCTGACCGAGTGGCTCGAGTGTGCGACATCGGATCGGGAAGGGCCGTTGTGGTTCAGTCGCGCGTTTGGCCTTTGCTACTGCGCGGAAATGTGGGACGGCTCGAAGGGGCGTAATGCTCGTGAGCCGCTTAAGGGAAAGCTCAGGGCGGACTTTCCCAGATTCCACCTCTTTCCCTTTGGTGGCAACGACCGCTATCTTGATGATAAGCATGACGAGGCAGCGCACCAGAACCCTGAGCGCCTCGCGTGGGTCCGCAAGACGCTGGGCCTGACGCCTCCGGCCGAGGATACCGTTGCCGCCGGGGATACTGTGGACGCATATGCCGCGCTGCGGGGCATCCTCGACGAGGCGTACAACCAGTCCGCCAAGGGCGCGCGTCAGCGCGGCGCCACGATCTATCGCAACACCACGGTCACCGGCATCGGCTTCCCCACCGGGCAGGCGATCAAGAAGATCACCGAGGCCGTGGGTATGCTGGGCCGGGGCGAGGGTGACGCAGCCGCGCGTGAGCTGCTGGGCGCCATTGTCTACACGGCGGCGGCGGTCAAATTCATCAGAGAGGGGGAATAAAGTGAAATATTGGTATTACTGGAAAGGCGATGAAGTGCCGTTCGAAAGCATCGTCGGCAAGACATTCAGCTCCATCACTCACGACCAATCTGACGATCGGGTCGTCTTTCTGTCCAGCGAGGGGGAGACGTACGTCATGGGCCACTCTGAAGAATGCTGTGAGCACGTCTACCTTGAGGACACCTCGGGAGACCTGATCGACCTCGTGGGGACTCCGATCCTTATGGCGGAGAAGGTGTCGAACAAGGAAAACCCCAAAGAGCCTGAAGACGCCGAATACGGAGATTTCGAGTGGACGTTCTACAAGCTCGCGACCGTCAAGGGCCACGTGACCCTGCGCTGGTACGGCACCAGCAATGGGTTTTACGGCGTCGGTGTCGACTTCGTGAAGATGAAGTGAGCCCCGCCCTCCGGCAATGGTTGTGGGATAATTTCGGCTGGGACGTATACGACTGGGCCGATGAAGATCTGAGGTTTTGATATGGAAGATGATGCAATCCCCCAGTGGGCGCTGGACGAGGCCGTGAAGCGGCTGAATGTTGGCCGAACCCTTCATTACAACTGCGATATGCACAGCACACAAGTACTCGCCCGCATGATCGCGAAGCATGAGAATCCGCCAGTCGATTCTGACGAGGAGGCGGTGAATCGGATACTCAGGGCGGCTTTTCCGCGCGGCGTGATTTATTCTGAAGATAAAGCCCGCGCCCTCGCCCAATACAAGAAGGAGATTGGCCGTGGTTGAATTGACAAGAAACGACATTGGCAAAATGTATCGGGTGCCGTGGTCCCCCAATCCCCACCAGTTGCAGGAAATCCACCCGCGTCATTGTTCGCTGCATGGCGATTTTTTGTGGATGGAAGCCGGACTGCGCAAAGCGCGAAATTCAACCGTTCGCCCATGGGGGTCTCTTTCCATGGTCAAGGCGGATGATCCGCGTATCGAAGAATGGGAAGCGAAGCATGGTTGACCTTGAGAAGCACGCCAAGGCGATAGCCGCAGCGTACCTAATAGTGCCAACGCCCGAAAAACCCACGCCATTCCTCGCCGCCTGTCGCGCGCTGTTTGATGCTGGGGCTGAGGCGATGCGGGAGGCGGCAGTGAATATCATCGAAAATATGAGTCCATACGCTGATGATTGCTGCCACGACACCCGTGGGGATTGTGTGCAGGCCATCCATAATTGCGCCATCCAACCCGCCAGCGTGATCGAGGTGACGAAATGACCGAGCAACCGACGCAGGATGATCGCAAGACTGTATACATTGACCCGCCCGGATTGGCCAAAGCGTGGAACGCATACAGGGCCAACATCATCGCCATGCCTTCGTCCTACAAGGCGTGCGAAGTTGGCTTTTCGGCAGGATACAGCGCCGCATGGAACACGCGGACCGACCCCAGCGCCGAAGTGCCGGACGCCGTGGAGCGGGTCGCGCGGGCGATATGCAGTGGCCACGGTAATGATCCAGACGAATTCCTGAAGGCGTTGGGTTTTCGCAGATGGGTTATGTATCAACCACACGCCCGCGCCGCCATTGCCGCAATGCCCGGAGGCGGCCCCGGCGCTTGGGTGCCAGCGGATCATCTGGCCGAGGCTAACCGTGAGATAGCGCGGCTGCGGGAGGCTCTGCAATTGGCAGATGCCGCCCTTAGCGGTGCCAACATGAATATGAATGTTGTTGAGCGCAAAGTGAAGGCAGCCCTGAAGGAGCACGCCGATGACCCTGCTTGAAATGCTGAAGCGTGAGCAGCCGATGGCCGCAAGCTATTTTCATGATGGAACCGTAACCCACTGGCATCCCCTTCCGGAGGGCCCTGCGTCATGACCGTCACCGCATCATGCGGCCACGCCGTGCAGTCCGCCGATGACCTTGTCCCGGTCGAGTATGCGGACGAAGTTTGCGACGCCGTGGAGGGGTTTCTGCCTGCCACGGTGTACGCCGTCTTCTGCCCCGAATGCGCCAGCGCCCACAAGGAGCCGACAACATGATTGAGATTACAGACGCTGATCGTCAGGCGGCGAACGAGTTTTGTGCGCGTCCGCGCCATGAGCAAATTTATCTTGCCGAAGCCTTCGCCGCCCACCGTGAGGCGGCGGTGCGCGACATGCGCGAGCGTGCGGCCAAGGAGGCTGATGACTTTTGGGATTTGGACTCGGCAACGGACCGCATCCGGGCCCTGCCATTGGGGGGCAAGTGATGGCCAGACTATCACAGCCCTGCCCCCTTATCGGGGTCGCGTGCGAGTACGTGCCGCTGGCGCACAGTGCGGAGAGGGCGGCATCGGACGAGCGGGCACGCATCGTCCAGTGGCTGCGGTCCCGCGACCCGCATGATCCTGTGGTGAGAAACACACTGGACTATTACGGCGACGCCATCGAGTGCGGCGAGCATTGGGAAGACAAGGCGTGACCTATATGCTACACGGGGTGACTATCCCGGAGAACAGTATGGCAAGGCCGCGGTACGAGACAGTCGAGGACCTCACCCGCGAGCAGCGGGTGGCAGTACGCATCGGTGAATTCCTTGGCCGGGACTTCGAGAAGATGGACGCCAATAGTGGCGGGGACTTCCTGTATACTGCCCCGGGCAAGCCCAGCGTCGTCGTGGAGATAAAGACGCGCACGAACGCCTGCGGCAAGTACCCGACCTATATGGTCAGCAAGAACAAGTATGACCGGCTGTGCAGCTGGCACGCCAAGGGCTACAAGGCCACCCTGTTCGTGCATTGGACCGACATGGTCGGGTACGTCATGGTGCCCTGCGATGGGATCACGTTCGGGAAGGGCGGACGCACCGACCGCAACGACGCCCTCGACACCGGGACAATGGCGTACATCCCCACAAACAATTTCAAAAGTATCGGACCGAGCGTCTTGTGAGCATCAACCGCGCCATAGCCGTCCACCTCACCAAGGCGGTCGGGACGATGTGGTGCGTGTACGCCTTCACTGTACTCTCTTTGTTCCCCATCGCCGTCCCGGCGTCGACCGGGGCGATCCAGTACATCAGCAGCGGCTCCGGAGCCTAGTGTGGACTACACAAAGCACTACGAAAATTTGGTCAGTAGGGCTATTGGACGTACCTTGGTTGGGTATAGCGAGCGCCACCACATCCTGCCTAAGTGCATGGGGGGAGGGGACGAGGGCAGCAATCTAGTTAGCCTTACTCCGAGGGAGCACTTCTTCGCCCACCAGCTGCTCCTAAAAATGTACCCGAACGTCAGGGGTCTGGCATACGCCGCGATGCTGATGTCGGGAAAGTCCGCCTACAGCAAGGGGTCCAGAAGGTATGGCTGGCTGAGAGAAAGGTACCGAGAAACGGGAAGGTCAAAAGAGCACTGCGAGAACATATCGAAAGCAAAGATGGGCAAGGTAACAGAGGCTATGCGCAGGCCAAAGTCGGAAGAGCATAAGGCTGCATTGCGGAGGCCAAAGAGCCCGGAACATATCGCCAAGATAAAAAAGCTTGCCTGCACTCCTGAGGGCAGGGCAGTTAGGTCAGCGAACTCGAGGGGGAGGACAATCAGTGCCGAGCAAAAAGCCAAGCAATCGAAGGCAATGAAGGGGAGGCCCGGGCCCAGAAAAGGTATCCCCATGTCTGAAGAGGCAAAAATAAAACTATCAAATTCACAAAAAGAAAGACTAGCTAAGAGAAAGAGAGAGCAATGTCCTCTATAAACAGAAAGCTGTCTGTTGTTTTGACGTCTTGCCTCGGTAGCATGTGGTGCTTTTATGCATTTGTACTTCTGGAAATGTCGCCTATAGCCTTCCCGAATAGCATGGACACAGTACTTTACTTGTCTAACTGCATACAACTAGCCTTTATGCCCGCCATCATGGTGGGCAGTGCAATCCTCAACGAGGAGGCAGAAGACCGGGCGCGGCAGGACCACGAGATACTGATCCAAGAGCTGCAAATGCTCCGGGACATCCTTGATGCCTTAAATCTGGCCACACAGGGCCACACAGAGGAGAAGTAGACAATGAGCATCATGACACGCCTGTTTCCCCACAAGGCCCTGAGAGAGGCTCTGAGCCGCATCAGGGACCACGAGGCAACAATCCTCAGCCAGCACCGGCGTCTGTGTGAAAGGGAGCGCCTCATCCGGGAGCAAGAGGCAACCATCGCCAGCAAGGACTCGCGCATCCGCCTCCAGAAGGAGGAAATCATGCGATTGAACGACATTACCAAGGCGACAGATAATGGATCAAAATTTGATTAACCTGCTTTGGTACGGAAGCATGAACACCGAAGGCGAGGTGGCCATTCTGCTCCAATACGCCGCCATGCGCCTCACGCAGCTTAAGGAAGTGGCTGAGGAAGCCAGTCTATGGGATAAGGGAAGTGGCGGACCCGGTGAAATGGCCCGCCGCATCCTTGGCGAAATGCGCCACAACAATCACTGAGGGGTATAGCCCGCCAGAATTGCTTCGATCGCTACTGATGTTGGCCCCGGAATGGCGCATTGACCGCTCTCGTAGCGGCGGATAGTACGGTCAGAATTGTCGCTCATGCGCAGGACCTTAGCCAATTCAGATTGCGTAAGCCCCAGTTTCAGGCGGGCCTTGATAAATTTGTCTTTATGCATTAGTGTTCCTTTCATGAAACTTATGTAGGGCGTTTCGTCCTAATGTCAACCATAGGCTTACAGTATGCGATTCCAGATCACGATGAATATGCCTTCACGAAACGGGAATTCGGTCCATCAGATCATCGGTGACTATCCCGCCAACTCCCTTGAAGAACTTGTCAACATTATATCGCAGTCTGACTTCATTGTTGTGGATGAGATCTACAAAGATAACGATGGGCTATACAGCAACGGGAATATCGCAATTAACCCGTTGTTCATTGGAAAGATCAAGGTGTTCAAGCAGTGAAAGCCAGCCATATGTACGGCATTGCCGTGGAAGAAGATCAGATCAATCACCCTGCGCACTATACGTCTGGCGGGATCGAGACGATTGACTACATCCAATCGAAGATGACTGTCGAGCAGTTCCATGGCTACTGCCTTGGAAACGCTATGAAGTACATCAGTCGCGCCGGTAAGAAGGACAACTTCCGGCAGGACATCGCTAAGGCCGCTTGGTACCTGAACCTCATCCTTACGGTAGGGTGATCGCCCAATTATGCGCCTGCAAGGCGTAGGTTACAGAGGTTGTGCAGGCTTGCACGTCGTCGGCGGATACCATGACGGAATCGGCGGGCATGCCTGCAGGAACGGCGGGATCCGGACTTTGGGCGCTGGCAACGGCTGGGCCGCCTGAACCTGCAGGGGCTTTGAGGCGCACGCGGTCAGCGGCAATATACTTAGAAGCAGCGGCATCAGCCGCAGCCGATTGGGATTGATAATCATTTTGGACCTTTTCAGAAAGCTGTTTGTACCGGGCCTCCGCCTGATCGTGGGCCTGCTGGGCTTGCTGCTGTGCTACTACTTGTGCAGCCTTATAGCTGCTTTCAACGCTAAGTAGTTGCGCATGCCACTTATGGCTCTCGTGGTAGAAGTATCCTGCCACGGCGATAAGCAGCAAGAAGGATGCCGGGACGGCACCCTTAAGCAAGCCCAGCGGACTGATCACAGAATGTGGCCAATCAGCGCTGCCAAAATGATGACAGGCACCCAGTAGGGCCAATCATGCCGGTAAGTGAGTAGGATATACTGCCATTCCGTGACAAGTTCGGTTTCGATCTCGGATTCGATGTCATCCATTGTCAGTCTCCGTGCTTGTGGGAACCAGTGTGCCGATCACGGCCACGACCATGGCAACATACGACCATGGGGCATTCAGTGCAGCAGCGCCTGTAGCACCTGCACCAATAGCAGCCCATGTCGAGCGCTCGTTCAGGCGTGCCTTGATATAACTGATAATGCGCATGCGTTACTCCTTGGCGTACAGCATTGCCTCGGCACCACGGCGGCGCTCAAGGCCAGACGAAACCCGGCCATTCATGTGGTCCCACTTGCAGAATTCTGCCCTAGCGCCAGCATAATCGCCAGCGTTATGGCGTTTCAGCAGGGTGGATCCAGACAGGTTACCGAGGCCCACGTTGTAGGCGAAGGATACCAGAGCCGCGAACTGGTTATCCGTGCATTTGGGAGCAAGGCGTGACACGCCGTCTTCAAACCTGTGAAGATCTGCTTCAAGGTATTCATCTGCCTGATCGTGCGTAATAACGCTATCAGGATGCACCTCGGGGCCAGTGTGGCCATAGCCAATGGTCCACGGTGCGCCGCCAGTACCCGGATCGGGATAGGCGCGCAGGCGGCATCCTTCAAATTCTTGAATCAAATCAAGGCCAGCAGTGTTGATATTTCGCGTCATTCGTGAGTCGCTTTGATTTCCGCCCCATGGAATCCAAGATAGTTCTTGGCAGTTACGATGCTATCGCGGGCATCGCGGATTGCCGTCCTCATCTCTGGTGGCTCACCAACCACCTCAAGGGCAGTCAATAGTTTATCAAAAGAGTTGACCATAAGTCCACAGATTTTGTCGCAACGCTCTGTGGATTGGGCGGACGACTTGCGTTTTCCCAACCAATTGCCGCCGATAAGGCCGGTGATAAGCGTTCCAAGGCCGGTGACAATCGAGGACTGGACTTGCGGGTCAAGGTTCATGGTAGGCTCCGGCTCAGGAGAAGTAGGCGGTGACGTTAGCACCTACTGTGGGGAAAGGGTTGGTAGGAGCATTCCACGTCCATGACGTAGTGCCGCCTGAGGCAAGAAACGAAGCAGATGAGGAGGTGAAGACCTGACCGCCTACGGACAAACTGGTGAATGCAGATTGAGACTGGGTACCGTTTACGATAAAGTACAGTACCGTGCTGCCGGACCTGTCGTTGTAGTTCCAGTACAGGTCAAATATCTGCGAGTTAGTAAACGAGAAAGTGGTGGGGGTTATAGATCCGTACGTCGAGTAGAAGCCGTTAATGTAGCTTGTACTGGCATACGTGTATTGCCCCACGTTTACCACGTAGGCCGTGTTTCCGGTCTTGCCTCCGCCAAAAAGGGACAGCAGGATCCCAGACATTAGCTTGCGCCCTGACCGCTGACGTAGAAGGCATTGCTTCCAGTGCAAAGCACTACGGCCTGCCCATATGCAGAGACGGTGCGCAGGCTGATAAGGGTCTGGCTTCCGGTTCCTGCGCTAGTAGCTGTGATTGCAGTCCCACCCTGAGTTGCCGAAACTGTAACGGTGGTGTTCGATGTGTTGGACACCACGAAGTACGTGGTGTTCGTGCTGAATCCGGTGGGTAGGGTGCCGGTGGTCGAGAATTGGACAGGGGTCCCGACAGGGGGGAGATTCGATCCGGTGATGTTTGCCGAACCGTTGGTAAAGCCAGCAGCCAAGTTTTGTGCCGCCGCAGAAGTGCTTGCCGCAAGCTGCAGGGTGGTGGATGCGCCGGGTATCAAGTACAAGGGCGACGACCCGCTATTGACCACAAGGAAGCAGTCTCCAACAGCGAATTTCGATCCGGTGATGGTGATGTTGCTGGCTGTATATACGTGCTCGCCATCAGTGGCACTGCTAACCGACGTACTAGTCGTCTGGGGGACATTCAGATAGCCAACAGGAGTTGAAGTGGTCCCGGCGACGTAGCTGGCGTATTGGGCGGTGCCGTACAAGGTACCGCTGAACGTGGGCGAGGTAAGCGTGATGAACACGCCCGTGGCCGAAGCGCCTGTGATTGCCGTTGCGCCGTTGGTGACATTGATGTTGTAGGTGCCAGCGCCGCCGGTGCCTGTGCCGAAACTCACAACCGTAACGGGCGAGATCGTGAGTCCGCTAATCACGGTGCCGACAGTAATTGTGCCAGTGACCGACCCTGCAGTCAGAACTGACGAGTTAGCCGGAACCGATGCGGTGAAGCTGGAAGTAGTAGTGGTGTAAGTCAGAAAGGATGATGCGCCCAGACCGCCGCCATTGTTGAACTGAACCTGCGTGTTCGAACCTGCAGCACTGACCGAGGTGACGTTGGTGCCGTCGCAAATGATCGGAACCGTGCTGCCCGCTGGGATATTGGCCGTAGTACCGCCACCTGCTGACGAGAACGTAAGCGTTCCACCGCCGGTTGCCGAGTTAGTAACATACCAAGTACCCCCAACCCCAGTGGGGAATTGGTAGTTCACCGTGGTGCTGGACGATGTGAACGCGCCAGCGACTTGGATGATCGGGTTAACGTACGTCCCAATTGAGGTCAGGTTCCCGCTTGCATCATACACCGGAGCAGTAAGTGCAACGACGCCAGACTGGCTGGTGACGCTCAGGCTGGTGTGGCCGCCCAAAGCTGCGTCAATGACGTTCCAGTCCGCATTGACTGGAGCCGCCCATGCACCGTTCAAATCACCACTTGCGGGCGCTTGGAGTCGTTTGTTTGTGGTGTATGAGGTAGTCATGGCAATTCCTTAAATGGCCTTCTGGGCGACATCAAGCGCACGTACTATAGCGGAATCATCACGATTGAGTAGTGGTTCCGTTACTTTGTTGGACTGAATTTTTGCAGACTTTGCCTTGCGCATAAGCGACTGCACCAGAGGCTCAATATCCCGCACGCTGACAGACCCGCCCGACTTGTAGCCTACTCGGCCACCGGCGAATCTCTCAATAGGCACCCCTTCATCATTTGGATTGGGCTGTTCATTTGGATCAATCGGGTGGCCCTCATCGTTCGCGGAAGGAACGGGCAGAGGATCTTCCTCTTTGGGGTTTTTGTATTGCGGAGAAGTCATTGCTGACAGCCCAGCGATTCCCGCAGATTGACCAATCCCAAAATTGGGCCTTTGGGGAGTCGTGTCCATTTTCATAAGAGTCTCAGCTGTAACTGGATTTGTCATAGCGCCTTCGAGATTTGAAAGCGCATGGTCGCCAATGGATCGACCTGAAGAATCGCGCAAAAAGCGATCTTTCAGACTATCTGCAGCTGTGCGAAACGCTCCTGAATTTTTATTGACCAGACTCGCTTCCACAAGGGGCCTCATAGATCCAGAAGATCCCAAAAGGCTGGCCTCCACAGGGATCATTGCTGTTGATGCGACCCTCTGCCCCAAATCAATGGCTCTATTTGCGCCCTTCCCAAATTGGTTTGAGAATTGAGTTCCAACATCTCCAGATGTAATCGCGCTAAGGTCAGGAGAATTTAGCCCACCCTCCCCAGTTGGACTAGACATAAGTTTGGAGTTATTGTGCAATTGGTCCAAATACTCCAGATGTTCCGGATTTACGTACGGAATCATTTCATTTTTGTAGTTGTCAAAAAAAGTGTTCAGAGCATCAGGACCCGCTTTGTAAGATGCCGCAAAGCGGTTCTGTAGATCCTCAAGATTTGCTTCATGAGCGTTGGTCTGGCGTGCGGTAGCCATATCGTCATGAGACTGGGCTTTAGCAGCATTCACATTTGATTGACCTTGAGCATCAGCGCTAGCAATGCCTTCTTCGCCTTGTTTCGCGGCACTTCTGATGTTCGCAAGGCGCTCCTGCACAGCGGGAACTTGCGATACCACATCATGGGTTTTGCGGTTTTGCAGAACAAACTTATCGACATCCGCAGTGCTTACATTGGGAGTTGCGCCGTTGTTTGTAAGTTCCCCAGCGTAGTGATCAGCAAGAGCGCTATCTATCACGCCATTATCTACGTGGGGACTCGCCCGCATCTGACCAAGGGTCTGCAGGCCAGATTGACCATTGATCAATTTGGGTATGGTTGTTTCTGGGTCGATCTTGGGGGTTCCGGTCGAGGTTCTTTTTGTTATGTCAGAGAGCGGACCCTCTCCAAAGATCTCGCGGTGCGCCCTAGTAGCGTCCATGGCCGTATTCCAAAGGTTTTCATTACCTTCGGTAAGGCCATTGAAGTTTTCGGGATTCGATAGGTGACCCTCCAAGAGTTTGGCCATATCGCTTCTCACGCGCCAGCCATTGTAATCGCCTCTGTCAAAAGCTTCACTGGCTGCCTGCGTAATATCGCTCCTCAATGCCTGCCAAGAGGTTACAGGCATCATTCTCCCGCCATATTGCATTCTGTATTTTTTAAGCATTTTGGAGACATCGCCAAGGCTCTCCGCCGCAGGTATATCCCCAGACGCGCGAAGGTCATTAATATAGCCCTCGGCATCTGATATGACTCTAGGTCCGTTAAGGCTTGCTCCGCTCTCCGCAAGATCGCCCCATGCGGCACTTTCTCGATTGCGCAAGCCTTGCTCAACATTAGTCAGATGCTCATGCACCCGCCTAGAGGCATCAGAAACCATGCCCGGCTTGGCCCCCGTCGCGTCCTCCATTGCCGAATTCTTACCGGACTCAGCCTGTTCGATGGCATCAGCGTGATCTGCCTTAGCCTTTTCTACAGAATCGACACCCTGCTGTGCCACGGCCGCTTTTCGGGCTTCACGCTGCTCGGCAGTTTCAGCTGTACGCTGAAAGACAGCAGGAACATGAGCATCCCTGCCGGTCCCCATTGGGCCAGCATCTGGGCCATTCTCCTGAGCAGGTGCCCCACTATTCTGTCGCGTCGTATTCCGCTGATCCGGTATGCTGCGAGAATTTGTTGCTTTTCTTACCGCGTTTTCAACGTCTTGAGCATCGCTCGTTCCAACAATTTGACCAAATGTTGGATTGAAATCTGGGTGAAGCGTAGGCCCAACATTTTCATTGTAGTTATGCAATTCTTCAAGGGCGGAGTTTGGATCGACCAAGGTTTGTTGCAAAATGCGACCGGCGGTCCTCTTCCCCTCATTAGGGATGGATGCACGGATAGTGGGTCGGTTAATGGCATACCCTGTTCCCACAGCGCCCGCCATATTTCCGGTAATATCCGCCAAGTCCATAAGGGTTTCTTTTACAGGACCCTCTCCGGGGACAAGCTGGTTGACGCCCTCCCGCCCAATTGATCCAAAAAGACCGCCTGCGCCCTGCATCAACGCACGAGTTGCGAAAGTTGATTCACCAGCTGGGAATACGGCCCCCGCCAAGGCGCTAGCAGTTCCAGCCGCTACGCGCCCATAGCTAGTCTGAGGCTGGTAGAAGGTATAGTCTTTGTTATCATTGTTAACGGCTCTAGCCACGGGCGTGACAACATGCCTCTCCAATGCCTGAGTAATTTGGCTTGAAGTTGGCGCGCTTACCGGAGAGGTCATTGCAGCTATATAAGGATGGCTCTGCTTGAATTTTTTCTGCAGAGCTTGCCATTTTTGATCTGTCTCTTGTTCTTTCTTAGTCACGGCTTGGCCTGATTGCTGCCAGCTTTCCGGAGTACCCCGCGCTTGATTGTAGAGGTACCGAACCCCAGTGTTGTACTGGTGCAGGCCACCACGCACGAGCGAAGTTACTCCTGCATCAATATCTCCGGGGAGGCCCACAGTTGAGCGAACCAACGCCCCCGGCACTGCGCCGAGTGCCGCCATAGTAGCGTCATACCACGAGCTTGTGGGGGCAGGCTTGGGATTGCTTTGCGCCCTACGCTCACTAGGGAGGACATATGGCCTAGAGGCACCATTCGTTTTTGAAGTGGTCTTCGCCCTATCGCTAGGCAAAACGTAGTCATTTTTTGCCATGATTACTTCCCAGTCAATGTGCGAATGAAGCCGTTACCGTAAATGGCATCATACTTTCGTCTAGCTGCTTCTACCGCCTTGGGGTTAGAAATGTGAGCAAAAAGATCCCTTGCATCTTCGTCACCGCCAGCGACAGCAGATCCCATCAGCTTTATAGCGGCTTGGAACCTAGCCTGCTTAAGATAGGCATCTGCAGGATTTTTTCTATTAAAAGCATCCGTTACCCCATCCAGCGTATGGATTGGGTTATGAAGCGCATAGTTACTGGAGAATTCACTGTAGTGCTGATTACGCATGGCCTCTTGCTTCAACGCCTCTGCAATCAATACCCCTGCCACAGGACTGTTTTCAAAGCCGGGTGTGGCAGTTGTCATTGACTTAAGGATAGAACTACCAAAGCGACCGCTAAGGTGCTCTGCCAATTCAGCAGCCGTAGTGGTGTTTAGTTTGCCAAGTTCCTCTCCCGGCGCTGTATTAAATAAGGCGGGAAAACCAAAGGACTGAAGGGCGGCATTCACCCTTTTTCCAATCTCAAGACGACCCTGACCGCCTGCGCCCGGAGTCAAAAACCCTTTATTAGCAGGAGAAAGAATGTCGGCTGTCATTCTGTCAAGCTTAGGAATGACTGCTGCAGCGCCCGTTGCAGAGGCGCGATTGGCCAATCGCGCCTCTGCAA
>Ga0208622_1000021_pt1 | contig 61787 bp, 78 predicted proteins | sample CryBogCBH12Jul09_FD_184621 | JGI IMG/M metagenome (GOLD analysis project Ga0208622, IMG submission 184621) | Freshwater microbial communities from Crystal Bog, Wisconsin, USA - CBH12Jul09 (SPAdes) | ecosystem: Environmental > Aquatic > Freshwater > Lake | place: Crystal Bog, Wisconsin, USA... | reverse complement strand
TATTGAAGCACCACTAGAATTAGTTGCAATTTGCATTGCGCTTGTTGCATTGTTTTGTAAATAAACAAGACTACCTGTAGTTCCATTTACAGTTAATGCTCCATATCCACTAGCAGAAACAGGACTACTTGTACCAATACCTACATTACCACTAGAGTCAATACGCATACGCTCTATACCAGCCGTATTAAATCGCATTGGCAAAGATGCAGTTTGATTTAAAAATGCACCTAACGAACCGCCATCATCGCCAACATAGAATGTTTGCGGTGAACCAAATATTGATGCACCATTTACGCATAGTTTTTGTGTAGGGCTACCAGTACCAATACCTACATTACCACTAGAGTCAATAACTTGTCTAGGATTACCAGCACCATCAGATAACACAATGTAGTTATTTGCTGTACGGATGTCTAGACCGCCATTGTTACCTGAGAAACCACCAATAAGCGTGTTATTTCCACCTGTTGTAATTGCTCCACCAGCGGCATAAGAATAGTAATTACCAATAATGGTATTTCCAGTTCCAGTTGTAATTGCAGAGCCAGCACCAATGCCAATTAAAGTGTTTCCTGTTCCTGTTGATATTGCATAACCAGATTGATAGCCAAAACAAGTGTTATAACCACCAGTAGAAGAATACCCAGCTTGAGTTCCGACTAAGGTGTTTTGAGTTCCAGTTTGGTTGCTATACCCAGCTTGGTAACCTACTGCGGTGTTATTAGATGCGGTGGTGTTTGACAATAATGCATAAGCACCAAAAGCGGTGTTGTTTGCACCAGTTGTATTTGAATATAAAGCTACTTGTCCAAAAGCTGAGTTAAAGTTTCCAGTAGTATTTAGTCCAAGAGCATTGCTACCAAAAGCATTGTTGTTTCCAGCAGTATTTGTATATAGTGCTTTGTAACCAAAAGCATTGTTTTCGTTGGATGTTGAATTGGAATAACCAGCTTGTGTTCCTGAATACACATTTTGTGTACCAGTTGTATTACTATACCCAGCTTGATAACCTAATACTGTATTTCCACTTACACTACCACCACCCTTACCAACAGTAAGACCTGATATAGAAGCATCGTTAGCTGTAGTAAGTGTTGTGCCGTTAAATGTTAGATTGGCAGAGTCTGTTAATAGACCACCAGTAGTTGCATAGGTAACACGACCAGAAGTAAGACCTGAATCTGTTAACGAAGATACTGTTAAAGGACCTACAGAAGAAGGCGTAATGTTGCCGCTTCCATCCAAATAAACTGCTTTTTCAGAAGGCTGAGTTACAAATACGTCTTTAGTACCAGCAGTAAAGTTAACTAGTGAGCCAGAGTTAGATGAAGAAAGAACAGTAGTACGAGCAAGAGTACCGCTTGAGTAAGTCCCAAGACCAACCTCCCAATTTGGGCCACCTTGGTCAGCACAAGCATAAAAACAAGTATTTCCATTACCAATAACTGAAAAACTTTGATAGCCTGTAACAGCGCCTAAAAGAGTAAACGTACCAGTACCAGTTGTATTTGTAGTTTCCCTTACACGATCATTTAAAATTAATGCCATGACTTATCTTCCCATTTTTCTTTAGACCACGCATATCCTTTGTGGGACTTACGAGTTCCGTTAATGCATTTTATAATGTTAGCGTGTTGAAAACCAGCTTCTTTTAAGGCTTTTTCACCGACCAATCGGATTACTTCACCAGTCTTAATATTAGTGCCAACCCAGACCCATTTGCGTTGGTATGTATTTCCTGCAGCGTAGGTGTTGCCTTTAGATCTTTCGCTAGCTGTTTGGCGTTGTTTTTCAGAAGCAGGTCTACCTACATTGTACTTATTGCCTTTATGAGTTTGACGAATTTTTTCTTTAAATTCTTCTGAATGTTTTAGCCCAGACGATATACCTTTATTCCAAGGAATAGAACCTAGTTTAGCAACGCTAATTTTTTGTTTTGTTTCTTCTTTGCACGGTATGTTTTTATTCCAAACTGGTTTGCCTAATCGTGCTTGTCTATTATTTTCACGTTGTTGCTCAGTGTGTTTATAACCAGAAGTGCCTTCACCACCATTTGTTTTATTACATAGGTCATGGCCTAATTCACGGAAACATTCTATTAAAAGAATTTCGTGGCTCAACGCTTCAGATTCCGTATCCCAATTAGCAAGCATTTGGACATCGGGTTTACCATATTTATTAACTATGTTATTCCAATGAGAACCACGTTGATAAAAGGCGTGTGCACGATCCCCTTGGCCTTTACCAATATAGAATAAACGGCCTTCGGGAGTATAATGTGCGTAGGTATAAAACAAAATTAATCCTTTAAAATTAAGGACTTATACTATCAGCTGGTGCAGGTGGTCGAATACGTAACGCTGACAGTATCACCTGCGGTTGTAGTTTTTGCTACGCTAAAGTTTCCTTCAGAATACAAAGTTCCACCAGTATTACTCTGTGTGCTTGATGCACCAGAACCCAATACCAAGAAGCAACCATAAACAGTACCGCCAGCACCAGTAATGGTGTAAGTAATTGCAGATGCAGTTGAAGATGTTACGTTTGATGGTGTAGAGCCAGTAGAAGTAGAAGAAGCAAACACGGCTGTACCACGCACTGCAGAACCGCTAACAGTGTAAGCAGTAAATTCTTTGCTAGGCACAATAGTGCTCATTACGTCTGTTGCGGCTGGAGTCAATGAAGCATTAGTCAAACCAAGGTAAGGACCAGTAACACTGTAAGAGCTACCTTTTAACAAGGTATCGAGCATTAACTGTTTGCCTACGGCTACGACTAGGTTAGGGAACTCTTCATTCCACTTTAAATTACCTTGAGCATCACGGCACTCAACGTGCCAATAACCTTCAATACCCATAGTTTCGTTTGTGCCAGCACTGGCTTGTAATGTTGCTACAGCGCTATCGCCACAGCTTCCAATTTCTTTATGCATAATTAATCTCCAGAACTAACAACGGTAGCACTTGTATAGCTACCAATAGATAAAATAGCAGACGTACTAGTCGCTGCTGGGAACTGCACTGTAAAGCTACTATTACAAGTCTTATCAGACCCAAAATTTAAAACAAAACACGCTGCCTTTGTTGTGTAATTGTAGACTAATGCGCCTCTACAAGTAAACGCCGCAGGATTCCAAGTCACGTTTGCAAATGATAAATACACAAGGTTATAAGTATTATCTACAGTTGGTGTTACTGTAATAGTTAATGGTTTACCACCAGCCGTATACCCATTACCAACAACTTCATTAGTAGTTGTATAAGCCTGTGTTGTATTATTTAAATTAGCGTTGGCGTTATACAGGGCAATATAGTAAGTACCTGTAGTAAAGTTTTCATTGCCGTTTAATAAATTTTGGGCAAAAGTAGTAGTAGAGCCTTGAACTATCATGGGTTAACCTTAATACGAGCTTGACCATCTCTATAACTGTCACCACGCTCGAGACCAGTTCCAAGACGATTAAGCTGTGCAAGAGCTTCTTCATACATTTTTTCATAGTAAGCAACCATATCTTGCTCACCTTTCATGAAGATCATAGCTTCACGCATAGCCCCGTAAAACAATACTGGGTCATAATTTTCACCTAACCAGCTAGTACCAGTTGCATTTGAAACAGCATTTACTAAAATTGAAAAACCGCTACCAGTAGACCCCAAAGAAGAACAAGACAATACATCACCAACAGCATAAAAATTACCGCCAAACTTAAGGTTGCAAGAGACCACTGCACCTGAGGCAACAAGGATATCAGCAGTTGCATTAGCACCTGAACCTCCTGTTAAAGATACATTTTGGTATATACCATTGGTATATAAAGAACCACCTGTAATATTTCCAAGAAGGGATATTTGACCTTGAACAATGGTTGGTGGGTAATAAAAATAATGTAATTCAGCGCTGTAGTTTGTGTCTGGTGTTGGACCTAAAATAAAAGATAGTTCATTATTATTGTTGTATTGCGTACCAAAAAGTGCGTAATACTTAGGTGTTCCACTATAAGTTGGGTTTAAGTAACATTCACGAATGAAATTAACGTCTTTGTTTAACAGATAACTGTAGTTACCTGATGAATCAATTACAGCCAACGAGTATGTTGATAAATAATCTATAGGACAAGACAAATAACTATTTCCAGATGTCATAGTTCCAATAACGTTTTTACGCAGTGATGGTAATTGAACTGAGTTATATATACGCTCTTCAGCCTCCATTACAAAGACTGGAATATTTGCCACGAACAACTGTTCGGTGTTCTCGGCGTACGACTGGATATTGTTATATAACTGTTCGTAATTCATAGGGTTTACCCTTAAGCCATTGGACCTCTAGCCATACGACCTTTAGTTGCAGCACCAGAACCACGTACTTCAATACCATCAGTTTTAGGACCACGAGCACGATCACCAATGCTTACACGCATAGGTACAGTAGCTGGGGTTACTTCATCCGCACGGAATGTGTTTGGATCTCTTGCATCATGCCCAGTAGCCTTGCGCATAGCTGCTACGCCTGTGCCATTAGCTTCATATTGTTCTGCAGGACCGTTATTTTTAGCATGCCCAGTACGCATAGGCGAACTGTTTTTGCTAGTTGGTTTAATTTGAGTTGCCATATTAACGACCTCTTGCGCCAGATTTTTGATTCATAGCACGAGCCATATTACGGCCCATAGTTTTTTCTTGCATACTAGTTACGCCGCCTTTAGCCATCTTTTTAACCTTGCCGCCACGTTTCATCATGCCTTCAGGTTCTTTTTTCTCAGAAGTTTTAATCATCTTAGAGATTAATTTTTTATCTTGAGCTTCATCATCGTGTTTCATTTTTGCCATTTTAATGCTCCTAAGTGGTTGATATTGTGACTGTACCGATTGTTATTACTGGAATCAAGCTATTTGGCGTTAAATATCTATCAAAATAACTAGCTCCTCCTACAGGGTTCCAAGCCCACTGAAACTCCCTACTGCCATCGCTAGGATACCCAGCATTATTTACATTATTACTAGCATTTGGGTTTATGTATAACCCTGTGCTTCCTGATGAATAATAACTCACATCAGGGCGTGGTTCCCGTATACCTTGTGGGTCAGATACAGGATACATACCAAGTTGTAGCTGTGGTTGATCAGGATCCCAGCAAGGTGGACAAACTTTAACTTTATAAGGCTTAGTTTTAAGAGTCTGGGTTTTTAGCTCATGCAATTTATACCGTTGTCCACAACGGTCACATTCCGCTATTGAGTGTTTACCAGAGGCGAACTTATTTGGCATGATTATCTATAGTAATTCATGTTGCGGGGCACAAATCGCAAAGGCGCTTTCTCTCTATCTTCTTCTGACGCAAACTGAAACTGCTGTTCATAATCCGCTTTTAACATCGGAATGCGCTGAGGATTAATGTCCATTAACTTCATAGACAAGTAATAAGCAAGACCCGCAGCCATACATGGAATAAAACGGAATGGAATATCTTCAGTAGTTACACCTGTACCAGCATCCTGCATACGACGCATACGCCAGTAAATCAACGTATATTGGGTTCCAGGATTACCAGTAGGCCAAATATTGACGTTTGGCAAGAAATTATTATAGGCACTAGCCCCTAAATTATGAGCAGTTGCCGTAGTATTATTAACCCCACGATAGCAATTTAGTAACTGATTTGCGTTACTAGAGTTAGCTTGCCCAAGGTTTTGGTAAAGAATTGTTTCGCCGTCTATGTTGATATAGCCTTGACTACGCATATTAGCGGTAGATGTTACATACAAAGTAGTATCAGTTGCCGATGCAGCTTGTGTTAAAGCCGTTACAGGAAGAGCATCTACGTTACCTGACTGCCTATCAATCCAGACTTGAATAGGACGACCATAAGCGTTTTTAGTAGGTATCGTGAGATATGTATCCCCAGATATGCGGGTAAGATTAATATCAACCTGATTTTGCCCAGTGCCTTGACGAATAACTTGGTCGTATAAATCAATAGTATCTACAGGAATTGGGTAACTAATTTGCCCAGCATTGATATTGATAGGAATTTGCCCCTGCTCAATAGTCCATAGATTAATTCCGCGATTTGCCCACTCAATAGTAAGCATATTGACACTACGACGGGCGGTTCTAAAGTCATAGCCAGATCGTAGTTGCGTACCACAACGCTCAAAGGCTTCCTCAATGAGGTCGCCCATATCTAAATTAAATAGCGTAGTGGATGATGTAGACATCGCTTACTCCTGTGGAGCTTCTTCAACAACTGGAGTTTCTTCAGCTACAGGCTCTTCTACTGGGGCTGGAGCAGGTTCTTCCACTACAGGTTCTTCTACTGGAGCTTCTTCAACAACTGGTACTGGAGTAGATTCAGCCACAGGTTGTGGAGCAATAGTAGCAGCAAAGTCTTTAATTACTGGAGAGTCTGAAAAACCAGAAACGACTTTATCACTACCTAGATAGGATACAAACTCATTTAATAGTTTATGCTCTTCGCTTTCTACTGCATGACCGACGCTTTTAATGTAAGTTAATACACGTTCAAATAAAGTCATTTTTTCCTCGCTGCTTTCATGTTATCAATTAAATTTGGGTACGGTCTACCTGCGGCTTTTGCTGCTGCTTTTGCACTAGACTTCTTAGCAGCTGACATCTTCTTAGGTTTACCAAGTCCTTTTGGACGTGGTTTATCCCAGACTTCGCCACCTTTTTTATACATAGTGACGTCATCTGGATTGTCTTTGCGGACAATCGTTTTAGCTTTAGGCATCTTAGATGGAGCTACAGCACCCATCCCACGGCTTGCCATCACTTGTGTTTGCCTTTAGCCATACCGCCGCCGCACATAGCTTTTACATGCTCATGATGCATTTTGTGTGGCTCTTGCTTGTACATAGAATGAACTTTATCTTGCTCATGACCATGTGCATGACCACTACCATAATGATGTTTTACGTGATCAACGTTGTGTTTGTATTCCATAGTTTTCCCACCTTTCTTATAGGCATTGCCCATTGCGTCCATACGACCTTCTTCCATACCCTTACGAGCGGCGTCACCACGAGACCCAAAAGCCTCATAATCTGCAGCTTTTTCCTTTTTATCGGCTTCAGCTTTATTTTTAGCGTAATACGCTTTTTGCTGTTCGGGAGTCATGATTATTTAACGTGAACCAAAGGACCGTTACCAATTGTGTTACCAGCCATTTTTGGGTACTTAGTTTTGGTTTTACCACGCTCTGCAATACCATCAATGCTAGGAGCGCCAGTTTTAACTTTGCCCATAGTCTGACTACCCATTGTTTCTTTCATTGCTATTTTTTTGGTTTCCATGCTGTACCACCTTTCTTAAATTTTTTGCCTTTATCGGCAGTTACAAACTCTTTACCCACTGACTGAGGGATACCAACTTTTTTAGCCATCTTAGGGTTATGAGCTACCATCTCCATCAAATTATGCTGCTTTTTTGATTTACTTGGCATTATTTATGACTCCAATACCCAATAACTAACCCAATAACACCTGTTAATACGCTAACTGCGCCGCCAACAGCCATCAATGTTTTCCAACCACCTTTAGCTTCAGATAAAGTTTTATTAATAGCTTGAATGGCAATTTTGATTTCTTCCATCTCTTTTACCATTTTATCCATATCTACCTGTAAGTGTTGGATATTGCTTGCGTGGGTAGCTAATTCTCTAGCTGTCTCTATTGGGTCCATTTCGGTCATTTGCAATTCCACCGCTTTAAACTAGCTGCCTTACGAGTAGGGCGCCCTTTTTCATCTTTCATTGGTCCTGGCATACCAGACATACGGGCACAGAATGACTTCTTACGAGCGCCACCTTCTGGTTGAGGAGGCTTTAAATTAGACCCCGTAGCTTTATTATACTTTGCACGACCTTTGGCAGTAAGTCCAGCCCCTTGAGAAACTGGAAGTTTCTCGCCTCTTCCAACCGCAAGAGAGGGGCCTTTCTTTTTGGTAGCCATGTTATGCCATCGCTTCCTGTGCAACTACGTTAACCTGTACTGTAGCACCAGCAGAAGAAGTTACAGCAACTGTCAAAATGTCAGCCACGTTACCTTTAATGTTGGTCAATACAGGGAAAAAGTTACTCAAATCAAGCTGTTGCAAGCCGTTAGGAGGAGTAGAGAACGCATACACTACCTCACCACCAGAACATTGAATTGCGCTAAGGTCTTGCTCCGCAAATGAGTTATAAGAACCCAAAGTGTTTAATGGAACAAAGTTAGCATTTTGCAATGAAAGTTGGTTAGTAGGTGTACTAGAGATCAATTCAACCAAACATGTAGCAGATGAGTTCAACAACAACGTTGCGGGCAATAATTGACCACGGTCAATCAAACCAATCTGATAAGTATTCCCAGATACAGGGGGATTAGCTAATGGCAACCCAGTCACAATATCACCAAAAGTAATTGTGCTAGTTGTATTAGATGTAATACGACCTGTATACGGGCTAGTAGCAGTTGCGCCAGATGTATAAGAACCTGGAGTTGTTGTACCAAACGTAATAGAAATCGTAGTTGTTGGGTTTGTAGCTGGAATATTTACAGACCAAATACCGTTATACGTTGTAGGTGTTGAGCCAGAAATAGTAATAACGTCACCTTGTTTTAAGCCGTGGGCTGAAGCAAAGGTAATTACCGCTGAATATTGAGTCAAACCTGCAATCGTAGAACTTGTAGCTGCAGCGATACCACTAATAGCTGGCAAGCTAGCTTGGTAATAAACAAACTTACCTACCCATTGGTTTGCACCCCAGTATGTTGCTGTTGGGGTAGAAGTCAATGTTGCGCCATTTACCAACTGAATTGGAAGAATCATAGTAGTCGTTGTAAGAACAGACTGAATCAACCAAGTTTGAGCTGCATAAGTAGTAGTTGCTGTTAATGTTCCAGTAGCACTTAATCCGCTTACGCTTACCTGATAAGTACCAAGACCTCCAGGAGCATAGGAAGTATATGTACCAGCTGCTTGAACAGTAAATGCTTTATTAACAGTAATAGTTGCGCCATTAACAGCAGTAATAAATGTACCAGTTGGAACACCTGTACCAGCAAATAACTGACCAATTGCAAATGAAGTACCAGCCGCAAGAACTACTACGCTAGAACCTACTGCACCGCCGCTTGAAAATGCCTGTGAGCCAACTGCTGCACTAGTAGCTGTTAACTGACCAACAATAGTAGGAGTACCAGAAATACCTGTACCAGATAATACTTGACCTGGTTGTAATGCACCAGTAGCAACCGCTGTAGTTACAGTTAAAGTAGTACTTGCAAAAGCGTAGTTACCAGAAGCTACAGTAGCTGTTTCAGTAAATGAACTTAAAGTGACGTATTGAGCTGGGTTATTGGCTTGCGCTGGGTTAGTTACTGCATAACCGTGAGCAGAAGCAAAAGTAACCAAAGCTTGACCACCGTTTGGCTGACCAACAACAGAGCTAATAGCTGGAGTAGACGCACTAATACTTAATGTAGTAGGAGAGCCACCCGTTGCAGCAGCATTAGTTTGGTCAAAAATATCTGTACCAACAGAACGCATACGGAAAGACATTGCTGGATAACGAACTGCGGATGCTGGAATTACACGATTTTGAGTTTTAGCATCATTACCATATGAATAGGTAAATCCACGTTGTTTATCAATACCGCCTTCAATCAATACTGAAACACCATAGTGAGTCATTAAAGATTGTGCGTTACTTCCATTATCACGTTGCTCATAGCGAACAGGTAAGTTACCAGTACGACTCCAAGGTTTAACTTGTGGTACACCGTTTACTACACCGTTACCAGTACCAACTTGGTGGAGAACCCAAGGTTCACCATTAATAACAATACCCCAGCGTAACGCACCAGCGCCATACCAAGCATATTCCATCCAAATCATCTGAACTTTAGTCCAGTCGATTGAATAAATTAAATTCTTGCTACCGTTCCATTGATCACAAGGAATAACTTGGTCAAATACACCGTTAGTACCAGAATCAGAACGAATAACTACGTTCATAGCGCCAGGGTTTAATGGTCCTGGAACTCCAGTTTGCATAAAGAAAATACCATTGGAATCATCAAAAATACCAACACGTTGAGTCTGACCAGTAACAGATGAACCAAAGTTAACGTTAGACGCCATGTAAAAAGTTTTACCTGGCTGATATCTATGGTATGGGCGTGATTGACGAATAGTAATATCGCCTGGGGTGTTACCACCACCAATGTTCATCGAAACACCACCTAGACCTGGGTTTTGAACAATATAAGCTTGTCCAGAGATGTTTTGAATAAACTGTTCCCAACGCAAAGGTTGAACGCCATACTCGAAGTCGGCATCATAAATGTTTTGTGATTGTGATACTTTTAGCTTACCAACAACGTCACGCAAACGTTGAGGAGCAATAAATTCTGCTGCGCCATCAATACCTTGCCAAGCCATGCTAGGGGTTTGTGTCCCCATAGTAGCCGTTTGGTTATTAGGCGAGAAAAAATTAAATAAATTTAAACCCATTTTAGCTCCTTAGATTATTTAAAAAAGGGGGCTGTGAACCCCCTATCACATCATTAATCAAAGTTACCATATGGATAAGTTGTACTGTTACCAATGTTCAGATCAAGTTGGTTATAACGAAGTGACACTTCAATTTGACCAGAAGATAAGCCAGCAGTCGATGTAGTCATTGCCAAAGTTACAACCACTTGTGAGAACCATGTAGGTTGTGTACCAGGTTGTAAGTTTTGGAAATCTTGCAATGTAGAGCTTACGTTAGGCAATTGAGTACCAACATAAGTAGCTGTGTAACGCTGTGTAGCTGGACTAGAGATGTTAGCAAATGTGCCATAAACACCAGTAGAAGTTGCAAAGTTGTTAGAAACGTATGGCTGAATAGCTGTTACTGCCAAAGGAGTACCAGCTGTATCTTTTGGAATTGTACCGATATCAATGATAACGTCAGTAATGTTAGAACCGTAAGGAATATAAAATACTACGCCACGATATACCAAGGTTGTTGCATCAGCTGTTGGAGCTGTAGCAGCTGTAGGTCCGTTAGTGCTATAAGCACCACTCTGAGGTTTATAAATAGTTGCAGCGCTATTAGGAATATTGTTTGAAGCAGCAAACACGCCAGAACCACCGCCATAGTTAGCAGTATTAGCTGTTGTTACTGAAAAATCTAAAAAAGCTGATTGAATTAAGTCTGCGTAACCAACGTCACGAACTGGACCAAAACGATTATCACCAGATAAAATTGGGCCTTCAAATGTACTACGTCCCATAATGGACTCCTTATGCAAAAGTTACTATCCCGATCATTGCATTGTCTGCTGGGGCAGTGGTGGAATAGTTAATCACCCAGTATCTAAATCATACAACAAATAAAACAAAAAGAGGGGGTTTTTTATGCCCCCTCTGCACTACTTAGTAAGAACCATATACACCTAATGGATCAGAAACGCCGAAGCTATAACGCTCACGGGATTTGTAACGTACGTTACCAGTGTCAAAGTCACCGTCCATGCTATTTTGCAATGGAATACGAACAAAGTGTTTCAAGCCATTTGGTACATCGGTTGTCAAGAACCATGCATTGGTTGCGGTCAAGAAGTGGTTAATTGTGTAACCTTCTGGAACAGAACCGTTGTTCTTAATAGCGTTGATATCGTTGTTGTTTGTACCAACACGGAGTTCTGTGTCGAGCAAACGGGTAGCAACGAATTGCAATGCTGGTGGAACTATAAGTTTCTTAGGACGAGCAGCGATCAACAGACCACGTTCATCAGTCCAAGCTGCAATCTGGATAACAGCGTTTTCCAACGCAGTTTCGTTCAAGTCAGCAGGGGTAGATGGAGTGTTGGCGTTAGTACCACCAGAAATCAAAGGATGCGCTGTAGAGAACAAAGGCTGTCCGTCACCATAGGTAACTTGACTATTAAAGCCGTTATTCAATACCGCAGCAGCTTTAACCTGCTTGGTATAAGCCATAGCACGAGCTAGACCCTTGGTATAACGAGCCGATAAGCTGTCATACAAGTTATCCTCAATAGCCTCTTCGGTAAGAGAGAAGCCAAGAGCAATAGTCTCGTGGTTGTAGCGAGCTGTCCATGCTTCTTGTGCATTGTCATACGCGATGGCTTGGCCTTCGTTTTTGACTGGTGCAGCTGAGAAGCCTGACAGTTTTGTTTCTTCTTCGAATGAACGCTCAGAGGTCTCTGTTTCGTAGATCTCTTTGTGTTCTTCACCATAGCGTGCATACTCAAGTCCAAACAAAGCGTTTAAACCTGGGAGCAGCTCTTTTAACAGTTGTGCGCGTGAAATAGCCATTTAAAAGCTCCTTAATTAAACGCCAGTGGCATTGAAATAGCTGTGGAAACCAAAGTTCCAGCCAACAATCACTTCTGGATAACCAGTAAATGAGAATTGTGTAGCAGTGGACTGAGCGGTTGTAACAGCTTGGTTAATAGTAACAGCGGTACCGTTAACAGCAGTAACCCAAGTGTTAGAACCAGAGTTAATACCAGGGCCAGAAACTAACATACCTGGGTAAATACCAGAGTTAGTTGCGGACAAGGTAATAGTTGTTGACGAGCTAGTAGCGTTTTGAGCTACTGTAACAGCTGTATCAGGAACCAATTGAACGATACGGAATGGTGCGCCACTAGTAATAGGAGCAACTGCTGAAGAAGATGACTGTGAATAAGCAGTAGTAGCTAAAGCCACGCCAGCTGTAGAGTCACCAGTAGTAGTTGAACCACCTACACCAGAGTAGAACACGTTAGCGCCAACAAATGCTGGGCTTGCATAGATAACTGTTTGGCTTTGTGCAGAACCGCCTTGAACAACAGCAGTACGGAACAATGCTTGAGGATCATCTACAACATAACCAATTGCATCAGGAGCGCTTGTAGAAGCATTCCAATATTGGTAACGGTTTTTACCGTAGATTGGACCACCAGTAGTTGAATATTCGCAACCAACAAACACACCGATTGTGCCAGCAACAGCAGAAGTAGTGTTATATGCTAATGTAGAAGTAATCAAGTTACCAATGTTAGCGCCAGAAGCGCCGAGCTGAACAACGTCACCGTTGTACAGGCTTGTGCCGTAACCGTTAACGATTGGTACCATTCTAGTAGAACCAGAATATACGCGACCGCCAATGAGGTTAACAGGCTTTAGACCGTAAGGGGCCGAAACTGTAGGATAAGCCATGTAAATCTCCTAAATTATTGAGAACCTTTACCAAAGGTCACACTAGACTTCCGTTCCATAAAGATTGGCATTCTAGAATCACTTTGGCGCATTAAATTATTATCTACAGCTTCTGTCTGAGCTTGTGTTTGATTAGCTTCGTAGTCCATACGTTGCTTCACAAGTTCTTCTGGAATCTTGCAGAGTAATAACCCGCCGATCTCGATATTGTCTTTATATTGACCTTCACGAGCGGCTAACAGTTTGTATTTTGGTTGTTCGTCTACATGCACTGGCTCCCAACCCTCACGAAATTTCGCAGAAATGTTCCGAGGATCAGCAGCATTTAACATTGATACACGAATCCAGCGATAGGCAAAACCAGCTTGTTTATCAGGCTCAGGTAAAAGTTCAGGTGGCATCCACTGCTTAGGACGCTCTGTAATTTCACGGTTTTCCATCTCACGTTGTAATCTATTTGTTGCCATTATTAGGCCTCCAATTTGCTAAGTTCACGGGCGTATTGCTCTGGGGATAGACCAAGTTTTTTGGACAAGGCTACCTGCGTCTTTGTAAGTACCACTCTTTTAGAAGAAGTGCTTCTCTTCGCGGGAGCTACGACCGTACTCATTTTCGTACGCTGAGGTTTATCGTCCTCATCGTTTCTTGATGCAGCGTCAAATTCTTCTGGGAAGCGACGTTTTACTTCATTGTCAATAGACTTATAGTACTCATTGGTACCAATAAAGCCCATGCCATATTTCTCTGCAAGTTCTTCGTGAACGCCTTCAGCATATTTGCGCATTGACCGTTTTGTCGGGTCTACAAACCACTGATTCCGTGACACCCACTCTGCAACTTTAGGATCCATCTGGGGTTGCTGCGGTTGTGCAACAGCCCTTTGTGGTATTTGTACATTATTTTGAAAATTTTGTATAGTATTTTTAGATTTTTTTGCTTTATCAAGTTTGATCTGAGCTTTAGTTAGCTTTTCTTGAGCATCTAATAACTTATCAGAGTCACCAGAGTCATAAGCATCCTTATATTCCTTTTTAGCTTTTTCTAACTCAGCTTTTGCTGCATCTTTAGACGCAGTATTTAACTCTTTTTCACCTGATTGCAACTGTTTTTTGAGTCGTTTATTCTCATCTAGGATTGCTTGCGCCGCCGCTAAAGCTTCTTGTTGCTCGCGCAACGCTGCTTCTTTAGCACGTCTTTCTTCATGCCAAGCCTTTTTATACTGAGAAAACTTGTCTTTTACATTCTTAGAATACTCTTCAGACTCGTCTAGATTCTCCAATTGCGCCTTAGCTTCTGGCTCAAGTGGCTTTCTATTACGATCTTCTTTAGGAGTATCGTCAACTATCTCTATACTAATATCATCATTATCATCAGTATCTTGATTAGTATCTACGGGTTTACCCTGATCTTCTATTTCATCAGGAAATTTAAATTCGTCTGGCATTTATAGCTCCTTAAATGAATTTGCGAGTAATCCCACGAGGATCTTGGACTACAGCCTCTACGGAATCATCATTAATAATGCGAAACTCACGACCGTGAATTACAAGGCGTGTACCTGCATTCGGCCTTGTCAACACAAAGTCGCCCTCTTGGCAATAAGGTCCAGTTGGAAAGCGCTCTGGGTCTTTGTAGCAATCTGGTCCCATTTTGACTACAAATAGCACTGTAGTTAGGAGTTCATCATGCCGACGAGTTTCATCTGATTTAAGGATGCCACTATCAAAAGCCTCTTCTGCTTCTGGGATTGCACACAAAATGCGATAACCCTTTGGTTCTGGAAGCTGTTTGGCTTTATCTTCAGCTTCTTTCATTACCGCTCGTAAGTCAATTGCTTGACTCAAATCTACTACCGTTTGGTCACTCATCGGAGTTCTCCATCGTTTTATTAAGGTCCGTTATAAAGTTTCGTGCGGTAAAGAGACCTCTCACTTCTCCGCATACTTTCTTGTACTCTTCAATTGTTTTGCAGTTGTCGTCTGCTAGACTTTCTTGGAGTTGCAAAATTCTTTCATCTAACTGTCGTGTTATATGAGCCAACGCTTGGCTTGCGTCCATTATTTACCTTTCGTTTCCTTTTTAATTTCTTTAGTTCGCGCTTGGGTTTCAGCTTGTTTTGCGGCTAACTCCCTTTGCACATCCGTCTGCATTGTTGCTACTTCTTTTTGATGCTGATGTTGTTCACGTTGTTTACCTAGATCAATAGCCATGCGAGCACCTTCAGTTTCCTGTTGGTTCTTCTCTTTATGCTTAGCTAATGATGCTTGGATAGCCATCTTTGCTCCTTCAGTTTCCTGCTGCTTAGCAATACGTTCGCGTTCAAGTTGAATCTGCGCCAACTTAAGCTGGAAGTCGTCTTGGTCTTTTTTAGCTTTGCGTTGCTGCTCTTGAGCTTTGATCTGTAACTCTTGTTGTTGTAACTGGATGATTGGATCTTGAGCTTGTTGTTGTGCTTGCTGTTGTTGAGCTTCCTGTTGATGCTGTTGCAACATCTGTGTTGCCGCTTGCGCTGCCATTTGAGAAATCTGCTCTTCCATTTGCGGAGACATATTTGGCTCCTCATCATCTGGGTCTTGTGGAACTGCGGGCAATAGCGTACCCATCCGTTGCTCCATCTGTTTGCGGTACTCCATTCCCAAGTGCTCAGCTACGTGAGCAGACAACTCGGCTTGAATCTGTTGAGCTAGTTGTGGGTTTTGTTGTATCAACATTTGGATATGTGGATCTTGCGCCATACTCATATGCACCGTGATATGAGATTGGTGATCTTGCGCCAAGAATGCTTTGACAGGTTTATTCATCAAAATATTCTGGTTCTCAGAAACTGGATCACGAGGCTTCATATCGTCAGGCATCGGTACTAGCTTCTGATAATTTTTGATTCCCAACACGTCTAACATTTGACGATGCAGAAGTGGAAGATCATAGAGCTGCGGTGCGGTTTGAGCGAGTTGTAGAGCTGCTTGATACTGCACGACTTTTTGCGCCATAGTAGCCGCGTTGGGATCGGACACAGGAATTACAGTGACCATGTCATAGTCAGACTGTTTAGCCATACGATCACCTTCAACTGGATCGTAGCTGTAATCTTCTGGTGTGTAATCTCTGATGATGTCTTTAAGAAGCCCAAACTCTTGCTTCATTGCGTAGTGAATACGAGCTTGTATCGCACTCATTGACTTCAATGTTCTTTCTAGAATTGCTAGTGTTGTTCCAACTGGCGCATTAGCGCTCATGTCAGATGCTTGAATCTCTGCAGACCCAGCAAACTTACGACCCTCTTCTACAATAGTTCCTAACAAACTATATAAAACTTGGCTTGGTTCTTTGTATGGAAGTGGTAACAAGTTGTCACGCATTGTCCCTGCTGGAACATCTACGTCACGCCATTCACCTGGAGCTATTGGTGTGTCATCGCCTTTGACTCGCATCCCACGGGCCTTAAAGCCGCCTGGCAGATTTGATAGTGTCCCTGCATCAACCAATTGCCTGATAAGAGAAGTACCAGACTTAGCAAAAGCGCCGATAAGGTGGATAAGGCCAAAAGCATAAAAACCAAAGCCTGGAATGTATGGATAATGGACGAAATGGTTTCTCTTATGGTGTTTCTCATCTTCTGGTCTCCAGTTGCGACGAATCGCTAAGATAGTATTAGTACCCTTCTCGATTGTGACTACATAAGGTAGACCAATGCCAGTGGGTTCACCGTCTTCATCTGTATGCTCAAACCCTTCAAGGTCAAGCTCCACATGCATCTCTAATAATTTGTAACGATCATCTGTAGTTGCCCTAAAGCCAAGCTTCTCAGCAATCTTTTTCTCAATCTCGTCCATTACTTGAACTGGCTCACCCAAGTCTACGTCTCGGTAGAAACCTTCATGCTGGAGGCGACGCACATCGTTCTCTGTTTTGCGCATCACATGCGTGACACGCTCAGCTGACTCTAAGCTAGAAGCTCCATAGGGGACGACCACATCTTCTGCTGGGACATACATGGATACTTGACGATCTAATGATGGGTCAAAGTAAACTTTCTTAAACGCATTACCTGCTAAGCCTAAGCCCCACAGCATGCGCTCATGCTCGGGTCTAAACTCTTTCATCACGTCCATCAACTGATAGTTCATATCGTCTTGAACACGTTCAGCTGCAGCTTTTTTCTCTGGGGTTTCTTTGCCAATGATCTGAGTCTTTACTGGACCAGCTGCTGGAATCGTTTCCATCATGGTCTCAGCTTGGAATTTAACTACTGCTTCAGAGAGGAGTGGATGGTACACGCCACAGGCGCCTTCCCAAGGTTCAGCACGCTCTTCAATTTTAAGGCCCAGAAGTTCTAGACCATCCACATAAGTTTGTATCCAATCTTTTCTAGAGGCTATGTCATTATCAAAATCAGCAGTTAAGTCGCTAGCTAATGTAGCTAATAATCTGTCATCTAAAACTTCAGCAAGGTTATCATCAAAGCCATCTGGCTCTTCATCTTTCTCCATACGCATGATTGGCTGACCATCAATCCCAATCTCAACAGTCTCTGGATCTTCAATAGATATTTCTAATTCTGGCTCGTCACTTTCCTCGCCAAGTTGATCTATTCCTTGAGGGGCTGCGTAAAGTGCCTTATCTATTGCCATAATTTATCCTTAATAATACGCTGCTTTTTTGCGGTATTTGTAAAGCATGTCGTCTTCTGGTTCATCATTGGGTAGACGAATGAATCCACCTTGCCTGAATCTTAACAGAGCTAATGTTGTAGAGTCTACCAAGTCATCGTTCAATCCGCTAGGAAAATCATTACATTCCTCAATCACATCTTTTGCCCAGCGGTGCGACGGCGCCCAAACAACCCCTCCCGAAAAGAGATCTGATATAGCGTTAACACGCGCAATCTTATCTTGCCCCTTGCCAGGCGTGAACTCACCGACTGGGATCCCCATACGCCTAAGTTCTTGATAGAGCGCCGCACCGTTTGATTTCTTCTCGACCATAAACGCATCTGGTTCCCAAGCTTTATACTCTTCGAGTACAAGCTTCTTGAGTTCTGGAAACTCCAGCCTCTTTTTAATGGCGTTGAGAAGGATGATGTTGTAATTGTTAACCTCCTCATTGAAAAACACACCCCAGGTCGTAAGCGCGTTATAGTCTGCACGGTTATTTGCCTCCTGAGCCGCGTCTAGCGACATGATAATAAACTCACACTCTGGCGGCGTATCTTTTTCCCAGATGTTCCACCACTCCCGTTTGATCAGCGCACCCTCTTCTGATACTGGGTTTTGCATGTACTGGGCATTCCAATACCTAATATCTAGGGCGGCTTTCTTAGATAGCAGCTCCTCCACAGGCCAAAACTCGGGCCACAGGCTTTCGCCGTCATCTTTAATTGCAGGAAACTGAATCACTTCCCACTTATCTACGTCATCATTTGCTTCTTGTTGCTTCTCTATCTGTCCTGTTAAGTCAAGTTTTGACCAGCGGGTCATTACGATAACAATTGCACCACCAGGCATAAGACGCTGGAGAGGACCAGACTGGAACCACTCCCACGCAGGCAAAAATACATCGGGTCTTCCAGTCTTAGCATCCTGCTCGGAGTGCGGGTCGTCAATAATAAACAAGTCAGCCCCGCGACCAGCAAGGGCGCCACCGACACCGATTGCAAAATATTCACCATTAAAGTTTGTTCCCCATCGTGATGCTGATTTACTGTCAGCTTGCAGTTCTACTTGCGGAAATATCTCTTTATAGTCGTCTGAACCGACAAGGTTTCTAACGCGACGACCAAAGTTAACCGCCAAATCTGCTGTGTGAGACGCCATGATAATCTTCTTCTGGGGGTATTTTCCCAGGAACCAGGCGGGAGCAAGGTAGGATATGAGTTCAGACTTACCGTGTCGTGGAGCAATATTAACAATGACTCGTTTTTTCTTACCGTTAGCAATATCTTCAAAAATTTGAGCCAGTTTGAGATGATGTTGCCCGACCATATAGCCTGGGTATACGTGTTTAACAAAGTCCAAAAAGGATACTTTTCCTCGCTCTTGGGTGAGAAATTCATCGTATTTTTCAATTAAATCCTTGGCTTTTCGCTTAACATCAAGGGGTGTTTTTGGGTTTTCTGCCAATAAACGCAGTTTAAATAGCTGTTCTTGGGACAATTTACTAGTCATTTTTGTCTTTATTGACTATGTTTTTGGCTTCTACATCTATATATTTACCCTCAACCTCATCCAAAAGTGACAATAATTCACTCTCAACCTCTTCTTTTGTCTGGATTTTGACAGTAACTTCGGTTCTTTTCTTAAATGCATCGACCCCATCTATCTCTCCAAGCGCTCTTAGAGCTGCAATCTTGGTTTTTACATCCTTAGATGCTTCAACCGAATGCAATAGATGGTTAACTACATAAGTTTTTAGTTCAGATAGTTCATCCACAATAGAAACATTCATCTGGGCAACCATGCCAGCTAGCATGGCTAGTGTTTCATTGGGGTATTCATTAAATTTTGGGCGAAACTTGGGGTCAGATGCCATTTGCACAGCTAAAGACTTAGCTTGCTCGACATTTTCTTGCGTCGGAGCGATAGGCTGCCCTGTTAAATCGGACATTAGCTTTACTACATTAGCCCGCATGTTTAGCTCTTCTTGTGGCGTGAGAGCAGGAAATGCTTCTTGGGCATTTTTTGGCAGAGGAACGTTCTGCTCAATGTCTGGAATGTACGTGTCCATGCGCAGAGTGTATCTTAATTGTTAAGTATGTGTAAAGATTATTTTTACTCACTAACTATTAACTTAAAAAAGGGGACTATTAACTTAAGTCCCCAAAACACCCTCACGTGTTTATAAAAGTATACCCCCGTTTTTTATTTGCGGGTCCCTTTGACGGGGGGTATTTCGTTTTGCAGAATTGACACCCGTGTGTGGGAATAAGAAGTGGGGTAGGGGTATACCCTAATAAATATGTAAAGTATTAAATAGGTGAATTGGGGGTCGTGTGTTTGGAAAAATAATATTATATAAATCAAGGACTTAGCAATATATAAGTAAAGTTAATAAAATGAATTAGGGGTCGTGTGTTTTAAGTGAAAAACTTTATAGAACAAAGAGTTACAAGGGGTCATACCCCCCTTAATTAAGCAATAAGTACGTCATAAGTGGTAAATAAATATGGGGGCGAATTTGGAAAATTAAGGATGTTATTTGTGTAAATCTTAGAGTAGAGAGGCGAGATGGAACCATTTCTAAAAAGCGGGGGGTGGGGGGTCGGACTTCGCGCCCAAACTTGACTTATAAGGGGTGGGTCAGCTATATAGATCATATGGCAGTATGTTCTGCCACTTACAAAGGAGAAGCAGATGTACAAACTATTCTATTCAACCAACATGCAACCTGTTCAAGTCGGTGATGTAGTTCACTTCAGTAATCGTGCTTGGACTGTTGAGGAGATCAACGAGACACCTAAGTTCCTTGAGACTAAGGTTTGGGTTCGCAGTATGGATGAGCAACACCTGATGATCAACGCATGGCAAGGTGACTTCGGTGCTCGCTGGGTTCTAACCAAGTAACACTCAACCCAGCGCAAGCTGGGATTGAAACCAGTTACTTGTTGTCGGGCGCGGCTTTGTGAGGGCGTGATCAAGCGCGCTGTTTAGCTATCCACTTAGGCGTGAAACTTTACTTAACGACCTTGTGTCAGCTATAAGTATTACATGGCAGGCAATTTCGCTTGTCATTAACGCAGTACTTCATTTTATGAGGAGAAGCAAAATGGCTACTAAAGCCCTAGCAGTAGAAGTAAAAGATCAGATCACCAGTCTAAAAGATGGTGCTTACAAGCAAGCAGTAGCAAGCGACAAAATGCGTGGCGTTGCTCGCTATGTTTTAACCACTTGTAAGGGTTTCCCTGACGAAGTAGGCGACGAAGTTAAAGAGCAGTTATATGACGGCTATCGTTTACGCTTCAACGAAACCAATCCCGCCAAGCGGTACGCAGTTATCAATGATCATTACCTATTGATCGACGGCTCTAATCCTGATCTTGAAAAGGAAAAGGAAGTTGTTTTGATTGGTACTGACTACTGTTTTGCATTTAGTCAGCAAGAGTATGGCAAGCTAAAGACTAGCGATCCATACAAGCACGCAGTCATCAAGGAATGGCGTGACAAGATCAATACCTATTGCTCTAATCGCTTAGGTGATCTCAAGCGTCAAGCTCGTACGATCCTCAATGAGGGTAAACAGAAAGAGCGTGGTGCTACATTAGATTTTGCTCACCGCATTATTGAAGTATTCAAAGGTGATCAGGGTTTAATTCAGAAGTGCAAAAATGCTTCCAAGCGTGGTGATACCACTGCTGATGAGAAGCGATTGAAGTTGTCCATTGACGCTTTCATGGTTCAATGGAATAAGTAAGACCTAGCCCTGCCAGTCCTAGACTGGTGGGGCTTTTTTTCGCCCTGATTTTTACAAGCCCCCAATTTGAAACCAGTTATTTGTCTTAGAGCGCGTGTGTGCGTGTGTCATTTAGAATTATCAGATTTGATAGTGCAAGGTCGCTATTTAGCTTTCCACGATGTAGTGGAAATTGAATTACACATAGTCCCGACGTGACTAGCTTGCCGTTATGTGTTTGACCAAAAAAGTTCTAAAACCGACTCGGAATTTTTACTACGTCTAGAATTTTTTTATTTAGTAAATTCAAAGACTTACAACGAAAATTCTAAATTCCAATCGGATTAGCAGAGGATGGGGGGTAAAAACATAAAAAAGGTGGGAGAGCAAGGCTTGTTTTCCCAATGCAAAAATGTAACGCAAGGTATTGTCCTCTCTCAAAATTTATTGGAACATAGAATTTTTCTTCTTTTCTTTTATTTATTTAATAATAATAATAATAATATATCTATATAAATCATACACTTAACCCCTCAAAAAACATTAGAAATAAAGTTCCAGACTTTAGTAGACTATTGGTTTATACTTGGAATATTCCGCAAAAAACGGAATTTAATTTCCAAACTAACAAGAAAGGTAAACCATGTTTACAAATCAAATTTATAAGTTCAAGAATGAATCACGCACTATGAAGCAGTGGGCACAAAAGACAGGCTTATCAGTAGATGTGTTGCGCAGTCGTTGGAACAAGGGCAAACGAGGCGATAGTTTATTTGCACCAATCCCTGACCAAGATGAGCAGAACAGTTATTGCGTATACATCACGCATGACACAGGCGATGGAGAAGAAACAAAGACTCTCAAAGAATGGGCACAGGAGTTCAACATGAACCCTAAAACTTTAGCCGCAAGGTATGGCAAAGGTGAAAGAGATAGCCACGTATTACTACGACCAAAAGGAGTTCATGCCAAAGTCATTAAACAAAGATATCGTATCAGCTAAAAAAGTCATATACCAGCTTGATTTATATGTCAAGTTGTGGTATACTAATAATGTCGATGGGCGATCTTTTTCGGTAGTAGCTAGTTGCTCAACGACTATTTAGCTTTCCACGGTGTCGTGGAAAACATAACCTAATCAAAGGAGAAACAAATGGGCAAACTTAAACAATCCCTAATCGAGTTCGAAGAACAACGTGCTTGCAAAGGGCGACCAACCCTCGATCCACGCAATCGTGGAATGGTAGATAGCGACGAAGAGTGGGCGATCTACGAAGCGGAGTTCAACGACTGGCTGGACAAGTACGAAGCATCGTTCGGTAATCAAGGAGCAAACCATGATTGATGAGACTTTTAATCCACAGTGCAAGCTATGCGGTGATACCTACGACGAGCAACGCTTTCGACTGGGCTATGCAGTTTGTTGTCCATGCGGTGATGAGATCGCAAAGAAGGTGGTTCGCACAGTTGCTCCCATGCACAAGAGCAATTACGTTCTTATCACAGACAAGTCCGACTTGGTAGGACTCAACAACAAAGGGGGGTTGGTGAAATGAAAATCATCAAGCTATACCGCAACCCTAATAAGCCTGAGTTCTACAAGCTAGTCCGTAGCGACGACCATGCTCTATTAGTTAATTACCCGATAGATAAACCTAACCGCAAGCGAGAGGCGAGGTGGTTTTACTTTGACGAAGTCTACATAGACTGGGTTAGAACATTCATAGGAGAAGAACATGAAGCATGAAAGCGAAGCGATGGCATGGATGGTAAGGGTGCTATTTAACTATCCATTACATAGTGGAAAAGAACCAAAGCGATTTAACACTTATAAAAGGAGAGTCAATCATGGGTTATAGATCAACAGTTGCGTATTCAATACGCTTTACACCTAACAACCAAGACACTAAACAGGAAGAATTGAAAGGCTCGTTCGAGTTATTCCTAACCCAAGCTATGAAACATGAAGATACTGCTAGGTGTTTTGATGATAGCGATAGCGATAACTTGTCAGTTGATGTAGATGGGTGCGCAATAAATTTTCTAGCCGAAGACGTGAAGTGGTATGAGGATTATGCCGACGTTAAATGCCATGAGGACTTACTGCAAATGGCAAGAGACTGGATCGAGGAAGATAACCCTCACTCACAGTATTTAGGCTATGCGTTTGCAAGGGTTGGAGAGGATGCCCAAGATATTGTCGAGGAAGTTGGTGGTAATGCCGACTATGACTGGGTGTCTGTATCACGTCAGGTAATTGTGGATTGGATGTGAAACAAATTAACCGCCAAGAAGTACCGAGTGTCATATAAAAAAGTCATACATCACCATTGACTTATATGTAAAGTTGTAGTATACTTATCATAGTGAAGGGAGCAATTTATGTTCAAGTTGTTTTTGTTTTTGGTGTGGTTTTATATAGCGATCCACGTCGTAGTGGATTTCAATTTAATCAAGTAAAGGAGAAGTAAATGGAAATGAATCTAGAAATGCCTGAGCATTTAATCTCATTGGCGAGTAGTGCGGTGCTAGTCAGCGTTGACATCAGCGTGTGGTCAGCAACCAAACAGGATCGGGGTATCAGTGATGAGGTTACTACCTCAAAGAACGCTGATAAGTCCGCGGGCAGGTATGTTAAGAATCTCTTAGCTAATCATCCCAAACATAAGGCAGTCGTTAACTATCGGCAAACCATCTATAACTGGCTTCAGCGTCGCACCTATCGTTGGAATCAGTCTCAGCAATTACTGCCAAGTATTGATGTGCCTAAGTTCAAGCAAGAGTATCACGAGCATGAAATAGCTTTCCATGCCCTAGTGGATTCATTGGTAACGGACTATGACTCAATCGTGTCGGATATGGCTTTCAAGCAAGGCACTATGTTCAATCGTGCAGACTATCCAAGTGCAGAGCAAGTCAAGACGAAGTTCAGCTTGAATCTGTATGTGTCAGAAGTGCCTACGAATGACTTTAGATGTGGCATAGCTAAGGACATCGCTGATGATTTGTTTACAACACTCAGTAATCAAGCGCAAGGGATTATAGATTCGATTGCCCAAGAACAGTCAGAACGCATGGTCGAGGTGATGGAGTCCATCAGTCATTGTTGTGGGCATGATGAGTATGAAGTTGATGTTGTTAATGCGAAGTCAATGAACCCGATGACTAAGGAAGTGCGAACCAAGCGCAGAAAAATTTACGAGGGAACGCTACAAAAAGCTAGAGATTACATCGAAAGTTTTAAGCGATTTAATCTTAAGAATGATTCAGGATTAGAGTTGGCTCGTGCGTCGCTAGAGAAAGTTTTAAATGGTGTAAAGGCAGAGGACATCCGTGATTCCGATGCGGTGCGCCATCATGTTAAGGAAGGGATAGACGATATTCTTTCCAAGTTCGGTAGTTTCCAATCCACGATGTAATGACATTCTAAATAAGGAGAAGCAAATGTCTAAATTAAATTTCAATTCCACAGTAACCATCAACGAGTTACGCAAAACCATTCCTATAATAGGCTCATACCTCACACCAATCATACTGTCTGAACCTGGTTGTGGTAAGACCTCTCTGTTATCTATGATTCGTCAGGATTTGGGCGAAGACTATGACTATATCTATGTGGACTGCCCTGTCAAGGATATGTCGGACATCGGTATGACTATTCCAAACCACCAAACCCAAAGCCTCGAATACTATGTGTCATCTCTCTTCATGCTTGACTCTCCTAAGCCAAAGGTCATTTTACTTGACGAGTTCATGAAGTCTCCCAAGCTATTGCAAGTTATCTTCACCCGTCTGATGTTGGAAAGAATGGTAGGTGATCGTCCACTACCTAGTGGATCAATAGTTTTCGGGACATCAAACAATGCAAGCGATGGGGTAGGCGACACAATGCTTGCCCATGCTGGTAATCGTGTGTGCATCATGGAGATGAGTAAGCCAACAGTTAATGAATGGTTAGAGTGGTCATCAGCTAATGGTATCTCTCGTGTTGTTCGTGCTTTCGTTGCGATGTTCCCTCGGACATTGGCAAGTTACAGAGATGGCAACCAAGACGACAATCCGTATGTGTTCAATCCTAAGAAGACTGCCCTGTCATTCTGTTCTCCTCGTTCTCTTGCTAAGTGCGATGTGATCGTGAAGAATAGAGATTACTTAGGCGATAACGCTACGATGGTCGCATTGGCTGGCACTATCGGTGCAAGCGGTGCTGGTGATATGTCAGCGTTCCTATCGTTGGAGAAAACTCTAGTCGATGTGAAGGACATTGTGAAATCTCCAGATAGCATTAAAGTTCCCGAAGAAATCTCAGCGCAGTTAATGATTATGTTCCAAGCGGTAGACGTGCTAGAGACACAGGATGAGCTAACGAAGTTCATGACTTTCGTTAATAAAATTCCTAGTTCAGAGGTGCAAGCGGTGTTCTTTACTATGATGATGCGCAATACAAAGTCTATCAAGTTGGCTCGCAACAATCTGCAGATTGCAGAGTGGGCTAAGAATAACCATGAGTTGTTTTAATTAACTATCCACGAGGTGATGGAAATGGAAATAAGTTATAGCGAAGCGTTTTTAATTGTGTGGGCATCAGTGATGACTATTCTGTATGTTACCAAGTGTAATGATATGGAAGGGTTTAAGCAGTTCACAGTTCACAAACTTAAGCGAGTAGCAAGTGGTGATGCCCATGTAGTAGATCATGGGGATCGTGTAGAAATTATTGAGAAGAGGAGTTAATCATGGAAGTCAAAAACAAACAGGAAGTCCGCTTAAAGAAAGCGCATATTGCCTTAATGAAACACCACGAGACTGCGCTCTATTCGGGCGTGATGTTGATGGGTAAGAGTGAGGTGAGTGATAATCTTTTTACGGCATACACCGATGGTGTAAACAAGCGTTACTCTCGACCATTCCTAGAGAAAATCATTAGCGAACCAAAGCTTAGAGGTCTGGTGTTGCATGAGAATCTTCATGTGGCATTGAAACAAATCCCTCGTGGTAAAGATATGTGGAAGGAAGATGCCAAGATCGCAAACATGGCGGCGGACTTTGTGGTGAACGACATCATAAAGAATATTACTGGCAAGGTGGCTGGTGGCAACGAGCAGTTGGTGGAGTTGCCTGATGGTGCGCTATACGATCCGTTCTTTCATAACTGGAATATGCGTGAGGTCTATAACTATATCCGTAAGGAGAATCCTCAGCGACAAAAACCTCAAGAGGGCGGTAACAGTGGTAACTCTGATGAAGGAGATTCAGATAGCAGTCCATCATCTAGTGGAAAGCAAGATAAGGGTGATGGAAAGATTACTGCCAATGGTAAGGAATACAACATGGGCGGTGATGGCTTTGACGAACATGACTGGGAGAACATGAATCCCGAAGAGGTCAAAGAGTTGAACGACAAGATTGACCGAGCCTTGCGTGAGGGTGGTATGTTGGCTGGTCGCATGGGTGGGAAGATTCCTAGATCAATCAGCGATCTGCTTGAACCCAAGATAGATTGGCGAGAAGCGTTGCGTGAGTTTGTGTCATCTACTATGAAAGGCAAGGATGAGTTCACATGGCGCAGAATGAATAAGCGTCAGATGGCAAATGATATTTATATGCCAAGCATGGAGAACGAAACTATCGGCGAGGTGGTCGTTGCTATTGATACGTCGGGTTCGATTGGTGGTAAAGAACTTACCGAGTTTGCTACGGAACTGGCATCAATTTGCGATCTTGTGTCGCCTGATGCGGTGCGTGTTCTTTGGTGGGATACCGACGTGCATGGTGAGCAGTTGTTCAAGTCCGACCAGTATCAATCTATTGCATCGCTACTAAAACCATTAGGCGGTGGTGGTACTCATGTGGGGTGTGTTAGCAAGTATATCAATGAGAAGAAAATTAACGCAGAAGCCGTCATCGTGTTTACTGATGGGTATGTGGAGAGTGACATCGAGTGGAATATCGTTCCACCAACCCTGTGGATGATTACTCAGAACAAAGACTTGGACATTCCATGCGGTAAGAAAGTCATGTTCGGTGATGAGTAACTGGGAAGAATGTAATGACGAAAAAAATAGAAACAGAAGAGGAAGAACGATGGTATTCGGCTCATCCTGACGACCCAAGATTTAGTAAAGATATTGTGTACTTGCTTAAAGAAACTCATGGTGCAGACCATGCGCATTTATATGCGTTAGAGAAAATGTTATTAGCGCAAGAACATGATGACTGGCATGGTGTTGAGTTGTGGCGAGGAATATTGACTGCACTTGATAGAGGAGAGAATCATGGGTGATGGTGGCTACTCACGAATAAGACATGAACTCGTGCAAGACTTGATCGAACATCATGGTAAAGGTGCGTATAGCTACGCATTACAGAGAATAGATCAGTATGAAGGCGATGAAATGATTGTAGGTATGTGGCGCAAAGTATTAGAAGAACTTGATGAACATTTTAAAGGAGAAGCAGATGAAAGCATTGGAATGGAATAGACTTACTGAGATCACTAAAACTCAGAAACCTTATCGTGGGACTACTAATCGTTTTCCTATCGGCAAGAGAACTCATAACACAAAGTGTTTTTACTTAGAGGAAAGGGATGGCGAAAAGGTGTATGTGATTACCTATGGTCATAGTCATAAGGCGCACATTCATACCGAGGAAGAATATAAAGCTAACCCGAGTGTGATTCATTACCGAGAGTGGGCAGACGAAGGACAAAAGTATGTCAGCTATACACCTGTGCCTTGCGAGATTGGCATTGTGCGTTCGGACAATACCTTTGAGTTTACTGGGACATATTACGGGCAAGGCGACAATATGTTACTTAGTCAATGGAGTATGGGTACGTTCTTTAGGAGTTCACGACATGGTGGAATGGTATATAGGCAGAACTACTCTGATCCCCTCTTCCATCCAATCTTCAAAGGTATGAAAGTTTATTGCGATGATATGAAAGTGCATGAGAGTAGCGAGTATACGTTGACAGGTCGTCGTGTCAGTCGCAAAGATGCCAATGAATTTCTTAAGCAATACGAAGACTTCTACACTATCAACGAGACGATGTTCAAAGCGATGGAGTGGAAATCCTTTATGGATACTGTGCTTGATGTCAGCAGTCAGATGGGGATTGACTATGATAAGAATTGGTATATGACTAACGAGGACAAGTGTCGTCTATTAGAGTTTGCTAACAAGTCCTTGAATGATGCGCCGTTAGATAGCTGCGTGTGCTTTCTTCTCGCCTATGATATTAAGAATATGTATGCCAATGCGAGAGGTAATGCAAATCCTAGCAAAGGTAACTACTATGCTAGAGAGATTCAGTTAGACGTTCTGTTCAGTAATCTCAAACGCAAGCTGAACAAAGAGTTGTATAGCAAGAACCCGACAGTCATGAAACCCATAGAGTATGAGGCTGGTAAGTATTACCCACCTAGCGAGTGGGGTGTGGAAGTTTATGTTGATGGCAAAGAAGTTGAACAATACTAAGGAGAAAGCAAATGAAATACATAGTAGAAGGATTCGCTACTGAACAGCTCAGTGAATCAATCGAGAACTCACCATGTAAGAGACTCATACAAGAACTAAACTTTAAGTATGGTCTCAAGGTATTAACTAAAGAAGAACCTCATCCACTTATGCGTCGTCAATATGATACGTTCTTACTCACCGAATCTACTGGTGCGTTCGCAGTAGCAAAGGTGTGGGTAGATAAGGAAGATGGGCATGATGTGTATAACTATCGTAGCCCATTCTATCGTAAGGATCGTGGATCGGACACCTCAGACCGAGAGACTATCCATAGTAAGAAACTCTCAACGCTGATGGCTACTCTAAAAAGGCAGGATGTTGTTCCACCTATTGATGAAATCATGCGTAGAAGTCATGCGAATAATTTTGAGATCGGCAAGAGCCAGCTTGAATCTCATCATGGCAACACTTATAAAAATAATAAGCTGGATGTCGAAGACATACATGATTTATTGCGAGCAGTTATTAGGGAAACTCCTAATACATTAGACCTAGAAAAATGTAAAAAAGAACTTGACAAATTAGATCAGATAGATAGAATCAAGGAAGAGAAAGAAAAAGATATTGAAAGATTCTTTGACACAGAGTTTTATGCGATAGGCGCAGATAGTTTGAATCATTTAGTTATTGGCACAGTTAAGCGAGTGAAGATGGTAGACAAAGATAGTCATATGTTTGAGGTAGTCAAACCCTTTGTGCGTGTGAAAGATTTATCTAATCACGAACACCTACAACCCATCATGCTGATGCACAAGGTATACCACGAAGGTAAAAACGTAGAGAAGTTTTACGCAAATTATATTCCACAGTCTAGTGGATACCTAAATGACCTCGATGTAATCAATGCTACCTATACTCGTGTAGATGAATATAACCTGACATGGATGCTCACACCATGCTCTACAATCTAAGTCCAGTCGTGCATCAATATAACTGGGACTTGTATCGTGTGCCACTACGTCGTGTAGGAAACCATTACACCTTGTATGTTGCTGATGGGTTTACTAGGGAATTTGATGAGCAGACGTTGCCTGATGAAATCAAATCTAAGATGGCGATGATCCTTGCAAGGCATAAACAAATCTTGCAAGACCATGAAGTAAATGAGATAGCATTGTTATCCATTTGCCAAGATGAGGATATGCAAGAGGTGGGCTGGCGATCAAGCGACAGTTGGTTTGTAATTGTGTTGCCGTATCCATCACTAATGAAACTAAGAGGAGAAAGCTAATGGCATCAACCCCCGAAGCGAAAGTTAAAGATAAGGTTAAGAAGTTTTTAAAGTTAAATGATATTTATTTCACAATGCCGTTTACTGCTGGTTACGGCGCAAGTGGTGTTCCCGATATTCTTGTGTGCTATAAAGGAAAGTTCATAGCGATAGAGTGTAAGGCTGGTGGTAACAAGCCAACCGCATTACAGGCTGAACACATGAATAGGATTACACAGGGCGGTGGAATCGCAGTTGTCGTTGATGAGAATAATACTGATGCGACTATGGTGAAACTATTTAGTGACGAAGATGGGAGATGCTGATGAACAATGAACCAGTAGCGTGGATTGCAATAGGCGATAACACAAGCGTATTTTTTGATTTGGATTGTGCTTTATCTATTGATGACAGTCCAACACCACTTTACACCCATCCAGCAAAAGAACTACACCTATCACTTCAAAAAAGTAAAGAAACAGGTGAACTATTAGCCGTTACTTATACAGATGACGAACATAGGATTGTTGAAGTGTTATGGCAAAAACCACCAGCAAAGACACTAACAGATGAGGAAATACGAAAAGTAGCAGATGAAGTGTTTAAAAATTACAAGAATTGGCATCACTACCAAATAGATTTTGCTAGAGCAATACTAAGAAAGGCACAAGAGAAATGAATAAAGATGAATACGAATTGCGAAAAGAACTAATTGAGTTTCGCCACGACCTTAAATTTTTTAGCAAAGATGGCTGGATATACAAACTGGGCGATAAATTTTGTACTTGGGTTGAAAACAAGTTAAGAAAGGCACAAAAAAATGAACGCAAATGAACTAGCTGAAATAATTCAACACCTTGAAAACGCCAAGTATGTTGGTGCAAGTAAAGCCGCCATTATGCTCCGTGCGCAACAAGAGCAAATTGAAGAGTTGGAGAAAGAAAATACCGACTTGCGATATTTGATAGCAACCAAGCTAGAGCAACAAGATGGAATATCTTTAAATTCAATGGCACACCCTATTACCAACACCCCTGAACCAAGTTATGAAATAGACCCAAATAAGTTAGAAACTATTGAAATTGATTTACCAAGTCCTAAACCAGTAGCGTGGATGAGTGATGAGTCATTTGAAGTAAGCACTTTAAATATAGGAAGGTTTAGTATTCCACTCTACACCCATCCAGCAAAGACACTAACAGATGAGGAAATAACTGAAATCTATATAAGAGAGTGGGGTAATGGTGAACATGTATTTGCTAGAGAAATATTAAGAAAGGCGCAAGAGAAAAATGAAAGCAAGTAAGAAAAAGTATTTAACCTTTGATGATTTAAAGCCATACAAGCCAGCACCTCATCCGATGCAACACCGCATTGATGAGTTCCGTTTAGTACCAAGTCTAGTAACAGGGAGAAAATATGAGAGCGACGGAAGAGTATCGTAAGTGGTGCGCACTAGAGCGTCAATGGGAAGAGTCACGATTCAGTCCTCAACAAGAGAAAGCTTATGTGACTGGCTTCAATCGTGCGATTGCGTTAATGGAAACACTTTTAAAGGAGAGGCAACATGAAACTATCACGAGTATTTCGCCCACAAGTAGTAACAGAACCACCCAAGAAAGAAGTCAAGCCACGTTTAACCGACACTAACTCCAAGTTTGTTTGGACTAAAGGCGCTGATGTAATGAAGACTTTTAAGCGACATGGTTTTGTTCCACCATCCGAGTACCGAACAGATTACTTATTTAAAAAGAATCGAGACTTAACCAATGAATGAACAAGACCTAAGAGATTGTTTTGCGATGTTTGCGTTGATGGGTTTAATTACGGCATATAAAGATGACCACACGATTAACCACGAGATAGCAGAAAGGGCATATACCCTCGCAGACAGAATGATTGAAGCAAGAAGTAAAACCCCCGACATCGGGATAACCGCAGTAAAACCTAAAAGGAGAAGTAAAGATGAAGAAGTTAACTAAAACCGCAAAGGTATTGGCTTATGTTAAGAACAATCCTAATGCAAAAGCAATCGAAGTAGCAAAGGCGATTGGTGTTACACCCAATAGCGTGTATCAGATAATTCATAAATCAAAGAAGGTAGCACAGTCTAAACCTAGCACTAACGTGCCTAATGGTCAGATGTCTTTGGCGCTATTTAGTGATCCACCCAAGCGTGGAAGACCAAGTAAGCTAACAGAGCAAGAATTTAAAAAGCTACCTCTTCCACGAATTGCCTATGATGCTTATGGTAATAAAAAACAGAGAATTGCTAACTTCCAAGATAACGTCAATCACCCACCCCACTACAAGACAGGCGGGATCGAGACGATTGATTTCATCGAAGCAAAGTCTCTTAACTATAACCTCGGTAATGTGGTGAAGTATATTACTCGTGCAGACCACAAGGGGAACAAGTTAGAAGATTTGAAGAAAGCCCAATGGTATCTCAATCGTGAAGTTGGCAAACTAAGTAAGAAGTAAACCCGAGGGAGTTTAGGCTATGCCTTGCTCCCTTTTTTGTAACTATACAAGACGTTATTTAAGGAGAAGTAAATGAGTGAAGACATTAAAAAGATGGAAGAAGAAAGCGTTGACCTAGCTGGTATCTGCGGTGGCGGTGTAGGCATCGTGCTGGCAAGGATGGACACGCACCCCGAGGAGTTCCATGCCAATAGTGAGAAGTGGAAGTTCATCTATAAAGATTATTTCCGAGACGCTATGAACGAGACCGAGAAGGGCATGATCTTTGACAAGATTAAACAGATTCGCAAGAACGAGTTTAATCAGATGGTGTTGCAGACGCTAGTCCCACCACAAGAAGAAGAGTGCGAGACAGAAGAAGACGATAGCCCGTTCGGTCGTGCGGTAGCAAAAGCTCAAGGTAGTGCAATTTCTTATGCTGGTAAAGGGAGATACAAGGTATGAACGGCGGAGTAGAAATATTATTAGCGAGAATGGAGACGCATCCCGAAGAGTTCTTTACCGACAGTCGGTGGCGCTCGCTCATTATGGATTTTGCAAATGATCTTGATAAAGACGATTTAATGGCTTTAGACAAGAAGATGAGAGAGTGCCGTCAGCAACAGTTTACCGAACTCATCATGCAAAGACTCATTGGTGAAGAGGATGAGGAACGTAAACTAGCACGTCGTCATGCGATTAAAACTGTTCCTCAATTTCCTACTGGCACTAGGTTTGCTGATTTAGCAGACAAAGACGAAGACATGGCTGAGGATGGTTTTAGCCCAGCGCAACGCATGGCAATCAAGAGAGCGAAAGGCGAGATATGAACTCAGGAGTTGAAATACTTTTACAAAGACTTAAAGATAACCCCGAGTATTTTGGGGTAGACCCTAGCATGTATGGCTCAAATCATCAGAACAAATGGAGTCCTTTCTTGAGTGAGGTTCTTAATACAGAGTACTTTACCGATGAAGAAAAGCAAGCGGTCAGGACAGCGTTTAACGATGCGAGACGTGAGAACTTTACCGAGCGCATCATGAAAGCACTTACTGGCGAGGACGAAGTGAGTGAAATGGGAAAGCCAGTCAGAATCACCAGCACCAATCCATACCACTCAGGGTCAGCGCCGTTAACCATGACTACGATGGGCGGTGCGGGGCAGTCAACAGTATCATTTAACAATGCTACTAGTTCTATAACGCTAGGACAGACTCAGCTTGCAGAGGCGCAATTAAAAGCGATGATGGATGAATTAAAAATTAGACAACAAGCAAGGAAGGATAGAGAGCAAGAGCGAGAAAAAAGAAGTAAAACTTTGTACGGCAAACTTCACCAATACTTTTCACCAATATGAATCTAATTACCCTAGACTTTGAAACCTACTACGACTCCAAGATCAAACTTGGTTTTAAGCATCAGACGACTGAGGAATACATCAGAGACAAGCGCTTTGAAGTAATCGGTGTTGGTGTCAAGATAGGTGAGGGTGTGACTGAATGGTTTTCTGGTTCACACCTCGACATCCAAAAATACCTTTCCACACTCCCGTGGAAAGATTCTGCTTTGCTTTGCCACAATACTTTATTTGATGGCTCTATTCTTGCGTGGAAGTTTGGCATCAAGCCATCTTTTTATTTAGACACGCTTTGCATGGGTCGTGCAATTCATGGTGTGGATGTCGGGGGTTCTTTATCCTATCTTGCCGAGCGTTATAAGCTAGGTGTTAAGGGTCACGAGGTTGTGTTGGCAGAAGGTAAGCAAATAACTGGTTTCACTTCCGCCGAACTCACAGCCTACGGCTCATACTGCATCAACGACGTGGAGTTAACTTTTAAGCTCTTCCAAGTATTGTCGAGCGCGTTTCCACCTGATGAGTTGCTTTTGATAGATATGACTTTAAAAATGTTTATCAATCCAATCCTAGAGGTTGACGATGCGCTACTCAATGACCGACTAGAGGAACTTAAGCATGAGAAATTACAGTTATTAGGGACACTCAAAGCTACCTTGCAATGTGAGAACGAAGAGCAAGTACGCAAGAAGTTAGCCAGTAATAAACAATTCGCTGCCGTGCTAAAGGAGTTTGGAGTCGAGCCACCGATGAAAGAGAGCAAGACAACTGGCAAGCAGACCTTTGCGCTGGCAAAAAATGACGAAGGGTTTATAGCGCTAACAGAACACGAAGACCCAATCGTCCAACAACTCGCTGCCGTGCGACTGGGAACAAAATCAACTATTGAGGAGAGCAGAATTGAACGATTCATTGACGTGGGATCGAGAAACAAAGGAAGGTTACCTATACCACTTAAGTACTATGGCGCTCATACGGGGCGGTGGGCGGGGTCGGATAAGGTCAACTTTCAGAACTTACCGTCACGGGATAAAAAGAAAAAGGCACTTAAAAATGCGGTGGTCGCCCCCGAAGGGTATGCGGTTATCAACTGCGACTCGTCTCAGATCGAAGCTCGTGTGCTTGCATGGCTTGCGGGGCAAGATGATATTGTTAAACAGTTTGCCAATAACGACGATGTGTACTCTATATTTGCAAGCTCCATCTATGACCAACACATCACTAAAGCGAATCCTGTCGAACGTTTTGTTGGAAAGACTTGCATCCTCGGGCTTGGATATGGGACTGGCGCATTAAAGTTACAGCACACACTAAAGACTAGTCCGCCAGGCGCAGACCTCACAGAGGATAAGTGTAAGGAAATAGTTAATCTATACAGAGACACCAACGACATGATTGTCAAACTATGGCGAGAAGGCGACAAAGCTCTAAAGATTATGGCTGACTGGCAACCCAAACAAAAACCCTTTTATTATGGCAAACACAAATGTGTGCGAGTCACCCAAGAAGGACTGCAATTACCGAACGGGTTATACATTCGCTACCCTGATTTACAGATCACTGATGAGTCTAATGGCAGATACCAATACAAGTCACGCAAAGGCCCCGTGTCTCTATGGGGCGGTTCAGTTGTGGAAAATGTAGTTCAAGGATTGGCACGGATTATTGTAGGTCAGCAAATGATTAAATTAACTGAGCGCTATCGACCCGTGCTAACTGTGCATGATGCGGCGGTGTGCGTAGTTCCCGAGGATGAAGTAGATGAGGCTTGTGCATGGATCGTCGAGGTCATGTCTACACCACCTGACTGGGCTAAGGGTTTACCAGTAGCTTGTGAAGCTCACTTTGGTAAGAATTATGGTGAGATGGAGGAGTGGAAAGCGTGAGTACAATAGATCAGTCAGAAGAATCACCACGGAACTTGATTAGTCTCAAGGAGTACGAGGCAAAAAAGTATTTATTACAAGTAGAACTTTTGAAATGGCAAAACCATGTTAAAGAAACTAATACACAACATATCATTATTTTTGAAGGGCGCGATGCCGCAGGTAAAGGTGGGTCAATTAAGCGATTCATGGAACACCTCAACCCAAGAACCGCAAGAGTCGTTGCCCTCTCCAAGCCCACAGAGCAAGAAGCGAAAGAGTGGTACTGGCAACGCTACATCAAAGAGTTTCCTAAAGCAGGAGAAATCACGTTCTGGGACAGGTCATGGTACAACCGAGCAGGAGTCGAGCCTGTCATGGGTTTCTGCACAGTTAACCAAACCAAGCAGTTCTTCAAAGAAACGCCCGTTCTTGAAAAAATCTGGGTCGAAGGAGGAATTAAAATTATCAAGTTCTGGTACTCCGTCAGCAAAAAAGAGCAAGCCCGTCGCTTCCAAGAACGTGAAACGCACCCGCTCAAGCAAGGCAAACTCAGCCCGATAGATATTGCTAGTCAGACTATGTGGGATGAATATACCAAAGCAAAAATACAGATGCTTGATAAGACTAGCACTAAAGAATGTCCGTGGATACAAGTACAATCTGATTGTAAAAGAAGTGCTAGGATTGCTAGTATGCAGTATGTATTATTGAAAAACGATTACCCTGATCGGAACCTTGAAAACATTGGGGCAATTAACCCAAACATCCTTAAAGGAGTCTAGTATGGCATCTAAAAAATTGACGGTAAAAGCCCCCGCCATCAAAGAAAAATCGGGCAAAATAGTTAAAGCTCCAAACAAGTCATATTCACATGATGAGTTGATTGCGAAAGAAGGTAAGAAAGCAAAGGGCGCTAAACATGAATTTGTTTTGTCCGATGGTGAGATTGCTAATCGCAAACGTGCCGCAAAAGTAGCTGAAGCTGCTGGCGAAGTTCCAAAGTCAGTCGGTAAAAAACTTCATAGTCATGATCTTCGTAGAGCCGTTGGCATCAAGAAAAAGGCAATGAAATGAGAGAGCCTATTCCTTTTGTAGGTTTTATTGAAGTTGATGAGGAGCCAACACCGTTGATGACTCAAGAAGATATAGCATCAGTTATGGGAGTTAGTCGTCAGACTGTGCGCAATATAGAAGCTAGTGCATTTAAAAAAATTCGAAAAGAGTTGTTTAAAAGGGGATACAACAAAGACGATTTGTTGTAATATGTAAACATGAACTTTACTTGGTCATTCTCCTCTCTTAAAGACTACGTTAACTGTCCTAAGCAGTATCAGGAAGTTAAAGTATTAAAGCACTTTGTTAAATACCCAACCGAACAAATGCGTTATGGCACGGAAGTCCATAAAGCCTGTGAAGACTATGTAGGTGAGGGTAAACCCTTAGCTGAAAACTATAAGCGGTTTCAGCCTGTACTAGATTCACTTAGGGAAATCCCTGGGGTCAAGTATCCCGAACATAGAATGGGACTTGATGCCAATAAAAAAGCGTGTGCTTTTGGTAAGGGCTATTGGGTACGCGGCATCGTAGACTTGCTGATTGTGGATGGTGAGCGAGCATTTATTGTGGACTACAAGACTGGCTCAAATCGCTACCCTGACCCCAAACAGTTAAAGCTGATGGCGCTAATGACCTTTGAGCATTTTCCCGAAGTCAAGCATATCAAAGCTGGTCTGCTGTTTGTGATGCACGAGAGTTTCATAGACGAAGAATACACACGGGATCAGATTCCTAAGTTGTGGAATCAATTTAGTACAGACCTTGAAAGATTAAACATATCCTACGAAAATGATGTATGGAATCCAAATCCTAGCCCTCTTTGCCCGTGGTGTCCTGTTAAGACCTGCGAGTTTCATAAGGAAAGATGATGCGTACACACGGAATGACTAATTCTTTTGAGTTTAGCGTATGGACTGCAATGAAGAAGCGCTGTCTTTATACAAAGCATCCAAAATATCATTTGTATGGTGGTAGGGGCATAACTATCTGTGAAAGATGGGCAAACTTTCAAAACTTTTTTGACGATATGGGTAAATGTCCTTTTAAAAATGGGTCAATAGATAGAATAGATAGTGATGGAAACTATGAGCCTAGTAATTGTAGATGGCTACCAAAAGTAGAACAGTCTGCTAATCGTAGGTGCGTTTTTTCGCTAAATGGTATGAGCCTTGAAGCTTATGCTAAATTAAATGATGTACCAGCAAGCACTTTAAGACTGCGTATAAAACAAGGTTGGACTAAAGATGCTCTCTTAACAATTAAAAGAGAAAGAACTAATAATGCCTTACGTTAATAAACCTAGACCCTATGCTAAAGAATACCAACAAGAGAAAGCCCGTGGCGAACATGAACGTCGAATGGAAAGACAACGCGCTCGCAGAGCAGTTGATAAACAATTTGCAGATAAAAACAAAAACGGTAAAGCGGATATTCGTGAAGGCAAAGATGTGGCTCACGTTAAAGCTTTGGACAAAGGTGGTTCAAATAAAGCTGGTTTGTTTATTGAGAGCGCGCACGGTAACCGCTCGTTTAAAAGAGATTCAAAAGGTAATTTAGTTTCTGAAAAAGCCAAGGGTGAAAAAGGCGATAAGAAACTAAGCAAGGTAATAAAACCTAAAAAGTAAGTATCCGCTGTAAGGCATGAGTGGGCGGTAGGGTATTGACTTCCCCTTATAACCGTGTCAGTTGGGCGGCGCTCGAAGTTAATTCATTTGGCTTCTCCTTGGCGTGACAGGCTTGACCGACTAACCCCCGTAAGGGGTCACAGTTAAATTTTAGTTAAAGGACAGTTGTGGAAATAGTTGATAACCAAGCCGTTAAATTTAGAGTCAAATCAGATCGAGTCAACCTGATTACGGACTATCTAGAAAAAAGCGAAGTCATAGAAGACAACGGCGATCAAGCAGAAGTTTTAGTGTATTGGGGCATTGAAGAGATGCAACACATGGTAAAAGTCTGTGGGGATAAAGTTCCTTCACCGATGCAAAGAGATTACGCTTGGCCTGGAATGTACACACCATTCAAACATCAAGAAACTACTGCCTCATTCCTTTCACTACAACAACGCGCATTCTGCTTTAATGAAGCGGGTACAGGCAAGACTTCATCGGTTATATGGGCTGCTGACTATTTGATGACACAAGGCTTGATTAAGCGCGTTTTAATCATCTGCCCACTATCTATTATGTATTCAGCGTGGCAAGCAGATATCTTTAAAACTGCCATGCACAGAAGCGTAGCTGTAGCTTATGGCGATGCAGATAAACGCAAGAAAGTTCTTAACGGAGTCTATGAGTTTGTCATCATTAACTATGATGGTGTGAACATTGTTAAAGAAGAAATAAGTAAACTAGGGTTTGACCTAATAGTAATTGATGAAGCAAACGCTTATAAAACAGTTACGACCAAAAGATGGAAAACACTAGCAAAAATAATGAAGCCCTCAACAAAACTTTGGATGCTTACTGGCACACCTGCTTCGCAGTCCCCGCTTGATGCGTTTGGGCTTGCAAGGCTTGTATCTCCTGGGAATGTACCTAAATATTTTACGTCATGGCGGGATAAAGTAATGCACCAAGTAACCCGTTTTAAGTATGTACCAAAGCCCAATGCACGGCAAGATGTCTACAACGCGCTACAACCCGCTATTCGTTTTGAAAAAGCCCAATGTTTGGACTTACCGCCTGTGATGTATCAGACCCGTGAAGTGCCACTTAGTGTTCAAGTTGTTAAATATTACCAAGTTATCAAGAGTCAAATGCTTATTGAAGCGGCAGGTGAAAAAATTAGTGCTGTTAACGCGGCGGCAAAGTTAACAAAATTGTTACAGATTTCGGGAGGGGCTGTCTATACAGATACCCGTGAAGTTGTGGAGTTTGATGTGTCTCCACGATTAAATGCCCTAATGGAAGTGCTTGATGAGACGGAACATAAAGTCATTATCTTTGTTCCCTATGGTCACACTATTGATTTAGTTGCTAAACATTTACAAGGAGAAAGAGTCACTAATGAAATTATTAGAGGAAGCGTAGCCGCTAAAGAGCGGTCGGAAATTATTAGTCGGTTTCAAAATTCAGAATTTCCACGAGTGTTAATTATTCAACCACAAGCTGCATCGCACGGTGTGACTCTAACTGCCGCAGACACAGTAGTATTTTGGTCTCCAGTAATGAGTGTGGAAACATATCTGCAATGTATAGCTCGTATTGACCGTGTTGGTCAGGTTAACAATATGACTGTCGTACACTTACAAGGTTCAGAAATTGAACGAAAGATGTATGCGATGCTTCAGTCTAAAGTTGCTAGCCACGAGAAGCTGGTTGACTTGTATAGAGAAGAGTTAGGAATAGAAGATGACAACAATGACTGAAGTTAATTTAGATGAATTAGTAAAAACTTACTTGACAATAAGAGCAGAGCGTGAAAGAATTGCTGCAGAGTGGAAAGTACAAGACAAAGTATTTGAAAATGATTTGGTAGTTTTAGGTCAGCAAATGCTTGCAGTGTGTAACGAAACAAACGCAACAAGTATTAAAACCAAAGAAGGTCGAGTGGTTAAAAAGTTAAATGAGCGCTACACCATATCTGATGGAGATAGCTTTCGTAAGTTTGTTATGGAAAAGGAAATGCCTGAGTTGTTTGAAGGTCGTATCCACCAGACAAACTTTAAAGAATTCATGGCTGAGCATGCAGGTGATGGCTTGCCGCCTGGCGTGAATGTAATGAGAGAGTTTACTGCAGTAGTATATAAACCCACTCAAGATTAGTTAAATACAGTTAAATAAGGAGTTTTAAATGAGTACAGAATTAGTTAATTTAAGTGCCCTCGGTGCGTTGGCTACGGTTGGCGGATTAGATGAAGATACATTAGCCGTTGCTGGTGGCAATCGCCAAGGCAATAAGCGTATTTCAATTAAGGGCGGAGTCTTCCGTAAGTATGCAGGTGGTAAAGAGATCGGTGCTATTGAAGACCGCTACATGAATGTCATCATTGTTAAGATGGCACACAATGCCTCACGTATGTTTTATGACAAGGGCTACAAAGAAGGTGAGAAAGTATCCCCAGCTTGCTGGTCTTCTGATTCTAACAAGCCTGATGAAGATGTTAAAAATCCAGTTGCATCCAGTTGCTCGGCATGTCCGAATAGTGCGAAGGGTTCTAGCGATAATGGTACAAGCGCAAAATGCAGATTGTCATGGCGCACCGCAGTTGTTCTACCGAACGACCCAGCAGGTGATGTTATGCAGTTAGTACTTCCAGCTACTTCGTCTTTCGGCAAAGAAGATAATGGTCGTTGGCCTTTCCGTCCTTACATTCAGCACCTAGCGTCACACAATGTGTCAGCGGGCCGCGTTGTAACTAAGATGGCTTTCGATACAAAATCTCCTACGCCAAAAGTATTGTTCTCTCCAGTTGGTGCTGTGTCTGATAGCGATTTAGAAATTATTGCTCGTCAAGCTAAAAGCCCGACGGCTGAACAAGCCATTAAGTTAAATGTCTATCAAACAGATAGTGCTGGTGAAGCTCCAGAGGTTGCAGAGCCAGAAGTTGCAGAACCAGTCAAGCGTGAGTCAAAAGCTTCCGCTGGTGAAAAAGCATCCGACGTATCGGATATTGTTAAAAAATGGTCTAAGAAGTAAGGATAAAAATGCCACGGACGTATAGCAAAGAATTTATTAAAGAGTTAGGTGGACTGCGCCCATTCGATACCACAGGGGTGCAGTTGGCAAAGGCTTGTGTGAGAGCAAACCTCCCCGCAAAGTACGTTGCTGTTGCACTAGAAGTAACTCGTATGTCGGTTCATAGCTGGTTCCGTGGCAATCCTATCCGTGATAAGAAGCGCCGATTGATTACTGCATTTACATCATTAGTTGAGAAGGACTTAGATGATGGCATATTGCCAGCTAAGAGCACCGCCCAAGCTAAGGCTTATATAGAGGACATGATCGGTCAAAAGATTTAAAGGGCGGGGGAAACCCCATGAATTAACCAAGGCGGAGTAATCCGCCTTTTTAGACTCTGCGCATATGTTAAAACAATTCTATGAGAAAGCATTGCCATCGCAGGGTGTTTATTGTGTAAGTGGTATAGAACAAACAACAAAGAAAACAGTCAACCGCTTTGCAGAAACACTTGAAGATGTATTTAAATTAGTCGAGAAGTTAAAAAGTCAGCAGTTAAATGTATTTGTAGCACCTGGGTCGTTCGATGGGTTTAGCCGTAAAGCGGAGAACTGCATCTTTTATAAGTCGTTCTTCGTTGATCTCGATGTTGGAGAGGGTAAAGCTTATGGTGACAAAGGCGAGGCGCAAACAGCCTTATGGAAATTCCTTGGTGAAACGGGTCTGCCTGATCCTGTGTGTATTGATTCTGGCGGCGGTCTGCATGCCTATTGGATTATGGATAGGGATATCCCAATTGAAGAGTACCTTCCCTATGCACAGAAGTTCAAGACATTTGCATTAGCAAGGATTGGCGCTGACCCAATGGTGATGGCTGATCCAGCTAGGATCATGCGTTGCCCTGACACATTCAATCATAAGTTTAATCCACCAGAACCTACGTCAGTTATCGGCGAAGAGATTTCTAGCTATGACTGGGATGAGTTTAAAGCATTCTTAGATTCTTTTGAAGTTGTTGAACAAGCTAAAACCGTAGACCCGTTTGCTAATGTACGCAAAGGCTTAGACGAAGATGCACTAGCCATGAAAAAGTTAGATGACTACGAGTGGAGCTTTCAAAAGATTGTGGAACGCACACTTGCTGGTGATGGCTGTGCGCAGATTGAACACATATTAGTTGAGGCTGCAACGCTAGAAGAACCACTATGGCATGCTGGTCTATCTATAGCCAAGTTCTGTACTGATGGCGCAAAAGCTATACATCTAATATCAGAAGACTATCCCACTTATTCATACGAAGAAACAGAGAAGAAAGCTAAAGACTTTCCAGCCCCTCGCACATGCGAATGGTTTGAAGATAACTACCCTGACAGATGCAAAGGATGCAAACACCGTGGAAAAATTAAAACCCCAATCGTTTTGGGAAAAGTTATTAACGAAGCAATCGACGAAATCACCATCACTCCAGCAGGAGAACAGTCAGCCAGCGATATTAACGCCGCCCTCGGAATACAAACCGATGAAAAGGAATCAGTTCGGGAGACATCGAATACCCAAAAAATTCCAAAATTACCAACCCCCTATGTAGTAGGCGCTAGTGGCGGTGTTTATTTTGTACCCCCACCGAAAGCTGATAAGAAGGGGCAGGTTCACTACGAAGACCCATTTGAAATTCTTGCGCAACTGTTATATCCCACACGCAGACTATTTAGTCCTCTAGATGGTGAGTGCTTGACTATGCATTTGATTCTTCCTAATGATGGTCTTAAAGAGTTCTTACTACCTATGAAGTCTGTATATGCGTTAGAAGAATTTAAGAAGACACTCTCGTTTCACCAAGTTATTTATAGTCCAAAGCACATCAATCACATACAAGAATACATTGTTACATGGAGCAAATATATGATTCTCATGAATAAAGCGCAACAGATGCGTATGCAGTTAGGTTGGACAGAGTCTAAGAACTCTGAAGAATGGAATAAACGTAGCTTTGTTGTTGGCGATAAAGAGATTACCCATGACGGGCAATTAGTTGAATCACCTATCTCACCCTACATCCGCGGAGTATCTAAACACTTTAAAACAGTTGGAACTTTTGAACGTTGGCAAGAGTCTGCTAATGAACTAAACCGTCTTGGGTTTGAGTTGCATGCTATGGTCTGCATGGCTGGTTTTGGAACCACACTCATGTCCTACATGTCTACACCTGGCGTTGTGATATCTTTGCTGGGTAGATCAGGTAGCGCTAAGACTGGCGCTATGTATGCTGGCATTAGCGCTTTTGGTGACCCCGATGCGCTTAGCGTATTTGAAAGTACGGACAATGGTTTGACTGGTCGTATGCTCGGTCTTAAGAACTTGATGTTTGGAGTTGATGAGGTTGGTAACAAAGACCCTAAGCCACTATCTCAGTTAGTTCATAACGTCTCAAATGGTAAAGCCAAGATTCGCATGCAAGCATCAGTCAATGCTGAACGGGTTACCGAGATGATGGCATCTTTAATAGCAGTGTTAACCACTAATGAATCGGTTTACAACAAGTTTGAGGTTCTTAAGGGAAGTCCTGACGGAGAGGTAGCTCGTCTGATTGAGTTCTTGATTGAACAGCCAGAGGACTTAAAAGGAGCAGAGGGTGCAAAGCTCGGTGTTCATATTTTTGATGCGTTCAGACATAACTATGGTCATGCAGGTCCGATGTTTATCCAGCAGGTCTACCAGATTGGTGATGCCCACATCCAGATGCGGATTGGTCATTGGATTAATAGATATTTAACTGACACAGGTGGCGATTCAGCTTACCGCTTCCACCAGAACTTTGTAGCGGCTGTGTTTACGGCAGGGGAAATTCTGAACGATGCAGGTATTGTGAAATATGACTTAGAACGTATCTATCGCAAGGTAATCCATGAGCTTATCAACATCAAGCTTAATGTGGTCAAGGTTAACAACACCGACTACTCTGCCGTTCTCAATGACTTTATCTATGAAAATATGGGTAACATTCTACGCATCAAGGACGGCAAGGTGATTGACGAGCCTCGTGGCAAGTTAGTTGCAAGAGTTGCTACCGATGAACCTACCCGCATATCTAAAGAAGCATTCAAAGAATACTTGCAGAAGAAAAAGATTTCTCCACGAGAGTTTGAAAAGCATATGCTTGAGTCTGGCGATATGGTGGACAAAGGTGCTAAGAAGCATTTGGAGACTGGCTGGAAAGCAACGACTACTACCAAAGCTACCAACGTTTATCTATTCAAAAATACAATGGAGTTCACGGATGATAAACCCCACGCAGATCATTGAACCAGAATGGCTGCTACCGTTTGAAGGCATGGAGGTTGGGGAGAGTTTCTTTATCCCTACCCTTCGCCCAGCGGAGTTAATTTACTCTTTAGACTGTGGCGCAAAGCGCGCTGGAGTGCGTGTAAAGTCATACGTTACAACTAAAGACAGTCACCTAGGGGTACGTTGTTGGCGTACCGCCTAGGGTTTCATACCGTAGGATTTAAATTGTTGTACTAAATCATACTTAACAAGATTTTGTTCTTTATTAATTTCTTTTAGCATTGAAGCTCTATCTTTTGGAGATACACCTTGCATTAGTCTAATTTGATTAGCTTGAGAACGTAATTCTTTTAACCTACCATTAACAACATGGTTATAGTAATCAATAATCTCAGGGTCTAATGGGTTTTTATCTACGTATTTAGCTTCTACTTCTGGATTTAATTGCGCCTGTGTGTAAATTTTTTGTTTGTCTTTAATTTGATTTTCTATAGATGAGAACTCACGACTATCCACATTAGGTACAGAACCAATAAACGAACCAATAAATGGTGTACCTTTCATCCTTGCTATAGCATCTTTTTCTTCAGCTTGACCCGATGCCAAATACATACCATTAGTAGTAGATTCTATAATACGTGCAGGGCCGTCCATATAACTATTGGCAAGGAAATAAATACTATTAGGTGAAAAGTCAATAGCACCTGCTGAAGAGTCAAACAACTGACGTGCAATTGTTTTGTAAATTTCTGGGATATTATTACCACCTAAGTAGGCATCACCCATACGGCGATTAGCATCGCTATAAATGCTTTGACCTAAACCATTTTTGTTAACTACAAACTCCATAGCAGGGCGTAGCATGCTAGGTGTTAATGAGTCTAGCATCCATAGCGCTGGATTATCTTGGATAGGCATACGGGATACTGGAATAGGAACAAATGAATCCAATGAAATCTGAGTCAAAATATTACCCATAGCACCACCAAATGATTGGTGTCCGCTACCTACAGCTGCTAATTGTGCGCCAGCCGCAGCAAATGAACCTAGACCAAAGCCCCAAGGCAATTGAATTGGGCTATCACTAAATGGAGTAAAGAATCTAGCAAAGCGTGTCCACTGTGCAGGATCATCATTAGCTACTCTATTACGCCCCAAATCATCGTCACCAGCCATCATGCTAGACATTGTGTATGCCAATGCGCCAAGACCCATTAGAGCAGCAGTCATGTATCGTGCATTTCTTTGGCGCTCTGCAAAGTTAGTTTTAAATGTAGCTATAGCTTCTTCGCTAGTGCCTGGCGGTAAATCTCTTAAAGCACTTTTTACATTTTGGAATGCTGGAGCAACTGCTTCAATTGCACGAACAGCACCTGTTGCAGATGGGCGGAAGAACATAAATACAGCGCCAAGCTCTTTACCATACTGACCTACTTGTTCAAAGTTGGCTAAGTTCTTAGCATATTCAACGGCTTTAGTTGTAGCTGCTTCTTCACTTAAACCGCGTGATTTAAAATTTTGTTTAGCGATAGCATATGCAGCAGAACGGCTAGACAATTCAAACATGTCTGTCCAGATATCAACAAATCTATTTAGCTGGGTGACATTTTTTATTACGCCACTACGACCAAGTTCTTTGTGTAATCTTTGGAAATTAGACTTTAATGATAGACCTTGCAGATAGTCCACCATACCGCCCTTCTCAACAAAGTCATACATATCCTTGATGATTGGGTCTTTAGCAGCTAATATTTTAATCTGGTTATAGTCTTTGCTTTCATAAAGAGCCGCAACTTTTAAAGCCTTACCAAGACTATTTTGAGTTGTAACTTTAGTAGCAATATCAGCAATATATTTAGCTGATTGAAGTGGTCCTAGTTCAGCGCCAATAGCCCAAGCATTAGTCAATGCATCACGTACAAAGTTTAAAGGCGCAAAGTTAAAGTTATAACGGGTATGCATCATACCGAGTCGGCTAGTAATATTATTAGCCATAGTAACTAACGGATTAGTATCTTTAAAACTACGACGAATTGATTCCCTTAATTTGTTATCTGCAATCTCAATGATGTCAATACTGCCATCCTCGTTATAGTGAAAGATAGTATTTTCACGTGGCAATGAGTCAACAACTTCTTTATTGCGGCGCTCTTCAAAAGTAATCCGTCCCCATACTTTGGCTGTTGGCAATATGCCTGTACCGTTAGGATTAAGTTTTTTGTCATACTTAGATGCATTTTTAATAGACTGGGTTAAGTCTTTACGCCCTGCTCGCATAGCAGAACGCACAGCGTCAGTCATTGACTGCAAAATGGTGTTATTAGATTCAGATACACGACCTTCAAATGAGTGAGCCATATCTTGCAACTCACGACCCATATGTTTGCCATTAAGGTTTAGACCCTCATCTTCTTCACTATGATAGCCAGCCAAAGGCACATAGTTATCCCACCCATAAAATGCTACGTGGTTACTTACTGGCTGAGACCAATAGTTAGCCATCTTATTAAGCTCAGTAGTTGTATGATGCAACTCTCGTACTTGTTGCAATGCAGTATCAACTAATCCTTTATGTTGAAATTTATGGTACTCATCCATACGTTGCTGGGCTTCTTTATAAGTAAGCAACGATACGTCGTATATAGGGTTATCAAGTTCAGTGTTAACACCTTTACGAACACCGCCTTTATCTGTTACTTGACGAGGGCTGTCTCCAAGTTCGCTTACGTATTTAGTATTAGGCTGCAATTCACCTTTAGTATTTTTGGTAAACACAATAGCATCTAACTCGTGGCGCAACTGACGGGCTTCAGCTTCTGTAGTTTTATTGTCGTTTAGCTTTTCAAATGCCATCTTACGGAAGTCAGCAGCGCTAATCATCTGACCGTTGTACTTTAAGTTTTTCTTTTCAGATAGCGGCACAATCTTTAAATACTTAACAAGGCGACGTTCATAGTCGTGCATACCCACCGCAACGTTATGCAGCAGTTCTAAAGTATCTTTAATATCAAAACCAGTTGCTTTAGATAAGTCAGAAATAGATTTATCTAGCTTCTCATACGTTCCTTCAATTAAAGAGCGGTACAGATTCATGCCTTGTGCAGGAGCACGAGCTAACTGACCATAGACGTTATTGATTTTGTCTTTGCCTTCATAGTAAATCTGACCAGCCAAATCGCGCATATCCTGCCAGTGCTTAACTTCATAGCGATCATTTTGTACAGCAGTGGCAATTCGTCTCCAGCCTTGGCGGGTAAACAATAGGTCTTTAAAGTACTTGATATTGCGTGGCTGTTGCTCTTTAGTAATACTTCCAGGCTTATCTTTGCTAGGCAGAATACTGCCGTTATCCATTTTGGTTTCAGCTTTTTTAACTGCAAGTGGCGCAACCTCAATACCTTTTTGCGGCGCATCTAAAATGTCGCTAAAAGCTTCAGATACTTCTAACAATAGATTGCCTTCAAACCCAGGCTCTAATCCTAAGAACACTTTGCCTGGTTTGTACTTTTGCTTCTTCTCTTTAACTTCTGCTTCACGACCTGGCACCATCTCACCAACTTCAGTAGTGGTGATGCCTTCTTCAGTAGCTTCGTAAAGCCCTTCTTTATTCATCGGCGCTAAGCCTTTGGATATGGCATCAAATAACTCTGGGCGTACTTGAGTGCGTACAGGACCTGCAGTAACTAAGTTATAGAGTTTGGCAAATGCTTGAGTTAGGTTATCCCATAAAGTTTTAACTGCGCCCACAGTATATTTAGCTAGAGGACGAACTTGGGTATTAGCTAGCTCGTTTTGGAATTTAGAGTCAGTTAATGCATAGCTAACAAACTCATACAAGTTTTCAAATGCGTTAGGATACTTTTTACCCAGACGATTTTTAGCAAAATTAAATATCTTTTGGAGATGCTCCATAGCTTCACGTTGGTACGGAGCCATGCTAGCTGGGTTAGTTAAAAACTGATTAATAAGCTTAACAGTGCCAGCGTGAACAATCTCATGCAAGACGGTAGCTTCATCAAACCCATCCTTAGTGAAATAGAATGTATCTGTTTTTGGGTCATACTCCGCCAGCTTGCCTTGTTTCTCTAAGCGCTGGATAACTTCATTGTTTTGGTCAGTAACAACTGTAGAGCTAAACTTAACACCACTTAAGGCACGAGCTAAGAACCGATTGACAAACTTAGTTAGAATAGACTGACGTTGAGCTAACTGTTTAATTGCGCCAGTCTCGCCTTCTTGCGGACCAATCTTTAGACCTTCGCCAGTATCAATCAGAACTTGAAGCGCACCATTGATGTCATTATTCTCAAGAGCAGTCTTAACATCTTGGGCTACAGGCTTACCTTTGCCAACAGCTTCACTAGCTGCAACTCTTTCTTTGGCAGTGCGCTCTTGCGCTTTAGCTTGCGCCTCTTGCTCAGTACCTTTAAGTTTGAGGGTCTCCATGCCAGTACGAGATACACCCCGTATGCTTTTACCTTCTTTTTCTAACTGGTCAGCTACGGCATTAAAGCCAACATCTTGTTCAGCAACTGTATTATTTTTTACGTTACTAGTGTATGCAGCTTGCGCAGCTGGTGATAATTGACCCCATGCTGGTAAATCCATGCCCAAAGAGCGCTGATAAGCTGAACGACTATCTTCGTATCCATTAACTACACGTTGTTCAGTTGGTTTGAGTCCAGAACCTTTTTTCTGTTCTTTATAAGCAGCTAGTGCTTTAGCTGCATTGTCAAAGTCTTGAGCGGATGGATTAGTTTTAAGGCTACCTAAATAAGTATCTTTTTCATCAGCTGCTAAATTTTCCCATGCAGGAATAGCACCTAGGCGTTGGTTTTCTAAATTAGTTAACTGGTCATCAATTTTGGCAATCTTTTCACCATTGTCAATATCTTCATTACCAGGGGCATTTTCTTCTTTAACTAACGCGTCACGCTGCGCATTTAACTCATTAATATTAGCACTTAGTTTAGTCTGAGTATCTGTATGAGCCTGTCTTGCTAGCTCATATTCATCACGTATTTGTTCATCAGTTTTAGTCTGAGGAATATTTTTGCCAGCCACTTCTTGCAGTGCAGCTTGACGTTGTGCTTCTGTAGCGGCAGCTTGTGCTTGGTCTTTTTCAAGCGCTGCACGTAACTCTTCTTCTGTAGCTGTTTGGCTTAATGCAGTACGCTCTGTTCTTTTTTGTTTGCCTTCTCGTTCTAAACGATCAGCTTCTTCTCTTAAAGTTCTAACTTGTTCAGCTCTTTGTTGTAATGCTTCACCTTCTAATCCGCTATCTGGATTAACTACGTCTTTATTTAATTCAAGCGCTTGTTGGCGTAATTGTTCAATTTGCTTGCCTAATGTAGTACGCTCTGTTCCTTTTCCAGCTTGAGACACGTTAGCAGGTGGTGTAACTCTTCCCAGTCCTTGGTCTCCAACTGTGGTAGTTCCTGTGGTGGTGGTGCTATCTGTTTGCTGTCCAAGTACTTCAGCGCTACTTCTATCTGTTCCATCGACAGTGCTAGTTGTCCCGACATTTTGTTCTCCTTGCGGTGCTAAATGAGTTTTTAGTGCCTCTAAAGCTCTATCTCTAAAACCTTTTCCAGTCTCAGGCATTTCAGCGCCAGTAGCAGCTAAGTGTTTTTTAAGAATAGAAGCATTAGGTTGTACTTCACCAGAATCTATTTTTGCAAGATAGTCAGCTGCTTCTTTTTTAGGCACATCATAAATAGATTCTTGAGGTGGAGCAGCTGACAAAGTTGTTTCAGTTTGGTCTGGCGCAACAATTGGTTTACCATTTGCGTCTAATAAACCAGGGGCTGTAGCTACTTTAGTTGCCAAAGAATCTTGTAAAGTATTTGTTTGATCTGGTATTTCAGCCGCTTTATGGGCCAAATTAGCACGAACACCACCAATGCCAGCTGGAACAACTGACATAGCATATGAAGCACCAACTGTGTTTAAATAATCTTTTAGCGCATCCGCATCAGTAAGAGACATATTAGCGCCATAGCGCTGAGCAATTTCTTGGATTGTTTCTGGAACAACTTCTTTAGTACCAGTCAGTGCAATTGCTTTAGCAATGTCTTGAACCATTTTGCCAGATGAATTTAACGCCATACCATCTAAAGCATGTAGACCAATTTTTTCTGCAAAGAAATCTGCGACACCGTGTACCAATGCAGCAGGTACTACGCGAGTCATATTAATATCAGTAGGGGCACGACCTTCAGCTTCAGCTTGTTGAACAGCTTGCCCAGTAACTTCACCTGCACCGTGCAAACCAGCTTGGCTAACAATACCTAAATTACCACCAATATTTCTTGCAGCAGATTGAGCAGCGGCTTTAGCATCAATTTGAGCTAACATATCTATTGCATGTTCAGCTACATATTTCTCAGCAGCAGTTTTTGCTACTTCTTTTGCTGCGGCTTTTTCAGTCCCAGCGGCTAATTCTTTAGCTAATGTTTCTTTTAAAACATTTTCTGCGGCTAACTGAACACCTTTTTTAACTAGTGATTTTTCTACTGCACCTGCTACAGCGCCAGGTAATGCTCCAGCACCAGCTCCAGTTAAAGCACCGACACCAGCTCCAATACCCATAAAACCAAGGGTCTCAAGAATATTACCAACACCAGAACCTATTTGATATGGCAACCAATCACCAACTACAGAACCAATACCTTTTTTAAAAGCATCTGTTAAATCATCAGTGGGTTTAACTTCAGTTTTAGCCTCTCCAGCTTTCATGCTTTCTAAACCAGATTGCATTAAGCTTTGACTACCAAGAACTTTACCTGCTAATACTTTAGCCCCGCCATATACGTTTTGAAGACTACCTAATTCATTAGTTAACCCACGAGTAAAGTCAGGTGCATTCTCGCCTACTTGGACAGGACCTTCTTGCGGTGTGGCTTGGTCAGCTACGAATCTACCCAAAGTATCAGGTTTAGGCTGATCTTCAAGTTTAAATCCTTCTGGTAATTGCGGTTTTTCAAGTTCAAATCCAGCAGGAAGTGCCATTATTTAGCTCCGACAGGTTGCCATGTTCTACCACCATCATTAGATACTATACGATCTTTTCCATTAGATGCATACAATGGCATATTTTGTTGAGGCGCAGCTTGAGTAATTCCTTGTTTTGGAGGAACTCTGCCTGTATCAAACCTATCTCTATACTCACGAATTTCATTTACACGATTATCCCAAGCAGTTTCTTTAGGGGCTACTCTTCTAGAAATTTCATCATATTTAGTTTTTGCTTCTGTATCGTTAGGATTTTGTTTAAGTCGAGTAGCATACATCTCTTGCATGCGTTTATCCATACCATACTGAGTATCTTTTTGTTTTTCAGTAGCTATTTTTTCTACTTCGGTTTGGTACTGACCTTGAGCTTTTTGATAATGCAAGATACTTTTATCTAAACCAGTTTGCGCAAATTTAGCACTAACATCAGCTTGTTTGTCCATGTGTTCCCATAATGCTTTATGAGCTTGAATGGATTGATCTATGCCTTTATCTGCAAACTTATAAGAGTCATCAAAATTACCAGCACGTTCTAAACGCTTAGCTTTATCAATGTTCATAATAGAATCATCAATTTGATTCATAATTTCATCGCGTTTTTGAATATTAGAAACTAAAGTTGGTACACCAGCTTGAAACCCAGTTAGAGCAGCGGTTAATAATGAGCCAGGAGTTGTACCCATTTTTGCAAACATCTGTGCTTTGACTAATTTATCCATTTGGTCATAGGACTTTTGCTCGCGTTCTTTACGAGCTTCTAAAGACGCTTTGTTTGCTTCAGAAGTATCAGGACCAACATACTTCTCTTTTTCAGCTAAGTACTGTTTAATAGTTTCGCTTTTGTCTTTTGGTAATAATAAGTCCATCCAACTGGTTGAAGTAGGATCAGTAGCTCTTGCAATAGTTTGGTTAGTAGCTTGTTTTTGAACAGCAGTAACTGTTTGTTCTGGGCTAGGAGCGGCTTTAACACCAGCTGGGGCAGTGGCAACTGGAGCAGGGGCAGCGTTAGGTTGAACTACTGACTCATTAGGAGTTAGCCCAAGTGACCCAGAAGCTGCGGGAGGAGTTTGAACTTGCTGTGTTTTAGCTTGATCAGCCAAAGCAGCTTGCATGCGAGGACTAATAGTTGGTTGTACTGGAACACCACGACCAGCTAAAACTGGCGCATTGGGATCAGTAGGTGCTGCTGCAGTAATACCTTGCGGACTAAATCTAGAAGTCTGAGGACCCATTTGGCTAAATCTAGAAGTATTAGTTGGAGTAACAGGGGTATCTGAAGGAGGGTTTTGTGCAGCTTGTAAATTAGCAGCATCAACATAAGCTTGACGAACCATAGCTGGGTCAGCACTAATAGCTTGACCATCATTACCATCAGCAAATGCAATAATGCCACCACCAGCGTATTGTGCGCCAGCACGAGCTTGTAAGATGCCACGGATTTTAGATTTAACTAAATCGCTTGTAGTTGAAGCCAGTTCTTTATTTAAAGCATTACTAGGCATTTGTTCTAAATCAGACTCAGTGCTTTCGACAATATCGCCAGCGCCATAGCTAGCTATACCACCAGCTGCCATTTTTTTAGTTTTAAGTAGTCCACCTTTAGCAGCATACATAGAACCCAACATAGCACCAGTACCTGCAGCACCGACAGCTTGGGTTAATGCACTAGGCGCAGCTTGATAAGACTGAGTAGTAGATGATTGTAATGGTAGACCCCGCAACATATTGGACATAGTACCCAACTGCATAAGTGGATACTGCTGTGCAGTAGCGTAGTTCTGAATACCTTGGTTAATAACTTGTTGTTGATTTTGCTGTTCTGTAGCACCTTGTTGTGCTTGAGTGCTAATAATGCCCTGTTGTGCTGCAAGTTGCGCAGCACCTAATTGACCTAATTGACCAGCACCTTGCATAGTTTGGTTATACCCAGCCTGTTGAGCACCAACTCCAGAAAGACCTGCTTGTGCTCCAGCAATTCCTAAATTACCAGCTTGGTTAGCGCCCTGTAATCCCATGCCTAAACCTTGCAATGCCTGAGAGCCAGCCTGACCAGCACCTTGTAATCCTGTGTTGTAACCTTGCAGGGCTTGTGCATTACCAGACAAAGCAGCTTGATTAGCAGCGTTCATTTGGTTTTGTGCGTTGGTAAATGCTGTGTTGTAACCTTGACCAATAATTTGGTTTTGAGCCAACATTTGATTTTGTTGATTTAAACTTTGTTGCAAAGCATTACGTGAACCACCAAAAGCACCTTGCCCAGTAGCTTGACTAGCCATCTGTTGTCCAGCCATACCGTACTGTTGGTTAGCTAATTGCAATTGTGGAGCTAAAGATTGTTGCAAATATGGGTTCATATAAGCGCCCACTGCATTTGGATTTGTGGACATTTGTCCTAATGACTGACCAATATTTGCGCCTTGCTGACCTTGGTTAGCAGCCAAACCACCATACATAGATGATTGTCCAGCAGCGTTCATGCCAGCGTTTACGCCTTGACCGCCATACATATTGGATAACTGAGATCCTTGTTGACCAGCCATGTTGCCCATTCTGCCATACATTCCAGCCTGTCCTGTAGTACCTAATGCACCCATAATTCCTGCATTAGTTAAATTTGTGGCTTGACCATATTGACCAGGCACTTGTAAGTTAGCAGCAGAAGATTGAGCTTGTTGTTGTAGTGGAGAAAACCCAGCTACAGCAGATTGCGCCGCAGTTAATTGGTCTTGAGTCATACCAGTGTATGGCTGGTATTGATTAAACCCTGTTATATTGCCACTAGAGTCAGTATTAAATAATTGAGCTTGAGTAGCATTGAGCATGTTCTGCACATAGGGTTGTGCATACTCAGGTATATTTGTTTGATATACATTGCTACTAGTTTGTTGGGGTGCAGCTTGTTGAGAGCCACCACCGCCCCCACCGCCAAATAAGTTACTGATAAAAGACATTTAAATCTCCTTAATAAACACGGTAGCTTTCTCATCGTAGTCAGAAAGCACTCTTCCCCACCCACGCCTACCAATAATCATAACGCCATCAAAGCCAAGACCTTTAGTTTTTTCTTCGACTTGATCAACTAATTCTTTAATTTGTTCTAGGTTACCGCCGCCCAAAACAATATTTACAAACTGTTTACTACCTAACGTCGTAGACTCAATTATTAATACTGAGTCTTTACTAGACCACATTGTAAAGCTGCCATCTTCTAATTTACGCTTAACATCTTCTAAACTTTGAGTACCAGCGTTATAAGATAGTGCGCTTTCAATTTGTGGTTTTAACCTTTCAAATTCTTCTTGCCAACTCATCCTGGAATAAATTTATCCGTTTTTACTTGTGGTGCTTGTTTCTTTTTACCTGTACGAGACATCCGTACTTTATCCATCATGCCATGTAACTTTTTAGCGCCAGCGTCAGTAGACCCATTACCGAGATGAGAAACCACATCCGCAGGAACAACAAATTCTCCATTAGCCAAACGAGCAGGCTGCCTACCAGCAATAGTGGCAGGAATATTATCAGACATGCCGTCGCCAGGACCTTTAAGTAAACGGGGGTTACCACCATCTGCGTAGCCTCCTAAGCTATATTCTGTTTGTCCGCCACCTGCATAACCCATAATACCGCCTTGCGCAGCGCCTTGTACTTGTTGTTGCTGAGCTGCCATAGCTGCTTGAACCATAGCAGGGTCTGTATTTATTTGTCCATAAGCAGGATTAGCTTTATTTGCAAGCCCAATACCAGCATTAGTTGGTGCTCCCGCACTTGCGTACGATTGCGCTAAGCGATATTTAGCTGCATCATAAGGAGACATACCTTTAGTATTTACGTCAATTAATTGATTATCAGCTGGTATAGTTGGATTACTTATATAACTTGGCACAGGTTGTTGTGCATAAGAACCGCCCATTGCTGGTTGTCCAGTTAACATAGACTCATAACTATTAAGCATTTGAGCAGTATCTTGGTAGTCTCTGTACTTACTCATTGCATCACCACCAGCACTAAAACTAGCAATTCCACCTTGTGCGTAACCTTGAGTAGGTTGATAAGGGTTAGCAACATAATCAGGATAAGTTGGTTTAACACCACCTAATGGGCTTGTAGGCTGCATTCTAGTAGGCTGAAACTTAGATGGGTCTAATTTATAGTACCCAGTATTCATTGTATTTTGGCTACCTGGAGTTTGGAATGTGGTTGGCTTAGTACCACCTAAAGCTGAAATACCTAATAAAGCGCCAGTTGCAGTTAATGCAGGGTGAGCACTCATCCAATTAAATGCGCCAGCCAAAGGACTAGCAGCTGCCCCCGCACCAGAACCAGCATTAAGAGCTGCAGATGCAGCATCAGAAATAATAGGAGCATTACCAGCTTGACCAATAGCATTCATATACTCACCAGCATTTGCTGCGGTTGTTTCCGCAGAAGAACCTAAAGCTTGAGCATATGGACTAAAAGCACTAGTAGCTGAAGGAGCGGTAGCCATTTCACCCATAGCAGTTGAATAAGTAGTAGCGGCAGGACCAGCAGCGGCAAGAGGTTCAGCGGCACTAGCAGCGCCAGCACCCATAGCAGAAGCAGCCCCAGCACCTAAAGCCCCAATCCCAGCGCCTTTTAATGCGTCTTGCCCAATGTTGCCACCAGTAAGTCCACCAAAAAGAGCACCTGCGCCAGCGCCCATAAGTCCACCGCCAATTAAAGTAGCGGCAGTAGCGCCAAGAGCGTCAGCTCCTACAAATGTACCAACTGCTAAAGCTGCGTCAACGAATGCCATATTAGTTTCCTTCCAATGCTGGAGTCTCGATAAACATCAGTTCTAACTTTTCTACATCAGTTTCATCGGTTGCATAAATATTCTGAAATACTACTGTTTCAATGATATAAGCTATTTTACGCCCAGGTTTACCTACAAATGTAGCAGGGGCGCTAACTTCTATAACTTCACCGTTTTCTTTTACTAATTTCATACGTCCTTGTAGCATGACGCATAAATGTTCTACTTTATGGGGTTTCCCTACAATCACAGAGCCAGCGGGCATTGTGACTTCTTTTACATATATACCTGGGCCAAAATGGTGTTTTTCAATACAGTCTACTTGGGGGGCAGCCCGCAGTTGGGGCATTAAAGCCTCTATGCGTTTATGGGGGGTATGTAAAAGTTTGTTCATACTACTGTGCCATTATAGTTTACCCATTTAGTACCGTTCCACCATATAGGATATCCCAGAGTGGTATCAAAGTAAAACTGACCAATTTGTTGATTAGCAGTCGGTCTTTGGGTTTTTGTTCCGTAGTCTGGTGTTGCTGTGGCTTGGGTATAGTTATTAAGCTGGTTAAAGTACAAACGTAGCTGGCTTAATATTTGGTTCTCAAATTGAGGCGTATAGTTGCTAGGCGCAGATACTGGTAAGTTTGGTGGCGCTGGGTTTAACGGTGTACCGTTATAGTTAAAGTAGGTTGGAATTGTCATAGGTCACCTTCTGCCATCAGGTCTGACATCGTAGCGTGGAATACCAATTTGCCAAGCTACACCTACTCCTGTTGATTCAATCCGAATAGCCATCTGACGACCACGAACCCGTGTGTAGACCTGACCTGTAAATTGATTGACCGTATAAGCAGGGATATTAGTAAAGTTTTGTGAACTTAAAACCTGTGGCTTATCTACAGCCGTATTGTAATCAGTGCCTGAGTTTTGCCGAGGTATTAACTGCATCGTTACCGATGGCTGATTAGTTGTTGAACTATTAAAGTTAATATCTGGCAACATACGCCAGACAAAACCAAAATGCTGTCCAGAATCTTGTGGGGATATTTCAAAGTCTGAAGATTGAATATAAGCATTAATTGGTAGGGTAGCTGCCGTTGAAAGGTCATCGTTACCATTTTCTTGGTATAACAAAATACTATTGCCATTTGTAGTAGTAATAGTAGTTGAAGCTGTTATTTGAGGCAAATTGACTGTATAAGTACCAACGCCACCTGACCCTGAACCAAGCGCAGTTATCGTAGTGCCAACTGCAATTCCACTTCCAGCAAGTATTTGACTTACCGCTAAAGAACCTACCGTAACAGAAGTAACTGTTAAAGTTGAACCAGAAATGGAGCCAGTGCATATTGCATTTGTAGCATAAGTAGAAGATATTGGATATTGAACAATACCAGTCTGATACCAAGCAGTTCTAGGCATAGTGCCGTAATACCAAACTTGGTCTAAATAATTATAAATAACGTATTTATCTACCGTTGTGTTACCGCTAGACTGGCTAACATAAAACCACCAGACTTCGTTAAAACCTTCGTTAGCACCACATACGACTTGATAAGACTGATCTTGATTGATATCTTCAAAAATGTATTGTTTTAATGAGCAAGGCAAGGTTTGTACTGTACCGTTATACATATAGAAACGGTCTTTGCCCATCCAGTACGTTACGTTATTAACCGTAATCATGCAGTTAGGAGATATAACAGATATGTTATCCATGAGCAATTGGAAACCCCATACATAAGGAGCGCCAATATACTGCATTGAATAAAGGGCAGAATCAGTCCAAACTAGAATCTCTTGGCGGGTGGCACGAGCACCCATAATAAATGAGCCGTTAGACAGGGTATATTCACCAGATTGATTGGTTAATTGGGGAACCCATTGATACACATTAGCTTGGTCTGACCAACGCACTAACATAGGGTTAAATCCAGAGTTACTAACTAATTCACCATTTAATGTGCTAGTCGGAGCACCAGGAGTATAGGGGTTAGCACCAAAACAAATAATAAATTCTTGAACTTCAGACGAAATAACTTGGTAGGTCTGAGTAGGTATATAACCGCCAGAATAAGAAAAACTATAGTTACCTGAGCTATTTAAAGTAGTGGTTTTAGTAATCGGTACAGTAGTTGCGCCTGTTATATAGTTTGCAGCTACTTGAGTTCCTGCTGGGATACCTATTCCTGTAATCACCATTAACGGATAAATGTAAGGCGCATTAGTTGAAGTTACGGTAATTGACGTTGCGCCAGAACTAAATGTAGAAGCATCAGTAAGTAAAGTTGTAGCATTTGCAAGGCTGCTTAAGTATTGAGCACGAGCACTATCCCCACCACTATCTTGCCAGTAAAAAACAGGTCCATTGCGAGGAGCTAACACAAGGTCAGCACCAAAGTTATCGTTAGACCAAAGACGTAACTGCTCACCAATACCTGCGGAATATGATGAACCCCAAGTGCCACGACCCCAAGGACCAGCGCCCCATCCTGTACCAATAGAGTAGACGTTTAGACCTGATGGATATTCATAGGCAAGAGTAACTGTTCCACCTGTACCAGAGCCTGTTCCAGAAGCATTGGTAGCAAAATTAACTGTAAATTGATTAGTTGCTGGAATACTGGTTACTTGATAATCGCCACCAGCAAATTGAACTCCGTTAACTGCAGTTGTAGAAGTAATTAAAACATAATCACCCACCGAAGGTGAGTAAGAAGTATCAGTAATAGTCACTACTGGGCTACCGCTTACTGTTGAGATAGTTCCAGCAACAGACGTTATAGTATCTGTTTGTATAATTGGAGTAATATCGTAATAAGTACCGCCTGAGTAAATATAGTATTTTGAGTTAGTACCTAAACCATAATAGACATTACCAGCGCCAAGGTCTTGATCTGACCATACCCAAATAGAACGGCATATACCGTTAATTGTATTAGGTGATACTTGGGTCCAACCACCAATCTTTTCTGCTAAACCAGAACGAAACCGCACCTTATTACCGTCATACCAGCCACCCTCATTAGAGTAAATAGTACCTTCACGGTTCAGTCCTGGCTTTAGTGCTAGTTTTTGTAATGGCATGATTAACCTAATATTTCTCTAGCTTTCGCTATTTTGGCTTTACGGTCATCTAACCCTAAAGTTCCACCATTGATACGTTTAGTCATTGTCTCGTAATCGCCAGTATCTGCCAAGTCATTTAGACCTTTCTTGTTCCAAACCCAGCCAGCACTTAAAGCCGCATATTGAGGATCAAGTAACCTATCAGGATCCCCAATAAGATCCATACCCAAACCAGATCCGCAGTTTGCATACGCTTCCTTCCCAGTCATTTGTATAAGACCTCTTCCTCTGTAGGCGTAACCCTCACCAGATTCTTCATCGCCATTACCCATGCGCCCAGAATATATTTTGTTGGCTAATTTTTGAGGATTATTCGCATATTGATTAGCCACATCCAAACTAGGAAATCTACTGGGCCAAACAGCCATAAGTCTACTAGCTGAGTAATTAAGTCCTTCTTCGAGCTTTGTAAAGTTTGCGGATTCATGTTGGCACTGACCTATAAAACAAGCCTGCCGTGCAGGGGTAGATATATCGTACTTTTGAAAAGTCTCATTTAGCGGGTCTAACCATTTTTGGTCTATACCTAATGCATCTAGTTGGTCGTATGTCATTTAGACACCATATCGTATTGTTTGTAACAAGCTTCTAAGGCTGTCCGCAGTTTGTCTGCTCTGGCAGCTTCCCATTCAAGAAAAGTGCTATCCTCGGCAGAAAGGGACAACCCAGTTCCACTTTGTCCATTGTTGGTAATTTGGGTTCTGCTGGGGCGGTTGCGCAACTCGATAAGAGCATTAGCAAGCTGATTGTTAATAGCATTAATTTGAGCATCTTTGTCTTTCCTTATTTGGTCGGTAGCTGCTTGTTGGGCTGCTTCTTTGGCTCTGGTGGCTGTTTCTTGCTCCAGCTTATATGCTGTAAGCTTGCCATACCCAATGCTATAACCGTTATACCAGCTACCGAATATAATGAGAGCACCAACGATAATTTTGACATACGTGCCTATTGATAATGGAAACATTATTGTGGCTCAGTGTCTTTTTTCATCATTACGCTAGCACCACCAGCACCAGATACAATACCTAATGCTTCAGCTAGTTCTGTAAGGCTTACTTGATGCGCTTGAATAACTTCATAAACAGCAATGCTTATAACCGCAATAAACCCAATCATCCACGCCCAACGAGCAATATCTTGCGTGTGGTTGTCCTTACCAGTAAGAAGCTGCTTAAACATTTCGTTCATTATGATTTCATAATATATGCAAGTGCGTAGTAAGGAGGGAGGTTTTGGTTTGTACCACTTACACCAGTTGCAGTATTTGTTGTTGCTACTGTAATGCCTGTACTTGCAGCGTTTGTTGAAACGTTATTATAACCCTGTCCGCCAGAACCGCCTAAAGCAAAATTAACTGTAGCGCCAGAACCATTAAGAGCTGTAATACCTGCTGCATTTACATGGCTATGGGTTGGGTCTGTAACAACAGAAGTTGCAGTATGGGTATGGCTAACAACAACTGCATCGGCAGTTCCTCCAGTAGCTCCTACAGCATATGAATTACCAGCACCAACTACAAAACGATCACGTAAGTCAGGAGTACCATTAGCGCCATTACATAATAACCAGCCACTAGGAATAGATGCAATACTTCCAGACCACATAACAATAGCGCCAGATGGAATACCGTTTGCCAACGCAAAAGCAGTTGTTGCAATCGTAGTGTTATTTGTGCCTAAAGCTTGGGTGGTGCCTGTAGTAGTAGAAGAAATAGTTCCACTACCAGTTAAATTTGTGGCAGTTCCTACCGAAAGACCAGAGTTTGTTCCAGACACCCCGTTAAGTGTACCCCCAGTAATAGCTACGTTATTAGCGTTTTGGGTGGACATGGTTCCTAATGAACCTGTAGCATTAGTTACAGCGGTAGTAACAAAAGCCGTGGTTGCTATC